>Ga0209324_10003133_pt1 | contig 11360 bp, 16 predicted proteins | sample Rifsed19ft3_FD_184015 | JGI IMG/M metagenome (GOLD analysis project Ga0209324, IMG submission 184015) | Soil microbial communities from Rifle, Colorado, USA - sediment 19ft 3 (version 2) | ecosystem: Environmental > Terrestrial > Deep subsurface > Rock core/Sediment | place: Rifle, Colorado...
GTGGTGCCCGCTATATCGAAAAGCATTTCACAATTGACCGAAACGATTTTCGAGACACACAATTTGCCCTGATACCAGATGAGTTTGCCGCGATGGTTCGCTACGGCAAAGAGATAGCACGGTTCAGATGAGAGCCTTTGTAGTGGGAAACGGGGTCTCGTTGACGCCTGAACAGCTCACCGCCATCCGGGATGAGGTGAGCTTTGCTACCAATCGTATCGCTGGGATGTTCGACAAAACCGACTGGCGTCCATCTTACTTCGTGGCTGTTTCCAATACCTTGACTTGGGCCCTCTGGAATCGGGATGCTGTCGCAGTCATGGAAAGTGGAATCCCCACCTTCGCCAGCAATCGACTGTTCGCCTATCTTCCCTGGACCGAAAGAACCATGTGGATCGAGTGCATCCATCACGCCAGCGCGCCACTCCCTCCTCCGATTTCGGAATGGTCGAAGGCTTTCGAGGGAGGCGTTTCTCAGTTCGGAGGAAGCGGGACGAGCATGATCCACATCGCGGACATCCTTGGATACTCACCCATCTATCTGCTTGGTTTCGACGGAAACTGGAAACTACCAGAAAATGGACGTGACCCGAACCATTGGTCCAAGGACTACATGCTGGAAGTCCCTGGGGAACAGGATCATGTGAACTTTTGGAACGTGATCTGCCAGGTAGCTGCGGAATGGATCATGGCTGCAACGAAAGCAGAAGTTGTGAACCTCTCGCCTGGGACGGTCATTCGAGCGTTTCCTAAAGGACAACTGGAAGCGGTTGTATGAAGATCCAGTGGACCGCCCCACACGACTTCGCAGACCTGGAGAACTGGGAATGGCCCGGTCAACTCGTCTTCGGCCATCGGCACCACAGTTGCGAGGTGTGGGTTGTTGATCCGCTCTTGCCAGTCCATCGGACAGACATCATGGCTAAACCCAACCTGAAACTTCTGGTGACGCCCTCGACCGGGCAGAATCACGTCCCCGTTGAATTTCTCAGATTACAGGGCATCGGTTTCCGATCCTTGCTGGACGACCGTGAAGGACTGGAGAAAATAACCGCTTCGAGTGAATATAGCTTCCTCATGGTCTTGGCAGCTCTCCGCAAGTTGAAAGACGCCGCGGGGGCGACCGAGCGGAATGAGAAAAAACTACGAGGCCACGAATTGGCAGGCAAAACAGTTGGACTTGTTGGTTTCGGGCGCATCGGTAGGAACATCGCCCGTTACTGTGTTGCCTTTGGAGCAAAGACGTGGCACTATGACCCCTATGTGGATGGTGGAACACCGCTCCGGCACATTTTTGCCGAAAGTGATGTGGTTGTGGTTTGTTGCAGTCTCACCTCAGAGACTTCGGGGATGATCGGGGCCGATTTGCTTGGAATCATGAAACCCAACGCGGCGCTTGTTAACACCTCAAGGGGCGAGGTGTTCATTGAGCACGACTTAGTAACATTCCTGAGAGCAAGGAAAGATATCTCGGCGGCGATAGACGTGGTTGAGAGCGAGGATTTCGAGGGTACGGAACTACGGGGGCTGGCCTTTCTGACACCGCATATCGCGGGCTGTACCTATGAGTCGCAACAGAAAGCCGCAGAGATTGTTCGGTCCCTCATGTGGCAGTGGGCAAAAGATACTGAGGTTACACTAAGCGTGCTATCATGAAAACCGAGGAGTGAGACATGAACAAGAAACGGATTGCTGCGACGCTTGGCTTACTCGCTTTCGGGTTCATCGAAAGATTGAGAATCGCAGAAGCGAATTCCGAATCCTTATTAAATGACAATCTTGATTTTCCAGTACGATTGGCCCATTATTACCCCTGGTATCCAGAACATTGGGCTGATGGAACCAACTATCTTCCTTCTCTCGATTTCTATGACAGTTCCGATCAGAACGTTATTGACGCTCACTTGTTGTGGGGAACCTATGCCCACCTGGATGGTTTCATCAGTTCTTGGTGGGGCGCTGGCAAGCCGGAGGACCAGCGTCTCGCTCTTCTGTTAAACCGAACACAGGAAACTGGAGCACCATTGAAATGGGCAATCATGTATGAATGGGAGGGATACTCAGATCCCAGTTGGTGGACCATCCTGCAGGACCTACTATATCTTGAGAAGCACTTCTCACATCCAGCCTATCTTCGGGTAAACGGCGAACCAGTCATATTTGTCTATCATGGTGGACAAGGTAATTCCGGCAATATGACCCGGCGATGGTGGTGGGCAACTCGGTTCTATGGCAAGCCGTTGCACTACGTTCTTCAGAGCTACACCGATTTCCCGTCGAACCGCTATCAACCAGACTCTTGGCACTCCTACAATCCTACCCAGCCCATTGATGGTGCGATGCCCTGGTTCGTGTCCATTTCGCCGGGATTTTGGAAATACGGATCGGAACCCTCTTTGGAACGCGACCCCACGATCTTCGAGCAGAATGCTACCCTCATGGTTCAGAGCGAAGCATGGTGGCAGATCGTCACCACATTCAATGAATGGGGAGAGGGAACCCAAATCGAGGCCACTCAAGACTTCTCGCCCAATATGCTCTACCTAAACATCCTCTGTCGTATACTCCCCGGCGAGGACTGGTGCGAATGATTCTTCATGCTGCTCCTGAAACTCGTTTCAGGCTTATCGGTTCGAGTGAACTCGGAGCCAATACCACCACGGTTACGTTTGCCAGCATTCCGGGAGGCTATAAAGCACTTTGGTTGCTTATGAAAACCCGCTGCACAGCTGCCGGAGCTGCCAATAGCAACCTCGCCGTCAACTTTAACAATGATGTGACGGGCTATGACAACCAGTACATCTACTCGAATGCAGCCACACTCATTTCTGGCGAAAACATCAACCTCACCTATGTCTTTGGCGGCTACTCGACCCAAAATGGAGCTGTTGCGGACAAGTTCTTCACCAGTCAAATGTTGATCGTTGGCTATGACGACGTCAATTCCGATCACGACAAGAGCTCCCTCTTAATGGGCGGAGGCTTCGTTTCCGAAGCGACACTCGGCGGCTTTTTCCTCTTTTCCACAGATGTCTGGCGCGACTCAGAAGCGACAGCAATCACTGAAATTGACCTCGCCTTAGCCGATGCCTCCGATTTCTTGGCCGGTTCTGAATTCATGCTTTACGGACTCCTATGATGACGACACTGCTCATCATTGACTGCACCACTGGTGAACAGATCCACCGCGACCGGACGCCCGAAGAAGAAGTGGAATACGCGGCCCAAATGGCAGAACATGAGAAGCGCCGCCAGGAGTTGCCACCTATCGTGTTTCCTCAGGAAAAAGCCGAGCTGAGAAAAGCGAAATTGTCGGAAGCGAGGGACAAAGGAAAATCTCTCCCAGCCCGTCTTGAAGCGTTATTGGAGATAATGGATTAGATGATCCTCGCCAAATACGGTCAGGCATTGACCATCGAATTCCCAGTTCTAGTCCTGAACGGCGGAGGGTTTGCTGCGACGGGTGACTGGACACCCGCCACGGGCGATACCAAAGTCAGCAAATCCGCGGGCGCGGTTGCCAACACGACGAACAATCCCTCGGCTGTGACGGGTACGGGATCGGTGCTTTGGACTCTAACCCTCACGGCGACCGAAATGCAATCGGAGCGAGTGACTGTTCAGATTGTTGACGCGGCCCTGGAGGATACCGTCATCATCATTCACACCTATGGCAATGCCAGTGCTCTTCATGCTGTTGATCTGGACGATTCGGTGCGCGCCGGGTTGACGGCACTTCCAAACGCAGCCGCGGATGCTGCTGGAGGACTACCCATCAGTGACGCAGGTGGATTGGATCTCGACGCACAGATAGGGACCGATATTGATGCTATCCTAGTGGATACAAGCACAACCATCGATGACCTTGTAGATGACCTCGAAAGTCGTCTGAGAACTCCTCGGATGCTAACGAAAAACTGCAATTCAACATTCCAAGAATATCTTTTAGTAAATTTGTTTGGGATTCTACTGCTGTGAAGCGCAGGACTCACCGCAGTTCCCTGGAATGCCGCCTGGGATGCTCAGGTTCAGAGCGAGGTTGATGATGCACTTGTAGCACAACGGCTCGACGAGTTGGTAAATGCCGACTCCGATATTGACGGACTAGCACCGCCAACAGTGGGATCAGTTGTCCACGAACTCCTAACGAAAACCGCCGGATCATTTACTTACGATCAGACCACGGATTCCCTAGAGGCGGTGCGTGACAATATGGGTACAGCCCAAACGGGCGACACGTTTGCTCGTCTTGGCGCACCTGCGGGAGCGAGCGTTTCGGCAGATATTTCGGCCATTGAGGCACAAACAGATGACATCGGAATTGCTGGTGCGGGATTGACTGCGGTACCGTGGAATGCCGCTTGGGACGCTGAGGTGGAAAGTGAAGTAGATGATGCCCTGGGCGCTGGAACAGGAACGGCGCTAACTGCAATTCCCTGGAATGCGGCCTGGGACGCAGAGGCGGAGAGTGAATCTATAGATGCGCTCAATACCATCCTGACTGATAGCGTTCCTTCAGATGGGACCATTCCAACACTCAGGCAGGCAATCTATATGATCGTCCAGTTCCTGACCGAGCGTGCCGTGAGCGGAACCACAGTGACCGTGCGAAAAGTGGATGGATCTACGGCCCTTCTCACTCTTACTCTAGATGACGCGACGAACCCGACCAGCATAACGAGGGCCAGTTAGTGCAGATCATCACTCAGGGAATTGGTGCCAACCCTGGGTCTCTACTTCCATTTTTCACTCTGGGCCTTGGTGTTGGGATACCAGTAGCCGCACCGACAAGGCCCGTTTCTTTCTTGATTCCCGAATACGACAGGACCAGAATCCCGCTTGCAGCGGCGGAGGGACTGCATCGTTATCTTGTCAAGCAGGCGGCGAAGCTCTCCATGCAGGCTAATGCGGAGGAAGAGGATTTACGAGAACGAGAAGAAAGCATCCGACAGGCAGCTCTGATTGCGGATACCGCGGCTTTGGGTTCCTATCATGTGGCAATGATGGACATTCTGAGACAACGGGAGGAACTTACGAAGCAGCGAATTGCCATTCAGAGATTGAGGACGAAAGTATCGCGCGCGCGCATGGATGATGCTCGAAAGACTAAGCAGGTTCAGAAACCGAAGAAGAAACGCAGAAATTAGACTATCATGGAACCGAAGAAATGGCGCAAAGACAAGAAGCAGCATTTCAAATCCTGGGAGTTCTATCGTGCCGAGGGAGGACCACACAGCTTTGACCACGTTGAATTGGATGGGAAGAAGTACCGATTCAATCGGTGGGGCGCATTGCGCATTCGAGATAGGGCCAAGGCTAGAGGCATCAGGGACAAGTACGGCAAGCAGTTGGCCTCAGCGGAAGTGAGTGATGTGCCCAACCCGCGCCGAGACGAGGCGGGACACAGGTTCTTTCACGGTAGTTGGCCTGAAGCGCCGTGGAAAAGGAGACAAGATGGCTGAGCACGGGAAGCACATGAGCAAACGGATGAAGAAGAAGCATGAGGAGGAGATGGGTAAAACGAAGCCCAAGGCGAAGAAGAAGCGGAGGAAGTAATGCCACTCAAAGGCGTGCGCTATAGATGGATCAAGCGGGGAGGCCGCATGGTCCGGCTTGCCTTCCGCGGAAACGTCGTGGTTGAAGTGAAACCAAAGGGTGGTAAAGCGAAGAAAGTTCGAAGGAAGAAACGATGAGAGGACAAGACCTTTTCGAGGCCACATACAGGACTGCGGTTAACTTGGGAATCGTAACGGAAGGTGTCGCAACTGGGGGATCAGTTACAACACTTGCGGACACCCGCATCCTCACCCAAGCGGCTGACTACTGGAACAATGGTACGCTCTGGCTTCTCCGGGACTCCGCTGAAGCCGCCGCGGCACCAGAGGGTGAGTTTGCGCGGGTCACGGACTACGAGGCATCAACCGATCAGCTCACTTTAGGACCGGTATCAGCAGGGAGTGGAAACGCCTTCACCGCCAGCGCCGCAGCAGGAGATCGTTACGCGGTTGGGAAAGCTCGTTATCCTGTCCCTCTACTGATCCAGAAGGTGAACGAGGCTCTCGTGAGAATGGGGACCATCCCGATCACGGACACAACGACCATCACGACAGCTTCTTCTCAAACTGAATACACCATGCCCATCGCGGCTAACATGGACCTGAGGGAAATCTGGCTCCAGACAAAGACTGGTGATACCAACGACAATCAGTGGGAAAAGATCGAGGACTGGGATGTTCAGAGGACCGCCACTGGATCAGCCGATCTCCTCGTCATCCCGAGACAGCTTCCAGTCAGTCGTTCGTTGAAACTCGTCTACCTGGACGTGCATCCTTCACTCGACGACGCCTCGGATGTCATTAGTGAATCCGTCCACATGGACCGTGTGGTGATGGAGGCGACCTTGGGGGCTCTCATCTGGAGACAGCAGAAAGTCGGGGCCGGAGACCCGTCCCTTCGAGATCAGATCGGGTATTACCGAACGCTTCTCGAACCCACAAAATCAACGACCCCTATCCGCAAACCCACCCGTGATAAGTTACTCACCCTCGGAAGCTACGTGGCCGAGGACGAATTCACCACACCATCTGCATAGATGCCCACCGCCCCAGAGTTACCGTGGAAGAAGGAGAACAACGATGGCTGACTTCCGTATTTACGAAACGGTCAAGAGTGGTGAGATCTCCGGTTCCGCGACGGCGAAGCAACTGCCCTCAATCAGTTGCCAGGTTGTGATGTTCATTGCACCCAACTCCAATGCGGGTGACGTGTATCTGGGTGTTTCAGGAGTAACCGCGCCGAATGGGACACAAGATGCTACGACCGGCTTTGAACTGAAGGCATCCGCTCAGACACCTTGGTTGACCATAAGGAACCTCGACAAGCTCTACATCATTTGTGACAACGCGGGGGACGATCTCTTGTACCTCGCACTGGAGTAGAAGATGGCCGAACTATGGATGGACGTGGACGCGGCGCTCTCTGAGGTGCCGGTTAATCTGTTCTCCCTGATCGACGACACCGACTTCAAGACCCGAGAAGAGAGTGTCACCTTCAACCAAGCCGGGCTAGACTTGTTATGGAACTTCATCACTTCCGCGGGGTCGTTCACGCAGACCGCGGTGACACCCACCGACACGGCCGGAAACTACGATTGGGTCAACCAAGGCAATGGAATGTACACGATAGAGATTCCTGCCAGTGGCGGAGCCTCGATCAACAACAACACCGAGGGCTTTGGATGGTTCTCTGGTTTCGCAACAGGCATTCTTCCTTGGCGCGGCCCCGTCATCGGCTTCCGAGCGGCTGGATTAAATGACGGATTAGTGGAAGGCACGGTGTTCTCGCTTTTCCTCTCCATCCTCGATCAGAGTACAGGCCAGCTTGATTCGGGTTCCATCGGAACCAGCGTGGACACATATCAAGCCAAGGTCGTCCTGTTGGATGATGACTCTGGAGCGACAGATCTTTATTTGGTGACGTACTTCAAGAATGGTGAACCAATCACCAGCGGTATCACCAGTCCGACGATCCAGATCATCAAAGCCTCGGATGGGACAGACTTGGTGGCCTCGGGGGCACTTACTGAAATCGGTTCCTTGGGAATGTACAAGAAAGCCGAGACGACCAATCGGGTCGTGGATGGAAGTGGCTACATCGCGAAAGTCCAAGCGTCCATTGCCAGTGCTACACGAACCTGGTTGCAACCAGTAGGACGTGATAGCTAATGGACTACGCTGGAACAGGAACGCTGGTGGGGGCGAAGCCGCCTTCGGGTTGCACGGACACCAACTACGGTGATACGACAGGATCGGGGGGTAACGATCTTCAGTTAGCCACATATATCTACGGCAGATCAATAACCCTTGGTGCCGCAGGAACAGCTCAATCAATCTCGGTCTATTTCGGCTTTATTTATTCAGGGCCGGGAGACTTCCAGTGTGCGCTCTATACCAATGCGTCAGGTTCACCAGACGCATTGGTGGCCGTGACGGAGACCATCAATACTAATGTTGCCAGTCAATACCATACCTTCGACTTTGCCACACCTCCTTCGGTATCCGCTACGATCTATTGGGCAGCCATCTGGGGTAGCAAAACGATAATCAGTTCCAATAGTGGGAGAACATTCTACGACACTAACGCATGGGGGGGATCTTGGCCCGATCCTATGGTGGAGGATGTGGCAGCGGGAACTGGCGAGACCCATGACACCTATATCACGGTCTGTATATGACGTACTTATCCACAGCCCTCCACGCACTGGAACAACGTCTCTCGTGGTGCATCTATCTAAGGTCATGCGTGTCACTTGCGAGCACTTCTTCTTTCGAGATGGTCGGTCGTTGATAGATGCAAACCATAGCCAGAGCGAATTAGATATTATGCGTACACGGTGGTTGCAATGACGACCTACTACATGCGAGCGGATGGGACGGCAGCTAACAAAGGAGCGGCCAGTGGACCAGGGTCCACACAATCCGCCTGTATGAACGTCTCGGTTCATAATGGGGAAACGTTCAGCGCAGGGGATATCATCATTTTGGCCTCAGACGGAGGAACGTATCGCGCTTCGGTGACACCTCCCTCTTCTGGTTCTGTTGGTTCTCCCATCACCTATCAAGCTGAAACAGGCGATACTCCGATACTCTCTGGAGCCGCGGTGGAGTCCAGTTGGACGCAAGAGGGGAGTCTCTACTACGCATCTAGTTACACCGCCGATCCTCAATCAGTCATCAAGGACGGAACACTACTCAAGAAGCAGGCAACCAAGGTAGCTGTCACTATTTCCGATGAGTGGTGGTACGACGCTCCCAACGACCGCGTGTACATCTTTGGCGATCCATCCGGGAACACAATGGAGATTGGGGCAATCTCTGAGGCGTTCCATAGTAGCAGTAGAGACTACCTAACCATTGGCGGGTTACAGTTCCAGTCCGGCATCAATCAGTCCATCTTCATCGCTACCGGAAGCAACAATATCATTGTTCAGAATTGTGTATGGAAGAATGGCTGGTATGGTTTACTGACCTCTGACACAGTAGGGGCAGACTGTACCCTAGATGGGAATACCGTCTCCTACTACCACAACTTTGGCATCTCGGTGGGAAACGGCAATTTTTCTGGATGGACGATCTCAGATAACACTATCTCCTATTGCGGTTATGAAGGAACGGTAGCCTCGAAAGGGTCTGGAATCTACTGTTACTTTGGGACTGGAACCGGAGATGTGATCGAGAACAACACAATCTTCCAGTGTGGTTGGGGAGATCCAGACGGCTGGGATCTGAGTCATGCTATCTATTTAGACGCGGGGTCGGGGACTATCGTTCGCTACAACAACTGCTATTCCAATGCTGGCGCTGGTGTCCAGACCCACGCAACCAACACCGAAATCTACTACAACACCCTACACGAAAACGGGATTGGCATTATCGTAGAGAATGCTTCTACTGGTGCTCTGATCTATAACAACGTCATTTACGGTCAGACCTATGTAGGCCGGACTGGTGGGGCGCCGGGATGCGGGATCTACGTGCAGAGCAACGGAACAGTCATCGCCAACTTGAAGAACAACATTTTCATGGGCAACATCCTGGCTGCCGAAACCTGGGGCTACAATGGCCAGATCTACGTGACCAACCAGACCGGCGATCTCATCACGGCGAGCAACAACAACATTTTCTACGGCGATGGGACCGCTGGTCAGGAACTCTTTAACTACCGTGGAACAACGTACTCGTTCGCGGGTTGGCAGGGTCTGGGTTTCGATGCGAGCGGGCTGTCGTCGAATCCAAATATGCTGGCTCCAGCTAGTTCCGATTTCCACCTCAAGACCAGCTCGCCTGGCATTGAAGCAGGTACGACGATTGCTGGGTTGACGCTCGACTTCGATGGCATCCCGCTCGGCCGCGGCACCAATCCCGACATCGGAGCATTTGAGACCCTGAAGGGCGGTCCAAAGAAACTCTGATGCTAAGAGGTGCAGCAGCATTTCTGTTATTGGACGAACCCGCGGATCAGGAGTGGACCATTCCCGTGGCCCCGGTTACTGGAGCGTCAGACATCGCTCCGATAGCGGGAGCTGACTTCATCATTATGGACTAGGAGGAAACGATGAACTACGAAGAGATGGACAAGGCTCAGTTGGTTGATGCGCTCCATGAACTAGATAAGCGGAAAGCGGAAGACGAGTTCTACACTCCTCCGGCTCCCTGATGCCCACCGCCACCTCGACCGAAGCTAGCCCCAGCCACCACAGCACCATCTCGGATGGGACCACTACCTTCGGCTTTGTCTTTGTGAATTCACGTGGCGAGCCTGATCCACACGCCATTGTGAGAACGCCCATCCCCAGAACCGCACTCAAGATGACTCAGGGTTCGACCCGCTACGGATCGCTTGAATTCCCCTATGTTCCCATTGCGCAAGACGACTGGAGCGGGGGAAGAGGACTGGATGACTTTGAACGGGACTCGACACGCTTTGCGGACAGTTACCGGCTGATCACGAGGCACCAGGGGAAGCTCATGCTTGGCCCACATGAGACGTACACCATCGGCTACCGAAACCTCAACCAGAATATCAACATACCAGGCAATGTAACCTGGCAGACATTAACCGGTAGCACGCGTTTCGTGGCCTACAAGTTCACTACGTCCGCCGCCTACACTGCTGCCAAAATCTATACGAAGATTAGAAGAAGAGGAACTCCTGGAACACTGACTTGCGAACTTCGCAGCGATAGCCCTGGAGATCCCGGATCGGTTCTGCAAACGGCAACCGCCACTACTTCGAATATCACGGACACCGTATCTCTCCTATACATGTTCGACATCACGAATCAGGCGTTGTCGAATGCCACGGCTTATTGGGTTGTCATCTACGGGGCTGGCACGGATAATTCCACAAACTACTGGCAAGTTGGCACTGACGCGGCAGACACCGACAATTTGACTGAAATCTCCACGGCTGGATCAACCTGGTCAAATGCCAGCTTCGATCTTTATTTCCGGATCGTGGATAACAACAGCGACGTTGGCGGGATTCTGTTTGAGTACAAGGGCGCGCTCTACTGTGTCAAAAACACCAACAGTGTTTCTCCGCGGCTGTACATCAACGGCCACCGGGGCGTAGCCACAGGAGCAGGACAATCAACTACGCAACTGGTCGATACAAGTCAGACGTTCACGGCTGATGCTTTGATCGGTGGCACGCTTGTCCTGACGGATGGGACCGGCTCTGCCTATGGACAGACGTTCTCAGAGATCACGGACAACACGACGACAGCCATTATTGTTTCTCCGGCCCTGACTTCAACACCCATTGCGGATGATACGGAGTACGCCGTCGTGGGATTGGAG
>Ga0209324_10003137_pt1 | contig 11352 bp, 11 predicted proteins | sample Rifsed19ft3_FD_184015 | JGI IMG/M metagenome (GOLD analysis project Ga0209324, IMG submission 184015) | Soil microbial communities from Rifle, Colorado, USA - sediment 19ft 3 (version 2) | ecosystem: Environmental > Terrestrial > Deep subsurface > Rock core/Sediment | place: Rifle, Colorado...
GGAAGCCTGTGGCTGTGGAGCCTGGCTTGAAGGTGTTCGGCACTCCTGACGAGAATTCGCCTGTGTTCTTCACTACGAACTTCGCGTTGACGTATTACACTGTGGCTTCGGACATTGAAAACTCTAAGATGAACGCGTACTTGGTGGTTGTGGATACTGAAGGCATGTCGGTGGACAGCGGAGTTGCAGGGCGCAAGCTGACGGCGGATAAAGTGACTGACGCCATAAAGGCTTCTGGCGTGGAAAGCAAAGTGAAGCACAGAAAACTCATTATTCCAGGCAAGGCGTCGCGGATAAGCGGGGAAATCGAAGAGCTCAGCGGCTGGAAAGTCTTGGTGGGGCCACGTGACTCTTCAGAAATACCAAAATACATAATAGACAAATGGCAACCCTAAAAACCAATTTTTCTTTTTGTTGTATAATCCCTATTCTTTTCTTTAATTTTTGCTTGCAAACAACAGCTACTGAATTGGACAAGTCTTTTATTTCAACCTCGCAGAATTGGTACAGGGTGAGTTGTTATGGATCACACTGTTGTGCACTTTGAAATTCCCGCAGATGATGTGGAAAAACTCAGAAGGTTCTATAGTGAGCTTTTCGGGTGGAAGATCGAGAAGATGCCTGGACCAGTAGAATACTACGGTATAGAGACTGTGCCTGTTAATGAGAAGGGCATGCCTGAGCGGCCTGGCGTTAATGGTGGGATGATGAAAAGGCAAAATCCAGAGCATAAACCTGTTAACTACATTGCTGTAGAATCCGTGGACGAATACGTCAAAAAAATCGAGGCTTTAGGTGGGCGAGTCATCGTTCCAAAGATGGAGGTTCCAGGCGTAGGCTGGTGGGCATTAGCCTTAGACCCAGAAGGCAACCAATTCGCCATACTGCAAAGCATTTAAGTGCTGAAGAGCTTGAAAAAACGAGAGAGTGTGTTGTTCTTAGGGTTTTATGACAGTTAAGACCAAACGTGTTGCGTTTACGTCAACTTCGGTGATTTTGCAGTTTTTGAACTCTTTTGCTTCACCCAGCACGTTTCTGACGGTGACGTTGCTGTTTTCGGTTTTTGCGTAGGTCACATCTTTGAATTGGGTTTTTCCGTTTAGGATAACGTTGAATTCGCACATTTTGCGTTCACGACTTGGAGAAGATGCTTGTCTGGATTATAAGGGCTTTGTTTCGAGCGTTTGCACGTCGGTTTTTGTTGTTGAGGTTAGATAAATAATTATAATTCACGATTATTATAGGCTATAAGCCATAATTGGTTAGGTGATACAGATGCCTAAAGAAAGCTCTTCTAGCGTTGACATATTCGATTTGCTGTCGGATAGTGGAAAGAAGGCGAAAAAGAAGCGGAGAGAAGAGCTTTTGGCGTCTTCGGGCGTAAAAGAGTTTTTTGCGGAAGGAAGCATCAGCGTGGATAAGCGGACATGCCAGGGACTGGAGTGCAAACTGTGCATTAAAGCATGTCCGACCAACGCGTTGTACTGGGCACTAGGCGAAGTTGGGGTTGTTGAGGATTTATGCGTCTATTGCGGTGCTTGCGTCTTGAGCTGTATGGTTGATGACTGCATAAAGATTACGAGAAAAAGAGAAGACGGCAAAGTAGAGAAATTCAGCAGGCCAAAGGGTGTGATTGCGTTAGAGAACAGGATTAACGCAAAGAAACGCTTTGAGCGTGTAAGGGAAGTTTTTCCGACTGCTGAAGACTATCGCAAAAGGCACAAGCGCGGAAAGCAAGAGTGACTGTGGAAAGTCAAGGTTTTAATGTGCTCTCGGAGACTATAGCCCCCTTATATATAGGCTGAAACCTCAGAGGGGACACAAGTTTCTATGGGCGCAACAGAACATCAAGAATCTGCGTAATTTTTACCGTTTAGGTTTTTTAAGTTTTTGAGGCAAACTTTATTTTTCCCCAATCTCAAGCTTTCAATGTCTAAGGTGAGCAGCTGCGAACTCTAAAATAGGGCTTATCACTGTTACGGTTTGCCTCGTTGCCGTTCTTCTAGTGAGTGCCTTCGGCGTAGCTCAGTTGCTTGTCGACGACTACACCAAACAAGCCCAAAAAAGCTTCCAACAAGCCTATGGCATAGTTGAACAAATAAGAAACGTAACCATCTCCAGAGTGGAACTCGTAGTCGTCACCCGACAGTGGGCTATTGACACCTGGGGGAAGGGCTACGCTGAACCAGACTTGACCAACATCCTAAGGGAAGAAAAAGTCTACAAAGCACTTTTCATGATACCCGAAAACGCCAGCCTCTACCAGGCAAACGTTGATTGGGCTGGGTACTTCGGCGCCGCAAGCTGGAACGGCAAAATATACATTGTGAGAGAGAACTTCGACCCCTTCATACAGCCTGACGCCACAGCAACTTTCGTCCACGAACTAACCCACATCATGCAGGGTCAATTCCACATGCCCCAAACCCCATCCACATTTGACGGCAACAAAGCTCATGCCGCATTAATTGAGGGTGACGCTTCCTTTACGGGTGACTACTACAAAAACCAAACTAAAGCCGAAACCAGCCTAGCGAATGTTGTTGTTGACCAGGTGCCGTGGTTCCTGCTGAGTAACGAAATGCTCAACGAGCTTCACTTGGACCTTCCAAGCACAATCTCATACCTTAACTACTTTCCCTACGATTACGGCAAACCATACGTCAACGCAATTTACCAGAAAGGCGGCTGGATAAGCGTGAACCAAGCGTATGCGAACCCACCCACCACCACCGAGCAAGTAGTTCATCCTGGCAAGTACTTCGCAAACGAAACCGCTCAGCAAGTTGCAGCGCCAGAGCTAGCCGAAAACGACTGGAGCCAAGTAAGAAATGACCGTTACGGCGAATTCTTCATTCAGATAATGCTGGATAACTGGCTTGATGAAAGCGAAGCGCAGAAAGCCGCTGCAGGTTGGTCTGGAGACAACTTCACCTACTACGAAAGAGGCGACGAGTTCCTTTTCACATGGAACATCAAGTGGGACTCCAGTTATGACGCCAGCGAGTTTTACGATGCTTTCAACAACATGCCAAACGCTGCAGGCGCAGAAAAAGAGAACCTCGCACACTGGTACGCGAATGGACGATACCTCTCGATTACGTGGAACCAAGACCTAAACTCAACCTTCATAGCGTCTTCAACTAACGAGAATGCTCTGTTTCCGTCAAACTTTACCTGACTCTTTGTGGACAAGATTCTACCGCCTAGGAAGATAAATGCCTAGTTTTGGCAGGATAACGAAATTTCATGTGCAGAACTTTGCGATGAGCATCATTCTTGTGGGGTTGAGGAAACCTAACCATAAACATTCCATATTCAGCGCGCCCTAGCCATAATGCTGTGCAAGAGCCTTTGAGATATATGAGTTGCTGGGAACTTGGCCCCAAATGGGAGCGGGCCCGAGGGGATTTGAACCCCTGTTCTTCGGCTTTCCCTCGCAGAAGCGCCCGGAGGCCGACGCCTTAATCCGTACTGGGCTACGGGCCCGTTCAACCAGATTAATTAGGCTTCAAAACTTAAGCTAATCGCCTTTATTCTTGAATTAATTCTTCGTTTATCCACCAAGCTTTTTTCTTTCCAGATTTTTCGCCAGCGTAATAGTCTATCACGGATTTTCCAAGCTGCTTCTTCGAGTTTCTCTGGATTTTCCTTAACCTGTTCAGGATCAGCCACCTGTTCGTTTTCATGTAATCCGCCAGTTCTGGCGTGGTTGCGCCCTTGTAATGTAAAAGGTAATCCATTATTTTATGGTCTGTTTCGTCGATGCAGAACGTGTGCGGGTTTATTTTCCCATGCTGGTACGTGAGCAATTCCAAGTCCGCAAGGTACTTCCTGACTTCTCCAAACTCACGTTCAATCTTGCCCATTCTTTCTTCCAATTCGAGAAGCTTGTCCGCTTTAGGCGTTTTCTGGAGCTTTTCGATTATGGCTTCGCGGATAAAATTGCTCCTATCCCCTTCTGGAACGCGTAAGACCATCTCGTGATAAACTTCTTCTGGAATCTTCACCGAAACCACTCTGACCTCGCTCACCGCTAACATCTCCAGCACTTGATTATGCAGCTCTTATTATTTCATAGTTTCTCCAAAAATCATATTTTTGATGGAGTACACAACCTACAGCAAATTCTGGAAAAGCTTGGAAAACGTTTCAAGCCCGTAAAGGAGTAGCCGAATCACTCAGGCAGATTGCGTGTCTTAGATCAATTTAGCTAATACTAAGCATCGATTCTCCACAATCTCATGCAGTTTTCTGCGCAGTTCCTCTCCAGCCATCTTCTTTTCTTTCAGCAACGCTGTTTTTCTTGCCAGCTCCTCATCGCCGAGTCCTGCGAACCAAGACTCAAAATCTCCGCGGTTTACGTGAAATTCTATCGAGTCTACATTGACTTTCAGGATCTTGTCACAGAAATCTTGAAGGCCATGCGCGTAGAGGCTTAACGGTTTTCCTATGCCCGCGTAAAAGTGAAATGCTTTATCACGTGAAGTGTCTGCTAATATTGCTCTAGCGATTTCTTTATTAATTTCAGGTATGCCGAGGGCTTTTTTGCCTTTTTCCGTTATAGCGTATTGTCCTTTTTCAGGCGAGTTTGCGTACCCCATGCGGGTAAGCCCGATCAGGTGCATCATAACTGAGGGAAATTTTTTTTCGGATTCTTTGGCTATCTGCGCGGCGCTTACGTGTTTGCCGTGCAATAACATAGTTTCCAGTATCTCGCGCTTGATAGGTGATAAACTCATTTGTTGCAACCACACTCATTGATTATATGTGCACACGGGCTAATCAAACTTTCCCAGCTTTTTTCCATACAGTCTCTGCGGGTTATTCAGTGGTTTTCGTTGACGTGAAATACACAAAGTTTTAGTGCGAAGATACGTAATGCTAACTGGAAAACGGTGAAAACCAAGAATGAAGATTGCCGTGTTTGTTTATGAGTATCCGCCTAAAATTGTCGGTGGATTGGGAACTTACGTTGCTGAAATGACGCGTAAATTTGTTCTAATGGATCACGATGTGACTGTTTTCACGATGAATGATGATGCTGGCACACTTCCAACGAGAGAAATTTGGCGCGGCATAGAAATTCATCGTCCATTACACATCGATGTTTCGGATTCGCTGCCTGACGTAATCGCGGAGGACATCAAAAAGTGGGGCAGAGGACTGCATTTATTCGGCAAACTCCTCGTCTACAATTATCTAACTGCATCAAAATTCGTCAATGAACTCATCAGGAAAGAAGGCATGAAATATGACGTTGTGGTTGCACATGACTGGCTCTCAGTAATAGGTGGAGTTACGGTAAAGAAAGAAGTCGGACTGCCTCTAGCCTTCCACGTTCACTCAACCGAAAAGGGAAGAACCCTCGGAAACGGTTCCAGCGTCGTAAGCAGCATCGAACTGCGCGGAGCCAACGTAGCAGACATAATAGTAACGGTATCATACGCCATGAAAGATGAGCTGATACAGCTTGGGTTCCCACGGGATAAGATATGCGTGAGCTATAACGGAGTTGACCCGAAAAAATACAACCCAGAGAGCGCATCTGCAGAACAAACACGGAAAATCAGGGAATATTACGGTCTAAAAGATGACGACCTTATGATTCTCTTTCTCGGAAGGCTCGTGGGCGTCAAAGGCGTTGACAAACTGATTATGGCTATGCCGCATATTTTGCCCAAGTTTCCAAAGGCAAGATTAGTTATCGTGGGCGTAGGCGACTTGCAAGAATATTTGACAAATTTGGTCAGAACCATGAGGTTAGACGAGTACGTGAAATTTCGTTTCGATTTTATTTCCGAAGAAGAACGCATCCTTCATTACGCCGCGTGTGATGTCGCAGCGTTTCCGAGTCTCTATGAGCCTTTCGGCATAGTCGCCCTTGAGGCAATGAGCATGGAACGCCCAGTGGTCGTGGGCGCGGTGGGAGTCAGCGGAATGCGCGAGATAGTCGTCTGCTGCGGTGAAGAACAATGCGGTTACCACATAGATCCTAACAACCCATCGGACATTGCATGGGGTATAACAAGTGCCCTAGAAAGCCCAGAAAAACGGAAATGGCTTGGAAAGAACGGCAGAAAGAGAGTCCTCAACGAATTCACATGGAACAAAATCGCTGAAAAAACACTGGAGCTGTACGAACAAATACTTAAACGCTGATCTATTCGGCGCACGGTGAAGAATTGAACACTAATCCTGCAGATTTAAAGTATAAAATCGCGAGGGAAGCTGCCACCCTACTTTATTTCGGAGCGGAAAAGGAATATAAACAAGCCAAATTGAAAGCTGCAAAAACTTTGGGCGTTCACTTTCTCCCAACAAACCTTGAAGTTGCCTTGGAACTTGACAGAATCGCCGAGGAAAACGAAGGGCCAGCCAGAAAAGAACGGTTAATCCAAATGCGCAACGAAGCCTTAAAAACAATGAAAATTCTCGCGGCGTATGGTCCCCTTTTAATTGGGAGCGTTTGGCGTGGGGCAACCCATCAAGGAAGCGATATCGACATAGCCTTGCATCATGATTCGCCCGGCGAAATCGTGAATCTCCTCAAGGCAAATGGCTTTGAAGTTTCTAAAACCGAGTGGACCACCGTAACTAAACAAGGAAAAACCGAAAGCTCCTTCCATATATACACAGAAACTTTGGGGAAGCAAAGAATTGAAATCGTTGTCCGAAGCTTAGAGGAAGCAAGTCGAAAGAGAAAATGCGCGATTTTCGGAGATGAAATCAAAGGCCTTAACATTCAAGAGCTAGAAAGGCTACTTAAAGAAAACCCGGCGCAACAATTTATTCCACTCTAAGTTTCTGTCAAACCATTGTATCGATTCTGTTTCAGCAACAAGCTCCGCTTTTCAGGAAAAAGGCACTTAAAGATGCACTTCCATATTGTTATCGAGGATAGCTTTGTTTGAGGATTGCACCCGTGGGAATCAACAAAAAATCGCTTAAGAAAATGTTTCCGAATCTATCGAAGGAACTTGAACTTGGAGACAGCAAAGTCGCGGTAAATTCTGTTCGAACCGATTCTGACGCAGCCGAAAAAGCGTTGTCTGACAAGTTTCGCCATTATAATCCAACGGTTGTGGATTTCATACGACGATGCGACACAGAAACAGAGGCAGAATCAATAATCGCATACTTGGAGAAGAGGGGCGAACTGACCAAGGAATACGCTGAGGAACTCAGAAAGCAACTGAAGAAAGAAGGCGTGAGAAGTTTTGGTCCTAAGAAAGAAGAGAACTACTATTTTAAACAAGGCGGACTTTGCTAAGGCTTTCCAGAGTTTGCCGTTTTGTAAATCCTTCTTCTATTTGCCGAAACGCTAAATACATGGCGGCATAGCATTGTCTTATTCTAAAAGTAAATAAATAAGCTGGCGAGTAAAATAGAGAAACCTTAAACCGGGGAATTCAAGTGAAGAGAATCATCGCGATCATTGCTCTTATGGTTTTTTCACTGGCTATGTTCTTGCCCTTTTCTCTTAACATTAGAACAGCTTCAGCTCAGGATGCTGGCTACAGTATGCAGCATGTTGACCATCAAGTTGAGGTCATGTACTCAGGGCACATGGTCATACGCGACACCATCCAAGTGACTGGGCAATTAACGGGTGGTTTCCTGATAGGTTTTCCATACAAGTACGGCTCCCACGTCCTTAAAGGCGTGGCTTACGACGACGCAAATAACACTCTTCCAATGAGTCTTGGCGTGTCATTGGAAGACCGAAGCGGTTTTTACGGTGCCAACATTAGTTTTCCACAAGGATCTCCTCAAGTTTTTACTGTCATATTTATTCTTTCAAATGACCTTGTTAGTTACGATGCGAGTACCAGATTGTTCAGCGTCGATTTCCCAGCTTACCCTAGTTTTGTGAAAGAAGTGGCCGATTGTAATGTTACCCTTGTGTTTCCGGGTGGCGCAATAGACGTGACAGTTACGAAAGACGACGGAATCGTTGACACAACTAATTTCGTTAAGGAAAACTTGGCCGCATTCACATATTCACCCGCATCTGCCGCTTTTCTGCCCGTCGATAGTCTTCAAATAATCGACATAAAGAAACTAGATCGCATAATCACAATAAGTCCTTTAGGAGATATAGTGGCTTCTGACAGTTACCGCATTGTTAACAACTCAACAGGCAGTCTCGATTCTCTTGAAATAAGTTTGCCTCCTAACGCTTCAAACATTGCTGGAAGAGATGAATTCGGCAGGGCATTGACTGTTGAAGTTCTAACTAGCAACGCCAGCACGCACTTGGTCAACGTCACTTTCATATCGTCTCTAAACAGCGGCGAATCCACATTGGTGACGGCTGAGTACACTTTGCCCAGCGTGTCTTCTGAACAGGCCACCCGCTTTGCCTTGGATTTTGATCTTTTCCCATATTTTAATTACTATGTTGATGAGGCTTCTGTCACCATTGTTCTTCCCGAAGGTGCACGATTTCTAACGCCGCAACTCTCCTCAATAGACCCTTCCTTAAGTTTAAGTAGAGAGATCTTTCAAGAAAAATTGTCAATTAACAGAGAAGGCGTCAGCTACATAGACGATGTTTTTCCTTCAGAGAACGCTTTGCAGATTACGTACGAATATAACCCTCTGTGGCTATCTTTCCGTCCCACTATATGGGTGTGGGCGTTAATGACGGTCGGATGCACAATTGTAGCTTTTTGGAGAAGACCTAAACCTTCAGCACCGCCGAGAATTGTAGTGCCAAAATTACCCGTTGGCCTTAGTCCAGATCACGTTAGAGCCTTCACCGAGGCGTACGAAGAGAAAAACAGAATAGCTTCAGAGTTGAAGTTCCTCGACATAAGAGCGCAGAAAGGCAAGATTCCGAGACGCCGATATAAAGTGCAACGGAGAACGTTGGAGGTTCGCTTCGATGCGCTATCCAGGAACATCGCTGAATTGAGGTCGATTTTTCGCAGTGCGGGCGGTAAATACGCGGATTTGATTCGGCAGCTTGATATTGCAGAAACCAAACTCAATGAAGTTGAAACAAACACTAGCAGCGTTGAAACTCGCCATAGAAGAGGCGAACTCTCGCTAGAGGAATACAAGAAATTTCTCGCGGACTACCAGCGGCGAAAAGAGAAAGCTGAGACAACAATCAACGGAATCCTCTTAAGACTACGTGAAGAAATTCGCTAACAGACCTAAACACTTTTATCCATCTGCTTGTTTTTTCAACAAAACCTACAAGAGGTATAAAACATGGTAAAAATAATAGTCGAAAATGACAAGTGCAATGGATGCGAAACCTGCGTAAACACTTGCCCCGTAGGAGTTTTCGAGATCAAAGAGTCCAAGTCCGTCCCCGTCAAGCCCGAAGAGTGCCTAGTCTGTAGAGCATGCGAAGTCCAATGTCCTTCAGGTGCCATTCAGGTTATCGAGTGAGTTTCCGCTTCGCGATCCAAGATTTAGCTGTTGCGTCTGACCTGTTTTCTCCCAAGAGATATCCGAAACTTTCTTACTTTCTTTGCCTATTCCCTTTCAGCTTTTTTGGTCATATTGATTTAGAAAAAGTTTGTTCACGTACTCTTTCACTGTTACCTTTTGTTTCTTCGCCACTTTTTTGAGAGCATCATTTATCCCCGTAGCGTATTGTACCGCCTTTTTAGGTTTTTTCGTTATTGATGTAGGCAGGCCTATATTGTCGGCGACTTTTCTCAACACGAGTTTTCTCAGTGAATCCGCTTTCTTTTCAATCTTTAATTCTACAGGGAGGTTTATGGCAAAGTTGGCAATTTGGTATGATGCAAAGGGCAAACGTAGCTCCACGTTGTGAAAACTGCAGATCTTCACATCTCTTTCGATGTTGCTTTCATGAAGCTCAACGGCATCATTAAACATATTTCTTCTCACCTTTCCCTTTCCGTACAATAAATAGTCATTAATGTAGCGTTGGTAACCTCCAAAAAGTTCATCAGCACCCTGGCCAGCAAGTAGTACCTTAAATCCTGTTTTCGCTGTTTGCTCCGCCGTCCAATAAAATGGTATCCCAATGCTCGCCTTGACGGGATCGGGTTCTTCAATAAGTTCTACGACTTTAGAAACTACCTCTTCAACATCTCCCTCTCTGAATAGGTAAACATGTATGGGTAACTTCAATTCGTCGGCTGCTTTCTTCGCTTCTTCCGTTTCAGGACGGTTTTTCAAGCTTACGTGAATCAAGTGAACGTTAGCACAGTATCTTTTAGCTAGAAACGCGATCAGGCTGCTGTCTAATCCTCCAGAGAACGCCACCGCGATTTCCTTCAATCCCCAAACTCGTCTGCGGACAGAGAGTTCCAGTAGTTTTTGCAGCGTTTCCGCTGCCTTCTGCATGGTTATCGGTTTTGGCTTTGAGTAAACAAGCGTCTTGACAGGTTTGAATTTGAAGCCTTCGTGGCTAACAAGTGCCAAGTGCCCTGGTGGAAAGGACCGAGTTTTCTTTATTCCGAGTTTCCATAAGGCTTTTCGGTTCGAGGCAAGGGCAGCGATGATTCTGTTCTCGCCATAGTATAGTGGTTGGACACCTACGGGATCTCTTCCCGCGATGATTCTCTGCGATTCCGCTATAATGAATGAAAAGTCACCCTCAATTTCATCAAACAGCGCCTCAACTGCCTTGTCACGATTTTGTTTTAGTTTTTTGGCAACAATCCCTGTTGCTGAAGCATTTCGCGTTGGCGAGTATATTCTTCCTTCAAACACAAGCGCTGCGTTCTCTAACCGCGCATGTTGTGGCTCATCTTGTGGGAGAATTTTTGAAAAAGTGTAGCCCACCGATACGGGCGAGTTTACGTCTTGGTTTTGCAAGGCCTCAGCGTCTTTTTCCATCGTGAACATCAACGGCGTTGCTAATCCAAAACCGTCAGCGTGCTCTACGTGTAACGACTTAAGCACTCTAACGACTGTCCTCGTTGCGTCTTCGCCTCTTTTGTCCAACACCGCGATTATCATTTTCGTGCTCCTGTGACCTTTCAAGTTCAGTGTTATTTTGTTATTGTTGTGGTAAAACATTAATCTTTAATCTGTGTATCTTCTTGTCGAGGGATAATGAGTTGCCGATTTTACCCATAGACACAGGCCGTTACGGAACGGCTGAGATGCGCAGAGTCTTCGAGGAAGAAACGCGTGTTCAGAAAATGCTTGATGTTGAAGCGGCCTTGGCGTTGGCGCACTCCGAAGTTGGCAATATACCACGGAAGGACGCTGAAAAAATCGCGGCTACAGCCTCTTTGCAACATGTCAAATTAGATCGCATAAAAGCCATTGAAAAGGAGATAAAACACGATGTTGCCGCTTTAGTCCGCGCACTAGCGGAAGCGTGTGGATCAAGCGGTGCTTACGTGCATCTTG
>Ga0209324_10003139_pt1 | contig 11351 bp, 10 predicted proteins | sample Rifsed19ft3_FD_184015 | JGI IMG/M metagenome (GOLD analysis project Ga0209324, IMG submission 184015) | Soil microbial communities from Rifle, Colorado, USA - sediment 19ft 3 (version 2) | ecosystem: Environmental > Terrestrial > Deep subsurface > Rock core/Sediment | place: Rifle, Colorado...
GGCGCGCGCCGCCGCCCGGTGGATGAGCAGGCGGGCGGCGTCGAGCCTGAGCGCCATGTCGGCGAGCTTCCAGCGGATGCCCTGGAAGTCGGCGATCGGGCGCCCGAACTGCCGGCGCTCGGCGGCGTAGGCCAGCGCGCGCTCCCACGCCCCCTGCGCGAGCCCGAGCGCGACCGTCGCCGCGCCGAGGCGCTGGCCGTTGTAGGCGCGCATGAGCTTCTTGAAGCCGTCCCCGGGCCCGACCAGGAGGTGCTCGCGGGGCACGACGCAGTCCTCGAAGTGGAGCTCGCCCTCGGGGATGCCGCGGAGGCCCATCATGAGCTCGCGGCGGCCGATGCGGAAGCCCGGCGTGTCGCGCTCGACGAGGACGCCGCCGATCCCCTCGGCGCCCGGCCGGCCGCCGAAGCGCGCGAACACGAGGTACAGGCGCGAGGTGCCCGCGCCCGTGATCCAGCTCTTGTGGCCCTGGAGCCGGAGCCCGCCCGCCACCTCCTCGGCCGAGGTCGCGAGGTCCGTCGCCGCCGAGCCCGCCGCGGGCTCGCTGATCGCGATCGCCGGCTTTTCGCCCTCGAGCACCCACGGGAAGTAGCGGCGCTTCTGCGCCTCGCTGCCGTACTGCGTGAGCGCGCCGACGACGCCCAGGTTGCCCTCGACGACGATCCGGCCCGTGACGCCGCACGCGCGCGCGACCTGCTCGATCACGAGGACGACGTCGAGCGCCGGGTGCTCGGGCCCGCCGTGCGTGCGCGGGATCGTCATGCCCATGAACCCCGCGGCGACGAGGTCCTTCACGTTCTCCCACGGGTACTCCTCGGTCGCGTCCCAGCGGGCGGCGCGGGCCGCGAAGACCGTGTCCGCCAGCTCGCGCGCCCGGCGCCGGAGCGCCTCCTGCTCGGCCGTCAGCTCGAAGTCGATGGCGGGCCTCCTCTCACAGGTGGATGGCCTGGCCCAGCGCTGCGAGCGCCGCCTCGAGCGCGGCCTCGGACATCGTCGGGTGGGCGTGGATCGTGCGGACGATCTCGTCGAGCGTCGCCTCGAGCGTGCGCCCGACGGCGAACTCGTGGATGATCTCGGTCGCCTCGTGGCCCACCACGTGGGCGCCGAGGATCTCGCCCGTCGTCTTGTCGGCGACGACCTTCACGAAGCCCTCGGGCTCGCCGAGCGCCACGGCCTTGCCGCTGGCCGTGAACGGGAACCGGCCGACCGTGACGTCGCGCCCGTTCTCGCGCGCCCGGGCCTCGGTGAGCCCGATGGACGCGACCTGCGGCCGGCAGTACGTGCAGGACGGCACGTTCGCGTAGTCCACCGGGTGGGGGTCGCGGCCCGCGATGGCCTCGGCGGCCACCACGGCCTCCGCCATCGCCTTGTGGGCGAGGAGCGGCGCGCCCGCCATGTCGCCGATCGCGTAGATCCCCGGAACCGACGTCTCCATCCGCGGGGAGACCCGGACGAACCCGCGCTCGACCTGGACGCCGAGCGCCTCGAGCCCGAGTCCCTGCACCTTGGCGGCACGGCCGACGGCCATCAGGACCCGCTCGGCCTCGAGCCGGCCCTGGTCGGTCTCGACGACCGCCCCCGGCCCGCCCGGCGCGACCGAGGCGACCTTGACGCCGGTCTTCATCTCGATCCCGCGGCGGCGGAAGGCGCGCGCCACTTCCTTCGAGCAGTCCTCGTCCTCGATCGGCAGGATGCGCGGCAGCGCCTCCAGCAGCGTGACGCTGACGCCGTACGCGGCGAACACGTCGGCGAACTCGACGCCGACGGCGCCCGCGCCGATGATCACGAGCGACCGGGGGAGCCGCTCGTCGCGCACGGCGCCGTTCGAGGAGATGACCGTCTGCTCGTCGAGCGGGACGCCGGGCAGTGACCGGGGCTCGGAGCCCGTCGCGAGGATCACCGCCCGGGCCTCGAGCGTCTCGGACCCGCCGGCCCCCGCGACCTCCACGACGTGCCGCGCCGCGAGCGTCCCGCGCCCGGGGAAGAGCGTGATCTTGTTCTTCCGGAACAGGAACTCGACGCCCTTCGCGCGCCCGTCCGCGACGCGCCGGCTGCGCTGGATCGCCTGGGCCCAGTCGGGCTCGACGCCGCTCACCCGGATGCCGAAGTCGGCGGCGCGGTTGACGAGCCCGAGGACCTCGGCGTTGCGCAGCAGCGCCTTCGTCGGGATGCAGCCCCAGTTCAGGCAGACGCCCCCCGGCCGGTCGTCCTCGACGGCGGCCACGGACAGGCCGAGCTGGGCGCACCGGATCGCGGCGACGTAGCCGCCGGGGCCCGTGCCGACCACTGCGACGTCGACACTATGATTCACCGTCGGGGCGCCTCCGCGCCCGACGTTCGGGCGGCCACCGACGGAGTCATACCAGGAGCCGCAGCGGTTCCTCGATCAGCCGCCTGACGTCCTGCAGGAACCTGGCGCCCATCGCGCCGTCCATCACCCGGTGGTCGCAGGAGAGCGTCACGGCCATCCGGCGGCCGACCCCGAGACCGGCGTCGGTCACCACGGGGACGCGGCGCACCGCGCCGACCGCGAGGATCGCGCCCTCCGGCGGGTTGATGATCGCCGAGAACTCGGCGACCTCGTACATGCCCAGGTTCGAGACGGAGAAGGTCGCGCCCGAGAGCTCCTGCGCGCGCAGCTTCCGCGCGCGGGCGCGCTCGGCGAGGTCGCGCGACTCGAGCGCGATCCGGGCCAGCGACTTGGCGTGGCAGTCGCGCAGCACGGGCGTGATGAGCCCCTCGTCGAGCGCCACCGCGATGCCCATGTGCACGCGGTGGAAGACGCGGATCGCCTCGCCCTGGAACGAGGCGTTCACGCCGGGGTGGCGCAAGAGGGCGAGCGCGCAGGCACGGACGACGAGGTCGTTCACCGAGACCTTCGGCTGCCCCTCGAGGCCGTTCAGCTCCTCGCGCAGCTCCCACGCGCGGTCCATCGCGACCTCGGCCGTCACGTAGAAGTGCGGGACCGGGGCCTTCGCGAGCGGCATGCGCCGGGCGATCGCCGCGCGCATCGGGCCGAGCGGCACGTCCTCGAACTCCACGCCCGGCGCGGCGGGCGCGAGGGCCGGCGCGGCGCCCGTCCTGGCGGCTTCCACGTCGCGGCGCACGATGCGCCCGCCCGGGCCCGAGCCCTCGAGCAGCCGGAGGTCCACTCCGGCCTGCGCGGCGATCTTCCGCGCGAGCGGCGACGCCTTCACCCGCCCGGCCTGGGGCGCGGGCGCGACGCCGACCGCCGGCGCCGGGCTCGGGGCGGCGGGGGGCGCCGCAGCGGCGGGGGTGGGGGTAACCGGGCCCGGGGCCGGGGGAGACTCCGAGCGAGTGTCGTTCCGAGCGGAGGAGCCCTCCCCGGCCCCGGGCCCGACGGGCACCGCGGCGGGGGCCGCGGCGAGCACGGCGGCGATGTCCTCGCCGGGCTCGGCGATGACGGCGATCAGCGCGCCCACCGGGGCCTTCTCGCCCGCCTGCACGAGCACCTTCCGGAGCACCCCCGCGCCGAAGGCCTCCATCTCGACGTCGGCCTTGTCGGTCTCGACCTCCGCGAGGATGTCGCCGCCCGCGACACGCTCACCCTCCCGCTTGAGCCACTTGATGATCTTGCCGCTCTCCATCGCCTCGGAGAGCTTCGGCATCACGACCTTGGTCACGGCCATGGGTCAGCCCCCGTTCGCGCCGCACACGCGGCGCACCGCGGCGAGGATCCGCTCCTTGGACGGCGTCTTGAGCTTCTCGAGGTTGCGCGCGTACGGCATCGGCGCGTTCGCGCCGGTCACGCGCTCGACCGGCGCGTCGAGGTCGTCGAACGCGCGCTCGGTGATGAACGCCGCGATCTCCGAGCCCATGCCCGCGAAGCCCGCGCCCGCCTCCACCACCACCGCGCGATGCGTCTTCCGCACCGAGCCGATGATCGTCTCGGCGTCCATGGGGCGCAGCGTGCGCGGGTCCACGACCTCGACCGAGATGCCCTCCGCGGCCAGGTCCTCCGCCACCTCCAGCGCCCGGTACAGCATGCCCATGTAGGCGACGATGGTGGCGTCGGTCCCCTCGCGGCGCACGACCGCCCGCCCGAGCGGGACGAGGAACTCCGGGTCCTCGGGCACCTCGCCCTTGACGTTGTAGAGCGTCTCCGACTCGATGAAGATCACGGGATTGTCGTCGCGGATCGACGACTTGAGCAGCCCCTTGGCGTCCGCGGGCGTCGCCGGGCGCACCACCTTGAGCCCGGGGACGTGGTAGAAGTACGACTCCATCGACTGGGAGTGCTGCGCGGCGAGCTGCGCCGCGGGCCCGCCCGGCCCGCGGATCACGAGGGGCACGCGGTACTGGCCACCGGACATGTAGTGGATCTTCGCCGCCGTGTTCACGATCTGGTCGATCGCGACGAGCGCGAAGTTGAACGTCATCATCTCGACGACGGGCCGGAGCCCGACCATCGCGGCGCCGATGCCGACGCCGGTGAAGCCGGACTCGCAGATCGGCGTGTCCACCACGCGGCGGGGCCCGAACTCCTTGAGGAGCCCCTGGGTGACCTTGTACGCGCCCTCGTAGAGGCCCACCTCCTCGCCGATGACGAACACGCGCGGATCGCGGCGCATCTCCTCGCGGAGTGCCTGGTTCAGCGCCTCGCGGTAGGTCAGCACCGCCACGTCAAGCCTCCCCGGATCCGTCGGTGTAGATGTCGGTGAACAGCCACTCGGCCGGCGGCTCCGGCGACGCGTCGGCGAACGCGACCGCCTCGTCGATGCGGTCGCTCACGTCCTTCTCGAGCGCCCGGACCTCGTCCTCCGTGAGGAGCCCCGCCGCGAGCGCGCGGGTTCGGAACAGCACGATCGGGTCGCGCTGCTTCTCGCGCTCGACCTCCTCGCGCGTGCGGTACACGGCGCCCGCCGGGTCGCGCATCGAGTGCCCGCGGAACCGGTAGGTGTCGGCCTCGATCAGCGACGGCGTGCTCGTCGCGCGGGCGCGCGCCACCGCCCGGCCCACCGCCTCGCGGATCGCGAGCACGTCCATGCCGTCCACGCGCTCGGACGGGATGCCGTACGTCTGGCCGAACCTCCAGATCTCCGTCTGCGCGAGCGCGCGCTCGGTCGAGGTGCCCATCGCGTAGCGGTTGTTCTCGCAGATGTAGACGACGGGCAGCTTCCACAGCGCCACGAGGTTCATCGACTCGTGGAACTCGCCCTGGGGCACGGCGCCGTCGCCGAAGTAGCACACGCAGACCTGGTCGCCGCCCTGGTACTTGATCGCGAACCCCACGCCCGCCGCGGCCGGGAGGTGCGACCCCACGATCGCGTGACCGCCGAGGAAGTTGACGCTCCGGTCGAAGAGGTGCATCGAGCCGCCCTTGCCCTTCGAGAGGCCGTCGCGGCGGCCGAACAGCTCGGCCATCACGCGCCGCGGGTCCGCGCCCTTCGCCAGGCAGTGCCCGTGCTCGCGGTACGCCGAGATCGCGTAGTCGTCGGGCCGGAGGACCGAGCTGGCGCCGACCGCCACCGCCTCCTCGCCGACGTAGAGGTGCAGGAAGCCGCCGATCTTGCCGAGCGCGTACGCCTCGGCCGCCTTCTCCTCGAAGCGGCGGATGAGCAGCATCCCGCCGAGCAGCTTCCGCGCCAGCTCGGCGTCCACGCCGGGCGCGACGCGCTCCCGCGGCACCGCCTTGGCCATCCCGACCTCCCGCTACCAGCGCATCAGGCTGAGGTCGTCCACCGAGAGGCGGCGCCGCACGCGGAAGATCGCGACGATGATCGCCAGGCCGACCGCCACCTCGGCCGCCGCGACGGCCATCACGAAGAGCACGAGCGCCTGGCCGTCGAGCGTGCCGAAGCGGTGACCGAAGGCGACGAGCGCCAGGTTCGCCGCGTTGAGCATCAGCTCGAGGGACATGAAGATCACGAGCGGGTTGCGGCGGATGACCACGCCGACGACGCCGATCGTGAACAGGATCGCCGAGAGCGCGACGTAGTACTGCTCGGGCACGCCCATCACGACTCCTTCTTCCGGGCGAGCAGCAGGACGCCGACCATCGCCGCCAGGAGGAGCACCGAGGTGAGCTCGAACGGGAACAGGTAGCGGACGAAGAGCGCCCGGCCGAGCGCGCCGATCGTGGCGGGCGCCGGCGCCGCCGCCCGGGGCGGCGGCGCCGGCGGCACGGCGGTCCGTCCCACGACGACGAACGCCAGGAGCAGGAACAGGAGCACGCCGAGGGGCGGCGCGAGCAGCCGCACGGCACGGAGCGGGTCCGGGCCCGTCTCCTCCTTGCCCGGGATCAGCACCATGATCGCGAACACGAACAGGACCATGATCGCGCCCGCGTAGACGATCACCTGCGCCGCGGCGAGGAACTCCGCGCCGAGCATCAGGTACAGCACGGCGACGGCGCCGAGGTTCGCGACCAGGAAGAGGGCGCCGTGGATCGGGTTGCGCCGCAGGACCAGGCCCAGGGCCGAGCCCACCGCGAGCGCCGCGACCACGAAGAACGCGACCCAGGCGCTCACGGCTCGCGGTCCGCCGGAATGGGGATCGGCGACTGCGGGCGGCCGTCGGGCCCCGCCGGCCGGAGCGACAGCAGCGTCTCCTTCGTGTAGACCATCCCGCGGCGGCTGTAGGAGGCGAACTCGAGGATGCCCGTGTCCATCCGGATCGCGTCCTCGGGGCAGGCCTCCACGCAGTAGCCGCAGAACACGCATTTGCCGACGTCGATGTCGAAGCGCGCGGGCACCTTCTCGATCTCGGGGTTCGGGTGCTCGGCCGCGACGATGTAGATGCAGCGTGCCGGGCAGACGGTCTCGCACATCATGCACGCGACGCAGCGGGGCGAGCCGTCCTCCCGCTGCACGAGCCGGTGGAGCGTGCGGAGCCGCGGCGAGTACGGCCGCCGCTCCTCCGGGTACTGGATGGTCACGGCGCCGCTCGCGTCCCGCTGGCCCAGCGAGCGCCGGATGTGGCCGCCCATGTTCCGGAAGAAGTGCGTGGCGGTGAGCCCGACGCCCGAGAGCACCTCGACGAGGTAGAACCGCTGCAGGCCCCTCACGCGCGCCCCCCCCACAGCAGGAGCACGAGGCCCGTCAGCGCGATGTTCAGGATCGAGAGCGGGAAGAGCCCGAGCCAGCCCAGGCGCATCGCCTGGTCGTAGCGGAAGCGGGGCAGCGTCCAGCGGACGAGCATCATGAAGAAGATCACCGCGCTCACCTTCAGGACGAACGCGCCCACCTGGAGGAGCACGACGAGCAGGTGCGGGAGCGCGAGCGTCGCCCCCCACGGGAAGGCGAAGCCCGCGGCACCGAGGTACGGGACCTGCCAGCCGCCGAGGAACAGGGACGTCGTCAGTCCCGCGATCACGGTCGTCTCCACGAGATCGGCCATGAGGAACATGCCGAACTTCATGCCGCTGTACTCGACGAAGTAGCCGATGATCTCGGACTCGCCCTCCGGGGTGTCGAACGGGATCCGCTTGGTCGCGGCGATGCCCGCGGTGACGAAGAGAACGAACGCGAGCGGCTGGGTGACGAGGCCCCACTTCGGGATCCAGCCGAAGAGCAGCGCGCCCTGCCCGCGCACGATGTCCTGGAGGTTCAGCGAGCCGTACCACATGACCACGCCCATGATCGAGGCGCCGATCGCGATCTCGGCGGAGATCATGAGCGCCGCGGCGCGCTGCCCGCCGAGCAGCGCGAAGTTGTTCGCCGAGGACCAGCCGGCGATCATGACCCCGTAGACGCCGAGCGAGAGCATCGCGAACACGTAGAGCAGGCCGACGTTGAGCGTGACCGCCTGCAGGGGGATCTCCCGCCCGGCGGCGCGCAGCGTGTCGCCGAAGGGGATCGAGGCGAACGCGACCAGCCCGAAGAACACCGACACGAACGGCGCCAGGGCGAACAGGAAGCGGTCGGCGCGCGCGGGGCGGAAGTCCTCCTTGGTCAGCATCTTGATCGCGTCCGCGATCGGATGGAAGAGCCCCAGCACGCGGAAGCCGAGGATCGAGGCGCGGTTGGCGCCGATCCGGTCCTGCATGATCGCCGACTGCTTGCGCTCGACCCACCCGAGGAGCGCCGCCGTGTTGACGACGAACAGCATGGCGAAGGCGACCCGCCCGAAGGCGATCCCGAGGTCGGCGAGCGCGCTCACGCCGCGCCCCGCGCCGCGGGCTGCCCCGCGTCGCCGATCGAGGGGTAGCTCAGGCCGGCGAACGCCGGCACCGCCGCCGCGAGGTCCCGGAACCAGCGCTCGGCGCGCGGCGGCACCGCGGCGACGCCGAGCGCCGCGAGCACGCGGCCGAGGATGTCCGACGTGGGGAGCGCCTGGCCGAGCGGCTCGAGCGCCTGACGGAAGCGCTGGACGCGCCCCTCGCAGTTCGTCCAGGTCCCCTCGCGCTCCACCCACGCCGCCGCGGGCAGCACCCAGTGGGCGCGCTCGCTCGTCGCGTTGGCGTTGGCGCCGGTGAAGATCACGGTCTCGGCCGCCCGGAGCGCCCGGTCCACCTCGGCCTCGTCCCAGCCGGCCGCGAGCAGGTCGTGGTCGAAGATCCAGAGGCACTTCACCTGCCGCGCCCGGGCCGCGGCGAGGACGGCGGCGACGTCGCCGTCGAGCCCGAGCAGCGCGGCCCCGAGCGCGTTCGGGCTCTTGTCCGCGCGGATCAGGAAGGCGTCCTCGTCGCCGGGCTCGCGCGGCGGCACGCGGAAGCCGACGCGGCGGATGCCGCGCCGCTCGAGCACCCGCCGGAGCGCGAAGAGGTCCTCGTTGGCCATCCGCGGCGAGGCGATCACACCCACCTCGTCGGGCTCGAGGCGCCCCAGGGTGCCGGCGACCGCGGCGAGCGCCTCCTCCCAGGTCGCGTCGGCGACGGCCTCGCCCTCGCGGCGCGACGGCGCGCGCAGCCGGCTCTTGTCGTCGACGGCGCCGTACCCGTACCGCCCGGCGTCGCAGATCCACCAGCGGTTGACGTCCGCGTTGTAGCGCGGCTTGAGGCGCGCCACGCGCCGGCCCTCGGCGTGGTGCGGGCGCCGGCGGTTCGTGTGGACCTCGATGTTGCAGCCGCGCGCGCAGCCGGGGCAGATCGACTTCGTCGAGTCGAGGTACCACACGCGGACCTGGAACCGGAAGTCGCGGTCGGTCAGGGCGCCGACCGGGCAGATGTCGACGACGTTCGCCGAGTACCGGTTGGCCAGCTCCCGGCCCGGGAAGAGCCCGATCTCGGAGTGGTCACCGCGGTTCATGATGCCGAGCTCGCCCGTCCGCGTGATCTCGTCGCAGAACCGGACGCAGCGCGAGCAGAGGATGCAGCGCTCGGCGTCGAGCATCACGTGCGGCCCGAGCGGCACGGCCTTCGGCTTGTGGACCTTCTCGTCGGTCATCCGGGGCTCGTACAGGCCGTGTCGCATGTAGTAGATCTGCAGCCAGCACTCCCCCGCCTGGTCGCACACCGGGCAGTCGAGCGGGTGGTTGATCAGGTGGAACTCCATGACCGAGCGGCGCGTCTCCTTCACCCGATCGGTCTCGGTCCACACGACCATGCCGTCCGCCGCCTGGGCGTTGCACGCGATCGTCGGGCGCGGCGTCTTCTCGATGTCCACCATGCAGAGCCGGCACTGCCCGGCGATCGACAGCCCCGGGTGGTAGCAGTAGTGCGGGATCTCGACGCCCGCCTGGCGCGCGGCCTCGATCAGGTTCGTCCCCGCGGGGACCTCGATCTCCTTGCCGTCGATCGTGAGCTTCGGCATGGCTATCCCGCCGCCGGCGCGGGCGTGGCGACGGCCCGGGTGCCCGCGCCGTCGATCAGCTCCTCGAACTCGTCGCGGAACTTCTCGATATAGGAGATGTACGGACCGACGGCCCCGTCGTAGAACGCGCAGATCGTGGTGCCGGCGCCGCGCCGCGCGACGTCCAGGATCGTGTCGAGGTCCTCCTTGCGGCCGTGCCCCTCGACGATCCGGTGGACCATCCGGTAGATCCAGCCGGTCGACTCGCGGCACGGCGTGCACTGCCCGCAGCTCTCGTGGGCGTAGAAGCGCGCGACGACCATGAGCGCCTCGGGGATCGACACGGTCTCGTCCATCACGACCACGCCCGCCGAGCCCGCCATCGTCCCCGCGTTCCGGAGCCCGTCCACGTCCATGGGCACGTCGATCTCGTCCGCCCGTAAGATCGGCGCCGACGAGCCGCCGGGCACGACCCCCTTGAGCCGCCCGTTGCCGGTGACGCCGCCCGCCAGGTCGTAGATGAGCTGGCGCAGCGTGATCGCGACGGACGCCTCGTAGACCCCCGGCCGCGCGACCCGGCCGGACACCGAGAACATCCGCGTCCCGCCCTGCGTCCGGGTGCCGAGGGAGGCGAACCACGCCCCGCCCCGGTTGACGATGTGGGGCACGTGGCTGATCGTCTCGACGTTGTTGACGATCGTGGGCATGCCGAAGGCGCCCCGGATCGCCGGGAACGGCGGCTTGACCTTCGGCCAGCCCTTCTTGCCCTCCAGCGACGAGATGAGGCCGGTCTCCTCGCCGCAGATGTACGCCCCCGCCCCGCGGTGGACGACGACGTCGAAGCCCTGCCCCAGGTAGCCCGCCTCGTAGGCCTCGCGCACCGCGGCGCCGAACCGGCGCCAGGGCTCGACGTACTCGCCGCGGACGTAGACGAAGCCCGTCGCCGAGCGGATCGCGCGCGCCGCGATCAGCATGCCCTCGATCAGCGCGTGGGGGTCCCGCTCGAGGAGGTACCGGTCCTTGAACGTGCCCGGCTCGCCCTCGTCGGCGTTGATCACGAGGTACACGGGCCCCGTGTGCCCCTTCGGGATGAACGACCACTTGGTCCCGGTGGGGAAGCCCGCGCCCCCGAGGCCGCGGAGGTTCGAGGCCTTGACCTCCTCGGTGATCGCGGCCGGCTCCATCCCCTGCGCCTTCTCCCACGCGGTGTACCCGCCGGTCTCCCGGTAGACCGCGAGCGAGTGCGAATCCGGTCGGTCGAAGTTGCGCATGAGGATCCGCTCGCCCGTCATCGCAGGCCCTCGAGGATCCGGTCGACCTTCTCGGGGGTGAGGTCGAGCTCGTAGCGGTCGTCCACCTGCATCATCGGCGCGCGCTCGCACGCGCACAGGCACTCGACCGCGAGCAGCGTGACGCGGCCGTCCGGCGTCGTCTCGCCGACCTCGATCCCGAGCCGGGTCCTGAGCTGGTCGAGAACGGTCTTGGCGCCGGCCAGGTGGCACGACAGGTTGTGGCACACGGAGACGACGTGGCGGCCTTTCGGCTGCCGGAAGTAGAGCGTGTAGAAGGTGACGACCTCGTGCACGTGCGCCGGCGAGAGGTCGAAGAGGCCCGCCACGTACTCCTCCACCTCGAGCGAGACCCAGCCGAACGCGTCCTGCG
>Ga0209324_10003142_pt1 | contig 11350 bp, 10 predicted proteins | sample Rifsed19ft3_FD_184015 | JGI IMG/M metagenome (GOLD analysis project Ga0209324, IMG submission 184015) | Soil microbial communities from Rifle, Colorado, USA - sediment 19ft 3 (version 2) | ecosystem: Environmental > Terrestrial > Deep subsurface > Rock core/Sediment | place: Rifle, Colorado...
CGGCTCGTGCTTGCAGCCACGGCTGAAAGCGAACTTGTGGCGTACTTGCGTGTCGTATCAAAATTTGCCCGCTGCAAGTAATACACATCCCCGTTTCCGCTTAGCTCAATCTCAAGCCGCCATTTTGCAGCTATTGCACCGCCTGTGGCATAGTAGATTGAGAACCGTTGCCATAATCCCGCCGAAACCGTTAGTGCTGCCGAGGCCGCAAGCGTAGCGCCGGTATCTGCCCGCTTAATGCGCAGCGTAATAGTGCCGTTAGTTCCACTACCAGATGACCATTTAGCGTAGACGCTAAACACTCCGTTTTGAGTGCCTATATCAGCGGCTCCGGAAAGATCCTGCACAATGGTTCCGGTAGCGGCGCTAAGTGTAGCGCGATCCGCAGCGGTATTACCCTCGATGTCAAGCGTATCGGTTGAATCCGCTGCAATTGTGACATTCGTCTTTGTCCATGCGGCATTGCTGAAGTCATCTGAGTAAAGGCATATTTGCGTCAAGGCTCCTTCAATGAGAAGGCCATGCCCAAACTTCCCCGCCTGATAGCGTGCGGTATTAGCTGCCGCCGATGCCACAAGGCCGCTGGTTGCATCGGTGTAGTTTGCCGCGCCAGTGCGGGCAAAGGTTCCGGTCACGCCGTTGTTGTTGGTCAGTGTTTTTTCAAATGGCCAATACCCCGCATGATCGCGGTCAAACCAAAAGCTAAAGGTCTGTCCACTTTTTGCCCACTCCCACCATTGCGCAAGCTGGGTTTCCACAGTTTGGCTCATACGCTCTTTGACAAGCGCAAGAGCGTCTTCGGAGTAGAAGCTAAGCGTTTCCTTTATTCCGGACGCACTGACGTTGACTGCCTTGATTTGATTCTGAACATACTGGAAGTCGTTCAGGAATCTGTCAAAGTCAACGTTGATGCTGTTATATTTTAATCGTGGGCGTGCGCTCATGAATTAACCGCAAACCAAACACCGATAAATTCCACTGTTGGAACTTCACTACCGGTTGCTGTTGTACTTAACCAATCGACCTTTACTCTATTCGGAGTTGCCGGTGTTAGTTCTGTGACGAACAAATCAAAGTATAATGTGTGTACGGCGCTGCCTTGTGGATTAAAGTTAATGTAGGATCTAATATCACTGTCTCCTATTGCCGGTACTACAGTCAACCATGAGAACTGCAACTCAATCGTTTCAAATGTGCTTCCTGATCCATAGTTTGGTTCGGTCAACCGAATTACGAACGTAATCCGATCTCCACTATGTGCAGTTACAGAATTATCGTAATAAGCATCCGCCGCTTCGGTCGTAGCCGTTCCATCGGCACTGACACTCAAAGCTTTGTCGGTTATACTTCCTTCGACGATTTTGTTTACAGCGTATGGAGTCCAGTAACCAGGAATACTCATGACACGCAAGGTATGTTCTGCTATCGCAACAGATGGTGAAATTACTATGGATTGGCCAATAAGTAGGCTTTTTGCCGCTGACCAGCCACGTGTGCCGGTATTGAGATTAGGTATTTTGTCCCATGTTATGTTTAAAGAATCACCAATTTCAAACAGTACAGTTTCCCACAAGCATCTTAATGTTATTACAGATGCGGCGTTGAATAATCCCATGAACCGATGAGATGTTAGATTTTCCAATTGTTCTCTGGTCAGACTGACCCCTGAGCCATATCCGGAATAGTGCGCACCTTCAAACGCCTGTCTTAGATTATAGTAGTACCCTTCTGATTCAACTGAATTAAATGACAACTTTATTTTATCACCTTCAAATTGTGCATTTGCGGCGTTATATCCATGTTGAATACCGTCAAGATTGAGATCTGAATATACGATGTCATCGGATAGATCCAACCTTGACATGGAGCTTATTTCATCGTCTGTAAGCGTACCATCTGCCGTGTACGTCTCTGTGTTGAACATTAGATCGTTTGAAGCTACGCTTATCTTTCCGTTGTTGCTGTAGAAATATAATCCAAACGGAGTCAAAATTCGTTCTTCCAGGATATCCAACAAAGATGACCTAGATAGATCAGACTCTATCAGGCATATGCCATTGTTGCTATAGTCAAACTGTTGAAACATTCTCCACCCAAGTTGCTCTATACCAGAAACATCAACATAGTCAACACTAATGCCATAATATTGCAGGTTGTTTACATCGCCAAGATCGTACTTACCGTTTGCTGCACCATAGTTGCTGGTTAGTAGATGCAGCAATGCCCGCAATGGATCGCACTCAAATAATATTCCTACAAACACCTCTGAATCTGCTGCATGACTCTCACCAATCGAAACTCCTACTCCGCGTGTTAATGTATCAAACGTATCTGTTGTAATTGTCTCATAAGTTACCAACTCATTTCCAACTTTCAACACCGGTTTAACAAGCTGGTCTACGTTGTTTGTGTAGTCTGCAAGTTCGTCAAAGTACTGCGATACTGTAGTTGAACCATCACCTATTACCGTTTGAAAACCTGTTGTCCACACATCGGTATAATTATTTGCCAGGGTTATTTTTCTGTCACGATATTTAACAAAGATATTTGCAATACCAAAAATGCTATCACGCAATTCGAGCTTCCATGTTGCAATACTGGAGGCCGCAACAGTGATGACAGAAAGCATTGATCCCGTAATGTTGACAAAATCAGCATATCCGATTTCCTGAAAACCAAGTTTTAATGTGGCTAATTGGGGCAACCCACTACTCAAAAACTGTGCGAATACTCCGGCCACGTCATCAAGATCAATCGTAAACGTTGCAGCTTGAAAATTTGTGTTATATGTCTTTATCTCAGGCCATGATGCTCTCACTTCGATAATGTTTTTGTGATAGACTACAGACCCTGGAGGTGAACCAATATCATCGAAATCACCGCTAACCCACTTATCATTGGCACCGTCAAATTCAATTGCAACAACAGGATTCTTGTTTAACAGTGCGTTATAGGTATTGTAATTCGCGGACGCAGATCTCATCTTAACTTACTCGCAATTAGTTTCTCTCCGCGCCGTACCTGCTTATTGAGTGCAGGTATTATTTGAGATCTCAATGTAATCGGGTCAATCGATGTCACGTTTGGCATGTTAAAATTGACTGTAACACCGCCAGAATCTAAACCCGCGCGCTGCATGACTTCAGCACGTTCGCGCGAGCGTCTGCGAGCAAGCGGGACGATAGCCTCGGATTCATTGCCTTCGCCGGTAACGACCATTGTCGGCCGCCTAACAATCAGTCCGGTTTGTGCTTTTCGTATATCATTGGGGATGATGCCGCCATGTGCAAATCCTAATAGTGCACCGGCCCCGGGAAATAAAGCGTTCAATCCGGCAGTTATAGCAAGCCGTGCAAGTAAATTTATGGTGGTATCAAGCAGGTCTGCCAGAGCATTCTTTGCGTTTTTAGCACCGGTTGCAACCGATGTCAGTGAATCTACAAAAGTGTTCAAGGTTTGTACTTTAAATGCCTTCTGGATATTTGCATCCACGTCATCCACTTGTTGATTGAGTTTAAGAAATTCTTTTTCTGCGGTAGACACTCCGGAACCTTCAAATTCTTCCCGTGCTTTGCGCATGTTCTCGGACATCTGCGCGATTAACTCATTGTTACGCTTTAACACATCACCCAGGCGAATATTCTCATCTGTTTGCGCTTCTATTGTTTCAATGAATAGCTGTTGACTGCGCTCGCGATTAAGTTTTTCAAGATTTTTGATCTCATCTTTCTGTCGTTTTAGGCGTGCGTCATCCTGCTCAATTGCAGATGTTCTTGCTTTGTTTATCTGCTCCTCAGTGAGTTGCAAAAGCTTTGCTTCCCTACCGTGGTTTGCAATTGCCCTGGCAGCTTCAAAATTACCTTTAGCAAAAGCATCAATGAACGCCACAAATTCTTTGTTTGCAGATTGCTTGGTTTGTAAGTTAACAATTTCTGCAAAGTTCTTCCTAAAATCTTCGACGGCGCTATTGGTACGCCGCATAATGGTTACTTGCGCCTCAAATGCCGCATTTACTTTCTGGATTTCTGTAGCTCCTAGACCAACCAGATCTAGCAAGCCACTGAATGCCGGCATCAGAAATCCGCCTATGGCATTTGTTATTTTCTTGGTAAACTTTTCCAGATTATCAAGTGATATTAGAAATTCCCGTGAATCGGAGTTGGTGTCAGCAGTAGCTTTGGCAAAGTCTTTAGCCATACTGAATGCCGCAGACCCGATAGCACCAATTGCCACAACCGCAATTGCAGCCGGATGAGGTATGCGCCCCAACGATCCAACAATAGATGATGCCGCGCCGGTAAAACGTTGCGCGATTTGAATCCCAGCATCACGGAACTTTGAACTAGTTACCCGCGACACATCTAAAGCCTTGCGCTCAGTAGTAGCAAGTGCTTTATTGATTACCGGCGTAGCCTTATCGTTGGCTACTATGTCGATCTGTACTGCCATCTGCTTTTCGGGTTGCTTCTTCTTCCATTATAGCGGTTAGATAAATCAGGCCATCAAGGATTGTCTGCGCTTCCACCGTGGTCATAACCGGTTTATGCGCCGCAAGTGCAAACTCGAACGCACCGGGCGTGGAGCGCACGAATGATGATGACACACGATTCCAAAGCGTCAAAATCTCGGCCTCCTGATGGGTGATAGGAGGGAGGTGTTTAAACGGGCATGTAGGGCAAGGGTCTATGCTGCCACGCTCGCGTTTGCATTCGTCGCACCGTTCGCTGGTTGCGGCTGGGAATGCGAGCCGCCAGCGGACGGTGCGCTCAAGTTTTTTCGCATGCGCTCGGTGTCAAGAAAGTTCGTGATTCCGGCCGCCTTAGTCATGATCCACATAAAACGTTCTGCACCCGCTTCAGTCTGCATGAAAGCAAGCCGTGCTTCATCCGTGCAAGGCAATGCTGCGCCGTCATGGTCAAGGACTCCCTTCCAATCAATCAGCACTGCCTTGCACATTTCAAAATCGCTGAAACGCTCCATTTGCGCCGTGGGAACATAGCGCACCAAGTAATGCTCATCACCGCTGAATTCGTATGGGAACCATTTCTCTAGCGGTTTGGCTTCAGTAATCTTTAGCATCTCTCTCCTCGGTTAAAATCACACATCGTAAGCGGTGCTCACGTCATCTGTGAATATCCACCGCAAAATATTGGTGATGCCACTCATTCCGGTGGGCGCTGCTTGGGCCTGCAACGCACGCATGGTGATTGTTTCCGGAATCCTGCCCGGCGATGAAACCCCATGCTCAACATTGATTACACGAAGGGCGGGGAAGCTCATCACGTGCGAGTAATTTCCGCCGCTAATGGCCAAACCCGTGATGGTTAGATCCATCTTCTTGAAGTCCTCGGCGGTCATGTCTGCCATGTACGTGGTTGCCGCGAATTCGTTGAATCCAAGCGTGACTTGGCAGTCAATGAAGCTATTTTCTACCGGCTCTCGCGTCTGCCATTCGCCAGAGCCTTCGGCTACGGCCCGCGCCACGAATTCAGGCGGGATGTCACGGTTGAACACGATTTGAATTGAACTCGGATAAACGACGTCGCCTGAGCCAAGCCCGCTACCGCCCTGGTCATTGATCCTGATCTGAGTCGCGCCAAACGGCACCCGCTTCTCTTTCGTGCGGTAGGTCACGCTTGAAAGCGTTGTGTTCACCTGGCCGGTAACAAGGCAAGTGTTGCCAATGCCACGAATCTCGAACTGCCAGAACCCACCGGCCTGGCCTGAAAGCGTAAATCCGGTTGCCTTAAAGCTAGGGATCTCGCGTACCGTTACGCCGTCATAACCGCAGAGGGTGTGAAACAACGTTTGTGTGGCCTGCACGTCCATTGTGTGCGTATAGGGCGAAGCTCCTCCAGTAAGCGCATCATCGCCAATAACGGCGCATAGCAACTTGTATTGCTCATTCGCCCAACGCAGATCACCTGTTAGAACGGGATGAACTGTGCGATTACCAGCATCAATGTATTGCGGGTAAGTCTGGCCAATGTGCTCATCAAGCAGCGGCTCAGGGATTTCGATGAAGCCTGCGACATTAGTGCACAGGAAACCGGCGTTGGTATTATCTGCATCAACTGCAGTGAACCATGCGCTTCCCTTAGCACAAGAAAGAATCCAATCTTTTCCACGTGACATATCTCACTCTCTTGTTGTGGAGTTATTAAATATCTCAATCACGACTTTGAGCTTGTTCTTCTGAATCAGGGCGTAAACGAGGGCCTTCTCACCGAATGAAAGTCCATCCTCATCGAGGTTTATTTGGGGACGAAGCCCAATATTGCGGGAAACCAGAAATTCCCGCAATTCATCCTGCACTTTTTGATCGATCATGTCCGCAGTAATTTCCTTATGTTTTCTCTTGCATCGTTGGCGTTTCCACCAACAGTTGCCTCAATCGTTGTAATGACAGGCAAAAACCCCTTTGTTAGTCCGTCCAAAAACAATGCACGAGTAAGATGGTTGTTGTCTCCGACAAAATCACCGTCAGTCAAATCAAGCACACCTCCCAGAAATCCTTGATCGGTATTGCTATCGGAAAGCTGCTTGAGTCGATAATAAGCATCGATAATTTGCTGAGCGGTCTGAACTGTTCCACTGATAAAATTGGACTTTTTTGAAGAGAAGTCTGCCATGACTTGCTCCTTTCATGAGGTAGTTACAAGTCCAAAACTCTCCAGGTACGACAGGAGCGTATTGAATTTTGAGGTGATGTCGGCCAGTGTACCATCGGCATCTGCTATATGTGATTGCCTTATTATTGGAGAAGCTCCAAGAAATCCGATTTTCGCCGCTGATCCACTGGCTTCCCCGGCCAAAAACTCTCTTGCTGTCGTATCGTAGATATTAAAAGCAATTTTCCCTTTTCGTGTAGCATCGGTCGAATCAATCCAGGCCGGAATTTGTGCAAAAATCTCACGAGCAGAAGTACTAGATTGTTTGCCAACAAGAAAATTTCCTTCATGGAGATGTAATTTTTGTAAAGGAGTAGAAATTCCTATTCCAATATATTGACTTTGATCTATAACTAATGCAAGACCGGCGGCCTGATTGTGTGCAGTAGTATTGGTCTTCGTCAGGAATTCGAGTCGTGCACCCCTATTGCTGTAGTCATAATTTGTTGTGGCAATTGCTCTTATGAGGCCAGAACCCCATACTGTTTCACTACCGGTAAATGCGTTCGTGTCAAAACTTATTCGACTCAGTTCATCTCCGGACGATATAGCACCATCATCGCGCAATAGTTTTAGGTCTACGCCTCCGGATTTTTTAAAATCAAAATTGCTTATAATCAGTGTCTTTGTACTGTTTATCGTCACGTTTCCCTCGAATACCGCACTCTTATCCTGGTTCAAAGTTAGAACAAGACCGGCGGCCTGATTGTGTGCAGTGGTATTGGTCTTCGTCAGGAATTCGAGTCGTGCACCCCTATTGCTGTAGTCATATGTATTAGTGGCAACTGCCCTTATTACCACTCCGCCCCATACTGTTTCACTACCGGTAAATGCATTCGTGTCAAAACTTATATGTCCAAGTTCGTCTCCGGAGAAAACATTCGAATCCTGTCTAATAAATAAGCATGAAGCTCCAGTAGTATTTCCGATCTCTATTTGCTCATTGGGTGAGGCTGTCCCGATTCCAAACCTACTGTTTATGGTGTCAACATTAACCACGCTTGTTATCCCATCCGCTTTCATAATCTGTATTGCTGTTATTGAATCGCTTGACGGACGAATCTTTGGAACAATCAACTGTCCTGCAATGGTTAGAAATGTTCCATCAAATTGCAGATTACCGGATTCAGCCAGAACATTCGTAGCGCTCTCATATAGAATTTTATTGGCCGTACCTCCTGTTATAGTCCCGCCAATCGCAAGTGACGCTGCTGGTGTCGTAATAAATTCAAGCGCATTTGCCCCACCGTTTACTGCAACAACCTTTCCAGCCTGGCCTGAATATGAACCTGGCGTATCAGTCAATGCGAGAAAGTTCGATACACCCGCCGTTGCAAATGAAAGCACTCCGGCTCCACTTGTTACTAATACCTGTCCACTTGTGCCATCCGCACTCGGCAATGTCCAGATCCTATTTGCTGCAAGTGCTGGTGCGACAAAGCCGATATAGTTTGAATTGTCGACATCTTGCAGACGTAACTCCTTACCAGTCGAAATGACAACGTGATTGGAAAAAGTCTTTACTCCCCCTATGGTTTGCACCGAAGTCTTGTCAACCAATCCCGCAGTCTCTGGCGTCACTCCGACGAAAGCAGTACCATTCGATGAAAGTACATTGCCGGATGTAACCGACGAGACAATGATCCCGGCAAAAGTTGGGGTTGCACTAATACGAACATCTTGACCGAATTCCAATCCAAGTTCACCAGTATTAACAATAACCGCCTTTCCTGCCTGCCCAATATATGTTGTAGGATCAGTGTCGTTAAGATTAATAAATGTAGAAACACCTGCTGATGCAAAAGACAAATTACCTGCGCCATCAGTAACTAAAGCTTGACCACTAGTTCCGTCTACACTTGGAAACTTCCATATCTGATTTGACGACAATGTTGAAGCGACGAACCCAACATAGTTACTATTATCCGCATCGTAAAGCCGTAACTCCTTGCCAGTTGAAACGACAACGTGGTTAGAGAATGTCTTGGCTCCGCTGATTGTTTGGATCGATGTTTTGTCAACCAGGGCGGCAGCGTCCGGTGTCATTGACACAAATGTAGTACCATTGGCAGATAGGACGTTTCCCAATGTCACAGGAGAGACAATAAGTCCATCGAATTGTGGACTAGCTACAGTGTTGATTATTACAGACTGCCCTGCACCATTATCGATTATATCAATATTTGTACCTTCTGTTAATATCCGCTCATCAGTTAAATCATCAGATCCAGACATTACTACGAACGGGAACTCTGGGCTGACCGAAACATCAGGAGTTATATAGATTTCAGATCCACTGTAAATATCTTCTTCAATTGTTAGACCAATGATTGCATTATGACATAATACACCACAAAACATTTCTTGGGTCATGGTCAGCAACTGTGCCGCATCTGGTACATTCGCAGATGATGCAATAGATCTATTGTTGTTGAATGCATCAGCCACCGTATCGGCAAGCTGTTGAAAATTCTTTTCGCTCGCGATATAGTCGTTGACTTCGTAATAGCCTACAAGTTTTATTTGGTGAATTCTTGTAATGTACCCATCTAGAGCACCTGCGCTCGGTGCTTCATCGCGTGTGATCATCCACGTATGGATACGGTTATTATCGCTATCAAGGAAGCGCGTGTCGCGCGTGGTCAAGTCCTTGACGTATCTAAAATAGTCGTGAACATTGACAACACCATCAACGTCTTCTAGTATACCCTTCACTAAAGGCAATATGGTCGCATAGCTCATGGGTCTACGTCATCCTCAATAGTAATCCCTATAATACAATGATGGCATAGAATCCCACAAAACATTTCATTGACGAAACCGACAAGTTGTGATGAATCAGCTATATTTGAAAATTGGGATAATCCACGGTTATCATTGAAGGCATCCATCACGTTGTCCGCAAGTTGTTGAAAGTTCTTTTCGCTAGCAATGTAATCGTTGACCTCATAGTAACCGTGCAGCTTAAACTGATGAATACGAGTGACGTCTCCATCAAGTGCACCCTCACTCGGTGCCTCATCGCGTGTTATCATCCACGTATGCACGCGGTTATTGTCGCTGTCTAAAAATCGTGCATCCCGCGTGGTTAAGTCCTTCACGTAACGCAGATAGTCGTACACATTTACCACATCAGTCACGTCTTCAAGTACAGCCTTGACCAGCGGTAAAACGGTAATGTAGCTCACAGCCGCGCCCTCCACCGTGCAAGCGCGCTTTTGAAGTTAGCAATCACTCGTGTCTTAGTCTTGCGCTCCGCTTCACGGAACATGAACGCCCCCTTGTAGCCTTTGCGCGCTATCGCGCGAGCCTTTAGAAATGCTGCTTGCTTCAAAGCACTAGCGGCGTTTTTGATTTTGTACTTGGCCGCAATGGCGGCAACGTAGGCGCGCCCGCGATCCGTTCTCTTGAGCCACAGCGCAATTGCATCTGGCGGAGGAAAGCGGCCCGGCCGCCGGCCTTTTTCTCTGATCTCCGCGTACTTCGTAGCTGGCCCAGCGACGGCAACGCGGCCATGATTCCACGCTACAAGTTTGGATGTGACTCCGGCCCGCAGGGCACCCGCAACTCCCACCGGCGTATTACGTTCGACTTCGCGCTCCACAATCAACAAGTTCCGTTTCATCTCGCGCGCAATGAGTGCCTTATAGTCCTTCACCCAAGACTTATCTTTTAATTTGCCGGTTACTTTCACATTGAAGGCAATCATATCGGGGAAGGGGAGTCTATGTAAAATCTACGCTGCGTAACTACGTTATTTTTCAGGCAAGTTTACATAAGATTGAATCTAGTTAGCTTACCTGTACCGTCCGCCGTGGAAGAGAAACTCTTTTCCGTGCGTGAACTTCAGATCCAAGTCTTGAAATGCACCGGCTGCATGTGCTTGAGCCTCATTGCCGATTCCGAAATGCTCATTAAAGCGCACCAAGTGCTTATCAGCGCGCTCTTGCCATTGCTGGGCAAGCGTTCCGTAATCAACCGCGTCTGCATTAAAGCTCGGCGCCGTGTGCTTGGAAAATCCAGCTGCGATTGACTCTGCTACAAGCGCTGCACACAGATTCACAAAGGCGTTGTAATCCGCCGTCTCAACCGTGTCCGTGTCTTCATCATGCGTGTGCAAGCCGCCATAGTTCACCACGAATGTCTCACTCGACGTCGGCGCGGCCCGATAGAAACGGATGTGATCGATCTTCTTTACCACGGGCGTGCTTGAATAAGCAGCCGCGGTGGCGTTTTTCAATGTAATCACCCCAGTGCTTGCATTACCATCTGCACTGCACCAATTTGTTTCGCCAGCACTATTAATTGTGGATGAATTTCCAATACGAATTATATCGTCATTTTTGAAGTAACCCGCATTGGCCACGGTGCTTAATGTGATGCTATTCGCCCCGTTTGAAACGTTCGACAATCCCCGTGTCGAATCATCAACTGGGATGACTTCATACTCGTTGGGATCAATCTCACCGCGATCTTGCCCGGCCCCCTGGATGAACATATTACTGATTGCGGAAAGATTGTCCTGCCAGCTACTCGGCAACGCGACATTATATTCGCTGTTACCAATGTAGTCTTGGTGAAACTCACGCGGACGCACTTCGCTGAATCGATTAATCGCTAGATCCTCGACAATCGACATGATGTCATTGTCGGGAATGATCGTATCAGCGTTTGGAATT
>Ga0209324_10003146_pt1 | contig 11346 bp, 15 predicted proteins | sample Rifsed19ft3_FD_184015 | JGI IMG/M metagenome (GOLD analysis project Ga0209324, IMG submission 184015) | Soil microbial communities from Rifle, Colorado, USA - sediment 19ft 3 (version 2) | ecosystem: Environmental > Terrestrial > Deep subsurface > Rock core/Sediment | place: Rifle, Colorado...
GATCAGTTCAAGGAAGGCGAGAAGACGATCCGCGCCGGCCTGCGGACCGCGTTCGTGGTCTACCGCGCGGCGGCGTTCTGCTCCGTCACGGGCATCTAACAACCGCCTGACCTGATCTCGCAAAAAGGGGGCGACCCGCAGGGGGTTGCCCCCCCCCGGCATCAGGGGGCAAGGAGGAAGGGAAACGGATATGAACAAGGCGATGAAGGCTCTCGGCCTGGGCGCGCTCCTCTGGTTCATCCTGGCACTGGCGCGCGCTGCCATCATCGAGGGCGGCGTGGTGCTACCGGGCTCCCGGCAGAACGTCATGGCCGACACCATCGGGGCATCGGCCCTGGGCGTGGCGGCGATCCTGGCGGCGGTGACGGATACCGGCGCGCAGCAAGTGATCACGACGGGCATCAGCTCGCTGGACCGGCCGCGGCGCATCACGGCGACGGCCGGGGGCACAGCGGCGGATATTAAGGCGATCACGGTGACCATCGTCGGCCTTGGTGCGAAGGGTGAAGCAGTGACAGAAGTCCTTCCCGCGTTCACGGTGAACACCGCCGGCACGGTGACGGGCGTCCAGGTCTTCTCGACGGTGACGTCCGTGACGATACCGGCGCACGACGGCACCGGCGCCACGACATCCATCGGGGCGGCGGGGGCGCCGGCCGTAGCGGCCACCGCTGGCATCCTGGCGGCGGTGACGGACACGGGCGTTCAGCAGGTCATCACGACCGGGCTGAACACGCCCGAGGTGCCGCGCAACATCACGGCGACAGCGGGCGGGACTGCGGCCGATATCAAGGCGATTCAGGTCATCATCGCGGGGACGAACGCCGAAGACCAGGCGATCACGGAGACGCTACCCGCGTTCACGGTGAACACTGCGGGCACCGTAGCCGGGGCGAAGGCGTTCAAGACGGTGACGTCGGTCACGATCCCCGCCCACGACGGCACCGGTGCGACCACGGCCATCGGCTTCGGCGACGTGGTGGGCATCGGCCACCGCCTGGCCCGGAACACGGTCAGAGCGGCCTTCTTGGACAACGTGCTCGAAGGGACGGCGCCGACCGTCGCGTTCAACGCCACGACCCTTGAGAGCAACACGGCTGATCTCAACTCGGCCCTGAACAGCGTGCCGGTCGTGCTCGAACTGCTCCAGACGTAAAAGGCGGGAGGACGGTATGCCGGTAACGACTGACAACTTCGAGACGGTGGCCCCGGCGGGGCTGGCGAGCACCAACTCGCTGGTGGCGCTGGCGGCCATCGATACCGGGCCGTGGAAGTCGCTGGCCTACACGATCAAGGTCATCACCGCCTCGGTGGACTGGACGGTCTTCGGGGCAAATGCGGCCGATTACAGCGATGAGCAGATAGTGCAGGCGGAGGCGGCTGTGGCGGCTGCAGGGAAGAGCTTCTACGCGGTGGCCCAGGCCCCGTACCGCTACTACCGCGTGAAGATCAAGTCGACCGTGGCGGACACGCCCGGCACCGCCACCGTGGTCGGGATCGCGAAGGCCGGCTAAAGCAGGAGGTTCGGAAACATGGCGATGAAGATCAGCTATATCAACCAGGAGGCGCCGTCGCCGAAGGTGAAGGTGGACGCGCGGCTCTACAGGACGGCCGATGGCACGCGGCTTGTGCCGGAAGGGCACCCCGACGCGGCCTTCCTCTACTGCACGCCGGGGCATGAGCTATCGCGGGAGGAGTTCGAGCACTTCGAACTCGACCCGAGCCTGGAGCCGGAGGTGGAGGCTGCGCCCGAGGAGATCGAGCGGGGGGAGCCCGAGGGCTCCGCCGAAGGGGAGGTTTCTGACGCCGAGGCCACGGCGGAGCCCGAAGGTGGCGAGCAGCCAGAGGGCGAGTCGGACAGCGGCGCGGAGGAGAAGGCGGTAGAGGGGCCGCCGGAGGACAAGGCCGTCCGCAAGCGGCGCACCAAGAGAGCGAAGGGCTAGTCCGTAGATGGCCGTCGCAGACGCGTACGCTTCCGCACCCGAGTTCCGCGAGCGGACAGTCAAGGGTGACACGGGCGATGACGCGACGATCCTCGACCTACTCAAGGCCGTCTCGCGCCTCATCGACCGTGAGTGCGAGCGCTTCTTCGGGATCGACGCAGCGGTCGTCGTGCGGCTGTACGAGGGCAACGGCCTGACGCGGCTATACATAGACGATGTGGCGACGGTGACGGGGCTGATCGTCAAAGCCGACCTGGACGACGACTACGCCTTCACCGGTGCGACGGAGACGCTGACGAAGGACACGCACTACTGGATCGGGCCAGCCAACGCCGCCCTGGGGCCGGAGGCGTCGCCCTACCGCTTCCTGGACATCGTGCCAGCCAACAGCGTGCTGAATGTCTGGCCGGACGGGCAACGGAAGGTGCAGGTCACGGCGAAGTTCGGCTGGCCGAGCGTGCCACCGGCGATCAAGGAAGCGACGATCCTTGTCACGAGGGAGCTGCGGGACCTGGAGGGGTCCGGCTTCACGCTGAGCCTCCAGAACATCGACGCCGGCATCAACCTTTCGCCGGTCGCGTTCAGCATCATCCAGCGAATCAAGGCCGAATACGGACGCAGGAGGCTGTTCGTCTGATGGCGGGGCGGGGCGTGTCGGTCACGGTGATCGGCGGGGAGGCGATAGCGGCGCAGCTCCGGCAGGTGCCGGAGTCTGTGCGGCCGCTGTTCGAGGAGGCGGCGAAGTTCGGCCGGGAGGAGATGGCGAAGCGGGCGAAGCCCCACGCCGCAGACAAAGGGACGCTGGCCGAGGCCGTGACCTACGAGCTGAGCGGTGGCGGCGTGGCGCTCCATGCCCGCGTGGGCATCATCGGGCGGGGCCACGGCATGCGGTCATCGCTGGGCGGCCTGGCGCCGACGGTGAACTACGGCCGACGGCCGGGCAAGCCGCCATCGATCAACAGGATAAAGGCCTGGCTGAAGTCGCACGGCTTCCAGGCCAACCCAAGGGCCGTTCAGATGGCGATTGCCGCACGAGGCACGAAGGGCGTGTTCTTCCTGGAAGGGGCCTCGGAGGCGCTGCTGAAGAAGCTGCCGGAGCTGATGCGGAAGGTGGAGCGCGAGATCGAGAGTAAGTGGGGAAGACGGGCGGCGTAGATGGCTTACGAAGACGCGCGGGCCCGCATAGCGACGGTGCTGGCGGCCGTGAGGATCACGGAGCCGGACCGCTTGGCGATCAAGAAGGTCTACGAGGACCCGCCAGCGACGGTGGGGGACGTGCCCTGCTTCATCCTCTACGGCTCCACCGGCGATGTGGACTGGTTTGTTGGCGGGGCGGCGACCGAGGAGAGGCACACGGAGCGCTGCCGGCTGCTGGTGTACGACTCAGACCTGGACCGGGCGGCCAGGCTGGTGCGGGCGTTCCGGGCGGCGACGATAGCGGCGTTCAAGACGGAGTCCGGCCTCGGCGGCCACGGCGTGATCTCATCGTTCCGCTGGGAGCAGCCGAGCGGGTTCGTCTATGGGGGCAAGGACTTCACCGGGCAGGACTTCCTGATCGGCTTTGAAGTAGTGGCCCCGTAAGAGGAGTTTGTGATGGCGAGAGCGAAGAGTGGAATGGCTCCCAGGCGACGATATCGGGTACTGACCGGCATCTCGTACCCGACGGACACGGAGATCGTGCGGCGCATCCAGGCGGGCGAGAGCATCCCCTACGAGGAGCGAGGGCTGAAGGAGGTGCGAGCGGGGCGGGTCGTGAAGGACATCCCGGCCGTTAGCGTGCCCTGGCTGCTGGAGCAGGGGCTGATCGAGGAGGTGGTGGCAGATGACGCGCAAGGGTAGTCCCGACGTCGGCTTCGCGCTGTTCGACGGCCGGAGCATCCTCAGCACGCTGACGGAGGTGGACAGCGGCAGGGAGGTGGTCCTCGAAGACAACACGACCCTCGGTGACAGCGACGAGGCATGGGCCCCGGTGGGCCTCAAGCGCGGCACGCTGAGCCAGCGCGGCTTCTTCGACGACGCCGCCAACTCGGTGCACGATCACCTGGTGGCGCTGGCGCAGAGGACGGCGGCAATCGCCCTGGAGGGCAACACGATTGGCAAGAAGTTCATCGGCTGGGCCGGGGCGATCACCACGAAGTACCGCCGGATCGCCAGCAAGGGGACGCTGCACAAGGCGGAGGCGGACTACCAGGTGACGGGGCCGGTCGAGGAAGGCATCATCCTGCACGCCCACACGCAGGAGACGGCGGCCGGCAACACCGAGGGCGCCAGCTCCGTGGACAACCTCGCGTCGAGCGCAAACGGCGGCGCCGGTTACGCCGAGGTCTCCCAGCTCACGCTCGGCGGCTACACGAACGTCGCGCTGAAGATCCGGCACTCCGCGGACGATATCACATACGCGGACCTGATCGCGTTCACGGTGGTTACTGCGGCACCGACGGGGGAGCGGAAGACGGTGGCGGGAACTGTCAACCGTCATCTCGCTTCGTCCTGGGCCTACGGCGGCGCGGGAGCGGGCCAATCGGTAACGTTCGTCGTTGGGTTCGCGCGCGGATAAGCCTACACGGTAACGGGTAGAAACGAGCCCCCTGGCCAGACGGTCGGGGGGCTCGGCATTTCAGGAGGAGGTAAGAAGAAGTGGCGAGAGTTGGGTGGGATGTCCTGGCGGTGAGCCTGGACAACTCCGGCGGCACGCCGACGGATATCAGCGCGTACGTCACCGAGATCGACGGCCTGGAGCGTGAGGTCGTCACCCAGGACGTGACGGCGGCCGGGGACGACGATGAGGCGCACGCGCCCGTCGGCTTGAAGCGGGCCGGCCAGGTCACGCTGCGGGGGCCGTACGACGACACCGCGACCAGCCTGAACGGGATATGTCAAGCCTTGGTCGGGCTGGCGACCAGCAGCACCCTGCTGATCACCTGGAAGTCCGGCAAGACGAGCAGCGTGGAGACGTTCCTGACGCGCTACGGCCGGAAGCCCAGCAAGGGCGCCCTCCACATGGTGGAGGTAGTCCTGCAGACGACTGGCGCCGTCACAGAGGTGTGATCGTGATTGGCACGCCACGCCATCGCCGCCAGCGTGTGATCGTGATTGGCACGCCACGCCATCGCCGCCAGCGCGCGTTCTTGCAGACTCGGCAGATGCGGCGACCGCGTGCCCTTATGAGGTTCTGGCCAGCGTATGGATGACCCTTCGGGCAGTCAGTACGGACGTAGTTCGGAGGGTTGCCCTGCCATGTGCGAGGCTTTATGACGGCGGCGAAGGCTCCGAAGATGCCGGTCAAGACGGTCACGGCGAGGTTGGACGACGAGGGCTACCCCGGCTTCGAGATCGACGTGCGTACGAACGCGCCGCCGCGGCTGATAAAGCGCTACTTCGGGCTGAACAAGAAGTCGCCGGACAGTGAGGCGGAGGAGATACTGCTGCAGCTCTTCCCGGGTTGGCGGCTGTACGACGATGAGGGCAAGCGCATCCCGCACAGCGCGGCGGGGTTCGAGTCCATCCCCGGCGACCTGGTGGCGGCGATGCTCAGGGTGCGGACGCGGGTGATCCAGGAGGGAGCCATGCCAACCCCTTTAGGGAGCGGCTCATCGACGACGGGATCGCCCGATTCCACGGCTTCCCCGACGACGCCGGAGGAGGAGACGGAGGAGGCCCGGGCGTAGGCTACACGCTCTGGGCGGTCAGGCGGTGTGCCAAGGCGTACAACGTGCCGCCGTGGACGCTGATTGACGTGCCTGAAGACGAGCTGGCGGAAGAGGCCGAGATGCTGGAGGTAGAGGACGAGATCGTGAAGCAGATCAGGGAAAGCGAGCAGGAGCGGGGTAGATGACAAAAGCCGAGCGGGCGATCAACGGCATCGTGGCGCAGCTGGTCGAACTGAAGGCGGCGAAGGAAGCGCTGTCGCGGGAGGAGAGCGCGCTGTGGGACAGCTTCCACGGCATCGCCGACGGGCTGGCTGGCAAGGGGCAGCCATACCGCTTCCTGGATGGCGAGAGCGGCCTGGTGCTGGCGCGGGTGCTATCGGAGCGGCTCGATGTGGCGAAGCTGGAGGAGCGGCTGTCCGAGATCGCCTGGAAGGCTGTTACCGTGGCCGCGCGCAGATTCGAGCGGTCACTGCTGGACGCGGCTGTGATCAAGGGGAAGGTGCCGGCGGGGATCGTGGAGAACTGCGTGGAGCGCTCGCTTCGGCGCTATGGACCGGCACCGGCGACGAAGGATGAGCGAGCCGGTTTGGCCAAAGAGCAGGAACAGCAGCGGGAGCGGTAGATGCCGGCGGTACTGGAGATCATCCTCCGGGGGCGCGACGAGATGTCGGGCCCCTTGGGCAAGGCGCAGGTGAGCCTGGGCTCGATGGTCAAGACGGGGGCGGCTGCTGCGTTGGGCTTCGGCGGCATGGCGGGGGCGATGCTCGGCGCCAAGGAAGTCATCGTCAACTCCATCGGCGCCGCCGCTGCCTACGAGGCGCAGATGGCTCAGATACGCGCCCTGACGGGAGCCACGAGCGAGGATACGGATCTCCTGAAGGGCTCGATCCGGGAGATGCAGAAGAGCCTGCCCAAGTCCTCGAAGGAGCTCGGGGCCGGCGCCTACTTCATCCTGTCCTCCGGCATCACGGACGCCAGCGACGCCGCCGACGTGCTGAAGATTGCGGCCAAGGCCTCCACCGTTGGCCTGGGCGACACGGCGGTCGTCGCCGACGCCCTGACGACGGTCCTCAACGCCTATCAGATGGAGGCGGGGCAGGCCGGGCGCGTGACCGACGTGCTGATGCAGGCGGTCAAGGACGGCAAGGCGGAGGCGGACGCCTTCAGCGGCGTCCTGGGGCGGGTCGTGCCCATCGCCTCGCAGATGGGCATCTCGTTCGAGGAGGTGGCCGCCAACATGGCCACCTTCACGCGGCTGGGCGTGTCGGCTGAGGAGGCCGCGACCGGCCTGCGGGGCGTGATGACGCAGCTCCTGAAGCCGTCGGAGGAGGCGAAGGAGCTGCTGGCGGGCGTGGGCCTGTCGATGCAGCAGATCCGGGAGCAAGTTCGAGAGAAGGGGCTCGCCGCCGTACTCCAGGACTTGATAGCCCGCTTCCAGGGCAACGAGGAGGCGATCTCCACGCTGTTCCCCGACGTGCGCGGCCTGACCAACGTGCTGGCGACGGCAGGAGTCCAGGGCGAAGCCTACACGGAGATTCTGGGCAACATGGGCATCGCCACGGGGAACCTGGAACGCGGCTTCGAGGAGGTCTCCAGCACGGCCCAGTTCAAGCTGCAGAAGGCGATGAACGACCTGAACGTGGAGCTGGAGGAGCTGGGGTCCAAGTCGCTGCCCGGCATTGTCACTGGCCTCAGCATCGTCACGGAGGCACTCGATCTCGCGTCCGTGCCAGCTCAGGCTTGGGTCGATCTTCAGCGCACCACGATTGGCTCGCTCAGGGGGCTCAATGAAGAGGTCGGGAATGCGGGGATTACATCGGGTGAGACTGCTCACGAAATCGAGCGCATGAAGGGCCAGGCGGTGGAGATGGGGTTGGCACTGGCGCACGAGGCCACGCCCGCCCTGGCTGGCCTTGGAGCGGAGCTGGGCAAGACGAGTGAGCTGTTCAAGGACTTCACATCGGGCATCCAGGAGGGCCTGAGCGACGTGCTGCCGGAGGTGGATGAGAGCTTCACCGACTGGCAGCAACGGCTCTCCGATCTGGGGCAGGACTACTCCGCGATGGAGGGGAACCTGCAGACGATCATGGACGCCCTGGTGGGGCAGCACGTGCGCGGCGTCGCCGACATTGTGGCCGTCGTGCGCAGTCAGGGGCCGGCGTTCGCTGCCGACTTCGCGCAGTGGTTCAGGGACGATCCCATCGCGGCGGCCACGACACTGCAGCAGGTGATGCCCGGCATCATGCGGGAGGCCGCGACGGAGGCGATCAGTAATGTGGTGGCGGCGACCTCCCGCTTCAACGAGGAGTGGCAGAAGAACGTCATCGGTGCCCTGAACGCGCTGCCGGAGGAGAAGCGCGTCAACATCCTCGCGGATGTCGACCCCGAGTTCTGGCTGGCGGCCGCCGCCCTGGAGCGGATCAAGGTGGTCTCCAGCCAGCTCGGCATCAGCACCCGTTTCTGGGGCAGCTTCCAGCACGGCGGCATCATCCCCCCCGGCGTGGTGATGCCGGCGATCCTGCACGGCGGCAGCCGCGGCGAAGCCGTCATCCCGCTGGACCGCGTGCCGCGCGGTGGCGGTGGTGGCGGCATTACCGTCGCATTCAACGCCCCGGTCTACGGCCTCCTGGACTTCGAGCAGCGTGTGAAGCAGATCATCCGCGACGCCGCCCGCCAGGGCGGCTTCCGCGGCGTCTTGGTGACGCCCTAGATGACGACGGCAGCCTACGTGCTCGAAGTGGACTGGAACGGCGACGGCGACTTCGGCGACGCAAACGAGGACATCACGGCGGACATGATCGACTTCGAGACGGGCCGGGGCCGCGACTTCGCCAGCCAGCTCACCGGCCGGGCGGTCGCCGGGCGGCTGCGCGCGACTCTCCTGAACACTACGGGAAAATACAGCCCGTTCAACACGGGCTCGCCCCTGGCCGGCAACCTGCTGCCCGGCCGCAAAGTGCGCCTGCGGAGCACGGCCCCCGTCGCCGCCAACCTCTGGACGGGATACCTGGACCGCATCGGCCCAGAGACGCTGAGCCCCGTCAACCTTTCCCGGGCGATCCTGGAGGCCATCGGGCCGATAGGCAAGCTGAACGGTAAGCGGGTAAACCCGCCGGGCAGCGGCGGCGCCGCCAGCGGCACCCTCGTCGGCACCGTGCTGGACGATGCCGGCTGGGGCGCGGGTGACCGCACCATCGACACCGGGCAGACCGTCACCGGGCCCTGGTTCGTGGAGGATAAGGACGCCCTGGAGGCGGTGCGCGAGATCGAAGAGACCGAGCTCGGCTTCTTCTATGAGGGCGAGGACGGCAAGCTAGTCTATGAGGACCGCCACCACCGTCTGAAGAGCGACCACCTGACCTCGCAGGCTACTCTCAGCGACGCGGCCGCTGCCACGCTCGGCTACGCCTCCATAACCGAGGAAGACCCGCTGCGCGAGATTTTCAACGAGGCCAGGGCGACAGTGCAGCCCTACAGCGTCGGCGGTCTGGCGGTGCTCTGGACGCTCACGGGTGAAACGCCAGTGCTGGCCCCGGCCGAGACGCGCACCTGGTGGGCCATATACCCCGGCCCGGCCGATTCCACCGGCGCCTATGTCAGCGCCTGGACAACGCCGGCTGTAGGGACTGACATCACCGTTTCGGGCGTGCCGAATAGCAGCATCGCCATCGTCGCCACAAAGTTCGCCCGCTCCATGAAGATCGCCGTCACGAACAACGGCTCTAGTACGGCGACGCTGACGCTAGTCCAGGCCCGCGGCACGCCAGCGACAAGGCAGGACGCGACCGTAATCGTCGAGGAGGATACGGCATCGCAGGCCAAGTACGGCACACGGACCCACCGCCTCGCCGGCCCGTGGTTCGCGAACACGAACGACGCCCGCGACATTGCCGCTTACGTGGTTGCCCGCTACAAGGATCCGCTGGCCATGTTGGAGATGGCCCTTCCCGCCAACAAGTTCTCGGCCTTGCTCAGCGAGGCCTTCAGCCGCAAGATCAGCGACCGCATCACCATCGTCGCCACCGGGAGCAAGACGCAGCTCGGCATCAACGAGGACTTCTTCGTCGAAGGCATAGCCCACAGGTGGCAGGTCGGGGGTCCGCACGTTACCACGTTCCTCTGTTCACCGACGACGGGTGACGGCGGCTACTGGGTGCTGGGGACGTCGCTCCTGGGTATCGGTACGAAGATGGCTTACTGAGATGGAGGATAGAATCGTTACCCTGCGCGATCTCCAGTCGCGCGGCCCCGGCCTGCCCGCTGTGGGCGCGCGGGAGTTCGTCGCCCTCGTCCAATCGCAGCGTAGGGGCGCCTTTGCCATGCCGACAGGGGAGGCCAGCGGCCCCATCCTCGCCCCCGAGGTGAATCACGGACGGTGGATAGTCCGCTGCCCAGCCTGCACCGGCGCGGAGAACGCGGACCCGGAGGAGCCGTGGTTCTACTGCCTGAGCTGCTACAACGAGGCGTTCGATGGGCGCTGGCTGCCCATCCAGTGGCCGCCGGAGCGAGCCGCCATCGAGGCCGAGCTGCTGAAGCGACCGCTGGCGGAGAACCGGAATTGGCTGAGCAGTGAGAGCGTGGCCGATCTGCGCCGAGAGAGCCACAGGGCGGGGGTAATCTAGTTGGCCTGGACGACTCCGCGCACCTGGACGACGGGCGAGCTGGTCACGGCGGCCATGATGAACACCCACGTCCGGGACAATGAAAACTACCTATACGACGCGCTTCTTCCCCGCTACGATTCGTTCACCCGTGCCGATAGCGCAACGACCCTCGGCAATAGTGAAGGCCCTGGGACGCCCGCCTGGAGCGCGCTCAACGGCACATGGGGCATCAGTGGCAATGCAGCTTACATCCCCACGCCAGCGGCCAATGTCTGGAACATCGCGAAGCTGGGAGCGGGTTCGCCCAACTACCGGGTGCGGCTGGGGGTGGTGGTCGCTACGGCTTCGGGACCCGGTATCGCCTTCCGGATTCAGGATGTCAACAACTTCTGGTCATGGCATGTGGACATCGTGAACAGCAAAATCTCGCTGATGAAGATGATCGCAGGAACCCCAACAGAGGTCAACAGCTTTGCCGCCGCCACCAGTAACGGTGATACATACATCCTTGAGGTCGAGGCCCACGGAAACATTCTGCTCTATCGCGCCCAGAAGGTCGCATCTGCCGCTAACCTTTTCAGCGCAGTGAGTGACGAAAGCCAACTCGCTACGGCCCAGGGCGTTGGGCTGTCGGGTGCCGAAGATGTTGTCTTTTCGGGCACCGAGAACGCCCGCTATGCTACATGGAACGCGGAGCCACTGCTGTTTTGATGTCTGAATCGCGCGGCTGGCAGCGGACACTGGAGAAATAGATGACGACACCGGGACAGTACACCCTCAACATCTACAAGGGCGCCACCCTCGATATCACATTCACCTGGAAGGACTCTGCGGGGAACCCCGTCGACCTGACGGGCTACACGGCACGCCTCCAGGTCCGGGAGTCGGTCGATGCCGTGGCGATCCTGCTGGAGCTGACGACAACGCTGGTGGCCGGCAGCGGCATCGTCCTCGGCGGCGCGGCGGGCACCATCCAGCTCGTGGCGCCTGCCACCAGCACGGACGATTACACGTGGGATGAGGGCGTCTACGACCTGGAGCTCGTCAGCGGCACCGCAGTCGTTACGCGGCTGCTGCAGGGGCCAGCGAAGGCGTGGCATGAGGTGACGCGCTGGATGCCGGTCGAAGTGACGGAGCAGGTCGTGCGGG
>Ga0209324_10003147_pt1 | contig 11344 bp, 12 predicted proteins | sample Rifsed19ft3_FD_184015 | JGI IMG/M metagenome (GOLD analysis project Ga0209324, IMG submission 184015) | Soil microbial communities from Rifle, Colorado, USA - sediment 19ft 3 (version 2) | ecosystem: Environmental > Terrestrial > Deep subsurface > Rock core/Sediment | place: Rifle, Colorado...
CGCGCCGGGGCAGATGGCCTGGCTGCCGTACGGCTGCGACCGGGCGGCCGCCTGTGCGGCTCCACCCGAGTCGGTGGTCAACACCCTCGAGCCCGATGCCCTCCTTGCGTGGGCGGCAGCCCATCAGGCATGAGCCGGGCCGGGACCCCCATCGGTCATACTCGACACAGCATCCGCACCAGGAGTCTCGTCATGTCTGTCGCCAAGGTCACCGAGCTGAGCTGCACCTCGTCGGAGTCGTTCGAGGACGCCATCCGCCAGGGCATCGAACGCGCCAGCCGCACACTGCGGGGGGTGCGCAGCGCCTGGGTCAAGGAGCAGCGTGTGAACGTCGGTGAGGACGGATCACTCGACTTCCAGGCCAACATCCTGGTCACCTTCATCCTCGAGGGCTGACCCCCCGGGACCGCCGGCCGCGCCCGAACAGATCGGGCTGAACCTACTCGGCGAGGCCGATGCGCCCTTCGCGGCGCACGAAGAGAGGTCGGTACTTCGGGTTCGAGACCCGCGCGTTGACGCTCGCCGCGTCGAGCGGCTTGGCGCTGCGGGGCGGGGCGTAGTTTCCGCGCTCGACGATGGCGGCTGCCAACTCGGCCGCGGTCTGTGGACCGCGTTCGGCGATCACCGCGGCGATCTCGTCGTGGAGCGGCCTCTTTGCCTTCTTCGCAGCGACCCGCTTGACGGCCTTCCGGGCAGCACGCTTCTGCGGTTTGGCCGGCGGCGCGGTCTCTGTGGTCGGGGCCGTCTTGCGCGGTCGACCGGGGCCGCGCTTGACCGGGATAACAGGCTCAGCCATCGGCTCGGCGGTCGCCGCCTGGGCGGGAGCTGCGGTCGGGGTGGCGGTGAGAGCATCCACGCGGCGTGTCAGCTCGTCGAGCCGCGCGACGAGCGTGGCGATCCCGTCGGGGGCTGCCTGGGTCGGCGGGCGCGAGCCGGGTCGCGCGGCGTCCAGGCGTTCCTCGACCCAGCGTGTCACAAGCTCTCCGGGGCGCACCCCGGCTTCGGCGGCGAGCAGCTTCAGGGCGCTCAGGCGCCGCGGGTCGAGGCGGATGGACATCCCCGCGTCGTCGCCGGACCGCGGAGCGAAGCCGCCGCTCGGGCGCGGCGTGGCCCCGAAGTCGCGATCTCGCGGCGGCCGGTCGTTGAAGGGTCGATCACCGAACTCGGCGCGATCTCGCGGCGGCCGGTCGTTGAAGGGTCGATCACCGAAGGAGCGGTCTCCGCCCTGCGGTCGACCGGGCCCTGAGGGCCGGTAGGGTCCAGATGGGCGGCCGGGTCCGCCGGGTCGCCCGCCAGGGCGGCCACCGGGTCGTCGTTCGTATGGCATCAGCCCCACGATACCCGTTTGAGGGGCTCCCCGCCACCGGGGGTGCCTGCGCCGGGGGCCGCGGACCTAGAAGCTGCCGCTCCCACCGCCACCACCACCGCTGCTCCCCCCGCCGAAGCCGCCGCCACCCGACGATGAGGATGCCGGCGACGAGCCGATGCTGCCGACGGCGCTGAACATGCCGCCGATGTCGGGCACGCCCGACCCGGAGAAGATGCTTCCACCGCCCGCGAAGCCCCCGGCTCCACCTGCCGCACTCGAGAACGAGGATGGCGAGCCGCCCAGCCAGATCGGGTAGTAGGCCGGCTGTGCCGCCCTCGGATCGGCTGCCTGGTCCTCCAGGCCGCGGCGGAGCACGTCCGCCACCATGTCGTGCAGGCCCAGCGCGAAGCCCCACACCACCGCCTTGTCGGGTGTATCGGCCAGCATGCGGACCGTGTCGTCGGCGACCACCTGCTGCATGTTGCGGGCCTGCTCCAGGGTCTTCTCCAGCGTTCGGCGGTACGCCTTGAGCATGGCATCCACGTACGCGCCTTTCGCGGTGCGCTGCGACATGAACTGGCCGATCCCCCAGCTCGCCAGCCCACCGGCGCCCAGCGCAGCGCCGAGAAGGGTGAGTCCCGACATCGGGATGACCAAGCCGCCGACCAGCGCAAGCCCACCGGCGACCATCTCACCGATGCCGATGGCGCTCCAGACGGTGATCAGCGAGGAGGGCCGGCGGGTGAACCAGCCGAGCTGCACCACCTCGACCTCGAGCGCCTCGCGGATCGGCTCCAGCAGGTCGTTCAGGATCCACAGGCGCTCGCGCGTCAGGGTCTTCCCGCCCTGCGCGTGCCGGCGCACCAGGGCCCATGCCTCTCGCTCGACGAGCCCCAGGCGACCGCCGCGCGGCGCGTCGTCGCTCACCTCGATGGCCGGGTCGGTGAGCGGGTCCGGGTCATCGTCGGAATTCACCTTGCCGGCGCGATCGAGGTTGCGGAAGGCGATCCTGCCGGTGCTCGCCATCTCGATCAGGATCGTGTTGACCGAGTGCCGGGTCGCCTTCCCGCCGCGCACCACGCTGGCCAGCGCGGGCGTCATCTCGGCCGGTGGGCCGGCCATCAGGATCGACGGCGAGTCCAGGACCTCGGGATCGTCGCCCTCACGGCGCCAGGCGCGGAATGCGAGCCCGATGGCGACCAGCAGCGCGATCGGGGCGACCACGACGCCGAGCACGCCGTTGAGCTGCCGCAGGAAGTTGAGTCGGGCGGTTCCGTCCGACGTGATGGCTGCATCCACCGCATCGACCGCCAGGATGAGTCCGCCGTCGAGCCGCTGCTCGATGGCGGCCGGGATGATCCACTCGTCGATGATCGACTGGAGGTCGCCCTCCGAGAGGTACCCGCGCAGGAAGCCGGCGCCGCCGAACAGGCTGACCTTGCCGCGGACCAGGTCCTCCTGCAGGCTGACCAGGATCACCAGGCCGTCGTCGAACCCCTCGCGCCCCACGCCCCACTGCTCCATCAGGTCGCCGGCGGCGGCCAGGTTCGACTCCTCGGTGGCCCCGGGATCGACGTGGGCATAGACCGCGATCTCGGCGCCGCTGCGCGCCTCGATCGCGTCGATCCGCGTCTCCAGCGCGCGCTCGACCTCGCCGGAGAGCACGCCGGCCGGGTCGTAGACCGCCTGGCCATCGACCGGGGCGGGGAAGGTCGCCGGCTCCCCCGGGGCGAAGAAGCCGATCGCGAAGACCGCCATGAAGATGCCGACCCAGATCGTCAGGAGGACGATGCTGCAGCCGACTCGGATGGACCGCAGGACGCGCATGCGACGAGGATAATCCCGGGCGCCGGATCAGGTCAGGAGCAGATGACGGTCACTCGCGCCGGTGGCTCCGTCAGGCCGGCGATGCGGTCGTCGAAGGTGACCCTCCCGCCGGCGGGCACCTGGGGCGAAACGACGGACCTGACGCGGATGGCAATGCCCGCACCGTTCTGGGCCTCGAGCGCGCACTTGGCGCGTCCGGCACGGGTGCCGAGGTTGCTGACCTGCACGCTCACGATCGCGCCGTCGGGTGGATCGGTCGTGACACGCAGCACCGTCGCCTCATAGGGACCGATCCCGCTCATCGCCAGGCTGGCCCATACGGCAAGCAGCACCACCCCCGCCACGATGGCCACCACGATCGTGCCGTGGTACTGCGTCGCGGAAGGGGTCGCCATGCCGGCACGGTTGCAGACAGCGCAGATCGTCTCGTCGGGCCCGATCGGGCGCCCGCACTTGTAGCACCGGCGCATCGATCGCGGATCGGTCTCGACCTCGACGCCGCGATCGCTCATGCGCTCGGCGTGAGCCGCTCGCCGGCCCGGATCGGCACGGAGAGGCGGTTCTCCGGCGGTGCCAGCGGACAGCTCCAGGCCGGGTCGTAGACGCACGACGGGTGGTAGGCGTAGTTGAAGTCGAGCACCAGCTCATCGCCGACCTGCCCGAGGTCCGCCCCCTTCGCCGAATCCCACAGGTATCGCCCCCCGCCGTAGCTCTCCGTCCCGCTGGTCGCGTCCCGGAAGGGGATGAAGATTCCGCCGGCGTACTCGGTCAGCCAGTGGACCGCCAGCCGGCATGCCCTGCCGTCGACGGCGAAGTCCACCCAGCCGATGCGGACGAAGGGGATCGGCGGCCCGAGCGACGAGCGCGGCAGATCGAGCGGCGGCGCCTCCGGATCGGGCTCCAGCGGCGCGGTGAAGCGGAGCGCCGGATCGTGTCGCCAGTAGGCGAGGCCACGGAAATCGCGCCGCTCGTCGGCGGGGATCGGCGACGAGGGGTGCTCGGCGAAGAGGCGGTCCTTGGCGGCGCGGAAGCCGAGCAGGGCGGCGGGCCCGGCGCGTCGGTCGTTGCGCAGCGTCTCGTACATGGCCGCCGCGCGGCGCCGGTAGTCGGCAAGTTCGAGGTGGGCTGACATCACCCACACGATACAGGGGAGGCCAGCCTCGCGGCTGGCCTCCCATCGGTCCGTTCGACGAGCCGGGCGCTACATGCCGTTGTCCGCCAGGAATTGCGCCGCGACGTCCGCGTAGCTCTCCTGGTTGACGGCCACCTGTACGCCGAGCGCGGTCAGGACTTCGGTGGTGAGCAGCGCCGAGACGGCGTTGAGGGTAGCCTCGAAGTCGTCGGGCGCCGCGTCGAGCAGCGCCTGGGTCACCACCGGAGCGACGTTCTGCGCCGGCTGCAGGCCGCCATCGTCCGCCATCAGCACCAGGTTGAAGCGGGCGATATCGGGCTGCGTGGTGCAGACCTGTGCCACGTCGATCGCCGAGTTGTTAAGCGCCTCTGCCATCTGCGTGCTGCAGGGCGGGAGGCTCTCGACCTCGAGCTGGCTGATATCGATGCCGTAGGTGGAGAGCAGCCCCGGACCGCAGACCGGGTTATCCGGGCAGCCGGGGGCGAGGCCCCAGACCAGCTGGTCGGCGACCGCGGCGAGGTCGCTCATCGTGGCCAGGTTGAACTGGTCGGCGGTCTCCTGGCGGACGACAAAGCCGTCGGCATCGGTGCCGGGCGAGTAGTCGAGCGCCACGAGGCCCTTTTCGGCGAGCTTGGCCTGCATGTTGGCGAAGGTGACCTCCGGGTCGGCCGCAACATCGGCCCCCAGGAAGCTCGCCATGCCGCCGAGGTACTCCGGCTTCAGGTTGATCTCACCCGACTCGATCGCGGCCTGGGTCACATCGCGTTCCCCCAGTTCCAGCTTGCGAGTGACGGTGTACCCATGCGCTTCAAGCGCCTGTGCATAGATCTCGGCCACCAGGGCCGCTTCGTAGAATCCGGCCGAGCCGACGGTGACGGCCGGTTTGGCTGCCTCCGACTCGCTGGCCGATGGACTGGTGCTGCCCCCACCCGGTGTGCAGGCGCTCACCACGAGCGCAAGCAGCACCGCCCCGAGGGCGAGCGTGCGGTGGATCCGCATTGGGTCCTCCTTGGAATATTGCCTGGGTCGCTTGATGCGAACGCGGACAGGTCGAGCCGAGTCTATCAGCGGGCGCATGTAAGCCCGATGACGTTGCTAGGACGGACGCGCGACGGCGGCGCTGCCCTGCAGGCCCGGCGGCGTGGCGAGGCGCTGGAGCAGGGCGAACAGACCCTCGGTGGCAAGCGCCAGGGCCGCCACCATCAGCGCTGCGCCGAAGACGCGCGGCAGGTCTCGGACGAAGATCCCCTGCAGGATGAAGTCGCCCAGCGTGCCGCCCGCGACCACGGCCGCCAGCGTGGCGGTGGCGACCACCTGCACCGCGGACGAGCGGATGCCGGCCAGGATCACCGGCAGGGCGATCGGCACCTCCACCGCGGCAAGGATGCGCCGCTCGCTCATCCCCATCCCGCGGGCCGCGTCGATCAGCTCCCGATCGACCTCGCGCAATCCGGCGTAGGTGTTGGTCACGATCGGCGGGATGGCCAGCGCCACCAGCGCGATCAGCGCCGGCAGGAATCCCAGCCCCCCACGCTCGAACAGGACCAGGGTGATCGGCAGCACCATGCCGAGCCAGCCCAGGGACGGGATGGCGCGTCCGGTATTGGTGACGGCCACCACCGAGCGTGCACCGCGCCCGGAGTGGCCGATGGCGAGGCCGATCGGCAATGCGATCAGTACGCCCAGTGCGAGAGCGGTCGCCGACAGTGACACGTGCTCCCACAGCCGCAGGGGGATGCTGTTGCGTCCCTCCCAGCTCGCCGGGTCGCTGAACCAGGCGGCGACCTCGCCGAGGAACTCCATCGGTCAGCCGGTCCGTGCCTGCGCCCAGGGCGTCAGGCGGCGCTGCAGGCCTTCGAGCCCCACGTCTGCCAGCACGGCCAGCGCAACCGAGAGCGCAACCCCGGTGTAGATGGACGTGGCGAAGAATCGGTTGATCCCCGTGTTGACGATCAGGTAGCCAAGTCCGCCGAGGCCGATCAGGCTTGTCACCGTCACCAGCCCGATGGTCGTCACGGTGGCGATCCGCACCCCGGCCACGATCACCGGCAGTGCGATCGGCAGCTCCACGCGCCAGAGCCGCTCGACCGGCCCGAAGCCCATGGCGGCCGCCGCGTCGAGCACCTCGGCCGGCACCCCGTCGAGGGCGGCCACGATGTTGCGCACCAGGATCAGCAGCGTGTAGCTGACCAGCGCGATCTCGGCGGTCAGCAGCGACAGGCCGGTGATCGGCATGAGCAGGGCGAAGAGCGCCAGGCTGGGGATCGAGTAGAGCGCGCCGGTGACAGCGATGGTGGGGCCGTACAGCGGGCGGACACGTCGCACCAGCAGGGCTAGGGCGAAGGAGATGAGCAGTCCCACGCCGACCGCGATGCCGGTCATCACCAGGTGCTCGCCGAGGCGGCGGGCGATCTCGTCGAGGTTGTCGATCACCCAGTCGAAGCGGAAGAATGGCTGGTCGTTCACGGCCTCGGCCACGTTCCGTCATTGCGCAGAACATCGGAGATGGCGTCAACCGAGAGCAGTCCGAGCACGCGGTCACGCTCATCGGTGACGACGCCGAGCTGGACCGATGAGCCGAGCAGTGCCGAGAGCGCGTCGCGCAGCGTGGTCTCCGGCTGGAGCAGGGGAGCGCCGGGCGTGGCCTCCTCCTCGGAGAGCGCGCCCTCGACCGTGAGCTCGTCGCGGTTGACCCAGCCGAGCGGGCGGTTGGCCGCGTCCACGAGCAGTGCATAGCCGATGCCGTCGATCTCCATCCGGCGCCGCAGCTCCGCCCGCGGCTCGCCGACCCGGACGGTGAGCGGCTCAATCAACTGGAGGTCGCGCACCTTCGCCAGGGAGAGGCGCTTCAGGCCGCGATCGGCGCCGACGAAATGCTCAACGAACGAGCTCGCCGGCGCTGCCAGGATCGCCTCGGGGGTATCGAACTGGGCGAGGATGCCGCCGCGCCTGAGGATGGCGACCCGGTCGGCCATCTTGATCGCCTCGTCCACGTCGTGGGTCACGAATACGATCGTCTTGCCCACCTTCGCCTGGAGGCGCAGCAGCTCGTTCTGGAGCCGGTCGCGCAGGATCGGGTCGACCGCGCCGAATGGCTCGTCCATGAGCATGACCGGCGGATCGGCGGCGAGGGCCCGCGCCACGCCGACCCGCTGGCGCTCGCCGCCCGACAGCGACGCCGGGTAGCGCGCGCGAAATTCGCCCGGGTCGAGGCCCACCAGCTCGAGCAGCTCCTCGACCCGCTCACCGACCCGCGGCTCCGACCAGCGCAACAGCCGCGGCACGATGGCCACGTTCTCGCCGACGGTGAGATGCGGGAAGAGGCCGACCTGCTGGATCACGTAGCCGATCCCACGGCGCAGCTCGACGGCGGGAAGGTCGCGCACGTCCTGGCCGTCGATGGTGATCCGGCCGCTGGTCGGCTCGACCAGCCGGTTGATCATCCGCATGGTTGTCGTCTTGCCGCAGCCCGACGGCCCGACCAGCACGCAGATCTCCCCGGCCGGGATGGTCAGCGACAGGTCCTCGACCGCGGGCGGCGTGCCTGGCGGCCCGTATCGCTTGGTGACGTGCTCGAAAGTGACGACGGCGCCACCCGCACGCCCAGGAGAGGTCATGGCCCGAATGATACGGAGAACACCGCCGCCGGCCCCGTAACGGAGCTGACTGCGCCAATCGCGGTGGGCGTCAGCCGCCAGATGCGCACCCGATCGTTCTCGAAGGCCAGGGTCCATCGGCCGCCGGTCGCAAAGTCGGTGCGCGGCTCACAGGCCCGCGGCGGGCCGGTGTCGAGCAGGTAGGTCGCGCCCAGCTCCTGCGACAGCTCCGCGGCCCGCTCGGCGTCGCCGGAGCAGTAGATCTCGTCGACCTGGGCGGCCCGCCGGTCCGGTGAGTAGCCAAGGTTCGCGATGTACACGGTGTAGGTGAGGACGCGCAGCCGCCCCGCCGCATCGGTGGGGGAGTTGAGCCAGCCGTTGGTCACGAAGACCGCCTCCTCGGGCGTGTTGTCGCTGATCCATCGCCACGCCTCGACCTCCGACCAGCCGAGCACCACCTCTCGATTGAGCGCCGTCCACGCCGAGACGAGGAGCGGTGACGGAACGCTGAGCAGCAGCACCGCGGCGAGCGCCGGGGCCGGCCACCGCCTGATCAGCCACGCGGCGAGGATGGCGACGGCGATCCACATCGCCTGGAAGTACTTGTTCATGTCGAAGGAGACGACGCTGAGCTGGACGAGGTTCGGCACCGCGAAGAGGAGGAGCACCCAACCTGCTAGGAAGGCACGCCGCGGGACTCCCGGGACGAGCAGTGCGGCCAGCGCCAGCAGGAACGGGACCCCCAGGTTCGTGGCGTAGAAGAAGGCGACCGCGGCGGGGCCGTCCTGATTAGGCGCAGACTCCCAGCCGACCACCGGTTGCAGGTCGCCCGAGGTGCCCGCCTGCAGCAGGGGTGCGACGGCGAACGGCAGCGCGAGCAGGTACGGCGCCAGCAGCAGTGCGGCGTTGCGGGGAGCGGTTCGCTCGAAGAGCCGGCCGCCGATCACGACCCAGGCGAGCGCGAGCCCAAGGAACGCCGGGAAGAAGAAGAAGTGGAACGGGGCGAGGAGCGCCCCGAGCAGGCCGGCCAGGGCGATCAGCAGCGGCCGGTCCCGCGCCCCGCTCGCCCGCGCGCGAGCGCTGGGGAGCGCCGTCACGAGCAGGAGCACCGCGCCGACCAGCATCGGCAGCCCGGCGGTGGTGGCGCGGTGGACGAGCAGCCCGGTCCCCATCACCGACGGGATCCGGAAGTACGGCCATTCGGTCAGCCACGCGTTGTCGTACGAGTTGTGCGTCACCAGCGAGATCGGATCGCCCAGGCCGGCCGCGACGTCAGCGATCAGGCGGACCCATCCCAGGCCCCCGCCGATGACCACGAGCACCACCGCCAGGGCGGCAGCGCGGCGCGCCCCCCGGCCGCGCAGCAGCGCGCGCGCCAGGCCGTGGACCAGCAGCGCCAGCGCACCGGTCAGGATCGCCGACGAGACGACGAAGCTCGGGACGCTGAAGAAATCGGCGGCGCGTGCGGCGATTGCGGCGTGGAGATCGGCGAACCAGTGGTAGACGAGCGGCTCGCCGGCGAAATACGGGACCTGCGGCGGGAAGTTCCCGGCGTTGAGCGACTGCGAGATCGACAGGTGCACGCCGAGGTCGCTCCAGTTCGAGCCGCCGGCGCTGATGCCGCCCGGCGCCGCCTTCCACAGCCCCGAATCGAGGACGAGCCCGACGAACCCGGCGGCCACGCCGGCAAGGCCGAAGGCGACGGGATCGCGGCGGAGCGCCCGGACCGACGCGGCACCCTGGGCGATCAGGCCGGCCGCGCCCCCTCGCCAGGCGGCGAGTGGCACGGGAAACGCCAACAGCACCGCGGCGAAGAAGATGGTCTCGCGCCGGTAGCCGCCGCTCGCCAGCGAGAGCCAGTAGACGAGGTGCGCAGAGATCGCCAGCGACAGCACGATCGCCAGGCCGAGTCTCCCGGTGGCGCCGATCCGCGGGCGGGCGGCCGCCATGATCCCCCAGCCCGGCACCACGAACAGGAGTGGCCAGACGACCGCCACCGCCAGGGGTGGGACCAGCCACGCACCGACCAGCGCGACCGCGATCCCCAGAGCTACCAGGGCGGCAGCGACCGGTCTGCGGGTAGTGGCGGCGCCGCGCTCGGTCATCGGGCTCGGATGATAGCCGAGGGGTTTACCGGGACCTTCCGCCGCGGAGGCGCCGTCAGCGGGAGTCGCCGGCCCGTCGGGTCTTCGTCACCGTCCCGGCGGCTCGCGTCGCGTTGGTCATTCGTGGCAGCGGCAGATGTGGGTCGAGCAGTGCCACGATCCGCTCGACCTGTGCTGGGGTGAGGCGTTCATTGGCGGAGATCCGCGCGGCAAGCGTCTCGACGTCGGCGAGCACCTGGATGCCCGGCCGCTGACCTGACTCCCAGCCGATCTCGACACCGCGCGGCGGGGCGAGGCAGGCGACCACGGTGGCCGGCAGGGCCGCGCGCTCGAGCTGCTGCTCGAGGCGATGTCCGGCAAGGCGCGCGGTGACCACCGGTCGCGCCTCCCATGGGATCCACGACTCGGTGGCCTCGTTCCAGTGGTACCAGTGGCCGTTGCGCTTCCGAAAGCGGCCGGCCTCTGCCCGCAGGGTGAGGGCCCACGTTCCACCTGGCCCGACCACGACCGAGTCGATCGGATCGCTCCCGCCCGCGAACACGCGTCGCAGGTAGTGGTAACGGTCGTCGAGGCGACGGCCCAAGGGACCGCTCAGCCGGTCGCCGCCCGGGCGGGGCAGGGCCAGTCGACGTGCTCTGGCGACGGGTCGGTGGATGATCACGGCAGCGCCGATCGTCCTCCGTGGCGGGTGGGGATCACGAGTCTACCCCCGTCAGCCGGCCACGCCTAGCCCGCAGATCTGGGCGGCTCAGCGTGCCTGCTAGGATGCCGGCATGGACGTGCGCGACCCCGGAAGCCAGATCCCGACCGCCATCCGAACGCTGCTCGCCGAGCTGGGCGAGGACCCTGACCGCGAGGGGCTGGCCGGCACGCCCGATCGCGTTCGGCGCATGTACGCCGAGCTGACCGACGGCTACCGCACCGATCCGGAGACGCTGCTGAACGACGCTGCCTTCGACGTCGACTACGACGAGATGGTGGTCGTGCGGGATATCGAGTTCTACTCGCTGTGCGAGCACCACCTGCTCCCGTTCTTCGGGAAGGCGCATGTGGGGTATCTGCCGAGCGGCAGGGTGATCGGTCTGTCGAAGATCCCGCGCGCGGTGGACATGTTCGCCCATCGGCTGCAGGTGCAGGAACGGCTGACCCAGCAGGTGGCGACATTCCTGATGGAGCGCCTCGAGCCAAAGGGCGTCGCTTGCGTGATCGAGGCCACGCACCTCTGCACGGTGATGCGGGGCGTGCGCAAGCAGGAAGCGACCATGGTCACCAGCGCCATGCTCGGGACCTTCCGGCGCGATGCCAAGACGCGTGCGGAGTTCCTGACCTTCATCGGTCGTACGGCAGACCGGTAGACCGATGCGCGGTCGCTGCG
>Ga0209324_10003152_pt1 | contig 11338 bp, 10 predicted proteins | sample Rifsed19ft3_FD_184015 | JGI IMG/M metagenome (GOLD analysis project Ga0209324, IMG submission 184015) | Soil microbial communities from Rifle, Colorado, USA - sediment 19ft 3 (version 2) | ecosystem: Environmental > Terrestrial > Deep subsurface > Rock core/Sediment | place: Rifle, Colorado...
TCTTTTCAAAACCTGTTGAGATTATCAATATAAGAAGAGGACGTAAAAAGAGCGGACTGCAGCCACAGCACCTGACCTGTGTCAATGCCTGCAGGGACATATCGGATGCCCACGTTGAAGGTAATGAGATTGGCTCAACTATGCTGCGTTTTAACCCCCGGGTTGTAAAAGGAGGCAGTTTCACGTTCGATGTTGCTGAAAAAAGGGGCAGCGCCGGTTCTGTATCTCTCGTCATTCAGACACTTATACCGCCGTTAACCAGTTGTCCTAAGCCACACAACCTGACAGTACTTGGCGGTACTCATGTCCCCTGGAGCCCGCCGTTTCACTTTTTAAAGTATGTATTCATCCCTCTCATAGAAAAGATGGGTTGCACTGTCAATATTTCTATTGATAAGTGGGGATGGTATCCAATTGGAGGAGGCGTTGTGCACGCTGATCTCATGCCATCCGCAGGTTTAAGGGGTATCAGGATAGAAGAGAGGGGCAGGCTGCTGAGGATTTATGGAATATCTGCTGTCTCAAATCTCCCTTCTTCAATTGCAGAAAGACAAAGGGGAGAGGGATTGAAAAATCTGAAGGGATTGGGCGTTGACATTGATATTGAATTGTTTACCGCACCTTCTCCGGGCAAGGGTACGTTCTTCTTTATCGTGGCCGAGTATGAACGGGTCAGTGCCGGGTTTTCATCTCTCGGGGCTCTGGGAAAAACCGCTGAAGAGGTAGCAAGAGAGGCATGCAGGGAATTCTTTGAATATCACAAGTTAAGCGGCGCAATAGAACCGCACCTGGCTGATCAGCTTATACCTTATATTGCTATGTCACCCGGCCCTTCTTCTTTTACCACGACTAAGATTACAAGGCATTTGATGACCAATATCTGGACTGTAAAACAGTTCGTTGATGCAGATATAAGGGTTTTAGGACAAGAGGGAGAAGAGGGGAGAGTGGTTAAGTCTCCTTTGTGTACCCATTATTGTCTAAAAATATGATTTAGACTATACTTATCCGCACGGAGAGATGGCCGAGTCCGGTTGAAGGCGACTGCCTCGAAAGCAGTTTCAGGGGTAACTCTGACGGGGGTTCGAATCCCTCTCTCTCCGTCAGGAAAATTGCGAAGCAATTTTCACTTATGGCCTATAGCTAATAGCTTATGGCAAAAGCAGTAAACCACGGGATAAATAGGGACAGCGACTATTTATTTGCCGCCAAACATCTCGGAGATAAATAGTCGCTGTCCCTATTTATCGCACATACCCATGAGAACTAATTGCAAGTCCTTCTTCCTTTCTTTAATAATATCTGTAATCTTTATTTTCATTTCAAGGCCTTCAATCGCCGTTATGCAACAAGAGGGTGTAATTGAAGCGAACGATGTCAACATTGTTGAGATCAGGACTCCTGACGGTAAGGAGGGACTTATGGCCGAGATGAAAGTTATGGGTACCATTAATCGCACATGGGAAGTTATTACTGATTACAATAGTCTGCCGGACTTCATTCCGGATCTTAAGGTCAGCAGGGTGATGGAGAGAAGAGACAATGAGGTTATCCTTTATCAGGAAGGGGAATCAGGATTCCTGGTGTTTAGATTCAGGGTAGATGTTACGGTTAAAATCGTAGAGCATCATCATCGCAGTATTGAATTTACAAAGGTAGATGGTGACTTTGATTTCTTCGAAGGTGAGTGGCGGATAGAACCGCTAAGCAGTAATGAGACATTAATAGTTTATACACTCGCAGCAAAACCTAAATTCTATGCCCCAGGATGGGTTGTACGAGCTATGATGAAACGGGATATACCCAGGAGGATGAATGCATTGCGGGAAAGGATAGAAAGAGGGATTCCATAAGGACACATCAGATATTTGACACCAGCCATGCTGGTGTATATAATATACATCATATTGAAGGGGGGATTCCTGATGCCGGCATTTAAAAGAACGCAGATGTATTTCAATGAAGATGTACTCAGGGAATTAAAAAAGAAGGCAAAGGAAGAGAAGACTACTGTCGCTGAACTTGTGAGGGAATCTGTTTCAATCCTTTTTGAGAAGGAACGGGAAAAGAACTGGATAGATGACCCGCTATGGAATATGATCGGCTCAAGCAGTTCAAAAGACAGAGATCTTTCTGTGCACCATGATAAATACCTTTATGGTAAAAAGTTATAAAGATTTTTGTTGATACGTCGGCATGGCTTGCACTTAATGACAGAAATGACCAGTATTATAAAAAGGCCGTAGCAAATAGTTCCAGAATAAAGAAGGACAGGATTGACCTTATAACATCAGAATATATACTCGACGAGACTATTACCATAATCAGATACAGAGTCTCTCATCAGGCCGCTGTTATTTTTGGGGAATCTATGTCAGGCAGCCGCATAGTCAGAATTGAAGATATAAAAGAGGGACATAGACTTAAGGCCTGGGAGATGTTTAAAAAATATGAAGACAAAGAATTAAGTTTTACAGACTGTACCAGCTTTGTTTTAATGAAACATTTCAAACTCAACAAGGCATTTACATTTGACGATCATTTCAGGCAGATGGGGTATGAGATATTCTGATTGTCTGGATAGTCTGGATTTGTCTCTTGACCTTATAGTCTGTTTCCAATAGAATTGCATAACAGTATGAAATGGCCGGAGAGGTACCCAAGTACGGCTTAAGGGGCGTGCCTGGAAAGCACGTGTACTGGTAACAGTACCGTGGGTTCAAATCCCATCCTCTCCGCCAGGAAAATTGCGTAGCAATTTTCACTTATGGCTTATAGCTTGTAGCTAATGGCAAAAGCAAGAGCAAACAAAAGCAAAAACAAGAGCGAAAGCAGAAAAGCAGCAACTTGTCTCCTGTACGCAGCCGGGAATGGGGCTGGGGGCTGCGCAACAGAGGCTTGCGAATGGGGCTGGGGGCTGCGCAACAGAGGCTTGCGAACCCCGACAGGTCCGGAAGGAAGCATCGGTAAGTAATCACCTTTGTGTGCCGCAGATTCCCTAGTCCTACCCCGGTTGCGTACAGGAGACAAGTTAACGTTGAAAAACGCCCATTTGCGGCGTCAGGGCATTGAATTTGAGTTTCAACGTACGAAGAGTACGCCTCAACTCAAATCCAATGCCCTTCCTTGCAACTGAGCATTTTTGAACGTTAACTTTTAACATCAGGCAGCGTTAACTTGAGACATCAGGAAGCTAACAAGAAGAGTAAATAATGGGTTATCAGGTCCTTGCAAGAAAGTGGCGTCCCAGATCCTTCCAGGAGCTTACCGGCCAGGAACACGTATCAACGACTATTGAAAATGCCATCAAGGCTAACCGTATTGCGCATGCATATCTATTTTCCGGCGTACGCGGCGTTGGGAAAACGACTGTTGCACGGATTCTGGCAAAGTCGCTTAATTGTTCTGATGGTCCTACTGCTGCACCATGCATGACATGCGACTCATGCAGAGAGATTACGGATGGTTTTTCTGTAGACGTAATTGAGATTGACGGCGCTTCTCATACCGGAGTAGACAGTATACGGGAACTTCAGGAGAATGCACAGTATGCCCCCATGAGGGGCCGCTACAAAATATATATAATTGATGAAGTACACATGCTCTCAACCTCGGCCTTTAATGCCTTATTGAAGATCCTGGAAGAGCCCCCTCCGCATCTGATTTTTATCTTTGCCACGACTGAGCCTCACAAGATCCCGAATACAATACACTCAAGATGCCAGCACTTCCAGTTCAGAAGGATAAGTTACAGGGAGATAGTGGAGCGGCTGAGGTTTATACTGAAGGAAGAGGGGATAGAGGCAGGAGAAGATGCACTATCTGTAGTTGCCAGATCTTCTGATGGAAGTATGAGAGATGCATTGAGCCTTCTGGATCAGGCGATATCCTATACAGGAGGCAGCCTGAGAGGGGAAGATGTGTCATGGATACTGGGGCTGGCGGACAACATGACCACACCATTTGTCCGGCATATTTTAGATAAGGATTCAGCGAAGGCGCTGCTTGTCATTAAAGATGCTATTGACGGTGGTTATGATGTAAAACAGTTCTGTTCAAATGTGGTCGGGTATATGAGAGATCTTATAATGGTCAGGCTTGGTATGGGTTCTGAGGTTATTGATTTGCCGGAAGAGGGTATCGCAGAGATGGGCAGGATGTCAGAAAATGTGCAGGTGGAAGACCTGCAGAGACTCTTTGCGATCTTTTCAAAGGTACTTGATGAGATGAAGTGGTTTCCGTATCCGAGATTTTCACTTGAGATGGCGGTTGTCAGGGCTGCAAACATGAGGCCTGTTGTCTCTGTTGATGAAATACTGGGGAAGCTGGCTGCATTGGAACAGAGATTTGCAAGCGGAAAGGAAAATGCAGTTTGTCATCCTGAATTTATTTCAGGATCTCAAACGATGTCAGGTCGGGAGATCCCGAAACAAGTTCGGGATGACAAGGAGGATCAGGCATTGGGGACAGAATTAAATTCTGTCCCCACAGAGTTGGCTTCACTCTGGAAGAATATTCTTAACGACATACACAACAGCAAAGCGAGCCTCGCGTCCTATCTTGAACAGGGATCTCCTTTAGGGTATGATAATGGTATCCTTACCATAGGATTAAATAGCGGTGCGGCAATATTTATTAATCTGATTGAAAGAAAAGAGAGCAAGGATCTTGTCCTTAAGATTGCAAAGAATTATCTGCCTGATGTATCGGTTGTTACATTCACTACGACTGCCGCGGCAGCAAAGAATACAGGCAGTCCGGCATTAAATGAATATGTGGCCGTTGCTCATGAAAAACGTCAGGAGGAAGTTGAAGAAGCATTCTCAGAGCCTATTGTAAAAGATGCTATTGATATACTAAATGGCGAATTGATAGAATTAAGAAACATAAAGGGAGGATAACAGGAAATGTCAAAAAAGATGTTCGGTGATATTATGAAGCAGGCTCAGAAGATGCAGGAACAGCTTGCGAAGGTTCAGGAAGAGGCTGCCAATAAGATTGTGGAGGCATCAGCCGGCGGCGGAATGGTAACAGTTACCGCTAACGGGCGTCAGGAGGTATTATCAGTTAAGATAGAACGGGATGTTGTAAATCCTGATGACATAGAGATGCTGCAGGACCTTATTGTGGCAGCGACAAATGAGGCGCTGAAGAAGGGGCGTGACATGCTGGCTGATGAAATGAAGAGTATGACTGGCGGACTTGGCCTGAATATCCCCGGACTGATGTAATATGAATAACGTCAGTTCCTTTAACAGGTTAATTGAAGAGCTTAAGAAACTTCCCGGCGTGGGCCAGAAGACGGCGCAGAGGTTTGCCTTCTTTCTATTGAAGATGCCTGATTCTGAGGCAAAGGCGATAGGGCAGGCGATCATTGATGTGAAAGACAAAAGCCGTTTCTGCTCGGTATGCAACAATATCACGGAAGATGACCCATGCAGTATATGCCGTGATGCCAGACGGGACAGGAGCAAGATCCTTGTTGTAAAAGAACCCAGTACGCTTTATACTATAGAGAGGACAGGGGGATACAAGGGGCTTTATCATGTTATGCTTGGAGCGCTTTCACCCCTTGATGGTATTGGGCCTGAAGATATTAAGATTGAGGGTCTGCTGAAAAGGGTAGAGAAAAATGGTATTGAAGAGCTTATCCTCGCAATGGATCCTGATATGGCGGGTGAGGCGACTGCCATGTACCTGACGAGACTTATCAAACCTATGGGCATTCACGTTACCCGCATCGCTTACGGTATTCCTGTTGGCAGTGACATAGAATATGCTGATGAACTTACCCTTGTCAAATCGCTGGAAGGACGAAGAGATATATAACAGTTTTTAAGCAGGGGGTGTTAGGATGGTTACCAACAAGAGAAGGCATAAAAGGGTAAGCTTCATAAAAGAAATAGACATCCAGTGTCCGCATAATGAAATTATAACTGCCATAGTTGTTAATATCAGCCGAAGCGGCATTGCCACATATTGCAATAAGCGCCCGGAGGTTGGGTGTGAGGTAGCCCTTAACCTATTGTTTGCCGATGAATATAAGGTAGACAGGGCAGAGGTTGTTATCGGCAAGGTATGCTGGGTAAAGGCTCTTGAAGACTTCTACGCTGCCGGCATTAAATTTGAGTCCTTAAACGAACATAAGCACTTCATGACGCTTGCCTATCTGGATTATGCAGAAGGGTTTGAACAGCCCTACTTAAGTGAGTAGCATCTGCTCAGGGAAAACCCGGGACCGAATGATGACCTTACCGGCCCCGGGAATCTGTGATAAGTAATTCACTATCTGCTTAGAAATTAATTCCTACATATATCCCTAAGGAATTATAAGTTGCCTTGAAGCCCGGATCACCTGATGCTATTGTGTTCCTGTAATCAATGCCGAGACTCAGCAGGTCTGTGAGCATATACTCCACGCCGGCCCCGTAGTGAAAGCCTGTATCAAGATAATTCGCATCATTGGATGGCGGAGAATTCACCATGAAGGCGAGACCTGCAGGGATAATCCATGGTCTGAGCTTTCCGAGCTCAAAACGATACTTCGGGGCAATTACTACATTCAGTTCCGAGACGTTAACAGTGGAGGTCTCATAAAGTGACCCATCCTCCGTCAAAGCCTCATCTTTAAGAACACTTGCTGTCTGAAGGACATTTTTATCTGAGAATTTGGCATACTCTACCATGACCTCCCCGAGCAAGGTGTTTCCAAACAACTTTGCCAGCTGGATATCCAGTCCGGCGCCGATTACTGCACCGCTGTCATCATCATTTTCCCCCAGAAGTCCGTAGGTATCTGTAAATGCCTGTCCACCTCTGTCGTCCTTCAAATTTGCTGTTCCATATTTATAGAAGACCTGCCCGCCTGACTGGGCAAAACCTGTTCCGGCAAAAAAGAGTCCTGAGATAATTATAACAATAAATACAACCAGCTTTTTCATAGTCGTTTCTCCCATTTTTGATAGTTCCAGAAAAACAGTTTTTTCATACACCATAAATTCAGTTCACCCGAAAATCATTGACCTCCTTTCTTTCCGCAAAAATAAAAAGGCCGGAGTCCCTGATACGATATACGATCTATCAGAAACCCCGGCCTCTGTCTTTTGAACTGACCTATGCCTACTGGGGAAAAACGTTAACTATGTGAAATCTTTAATGGTATAGGCACCCACTTACCGCATTGTCTGCATTTTGCCCATGCCACTCCCTTGGCAATTTTAACTATCCTGCACTTCAGTATGATCTCCTCTCCTTCCATGAAGAGAAGATTTTCCCTGCAGGAACATTTAAATAAAATGTCCCGGTTAAATCCGGACTTATCTGTGTTGCTTTGCCCTAAGCTGCCCACCTTATCCTGCACGATCAATAATAAGAGTTAAGAGACCTTGTTAGTCCTCTTTATGGGGGATAATTTTATAGCATTGTGGGTACGCTGTCAAGAAAAATTTACTAGAAAAATTTACTTGATGTGGATATGTCATATTGATTTTCAGATATTATCCATAGGTGTATTTGTCAGGAGGACATATCCAGGAGATATATCCCGCTTTCTCTTACATACGGCGCACTGCATACGCCCTGTATACAGCCGATATTTTCTATATCCTGTCCACTTGTTCCGCCTATTGAATATACGAGACCGGCGTCTGCTGCTACAGCATGCCGCACAACCGGTACAGGCAGTTTATTGTATGGTGTCCATGGGCTAAGGGTTCCGTCGTGGCCTACCCTTGAGTAGAGTACCGTATTCTGGATGATGTAGTCATAATAATCTCCTGTGTAGTGATAGTATTCATTGACATTACGCCCGCCAATCACAAATAAGCCGTCACTGACTGCTATGACCTTGTGGTCTATCCATGTATCAGGCAGCGGCTCTGCAGTGCGCCACTCTCCGATTGAGTGCGATCCCTGTAACTGTGCCGAATATACTGCCTTGCTGTATCCCTGTTCATAGGCCGACAGGGTTGCCATGCCGGTGTTACCCCCAACTACATATATGAACCCGCCGGAGACAGTGACGGCATGTTTGCTGAGGCCCACAGGGAGGGGAGTCTCCTCAATCCACGGGCCGGGACTACCATCCGGCAGGATGGCGGCAGAGACTACGGTTCTGCTATTACGCTCCCCATCCCATCCACCTATTATATAAAGGTGGTCGTTGACCATTGTTACGCCTGGTGTGTATGGGCCGGTGTTTACCGGAAGCGGCACCTCGTGCCAGTCTGAGAGTGTTCCGTCCTCATTGATTGCAGTGTATAAAACAGAACGGTTCCATGCAGTGGGTGTAGGGCTGAAACATGGGACAGAAGAGACAGGATAACAGTCTGTTCGTACATACTGAAATTTCCCGCCTACTATATAGAGATGCCCATTGGATGCAGTCATCGCATGCCCATCTATGCCCCTTACAACTCCCTTTGCCCCGCTTTTGAATGAAAGTGGCATATTGGGTATGCTGCCTGCCCCATGCAGGTCGAGAGTGCCATCCGGCATGATCTTATATATAAATATGTCATCCGTGTTTACATCAGGCCCGGGCCCAAAACCGCCGGAGACATAAAGAAACCCATTCCAGACTGCCGCGGCATTGTCATAAAGACCTTTTGGGAGACTGCCTGCATATTTCCATTCTTTAAGTTCCGGGGTAATGCGAGAAGTTATTGCGATATCCTGTGCTGCGACAGCCCGTAAAAAGGAGGCGCCATTAGCTACAACGTCCTCTTTCTCATTTACGTTCAGATTGTTAACGTTGTCAGTTGTACCGCATCCGGTGATAAATAGAAATAGTAAGACCAGGGCTGCAATGCTTTTAGTACCCCAGCGGAGAGGAGAGTTAGTTCTGCAATAGTCTGACATAGGCTCAATAGTTATCGGGAAAGATCTGTCTATGATAAATGGTTAGTTGAATAACTCTGTTTTGAAATTGTCTTATTGACTGTTAGTCCCTGAAAATGCTATAAAAGGTCAAGTATCAACACAGTGGTGTTCTTGTAATTATTCACGCGGAGTCTTATGAAGCAGACAAGTACCCCGATTGCCAAGATCAGTCCGCCATCTCTAACAGGGGTATATTCCCGTAAGCACCTGTTCAAAATGATAGACAGCAAACGGAGACGGCCTGTTATCTGGATCTGCGGTCCTCCCGGCGCAGGAAAAACCACCCTGGCGGCAAGTTATCTTATAGAGCGTAAACTACCCTCTCTCTGGTACCGGCTGGATGAAGGGGATAACGATATTGGAAGCTTTTTCTACTTTATGGGCCTTGCGGCAAAGAGGATAACTGCAGGGAAGGCGCATCAACCACTGCCGCTGCTGTCACCGGAATATCTTTCCGACCCTTCCACCTTCACAAGACGCTATTTTCGGGAGCTCTTTGGACGCGTAAAAAGGCCAGCCTTTATGGTCTTTGACGATTATCACGAGGTCCCTGTAGATTCACTCTTTCATCATGTTATTTGTGATGGAATCGAAGATGCTACTGATGATGTTACTTTCATCTTTATAAGCCGTCATAATCCACCTGCCGGAATGGCCCGGCTTCGGGCAAGAGGTATGTTGGAGATAATCGGGAGTGATGCCCTTCGCCTGACTATGGAGGAGTCTAAGGGGATAGTGATGGCTCAGAGGCTGGTTAAACTACCGTCTGATAGTGTCATTCGTCATCTGCACAAAAGATCAGGGGGATGGGCAGCCGGTATAGTCTTGTTACTGAAAGAAGGGCAGACTATAAATCAGGATGCAGATTTTGCTTCCACGCGGACCCCTGAGGTCGTCTTTGACTATCTTGCAGGGGAGATCTTTAATAAAGTTGATGGTCAGACGAGAGACTTCCTCTTAAAGACAGCCTTCCTTCCCATGATGACCAGTCACACGGCTAAAGAGCTTACCAGTACAGCAGATGCAGAGGATATTCTGTCATCCCTGCACAGTAACCATTGCTTTACAGATAAGAGCTCCACAGAACCTTTCTACGAGTATCACACCCTTTTCAGGGAGTTTCTCATCTCGAGGGCAGAGCTGGAATTTCTCCTTGCGGAGCTATTTAAAATAAAACAGAAAGGCGCAACTCTTCTCGAATCCTCAGGTCAGGTAGATGAGGCAGTAACTTTATTTCTTGAGGCAAGGGACTGGGCAGGGGCAGTGCGACTTATCTTAAACCATGCCCCCCAGGGACGCGGGCAGACACTGACAGGTTGGCTTGCCTGCCTGCCGCAGGAGATTAGAGATAAGAACCCCTGGCTCCTCTACTGGCAAGGTGTCTGTTATATGCTGATAAATCCAGACCAGAGCCGTTCCAGTTTCCAGAGCGCCTTTTCTCTGTTCAATAACATGGAAGATAAGGCCGGAATATTTCTCGCATGGTGTGGTGTGGTGAACACCATCTTTCATACATTCCGGGACTTCTCACAGTTGGATCCATGGATCGCCTTGCTGGATAAGATAAGGAGAAGGCATCCGGTCTTCCCGTCTGAAGATATCGAAGCCCGTGTTACATATACAATCTTTGAGGCGCTTCTTTTCAGAAACCCGATGCATCCTGACTTTCATAGATGGGCTGAGAGGGCATTACATATATTTCAAAAGGATCGTAAGTGTAAAGGAAATTACCCTCCCCTTCAAGGGGAGGGACAGGGTGGGGATGGGTTAACCAGGGTCCATTCAGATGACCCTGATGCAGCCCTCAGAATGGAAGTAGTATTCTTCCTTGTATTCTATTGCCATCTCACAGGAGAATTTGCCAGGGCATCCATCCTTATCCAGGCACTCAGGGAATCAATCCGAACTTTGTCGGAGGCGCCCCCACTTTCTTTGTTGGGATGGAAGGCAACAGAAGCGTTTCACCACTGGCTGACAGGGTCGCAGGATAAGGCCATTGAAGCGGTCAATGAGGGCCTGCTGGTTTCCAGGGAAACAGGTGTGCATCACCTGGACTACATCCTGCTGGGACAGGGGATCTCCGGCGCCCTCTCAGCCGGGGACATGGTGACGGCAAGGGTGTTCCTCCGTAAGATGGCGTCTGTTCTGGACACAGGGGGCAGGGGAACGCAAAATGACAGGTGCTTTTATTATTACTTAGCTGCCTGGGATGCAATGCTTCGGAGAGACATCCCCCATGCACTCCAACACGCTGAAACGGGCCTGAAACAGTGTGAGGAACTGGGTGCACCATGGCAGGAGTTTCTGGTCAGGTTAATATTGGCCCGGCTTTTTCATGAAAAGGGTGATGACAGGATGGCCCGCGCAAATCTTTCTAAGGCATGCAGCTTTGCCCATAAGGCAAAAAGCCCATTTTGCGAATATATGTACCTGCTGACTAATGCCTGGTTTCTATTGA
>Ga0209324_10003157_pt1 | contig 11333 bp, 13 predicted proteins | sample Rifsed19ft3_FD_184015 | JGI IMG/M metagenome (GOLD analysis project Ga0209324, IMG submission 184015) | Soil microbial communities from Rifle, Colorado, USA - sediment 19ft 3 (version 2) | ecosystem: Environmental > Terrestrial > Deep subsurface > Rock core/Sediment | place: Rifle, Colorado...
TGAGGTCAGCTTTCGAGGGACCCCTGAGATTAATCCATTTCTAGATGTGACGGCTTTATATAAGGTATCAAATGTGAATGTATTTGTAAATGTAAGTGGCACTGCTGAAAAACCTAAAATTGAACTTTCTAGTGAGCCCCCGATGGATCAAACAGAGATCTTCTCCTACCTAGTATTCGGAACATCCTCAGAGAAACTCGGTGCTGGTGAAAGGGTTTCCCTAGAGCAAAGAGCCACACAAGCATTTGCACTTATGGCAGCAGGCCAACTCAAGGGTGTAATCGGAGAACAATTCGGGCTGGACATAATCAGTATAGCAGGTGGACAAGGTGGTTTTAAAGGTACGGAAATCGAAGTAGGTAAATACCTTACCGATAAATTATACATAGCATACCAGCGTAGTTCCCCTTTTACTCAAACCGTTATACAATCCGCTTCAACTGCACCAGATGCAATAGATCAAGCTCATGTTGTATATCAACTGTTTGATTTCCTAACCTTAGAAAGTCAGATAAGTGGATATCAAAGCGGAGCCGATGTGTTTTATAACTTTAATTATTAATATGAATTCAAAACCTTTCTAATACCCCTTACTGCCTGCATTATCCTTTGTTCGTTTTCGACAAGCGCAAATCTAACATATCCTTCACCGTAATTTCCAAATCCGATCCCGGGGGATACCGCAACCTTTGCCTTTTCGATAAGTAATTTTGAGAATTCGAGGGAGCCAATTTTTTTTAATCTATCAGGAATTTCTGCCCACACAAACATCGTTCCCATAGGCTTTGGAATCTCCCAGCCTGCCCGTCCGAGACCTTCAATAAGTCTGTCCCTTCTGGAACAGTATTTCTCTCTTATTTGTTCAACGTATTCTTTAGGACCGTTTAACGCGGAAATTGACGCTATTTGAATAGGCTGAAAAATCCCGTAGTCTAGATAGCTTTTAATCCTTCCAAGCGCACTTATTATTTTTGGATTTCCAAGCATAAACCCAACACGCCATCCAGGCATACTGTAGCTCTTTGAAAGTGAGAAAAATTCAACCCCGATTTCCTTAGCACCGGGCACCTGTAAAAAGCTCGGCGCTTTATATCCATCGAAGCATAGATCTGCATAAGCAAAATCATGTACGACAATCAATCCAAATTCCCTTGCAAAATCACAAACCTCTTTGAAGAAATGTAAGTCAACAACGCTTGTTGTGGGATTATGTGGAAAAGAAATCATTAAAACCTTCGGCTTAGGCCATATCTCCTTGACTGCCTTTTCCATTGCCTCAATAAAATTTATGTCCTTAGTAAGGGGCACGCTTTTCACATCCCCCCTTGCGATAATTACTGAGTAACTGTGAATGGGGTAAGTCGGATCAGGTACGACAACTACCTCACCCGGGGCTAGTATCGAGAGCATAAGATGAGATATGCCCTCCTTTGAACCAATCGTGACAATAGCCTCAGTTTCAGGATTTAATTCGACACCATAGTTCCTTTTGTACCAATCACAGATTGCAAACCTGAGTTTTGGAATACCACGAGAAGCAGAGTATCTGTGGTTTCTTGGGTTTTGCGAGGCTTCTATCAATTTATCGACAATATGCTTTGGTGTTGGTTGGTCTGGATTACCCATCCCAAGATCTATAATATCCTCTCCCCTCGCTCTTGCCTTCATCTTTAATTCATTGACTATAGCAAACACATATGGAGGAAGTCTCTTTATAAGCGAAAATTCTTCTGCAAGTATTTGCATTTTTATTATCTCCAAATACAAATTGAGCAATTTTACTAATTTTATTCTAATCTCCGATAATCTCAAGAAGCAACCTGATTTATATCCACAAGGAAATTTTGCTTGACAAGAACTTCTTGTTTGTTATAAAATGGGAGCCGAAAAGGCCTATGCATAAAATGGTGTTTTGTTTCTTAGCTACCAGACGTACGGGTCACTCTGTGATCAGGTCGCCGCTTCCCGGGAGTGCTCTGCGCCGAAGGCATCGTCTGGGGTGACGGGATCATCATCTACATGCCGATGGTGCCCGAGGCGGTGAACGCCAGGAGGGATGGATTGTGAGTCAGATAGCAATCGGTTGGATCGTGTTCGCGTGCGTCTTCGGAGGTGCGCTGATCGGTATGTATCTTCGCCACTTTCTGCCCGAGCATCATCTAATTGCGGAATCAAAGGATATAGTAAACCTGGGCATGGGACTGGTTGCGACGATGGCTGCCCTTGTCCTTGCCCTGCTAATTGGCTCTGCACAAGGCTCATTCGGCACAAAGCAAAGTGAAATTACGCAGGTGTCCAGCACTATCATCTTACTCGACCGCGTCTTGGCTCTCTACGGACCAGAAACGAAAGATGTCCGTGATCTGCTCCGCGGCGCCGTTGTCCGCACGCTCAATCAGATTTTGCCCGAGAAAAGTTCCCACCCTGCTCAGTTGGATCCGTTGGCTACTAGGGGCCATTTTCTCTTTGAAAAAATCGTGGTCCTCAAACCGCAGAACGACGATCAGCGCTCGATCAAGGCCCAGGCGCTCAGCCTTGCCCTCGATCTCGGACAAACGCGCTGGTTGATGTTCGAGCAGATGGGTAGCTCGATTTCCATGCCATTCCTGATCCTGCTGGTTTTCTGGATCACCATTATCTTCTTCAGCTTCGGCCTCTTTGCGCCCCCCAACGCAACCGTTATCGCTACCCTGTTCGTCTGTGCACTATCGGTTGCAGCTGCAATCTACATGATCCTGGAGCTGGACCAACCTTTCAAGGGGCTGGTTCAGATCTCCAGCGCTCCACTGCGCGACGCTCTTACTTATCTCGGTCAGTAGGCCCCTGAGGGTCAGACGAAAGAATTAAACCTATCTCTGCCCCCTCCTATTTAAAGTCCTTTCAGGTACATCCCTTCAATTAAGCCAATTTTTTATTAAATGCACAACTGTGCTTAGGACAATAGAAACCATCAGGTAACACAAACTATGGTGTGTTGTTTGGTTCATTATCAACACGCCTGACCATGGGGGCCCCAAGTGCCTCCTCTTTTTTCCTGCCTGTGCACTTAACCCTCATGTATAGGGATGCGGTGTCGATCCAGTAGGTAGGTTGGATTCCATAGCAGCTCTTCTCCGGAAAAACAGTTCACGTATTTTGCCCTCACCCAGCACCCGCCCTAATTCCTTGAAAGCAAAGAAGGGTATAAATGCGAAAAATACGACCATAAACCTGGCAAGCAATTCATACTTGCCTCGGCCCATAATCTCCTCAAAGCCTCCCGCCAGGCCTTTCCCGCGCAGAAGTCCGCCTACCGTGTGCTCGAAAACAGTAAAGAGCAACACCCAAACGCTAAACACGACCGTATTGTAAAGGGTTGGAAAAATCAAAGGCCTCTCTTGAAGCCCCCGACCAAGGCGCAAAATATCTCCTATCATAATGACTTTGGCTAAAACTAACGCTTCGATCACGCTAAAAGAATAATTCAAGTAGGTGATCTGATACTCGGCCAGTATTAATCTTCGGTACCAGGTAAACAAACCGAAAAAACCGGCAAGATACATGAAATTTATGAAATACTCCATCATTTCGTGGACGGTTTTCTGCTTCCAGTCAGCTTTTTTCTTATTCACGTTGTTCATTATTTTTACCTCCCTGTTGAGCAATTATCGTCACCACCCGCTCTAGGTCCACCCTCAGAATAATGAACCCATTTTATGCATAAACCTTTTCTATTCCCATTGTCTCACAAAAAATAATCTCTAGTCAAACAAAATTGCATTTCCAACTGCCCTTTTCTCTGGAAATGGGAGCATTTTCCCTCCACATATAGCCTGAATTTTAGGTAGGGGGGTCGTTTCTATTATAACTGAATAATTCTTCTTTCCCTTCAAAGTGTCTACCAATCCCTGGGTAAATCTTCTCCCATCTCTCTATGAACTCGTCCAATCTCTCTTTAGCTTCTTCCCCCTTTTGATTTGGATTCTGTATGTCAAATATCCTCTTTAATCCCTCTAACACTTCCTCTTGTCCCTTACTCTCACCTTTGTCAATACATTGCGCTCTTTATGTACAATACATAGTTGATGTAAACTATCAGGAAATTCTGATTTAATTCTATCTCCAAGACCCGCTAAATCAACAGAGACAAAAAGTACTACTCTCTCTAATCCTCTTTCTTTTAAGTGCCTTAGAACTTCCTCCCATCCCTGAGCTGATTCAAGAAAAGCCCTTTATAACCCGTATTGAATATGTTAAAATGCGAGTCGTTATGAAATATGGGGCATGGCTACTTTTATTACTTCTACCATTATTTTTTTCATGCGCGTCAATCACTAGAAAAGGTGTCGAAGGTTACCAAACCGATGGTAACACTCAAATAGGCATTGCTTCTTGGTATGGGGATCAGGAACATGGTAACAAAACAGCGAGTGGTGAACGCTTCAGTAAGCATGATTACACGGCCGCCCATAAAACCCTCCCTATAGGGACAATGGTTAGGGTTACCAATTTGGACAATGGACAAGATGCTATTGTTAGAATTAATGACAGAGGTCCGTTTAAAAAAGGACGTATAATTGACCTTTCATATGCTCCAGCCAAAGCCATTGGCATGATCGGCATGGGAACGGCAAAGGTTAAGGTCGAGGTACTTTCAGCGCCAAGAGAAACCTCAAATTACTTTGAGGCTAAATACTCAGTCCAAGTCGCCTCGTTTACAGATCAGCAAAATGCTTACTATTTAAAAGAGGTTCTAGACAGTAAGCATAGCGATGTTAGAATCGAAACCGTTGATTTCGGCGATTATACCTTCTATAGGGTGAAGATAGGACAGTTTTCAGATAAAAGTAAAGCCGAAAAAATAGCCGCAAGCCTTAGAAAAACTGGATATACAGGAAAAGTAATCCAGGAATAAAAACTGGGAATTAGGAATTAGGGGTTGGGAATTAGGGGAAGGGGAAGAAAAATGAAAAACTACAAAGAATTAAAGGTTTAGCAGGAAGGCGGAGAAGAGTGTATACAAGGCTGATAAAAGAGTTTCAGATGGAATTACCTAAGTAGGTCACGATTTCCCTCAGTGCAACTCGGGACAGGCTTACTCGTGACACCATAACCATCCACCTCGGGTAGGCAACGAATCTTGCTCGTTGCCACCTAGCTCACCAGCAAGACTGATGAGCTACCCCAGTTATAGACCCGCTGTAACTAATTACATAAATTTGACTTCCCGATTAAGTTTCTTTATTCTAAGTTTAAATCTCTCGCAATTGCGTAGCAGTTTAATAGGCTATTGTTCATTATTTATACCGCTTGGATCCTCTAGAGGACCGAGACGGAGGAAACTTGGATAAGAAGATAAATAGGACGGAACATGAGCCGTACCTAAATAGGTTATAAAACTAAAACCAGCGAGGGTTTAAGCCCGATAAGCTGGTTTTTTTATTTTATAAAAATAGCCAAGAGATATGAAGGCATGAAGTTAGGAATTAGGAATTCGAGATTGGGAATTTGGAACTGTCCAGCTACCAATGCCTAATTCCCAATTCCTTGAGAAAAAACTTCGTGCCTTGGTGTCTTAGTGGCTACAAAAGAACAAAAATGAAAAAGGTCACAGTCCCCGAGCTTTGCGATATGAAGAGGCGTGGAGAGAAAATCGTCATGGTTACAGCCTACGATTCTGCCACGGCGAATATAATTGACGAAGCCGGAGTAGATATTGTCCTTGTTGGTGATTCCTTAGGAAACGTAATTCAAGGTCTTCCGAACACCCTTCCCGTAACAATGGACGAAATGATTTACCACACAAAAATCGTCTCAAAAGGAATAGAGCATGCCCACCTCTGCGGAGACATGCCTTTTATGTCTTATCAAGCTTCAAAAGAGGATGCCATAAGAAATGCCGGAAGATTCATTAAAGAGGGGGGGGCGGAATCTATTAAACTTGAGACAAACGAGAATTATCTTGATACAATCTACTCTATTCAAAAGGCTGGTATTCCTGTAATGGGGCATATTGGGCTCTGCCCTCAGTCAATACACATAACTGGGGGTTACAAGATTCAAGGACGTGAAAATCAGGAAGCCAAAAGGCTTATTGAACTTGCTAAGTCTACTGAAGAGGCAGGAGCATTCTCAATTGTTCTAGAGAGCATACCAAAAGACCTTGCAAAAAAGATAACTGAATCTATCAATATTCCAACTATCGGAATTGGAGCAGGTCCATTCTGTGACGGACAGGTGCTTGTTATAAACGATTTAGTAGGACTCTCGCCAGGGCCGCCTCCCAGATTCGTAAAAAGGTACGTCAACATGAGAGAGATTATGGGAAAAGCATTAAGGGATTTTGTGGATGAGGTAAAAGAGGGAGTATTTCCAGACACCGAGCATTCATACAACTGAGAGGAGATGCAGGTGAGGATTATAAGCAGCATGGGAGAGATGCAAAGCTTAGTAAATGGGGTGATAAAAACTGGCAAGATAATCTCTCTTGTCCCTACGATGGGAGCACTTCACGAAGGGCATATCAATCTTATGAATGAGGGAAGGAAAAGAGGAGATGTCCTCATAGTAAGCATTTTTGTAAACCCCACACAGTTTGGACCCAACGAGGACTTCACAAAGTACCCAAGGGATTTAGAAGCTGATTTAAGAAAAATAGAAACCCTTGGTGTGGATATTGTTTTTGCTCCTACCCTAGAAGAAATATACCCCGAGGGATTTCAAACGTATATTGAAGTAAAAGAACTTCAAGAACACCTTTGTGGACACTTTCGTCCAGGACATTTTAGGGGTGTGGCAACCGTTGTACTTAAGTTATTCAATATTGTGAAACCTCAGGTTGCGCTTTTTGGAGACAAGGACTACCAGCAATTAAAAATCATTCAGAGAATGGTTAAGGATTTAAACCTAGAGGTAGAAGTTATAGGATATCCCATTGTCAGAGACAAAGACGGACTGGCACTTAGTTCAAGGAACGTACATCTCTCGTCAAATGAAAGAAATAGCGCATCTCAAGTTTCTAAAGCGCTTCGTGAAATAAAGAGAAAGTTTGACATGGGTTGCAGAAACACTAAACTCATGGTTGAATTTGGTAGGAAAATATTAGAGGAGGCAGGAATCAACGACATTGACTATCTAGAAATCTGCGATTCCGAGACCCTTGAGGGCAAAAAACTAGCCAGTAGAGGAGACTTGCTAGCAGTAGCTGTGAGGATCAAGGGAACAAGGCTTATTGACAACATCAGGCTTTAAGGAGGAGATGGAAATGAATAGGGTGCTTCTTAAATCAAAAATTCATAGGGCAACCGTTACAGAAGCTAATCTTGACTATGAAGGAAGCATCACAATTGATAAAGACCTGATGGATGCTGCTGATTTGGTCTCTTACGAACAAGTACATATTTTTAACATGACAAATGGACAGAGATTTTTCACCTACGTTATAGAAGGCAAGCCTGGCTCAGGTGTTATTTGCACAAATGGAGCCGCAGCCCATCTTGCAAGAGAGGGAGACACAGTAATCATCGCCAGCTTTGCTTCGTATAACGAAAACGAGGTAAAAAGGCATGAATCCAAATTGGTTTATGTAAACGGGAAGAATACGATCAAAAAAATAAAGCCTGAACCTAATAAGCTAACGCTTGCATATAGTGTCAAACCGCTAATTTAATGGTTTTTTCAATTTTCTATTTTCCCTAAGATTCCGATTTCTCACTACAAAAGTTGGGATATGTTCATCGTCCTACCCTAAATATCGAAACCCGGAAGCACAAAAGATAGAGCATTTTATAGCAGGCTTACATTCCTAATTCGATCTTTTAGCAAGCCACCTTGCAACCTTTGGCCAGAGTTCCTTTAGAGACTTACTACTTACTGAAAGTCCAATGTGCCCGGTCGGAAAGACTATTGTTTCTTTATCTTTGCTGGATATTAGATCCTCTAAAACAACGCTCGTAGCTGGGGGTACAAGATGGTCCTTCTCAGCTATAAGATTTAACACCGGGCATTCTATTTTTCTTAGATCAACTACCCTTCCTTTGATTTTAAGTTTGTTTTGTACAAGCAGGTTTTCTTGATAACAATACTTTATGAACTCTCTAAAAACCTCTCCTGGAACTGGAATATTATCGTTTAACCACTTTTCCATAGCGAGGAAATTTTCAACTACTTTTTTATCGTCTAACTTTTCGTAAAAATTAACATACTTTGTGACAAGGTTCTCAATTGGCTTCATAGAAAGAAAAACTGATTGGAGAAATTCAGCAGGAACATTTCCATAGGCCTCCACAAATTCATCAACATTAAAGTACGATTTGTCTCCCCAAAGGTTTAACAACCCATTCTTCGAAGCTTTAAAATCAATGCCCGTAGTCATAACGACTAGGTTTTTTACATCTTCAGGATGAAGTGCTGTGTACATTACAGACATTGTTCCACCCATACAGTATCCAAGTATGCTTAATTTATCTGAGTTTGAGATTTTCTTTACTTTCTTCACCACCTTGCGTATGTACTTGTTTATATAAAAATCTAGATCCTGATGTTTATCTTCGTCACCCGGGATTCCCCAATCTATCATATATACGTCTACTCCACCTTTCAGGAGTACTTCAACAACACTTCTTCCAGGTTGCAAATCTAGTATGTAAGGACGATTTACAAGTGCAAAAATCATGACAAGGGGAATTGGAAATACCTTATCAGCAACAGGAAAATAATGAAGAAGCCTGAGTTTATTTTCCGTAAAGACAACTTCGTGAGGGGTTGTACCTACTTTAACTTCGGGTTGCTCTATCAAGCCTAGTTTAAGTCCTTCTAGAAGCTTCTGAGCCTTATCTATTAAAGATTCAACCATTGTTATTCGCTATTTTTATGAATATCTTAGGTTAAGTTAAATATTAACGAGTCCTAGTCAAATATTCTAGGAATTCTTGAGGGACGATTACTTGAGTAACTTAGCAAAACAAGGACTTGGTAAAATTCTATTTAATCAGCTGCTAGGATACTTAACAGATAATCCAGAAAGTGAATTAAAGCAATTTAGTAAGTTTATTAGAGAAGAGGCATCTAAGGTAAAAGAATTAGTCCATCTTAGTAGTCTAAAGACAGAAATATTATTGGAGCCGACGAAGGGACTTGAACCCTTGACCTGCGCATTACGAGTGCGCTGCTCTACCACTGAGCTACGTCGGCTTTTCTTCAAATATTTGTTTGATATCAAATACAGACCGTCAAATTCCACCACCTAACACGATCATCCGATCCTCTTCAAGTAATATTGTAGAGACATCCCATGGGATGTCTCTACCTCATTTTCTTTAAACCCGCCGCTAAAAAATAACAAAGCGGTAGGCTTAAGCCTTCACGGGAAAAGAGTTTAGCTGAGTTTTAGAGCTACCGTCAAGGTTAGATAACATCTTACAATTATATATCGTACTAGTCTCACATAGATTGAATCTGAGAAATTGCAGACCGAAGGGCATCTTGGACTTTTAGAATTGCTTCCTCATCCTTGTAAGCTTGCCTTGGCCAAAAGAAACCTTTCAAACCATCCTTCCTTCGTCTGGGCACAATATGGATGTGTAAATGTGGCACGCTTTGACTGACTCGGTTGCTGATGGCTACAAATGATCCCTCAGCCTCCAAGCCTTGCTCCACGGCTTGTGCTAAAAGCTTAGCGTTAATAAAAAGTGGAGCGATAAGAGCCGTTGGCAGATCAATCAGAGTTTTGTAGTGTTCCCTCGGAACAAGAAGGCAGTGCCCCGGGATAAGTGGGCGATAATCTAAAAAAGCAAGAGACACCTTGTCCTCAAACACCACGTAGCTTTGCACCTCTCCGCGAATTATCTTACAAAATTTACAATTATCACTCCTGCCACTAAACATTCTGAGTTGTTATGTATTTTCCTTTGGTGGAGTAGCTAAATATTTCTTGAGCTTATGCCCTACTCTCTTAGTCCGGACTGTTAACTCATTATCCAAATGTGTTGCGTTACATCAGCAATATCATTATATCCTAAAGAATCCTAGTTTATACCGGAAGTAATCTAAATTATTGTAAAATAGAATTTTCTGGAATTTATAAAGAGAATCTATTTACTTTCTTTAGTTTGATAAAGCTTTAAGTTTTCTATATTGCTAAGCTGTAAAAAAATTACGTATAGTTTAGCATCAACAAACGCAATGGTAAAGAAGCAAATCTTTACAATCGGGCACTCAACCCGAAGTTTTGATGAGCTTGTGAAGATACTAAAATACTACAACATAGGAGTTCTCGCTGATATTCGGCATTTTCCCCGTTCAAGACGCAACCCCCAATTCAACAGAGAGGCTCTTGAAATTAAACTCCCAGAAAGCGGCATTCAGTATATATGGATTGAAAGCCTTGGAGGGTTTAGGAAGGGAGGGTATGAAGATTATTTGAAAACAAATGATTTCAACGAGGGTTTAAGATCACTAATTAAGATAGCAAAACAAAAGGTTACCGCTGTGATGTGTGCCGAGCTCCTTTGGTTTCGGTGCCACCGTCGGCATATTGCTTCTACCCTAACAAAAAAGAAATGGCGAGTGTTTCATATTTATGATGAAAAGAAATATGAGGTTCATAGAATCCTTAGAGAGAAAACAAATCAGCTTAGTCTAACTTTTGATGATAAAGTAAAGTAAAAATGGTGAAAGATAAAGAACCGTATTATTATTCTAAAACTATTAGACAGGCCATTTTTGATGAACTCCTAGAGGGTATGAGGACGGTAAGAGAGTTATCACAGGCACTCAGTATTTCTGAGAAAGAGGTGATAACTCATCTCACACATGTTAAGCAATCCGCTCTGAATAAGGGTTATAGATTCATTATGAAACCTTCGGAGTGCTTAAACTGCGGGTTTATCTTCGATAAAAGAGATAAGCCAAAGAAACCCGGCAGATGCCCCAAGTGTAAAGAGGAACATCTCACGAATCCGAGCTTTGGGCTGGAAAAATTGAATCTATATTGAAATTATTTGTTAGGGAAAAGACCATTTAAGTTATGACTCGCCAATTGGTTTTCTCTAGAGCATCGACTAAACTCATGTTACCTTCGGTCTAAGCTTAACAAAATCCTATCTCTAGTAACAAAATTAAAATCAATATAATGAGGTATATCGGGATCCTCAAGAACTTCAAGTTCACTAGGGAAACCATGCTGTCCGAGTTCCTTAATATCCCCCCAGCGATTTAAGAGTTTCAATCCTTCAGTTACATCACCTTCAGAAAATATCGTAAGGAGTTTTTCAGTCAGTTTTTTAAGATCAGTTTCTAATTTGCCGAAATCTACTGTGAATTTTTTCCCTTTAGAATCAAACCTAATTGATCCA
>Ga0209324_10003164_pt1 | contig 11312 bp, 10 predicted proteins | sample Rifsed19ft3_FD_184015 | JGI IMG/M metagenome (GOLD analysis project Ga0209324, IMG submission 184015) | Soil microbial communities from Rifle, Colorado, USA - sediment 19ft 3 (version 2) | ecosystem: Environmental > Terrestrial > Deep subsurface > Rock core/Sediment | place: Rifle, Colorado...
AAAAGAGTAATAAAATCAAAGAGTAGACGCTATTTTAGATTCCGTGAGGCTTAATCCGACAATCAAGGCTTGCAAGAGCCTCCAGGTAATTGGCGGCGGCGAGTTTAAAAAATCGGTCACATTGAGGGAGCTTCTGCGGAGGCCGGGCCTCAAACTAATGGACGTGCTCAGCCTCTCTGGGATCTCGATATCTGTATCTGACGAGATTGCCGAGGCCGTCGAGATAGAGACAAGGTATGAAGGGTATATAAAGAGGCAGGTCGAAGAGGCTGGCCGCTTCAGGAAGATGGAGGGGATCAACATACCTGAGATAACCTATGCGGATGTCCAGGGCCTCTCTGCCGAGATAAGGGAGAAGCTCGATAGGGCCAGACCCGCCTCAATAGGCCATGCCAGCCGCATCTCCGGCGTAACCCCGGCAGCCATATCCATGCTGATGATACACCTCAAGAAGATTGGGGCGTACAGGTGAATGTTCCACGTGGAACAAATTCCCCCTCTTTTCTAAAGAGGGTGCGCCGTGCGCACCAAAGATAACCCGAATGGAAGATAAAGAAAAAATCGAATTGCTCAAAAAAGGCGCTCTCGAGCTTGGCCTGGCCCTCGACGATGGCCAGGCCGCCGCCTTCCTTATCTATCTTCGTGAGCTCAAGGCCTGGAACAAGAAGATAAACCTCACTGCCATAGAGGATGAAAAAGATATAATTATCAAGCACTTCCTTGATTCGCTCACTCCCTTGCGCTTTCTTTCCGGGGTAAAATCAATGCTCGATATGGGGGCTGGAGGCGGCTTTCCGGGCCTGCCGCTCAAGATAGTCAAGCCAGAGCTTGAGCTGACCCTCTTGGACTCCGTTGAAAAGAAAGTCAACTTCATGAAGCATATTGCCAGGACCGTTGGGCTTAGTGGAGTAGAGGCCATTGCGGGCAGGGCAGAGGCCCCGGAGCTCGTCTATAGGCTCTCCAACAGCTTTGACTGCGTCATATCCCGCGCTTTTGCCGAAATGGAGGCCTTTGCGGCCCTGGCATTCCCCTATATCAGGCCCGGCGGCATGCTTTTGGCCATGAAAGGGCCCAGCGTGGCCGAGGAATTGAAGGGCCTGGAGATAAAAGGCCTCTCCCAGCCGGAGATAATAGAGGTCAGGGTCCCTTTCTCAGACAGGATAACCAGCCTGGTCACCATGAAAAAGCTGTAATGTTCCACGTGGAACATTTTTACGCATAGCACCCCTCTTTTCTAAAGAGGGGTAGGGGAGTGCGCTGACGCGCACCAAAGATAACCCCCCTCTCCTTTAAAAAGGGGGAATCATTGTTCCACGTGGAACATTTCAGTTGAGTCCGTCATTGCGAGGAGCCGAAAGGCGACGAAGCAATCTCATGCAATTGCCCGAAGACCTGAGATTGCTTCGCTGCGCTCGCAATGACAAAGAAAACTGCATTGTTCCACGTGGAACATTATTTTGTCCTTTTTTGCCTTATCAAGGTCTAAAATGTTCCACGTGGAACATTTCGGCGCTTTTCTCTTGAATCATCTGCCCCGATGTTTTAAACTCAAAAAACGAAAGTAGGTTGGAGCCGGGATGGGAAGGGTAATAACAGTCGCAAACCAGAAGGGAGGGGTGGGCAAGACCACTACCTCTGTAAACCTTGCAGCAACCCTCGCTGTTGCCGAAAAGAAGGTATTGCTCATCGATTTCGACCCGCAGGGTAATGCCACAAGCGGCCTCGGCCTTGATAAAAGGGCCTCGACAGGCATTTACCACGCCATGATAGGCCAGGAGGATATAAGGTCACTCCTCAAGGACACCGAGCTAAGGTATTTGAAGGTCGTCCCGTCCTCCATAGACCTCACTGGTGCTGAGGTCGAGCTTATAGACGACCCTGCGCGCGAGTACAGGCTAAAGAACTGCATAAACGCGGTAAAAGACCTCTTCGATTACATTATCATAGACTGCCCGCCTTCACTGAGCCTGCTGACGGTCAATGCCCTCGTGGCAGCCGACGCAGTGCTAATACCACTCCAGTGCGAGTACTATGCCCTTGAGGGCATAAGCGACATTCTGCGCACAATAGACCTTATCAGGGCCAAGCTCAACCCCGGCCTTGAGATAGAAGGCATACTCCTTACCATGTTCGACTCGAGGAACAACCTGGCCCGCCAGGTCGAGGAAGACATCAGGGCGCACTTCGGCGCAAAGGCCTTCAAGACAATGATCCCGAGGAACGTGAGGCTCTCTGAGAGCCCGTCCTTTGGCAAGCCGGTCATCCTCTATGACATAGAGTCAAAGGGCGCGATAAGCTATATGGAGCTTGCGAAAGAGTTGGTCCTGGATGCCGATATCAGAAAATCAGCAGTAAAATCAACTACTTAGAATAAAAGAGGACAATATGATAAACAAGAAAAAGGTCCTTGGCAGGGGTCTGGGCGCGCTTATTGGCGAGGCCTCGGCTGAAAGACATGTGCCTGCGGCAGCATCCGCTGTAAATGAAAAATTCTTTTTTTGCGCCACGGACGACATAAGCCCGAACAAGAGCCAGCCGAGAAAGCACTTTGAAGAGAAGGCGCTCTCGGAGCTCTGCGACTCGATAAAGGAGAAGGGCATTATAGAGCCGCTGGTCGTCCGCCGCGCACCGGGCGGGTTTGAGCTTATAGCGGGCGAGAGAAGGTGGCGGGCATCCCGCATGGCTGGCCTCGCCCAGGTGCCGGTCGTGGTGGTCGAGGCAAACGAGGAAGAGAGTTTAGAGCTTGCCATCATAGAGAACATACAGCGGGAGGGGCTCAACCCCGTAGAAGAAGCTGACTCGTACAGGAGCCTCATGGCATTCGGCCTCTCGCAGGAGGACGTCGCGAAGAAGGTCGGCAAGGACAGGGCGACCGTCGCGAACTATTTGCGCATCTTGAAGTTGCCGCACGAGGTGCGGGAAGAGATAGTAAAGGGCAACATCACCATGGGCCACGCGAGGGCGCTCTTGTCTATAGAAGGCCACGCGGCCCAGGCAGAGCTCTGTCGGCAGATAATCACGAAAGGCCTCTCGGTGAGGGAGGCAGAGGCGCTTTCATCGGCGCAGGGCAAGTCAAAGACAAAACAGAGGCCCGGCGAGACCCTGAAGAGCCCGATTGAAGACGAGCTCAGGGGCATCTTCGGCACAAAGGTCGCGCTCAAGGACAGGAAGGGCAAGGGCAGGGTGGAGATAAGTTACTTCTCCGTGGAGGAGAGGGAGCGGATACTGGAGATGCTGAGGTCGGTGGAGGGGTAGAGTTTTTGTAGGTTGAGTTAGCGAAGTGTAACCCGACAAAATGTAGGGTGCGCCGTGCGCACCATTCTATTTGTTGATGGATCGAGAGGCCCACAATTGATAACTACATGAGACGGTTTTTATTTGCAATCCTGTTTGCTCTCGCTTTAATCCCCGCATGCACCAAGAACAAGGCTCTTCCAGAGGGCTGGAGGGCGCCGACCAATGACGAGCTAAAGGCACCATGGCGTTCCGATAGCAAAGACCGTTACACGATAGTAAACGGCGACTTCAACGCAGACGGCATCGCTGACCAGGCAAGGCTCCTCGTGCGTGAGGATGAAAAAGGCTTTGGGCTTTTTGCATCTATCTCGCAGCCGGACGGCACGGCAAAGGCCCTCTTACTCGATGAGACGAACGAAAAGAGCCTCCTCCCATACATAGGGATAAAGAAGGCCGAGCCGGGCAAATACACGACAGCCTGCGGCAAGGGCTACGGCCCACCGTGCAAGAAGGACGAGCCCGAACATATAGAGATAAAGACCGAGTCGATCGACTTCTTCATCACAGAGAGCGCGAATGCGATCATCTACTGGGATAGTGAGAAGAAGGACTTCAGGAAGGTGTGGGTAAGCGATTAGAAGGCGCGCACGGCGTACCCTTGTATATTAACTTTTCCTACTCAGGAATGATCTATGAAATGGTTTCTCACAATTTTTGGAATAATTACGTTATCAGCGGGCTTGATTGTTGGCTTTTATGAGCATTACTATGTAATGCTAATTTCCTTTTTTGCTTTTATCGGATTACTTATAACTGCTAACCTGGACCGACTTAAATTTTTTAGAGCTACCAGATCAGGAGTTGAAGCTGAAACACGCGAGATTATCGATGAAGCGAAAAATACAATCGCGGAACTCCAATTACTCGCCCGAAATATTGGCGCACTGACTTTATCACTTGTGAAACGAAGTGGACGATTTGGTGGTTATGATGAAAATGAAAAAGAGAGTATAAAAATATCTGTATTGGACGTTCTTAGAAAAATCGGAATACCAGAATCCGAATTTCCTATAATTTTAAGTGACTGGAATAGATTCATGGAATTTGACTATGCTCATGCAATTCTTGGGGGAAGCCGAATTCCCGAAGGTGTTGACAATTCAACACTTATGGAGTGGGAGGCATTGCGTGAAGGAGGAATTGAAAAAATTCCCAGTCCGGAAATATTACGGGCGTTTATAGCTAAACATAATTTAATGAACCAAGAAATTGATGAATATTTGAAAGATTATGAATATTTTCGCGCACACAAAAAGCATAGACGGCCAGAGGTGTGGCAAAAAAGGCAGTATTGGGGACATTTAAAAGCCTCATAGGTTTAAATCTAATTGTTTTGTAGATAGTAATTTTTATTGCGGGTTCAATTTTGTAAATTGAACCGAATCTTCTAACCCCCCTCTGTACGAATCAACAGGTTCAGGTTACAAACCTGAACCTGCGAAAGCGCGCCGCTAGCGCGCAAAAAGGTGTTTGGCAAAAAAACATCCCGCGATTGAAAAAATACGAGATTGCCGCGTCGCTCCGCTCCGCACAATGACAGAAAAGACCAGATTCTTCGCTTCGCTCAGAATGACAAGCGTTTTTCATGGGGTGCGCTTCAAAATCCCACAATGTGACCCAGATACTTGCCTTTTTCACCCTCTTTATCCTAAGATAGCGCTGAAAACCGTTCTTTTTTGCCCGCAGCATTAAAAGGAGGCCTCGGATGTTTGGAAGGGACAAGGAGAAGGAAGAGAAAAAGAAGCCCGGCGAGATAACAGGCTTCATTGGCAAGGGTGTCGCCATGGAGGGCCGGATCACCTTTGAGGACACAATGAGGATAGACGGCAGCTTCAAGGGCGATATCGCGGCTCCGTCCGGCACCCTTATCGTAGGCGAGGGCGGATACATAGAGGGCGAGATCAGGGTTTCATCAGCGATTATAACAGGCGTGGTAAAAGGCAAGCTTGACGCTGCGGTCAGGGTAGAGCTCAAGTCCCCCGGAAAGATGACCGGAGAGATAAAGACGCCTACCCTTATAATAGAGGAAGGCGTTCTCTTTGAAGGCGCGTGCACGATGGTCAAGAAGGACGGAGCATCCTTCGAGACGGTCGAGTACGGCTCTCAGGAGCACAGGGGTACATTCGTACAGTAATAATTCCCCCTCTTTTCTAAAGAGGAGTCAGGGGAGATTAGCTCTTAATTATCCTTTTTGAAGGAGAACCCCCCTCACCCTACGCTTCGCTCGCCCCTCTCCCCTTTGGGGAGAGGGGATAAAGGAACAGAATCCAAAAAAGGGCCTCTCACGAGGCCCTTTTCTTTTGCTTCTATCGTACTATAATAGGTAAATGCGGCGAAGGCTTAAGGAAGAGACCATAATCTTCATAAGCGTCCTCAAGTGGATATTTCTGGCCACGATAGTCGGCGCAGTCGTGGGCCTCTCGACAACGGTCTTCGTCAAATCGCTCAACTGGGGCGCGGCGCTCTCAGCGCAGCACGAATACTACTTCCTCCTGCTCCCAATCGGCCTTCTCGCAAGCACGCTCATCATAAAATATGTCTTTCCTCAGGCAGCCGGACACGGCGCGAACAGCGTCATTGAGAGTATCCACAAGAACTCCGGGAAGATAAAGCCCATCTTCGTCCCAGTGGAATTCCTGAGGACCTTCATAACGCTCACTACCGGAGGCTCTGCCGGAAAAGAGGGGCCGAGCGCGCAGATTGGCGCGGGGCTCGCCTCAATGGTCGCTGACCTCCTCAGGTTCGAAGGCAATGACAGGCGAAAGCTCGTCATCTGCGGCATAAGCGGCGGCTTCGCCTCTGTCTTCGGAACGCCCCTCGCAGGCGCGCTCTTCGGCATGGAGGTGCTCTTCGTAGGCAGCATCATGTATGATGTTCTCCTGCCATCGTTCGTGGCCGGGATAATCAGCTACCAGGTATCGTCATGGCTTGGGCTGACATACTTCTACAACCCGATAACCTTTGTGCCCGTATTCAGCGAGTCCTTCTTCCTCAAGGTAATTGCCGCAGGAATCTTCTTCGGCCTCTGCTCGTTCCTTCTGATAGAGATGCTTAAGTTAGGGAAAAAGGCCTCGGGCGCGCTCAAGATTGCTGACGAGGGCAAGGCAATTCTGGCCGGGTCTATCCTGGTCGCCCTGACTTTTTTATTTTCCAAAGATTATCTGGGCCTCGGCCTTCAGACAATACAGGCAAGCCTCGAAGGCGGCGTAATCCCCTGGTATGCATTTATCCTGAAATCGTTCTTCACATCAGTGACACTGAGCTTCGGCGGGCACGGCGGCATAGGCACGCCCATCTTCTTTGTCGGCGCAACCGCCGGCTCTGCCTTCTCAAAGGTGCTTGATGTCGACCCGGCCATGCTCTCCGCAATCGGCTTTGTCGCACTCCTGGCTGGCGCGGCAAATACGCCGATCGCCGCGAGCATCATGTCAGTCGAGCTATTCGGCGCGGAGGTCGCGCCCTACGCCGCGGTCGCATGCGTAATAAGTTTCATGATTACCGGCCACAGGTCAGCCTATCCATCACAGGTGCTCGCGGTCAAGAAGTCCTCTTCCATTGCGGTCGAGGTCGGCCGCGAGGTCTCAGGCATGAAGCCGGGTATTGAATACAGGGATAAGAGCCTGGTGGGCGTACTGAGGCAGCTCCTCAAAAAAAATGAGAACCGCAATGGACCCTGAGATAATCACAGGCCTCAGGTGGCCCAGGGATAAAGAAAAGATCTACGGGATACAGGAAGAGATAATACAAAGGGTCCGGATAGAGCCGCTTTTAGCATACCCCTCCGTTGTTGCCGGTGTTGACGCCTCCTTTACAGATGATAGGATTATAGGTGTAGCCTGCCTCATGGGCTTCCCGGGGCTGGATTGCCTTGAGGACAGCTCAGCCGTAACAGAATCCGAATTTCCGTACGTAACCGGCTATCTATCCTTCAGGGAGGGGCCGGCTGTCGCAAAGGCGCTCAAGGGCTTGAAGAGAATGCCGGATCTCCTCATATTCGACGGCCAGGGCATAGCGCACCCCAGGGGGCTTGGCATTGCCGCGTTCATGGGCGCGCTCCTCGATATGCCCTCAATCGGCTGCGCAAAGACGAGGCTCGTGGGCGAATATGTCGAGCCGGGGCCGAAGAGGGGAGATTACTCTCCGCTCATTCATAAAGGCGTTGAGGTGGGCGCGGTGTTGCGCACGCAGGATAATGTAAAGCCTCTCTTTGTCTCTCCAGGGCATAGAATAGACATAAAGGGAGCTGTCGATATAGTGCTTGCCAGTGCGCCGAAGTACAGGCTGACCGAACCGATCAGGCGGGCAGACGCCCTTTCGAGGAAGATAAAGATGGAGATTAGGAAAGGGTGATGGGTGTCATTCTGAGCGAAGTAAATAATCTCCTGGCTGGACAAAACTGAGGCCGGGATTCTTCTGTCGCATCTCCCATAGAATTAAAAGATGAAATGACCCCCTCACCCGCGCTTCGCTTGCCCTCTCCCCTTGGGGAGAGGGAGTAAAGAGAGTAAGGCTTATTTCCTCTCCCCACGGGGGAGAGGATGAAGGTGAGGGGGTCTTTGGAGTTCCTTTCATTTCAGGTTCAACCCAGACAGAAAGGGGGATCCATGTCCAACATCATCATGCTCATCGAGAACGGATACGAGGACGTTGAGGCGCTCTATCCCTTTTATCGGATGCAGGAGGCGGGGCACAAGGTGGTCGTCGCCGGCCCGAAGACAGGCGCCTACTTGAGCAAGCACGGCTATCCGCTCGAGGCAAAGAAGGCAGCGGGAGATGTACGGGCGGCTGACTTCAAGGGGCTTATCATCCCCGGAGGCCAGGCACCCGACAAGATGCGGATTCACGCCAGCATGGTGAGATTGGTCAGGGATGCTTTCGATAAAGGACTGGTCGTGGGCGCGATATGCCACGGCGCTCAGGTACTGATCGAGGCGGACGTTTTGAGGGGGAAGAAGGCGACCTGTTATATCTCGGTCAAGACAGACGTTATAAACGCGGGAGCAGATTACGTTGACGCTTCCGTCGTGGTCGACGGCAGGCTCGTCACATCCCGCCATCCGGGCGATCTGCCTGATTACTGCAGGACGCTCGTCGAGATGCTGGCCTAGACGGCTTCCAGTTTCCTGGGCGATGGGGGGCCCAAGAGCTCGGGCGAGGGTTTGCCGACGAGGTAGCCCTGGGCGAAATCGACGCCAAAGGACTTGAGGATCTCGAGCGTCGTCTCGTTCTCGACGAACTCGGCAATGGATTTAATGTGCAGGCCCTTTGCAAGGTCGGTTATGGCCTTCACGAATACCTGGTCGTTCGGGTTCTCGTGGAGCTTCCTGATGAAAGACCCGTCTATCTTGATGTAGTCCACCTGCATCTCCTTGAGATAGGTGAAGGAAGTAAAGCCCACGCCGAAGTCGTCGAGGGAGAAGTGGCAGCCGATCTCTTTTAACGCCCTCACGAATTTAATGGCCTTCTCAAGGTCTCCGATCGCGGCGGTCTCGGTTATCTCGAAAACGAGGCCCTTGGGGTCGGCCCCGGTCTCCTTTATCTTAGCCTTGATGAAGTCGAGGAGCTCGGTGTCGCCGAGGTCCTTGCCGGAGAGGTTCATGCCAAAGGAGAGCTCGACCCCGGTTGCCTTCATCTCCGATTGTTTCCGCATCGTCTTCTCTATGATGACCCTGTCTATCATGCCGATTATGCCGAACCTCTCGGCGATGTCGATGAATGCGCCGGGCAGAAGCACTTTGCCGTCCTCTGAGACGAGCCTTGCCAATGCCTCATAGTGGTGGACCTTGTTCTCCTTCAGGTCGAGAAGGGGCTGGAACCAGGGCGTGAACCTGTCTTCCTTGAGTCCTTTGAGTATCTTTTCCTTCCAGGAAAGCCTGGAGTGCATCTTCTCAAGGTCCTGGTCCTCAGGCCGGTAGACGTGTACCCTGTTCCTGCCAAGCTCCTTGGCGCGGTACATGGCCGCGTCCGCCTTTGAGAGCAGGTCTTTTATATTGAGGCCGTGCTCAGGGTAGATCGCCACGCCGGCGCTTACGGTGAGCGAGCTCGATGCTTCGGAGAAATAATAGCCCTCTACAGCTATCCTTATCTTCTCGATTAGCGCGAATCCCTTTTCCGAGGCGATGCCGGGGAGAAAGAACGCGAACTCGTCTCCGCTCAGGCGCGATAGCATGGGCTCGTCATCGAAGTCTCCGGGAGAGAGCTTGCGCGCATCATTGAGCACCGCCTTCAGGACGCTTGAGAGCCTTCGCAGGTACTCATCGCCCGCGCCGTGGCCGAAGGTGTCGTTCAAGAGCTTGAACTGGTCCATGTCTATAAGGCAGAGCACACCCGTATGGCTCTTTAACCCGGCCGACATTATCCAGTGTTCGACCAGGTCTATGAAGCGGGAGCGGTTAAGGAGGCCTGTAATCTCGTCATGATTGGCCAGATAGGCAATGCGTTCCTCGTTGACCATCTTCTCCGTGACGTCCTCCTGCACCGCGAGGAAATGGGTTATCTCGCCCCTGTCGTTCCTTATGGGCGTTATTACGGAAGTGGCCCAGTAATAGCCGCCGGTCTTGGTCTTATTCTTAAGGGTGCTGCGCCACGTCTTGCCTGCGAGAACGGTACCCCACAGTTCCTGGTATTGGGCGTTGGTCGCCTCGCCTGAAGAGAGTATGCGAGGCGTCTGGCCCAGGGCGTCTTCTTTTGAATATCCCGTCACCTGCTCGAATATCGGGTTCACGTATTCGATGATGCCGTTCCTGTCGGTGATAAAGACCAGGTTGACGCTGTGCTCTATTATTGCAGAGAGCTTCTTGAGCTCGAACTCGGCCCTCTTCTGCTCGGTCAGGTCCTGTACCGTGCCCATCATCCGGACAGGCCTGCCCTCTGAATCCAATGAGAGCTCTGCCTGCTCGTGCACAAACTTCTCCGTGCCGTCCGGCAGGACGATCCTGTGGTCGATGGCGTAGGGCTTCTTCTTATATAAGGCCTGTTCGACCGAGCGGTTCACGAAGTCCCTGTCCTCCGGGTGCACCGATGCGAGGAACGCCTCGAAGGTGGCCCCGAACTCCCGTTTATCCAGGCCGAATATCCTGTATATCTCGTCAGACCACCGGAAGCTGTTGTTGGGAATATCCCATTCCCAACTGCCTATGCGGGCTATCTCCTGAGCCTTCCTCAAGCGCAGTTCGCTCTCCTTGAGCGCGGTCTCCATGCGCTTTCTTTCCGTGATGTCGGTTGAGAAGCCGCAGACAGCGTATGGCTTGTCGCCCCCGTTCAGGAGCGGAAACTTGATGGATATATATGTGTTCACTCCATCCTTGCGCGGGATGGCCTCTTCGAATTCCATGGGGAACCCGTTTTCGAGGACGAGTTGGTCGTTCTTCCTGAATGAATCGGCGACCTCCGGCGGGAAGATGTCATGGTCAGTCCTGCCGGCCATCCATCCGGGAGGGGTCTTGAAGAGCCTCTCGAACTGCCTGTTCACGAACAGGTACTTGCCTTCGAGGTCCTTGAGGTAGACAACCGCGGAGGAGTTGTTCAGGATGGACTTGAGGCGTTTTTCGCTCTGCTCGATGGACTTGTTCCGCTCCCGTATCTGCAGGGCCATCTCGTTGAAAGAGCCGGAAAGCTCGCCTATCTCGTCCCTGGACTGGACGGGTATATTCGTTTCGTAGTTGCCCCTGGCTATCTCGGCCGCAGCCATGGAGATGCTCTGGAGCTGAAGCACGATTTTTTTATAAAAGATGTAAAAGAGGAACGCGATGAGCACCGCGATGATAAGGGCCGTAGTTGCCGCGTATTTCCCGATGGCGGAGACCGGCAACAGGGCCTCGGCGGCGTCTATCTCGACGAGAAGGGTCCACCCGAGCCTGGGCATGCACATGGATGCGCCCGCGACCTCAACGCCCCTGTAGTCAGCGTAAAAGCCGGTGATCTCCTGCGAGGTCTCCAGGCAGGACCTCACAGGTTGGGTGTCCACCTTCTGTCTGAATATTGTGTCCGGCAGGAACCTGGAGTTGGTCAGCATG
>Ga0209324_10003168_pt1 | contig 11304 bp, 13 predicted proteins | sample Rifsed19ft3_FD_184015 | JGI IMG/M metagenome (GOLD analysis project Ga0209324, IMG submission 184015) | Soil microbial communities from Rifle, Colorado, USA - sediment 19ft 3 (version 2) | ecosystem: Environmental > Terrestrial > Deep subsurface > Rock core/Sediment | place: Rifle, Colorado...
GACTTCGACAGCCCGGCCGAGCCTCTCTCCGAGGCGCCCTCGGACGGCCTGCCGAGGAAGCGCGGCTGGGGCTTCGAGCTCATGAAGGGCCTCATGGACGAGGTCAGGGTCGAGAGGCTGAGGGGCGGGGCCAAGATAGTCCTCGTAAAGTACCTTGTGGAAAAAGGAGACGGCAGGAATGGTCAAGAGGTATAAGAACTTCAAGGAGGTCGGGGAGACCGTCGTCCTTTATCCGGACAATTACATAAACGACATCGAGGGCGAGAAATTGGAAGAGCTCTGCACCAGCTACCTCGAGCGCGGCTTCAAGAAGGTGGTAATAGACTTCTCGGAGACAGACATCATAAACTCGATAGGCGTCTCGGTATTGATAGGCATGATAGAGAAGGTCAGGGACATGAACGGGAACATCCTCTTCTCCGGGCTAAAGCAGGTCAACTACGACGTGTTCAGCATAGTGGGGCTTACCAAGCACATAATGATATACGAGACCGAAGAGGACGCGATAGGCGGCAACGCGAAGGCGTCCGGGGCCGTTACCACGGCCTGAAGAGAGCGGCCTTTTGAGCGAAATACTGGAGGAAGCGATGACAGAAGCAGAACTGAGCCTGGAGAAGCTCCTATTCAACCTGAGCACGCTCGCTGAGCTCGGAGAGGAGATAACCTCGCCGAAGGACTTCACGAGGGTCGTGAAATCCGCGCTCTACATGGTCATGGGCTCCTTCTCGTGCTCGAAGGGCGCGATATTCCAGTACGACCATGACAGGGGCTCTTTCGACCCCATTGCCTCCAAGGGCCTGGGCGACATAGGAGGCGTGAGGCTTAAGCTCGGCCCAAACGCGATAAGCGAGCTCGTGAAGCACAAGGAGCCCATCGACCTGTCGTCTGACGCCTATCCGGTGGCGCTCCTCGGAGCCGCGAGGGAGGAGCTCGCCAAGCTCGACGCCAGGATGCTCGCCTGCCTTATCGTAAAGGACGAGCTATTGGGCTTCATCGCCATAAACGGCAAGTTCACGGGAGAGCCCTTCACCCAGTACGACGGCCAGCTCCTCTCGGTGATGTCCCAGCACATCTCGTTTTCGCTCCACAGCCATTCGCTCCTCATGAAGCTCATGCACAAGTACACGGAGAACAAGAACCTCTACGACAACCTTAGGCGCATATACTACGACACCATACACGCCTTCGCGGCCGCGATAGACGCCAAGGACTCCTACACCAGGGGCCACTCCCACAGGGTCTCCGCCTACAGCGCGGTGCTCGCGCGCGAGATGGGCTGGGATAACGACGAGGTCGAGGGGATAAGGATAGCGGGGCTCCTGCACGACATCGGGAAGATCGCCGTTGACAAGACCATCATAAACAAGGCCAGCCCGCTGACGAGCTACGAGTGCAGGGAACTGAATTCCCACCCCGTCATAGGCTACGAGATACTCTCGAAGATAAAGTTCCCCTGGAAGGGCATACCCATGACGACCAGGAACCACCACGAGAAGGTGGACGGCAGCGGGTATCCGGACAGGCTCAAGAAGGGAGACATCCCTATAGGCGCCCGCATCATGGCCCTTGTCGACGCCTTCGACGCAATGACGACCGACAGGCCCTACAGGCCCAGGCTCTCCTTCAACGAGGCGATGGACGAGGTGAAGGACAACTGGAACAAGCAGTTCGACCCGGACGTCGTATATCCCTTCATCTCGGTCATAAAAAAAGAGGTGAAAAGGGAGGTCGACAACCCGACCATAGTGCCGCTCCTTCAGGAGCAGCTCGACGCCGTGACCTTGAACAGGCTCTTCGAGGGCTTCCCGCGCGCCTGACGACCCCCCTTACGCAGCCCTGAAAGCCCGGCAGACGGCCTGCCGGGCTTTTTTATTTTCTTTCAGGGTCTGTACCCTGCGGCTTGCCGCATTTTTCCCTCCCCCTTGACGGGGGAGGGGAGGGTGGGGGTGAGAATGGTTTCACCCTCCCCTCTATCCCCTCCCGTCAAGGGAGGGGATAGATAAGAGATACCCCGCGGCTTACCGCTGGGTAGTTGATTCAAAGCGAGGCTCCACTTTTTACACTTTTTCCGCTTGTGTTCCGCTTGCGTTCCGCAGCATTCCTGCCTTGACCTTTCCCCCCATTGAAAGTAAAATGTGCCACCTGTCTGTTCTTTTTTCGGGGGGCAGTTTGAGGGCTCATGCATAAAAAACGCTGGAAAGTTAGGCCCGTCAACAGGGCCCTTCAGGAGGAATTGGGCTCCAAGCTCAATATACTCCCCCTTACGGCCCAGCTTCTCGTGAACAGGGGCCTTGTCGAGGTCGACAAGGCCTCTTCTTTTCTCAGGCCCGATCTCGCCACGCTCCATGACCCCATGCTCATGAAGGGGATGGACAGGGCAGTCGAGCGCATAGTAAAGGCGCTCTCGAACCGCGAAAAGATAGCCGTCTACGGCGATTACGACGTCGACGGCGCGACATCGACCGCCCTTCTCTACCTCTTTTTCAGGGAGATAGGCGTCGACGTCATGACATATATACCGGAGAGGCTCGCCGAGGGCTACGGCCTCAATGCCGGGGCATTGAAGAAGCTGGCCGCTTCGGGCGCGAAGGTCGTCATAACGGTCGACTGCGGCTCGTCGAACAACGAAGAGGCGGCGTTTGCGTCGACCATCGGGGTCGACCTCATAATAACCGACCACCATGAGATCTCCGGAGAGGCGCCGCCGGCCTACGCCCTCGTAAACCCGAGGCAGCCGGGCTGCGCCTTCCCGTTCAAGGGGCTTGCCGGGGTCGGCGTGGCCTTCAATTTGATAGTCGCCCTGAGGGCGCGCCTTCGCGGGACAGGGTGGTTCAAGGGGGACGCCCCGAACCTCAAGAGATATCTCGACATAGTGGCATTGGGCACGGTCGCTGACCTCGTGCCGCTCGTAGACGAGAACAGGGTATTAGTCCATTACGGCTTAAAGGAGCTCGGGAGGACCCAGAGGCCTGGGCTCAAGGCCCTCATGGAGGCCTCTGGCCTGAAGGGCAGGTGTGATGCCGACAACATCGCGTTCCAGCTCGCCCCGCGCCTCAATGCGGCGGGGAGGATAGCGAGCGCCAGCATGGCGTTAAATCTCCTTACGACAGAAAGCCCGGAAGAGGGGGCAAGGCTCGCGAAGGAATTGGAGGGCGAGAACTCCTCGCGCCAGCGGATAGAGGCCCAGACGCTCGAAGAGGCCCTAACAATGCTCGAAGGGCACACGGACAACGGCATAGTCCTCTTTTCAGAGCGCTGGCACCCTGGCGTAATAGGCATAGTGGCCTCCAGGCTCGTGGACAGGTTCTCGAAGCCTGCCGTGCTCATAGCCCTGGACAACGGCGTGGGCAAGGGCTCCGCGAGGGGCATAAGGTCATTTGACATACTCGAGGGGCTAAAGTCCTGCTCCGCGCTGCTCGAGAGGTTCGGCGGCCATAAGGCGGCTGCCGGGCTTACGGTGGCACAGGACAAGGTGGAGGCCTTCAGGGACGAGTTCGTGAGGTACGCGAACAGGGTGCTAACCGACGAGGACCTGATGCCGGAGGTCAATATCGACGCCGTGGTCTCCCTCGAAGAGGTGGACAGGAGGCTCATAATGGAGATTGAGAGCCTCGCGCCCTTCGGCGCGTCGAACCGCGAGCCGCTCCTCGGGCTCTCCGACGCGCAGATAGTATCGACCGAGGTCGTCGGCTCAAGGCACCTGAGCTTCAGGGTGAAGCAGAACGGCAGGCTCCAGCGCGGCATAGGCTTCGGTCTCGCGAGGCTCCACCCGGTGCAGGGCAAGGGTTACGGCATAGCCTTCTCGCCGTACATGGACGAATGGCAGGGCACGGCGAGCCTCCGGCTCAGGATAAAGGACGTCTTACACGGTTTCGTAAAACCCTTGACATGAAACCCAAAACAAAATATATTTTCGCGTTGCCTGAATGAGGAGTTATCTTCTTGATGTCTCTCGGAAAATCTCATAAAATGATTTTGAAAAAATGCCTTGCGGCTTTTGCAATGGCCCTCGTCTTCGAGGCGGCCATCTCGCCCTCACTTACGAGCGGCAGGTTCTTCTCCGAGTGGGAGCCTGAGGCCGGGGAGCCGTCGAGGGCCTCGAGCCATTACGTGCTCGACGTGCTCCGCGAGAACAGGACAGGGCTCGGCTCGCTCGAGGAGTTGAAGCTCGCCGAGGTCATCCTGATGGAGAGCCTGGACCACAAGATAGACCCGCTCTTCGTGCTCGCGCTCATAGAGACAGAGTCGACCTTCAACAACTGGTCGAGGTCGTTCAGGGGCGCGGTCGGCCTCATGCAGATACAGCCGGCCACAGGCGAGGAGCTCGCTTTAAAGCTCAACGTCGACTGGAAGGGCGAGCAGACGCTCTTCGACCCGTATACCAACGTGAAGATGGGCGTCCATTACTTCTCGACCCTGAAGCGCCGCTACAAGGACCTGAACACAACCCTTGCCGCCTATAACACCGGCCCTGGCAGGATAGACACGTGGATAAAGGAAGGCTCTGAGCCGGGGGACGGCTACGCGCTGAAGGTCCTCGAGAACTACAGGAAGTTCAAGGAAAGGGCGGAAGTTTACTGAGGGCTCCACGGCCGGGCAACAACCGGCTTTCATCATACATCCGTAACCGGGGGGTAGAAAAAAATGTTCGTACCTAAAAGAGTCTTTTTTACAAAGGGCGTCGGCATCCACAAGGAAGAGCTCACCTCATTCGAGCTTGCCCTCCGTGACGCCGGCATTGAGAAGTTCAACCTTGTGCAGGTCTCCAGCATATTCCCGCCCGCGGCAAAGATAGTCCCCAAGACCGTCGGGCTAAAGAAGCTCTCCCCCGGCCAGATAGTCTTCTGCGTCATGAGCAGGCTCACCAGCAACGAGCCCAGAAGGCTCCTCGCGGCCTCCGTGGGCTGCGCCATCCCCATGGACAGGAAGCTCTACGGGTATTTGAGCGAGCACCACTCTTACGGACAGTCCGACAACGTCGCGGGAGATTACGCCGAGGACCTCGCGGCCGCCATGCTCGCCTCGACGCTGGGCATAGAGCTCGACGAGAACCTCGGATGGGACGAGAAGAAGGAGATCTACAGGATCAGCGACAAGATAGTAAAGACCACCAACATAACTCAGTCCGCCATAGTAAAGAGCGACGGCAAGTTCACGACGGTCGTGGCAGCCGCGGTGCTCGTTCCCTGAGGCCGCGGCCCGTTCCTCCACGGGCTCAACCGGTTGCTATGAGAGTCGCCTTAACCTACAACCTGAAAAAAGAGACGGGGGAAGCGAAAGACCTTCCCCCGGATTTCTACGCCGAATGCGACGAGCCTGAGACCGTGAACGCGGTCCGCGACGCCATCGAAGAGCGCCACGGCGAGGTCTCCATGATCGAGGCCGACGAGGACGCCTTCGAGAAGTTGAGGCGCTTGAAGCCCGATATCGTCTTCAACATGGCGGAGGGCCTCTGGGGCGAGAGCAGGGAGGCGCAGATACCGGCCATGCTCGAGATGCTCCGCATCCCGTACACCGGCTCGAACCCGTTGACGCTGGGCCTGTGCCTCAACAAGGCGCGCGCAAAGGAGGTGCTCGCGTACTACGGCATCCCCACGGCGCGCTTCATGGTAGCCTCGAACCCTTCCATTGAAATAGAGAAGTACCTTTCTTTCCCCATGATAGTGAAGCCCCTTTTCGAGGGGTCGAGCAAGGGCATAAAGAACGATTCGATCGTAAAGACGTCTGCGGAGTTGCGTAATAAGGTAACGTCCGTGCTCGGCGAGTACGCCCAGCCCGCCCTTGTCGAGGAGTACCTCTCAGGCAGGGAGTTCACGGTCGCGCTCATTGGAAACGGAGAGAGGCTAAACGTGCTCCCGATAGTCGAGATAAACTACTCCGCGCTCCCGGCCGGGGTGAACCACATATATTCGTACGAGGCAAAGTGGGTGCTCGACACGCCCGAGGCGCCTCTCGACATATTCGCCTGCCCGGCCCAGGTCCCGGAGAGGCTCAAGGCCGCCATAGAGTCTGTCTCGCGCGACGCCTTCAAGGCCCTCGACGTGAAGGACTGGTGCAGGATAGACGTGAGGCTCGATTCTACGGGAGTGCCGCACGTCATAGAATTGAACCCCCTTCCGGGCATACTCATGGACCCGAAATGCAACTCATGCTTCCCCAAGGCCGCGAGGGCCGCGGGCCTTACATTCACCGGCCTCGTCAACGGGGTCGTTGACGAGGCCCGCCAAAGGTACGGCATATGAGCCCGTCGAAGATAAAGATCATCTTCAACGACGACGGGCATGACACATACAATCTTGGCGGAGAACTCCTTGACCTCGACAACATCCACACGACGGTCGCGGACGTCGAGGCCGCGCTAAAGGAGAACGGCTTTTCAGTATCCCGGGTGCCCCTTAAGAAGATAGAGGACCTCGGCAGGTTCACTGAAGAGATAAGCGAGCCGGGGGCTTTCATATTCAACCTCTGCGAGGGCGCGCTCTGCAAGAGCGCCTTCGAGATGCACGTGGCCGCGCTCCTCGAGCTCTACGGAGCGCGCTTTACGGGCAACGGCCCGCTTACGCTGGGCCTGGCGCTGGACAAAGGCCTTACAAAGGATATCCTGTATAGGCGGGGCGTGCCGACCCCGGGATACGCCGTCATGTCAGCGCCGCCCGAGAGGCTCGAGGCCGGACTCGCGTTCCCGCTCATAGTGAAGCCGCTCCGCGAGGACGCGAGCGTAGGCATAGACTCTAACGCTGTCGTAGGCAGCATGGCAGAGCTGAGCGAGCGGGTGACCCAGGTCAATGCACGCTTCAACCAGCCTGCTATAGTAGAGGAGTTCATAGAGGGCAGGGAGTTCAACATATCGGTCCTCGGAAACGGAGCCGCGAAAAAGGCCCTGCCGCCCTCTGAGATACTCTTCGTTGATTTCCCCGAGGGCAAGCCCAAGATCTGCTGCTACGAGGCGAAGTGGGTCGAGGAGAGCCCGTTCTATATGAAGACCGTGCCGAGCTGCCCGGCGAAGATTCCCGATGCCCTTAAAGATGAGCTGCACGAGGTGGCCTTGAGGGCCTATGACATAATGGGCTGCCGCGACTACGCGAGGGTCGACATGAGATACGACAACTCCGGCAGGATAAAGGTATTGGAGGTTAACCCGAACCCGGACATTTCCTCCGACGCGGGCTTCGCGCGGGCCGCGAAGGCGGCCGGGCTCGAGTACAGGGACTTGATCGGCGAGATAGTAAAAGCCGCTGTCGCGAGGTACGCCGCTGCCGGAGACGGGGCCTGCGTAACGAGATGAGCGTGGCGGAAGACCGTGCAGGCATAAACATAAGGAAGACAACGGGGGCTGACAGGGAAGCGCTCCTGAAGTTCATAAAGGCATCAGAGAACCTCACGGGCGAGGAGAAGGACTGCGCGGTAGAGCTCCTTGATATCTATCTCAAGGACGCGGGGCAGACGGATTACTCCTTCATAACCGCGCTCGGCCCAGAGGGCAGCCAGGCTGGCTACGCGTGCTACGGGAAGAGGCCGCTCACGCTGGCCACCTACGACCTCTACTGGATCCTGGTCGACCCGGACAGAAGACGCTCCGGGATCGGCAGGCTGCTCCTCAAGGAGGTCGAGGGGCTCCTGAGGGACGGCGGCGCGAAGATAATCGTGGCAGAGACTTCAGGCCTCCCGGCCTACGAGGCCGCGAGGAGGCTCTACATGGAAAGCGGTTATTCAGAGGAGGCGAGGATAAGGGATTTTTATAAACCGGGCGACGACGTCCTGTTCTATACTAAACGGTTATAAAGATGGGGATGCCATTGGAGCTGGAGAGCATAAAAAAGATATACGCCGGTTACTCGAACATCTACGACGCCCTTTTCAAGCGGTTCTTCTACCCGAGGATCAAGCACGCCATCACCTACATGGACATCAAGCCCGGCGACAGGGTGCTCGATGTGGGCGTTGGCACGGGGCTATCGCTTTCGGAGTTCCCGCATAACTGCAAGGTCGTCGGCATAGACCTCTCGACGGCAATGCTCCGCAAGGCAAAGGACAAGATAAGGAGCCACCGCCTCAACCACATAAAGGTCATGAGCATGGACGCCATGCGCATGAGCTTCAAGGACGACAGCTTTGACAAGGTCTTCATCTCGCACGTCGTCACCGTCGTGCCGGACCCGTACAGGCTCATGTCAGAGGTGAGGAGGGTCTGCAAGAAGGGCGGCCAGGTCGTCATTGTCAACCACTTCAAGTCGAGCAACAAGGTGGTCGAGATAGTCGAGAAGCTCATAAACCCGGTCTGCAAGAAGATAGGCTGGCGATCTGACCTGTGCCTCAACGAGTTCATCAACCGCTCGGGTCTGAACGTGCGCCAGAAGTACATGCTCAAGAAGCTCGACTTCTGGCACATACTCTTCGCCACCAACGAGAAGTAATCGGGCAGGCCGCCGTGTGCCCCAGGGACAACATCCTCTCCGGCCACTCGGTCCAGCCGATGGCCGCCGAAGACCTCGACGAGGTCATGGTGATAGAGAACGTCTCCTTCCCCAAGCCCTGGACCAGGACGATGTTCGAGAGCGAGTTCAGGAACCCGGTCTCGTCAGCCTACGTCCTCAAGGTCAAAGCAGACGACAAGGAAGAGGTCGGGGCCTACATCGTCTTCTGGATTGTCCACGGCGAGGCCCACATCCTGAACATCGCGGTAGACCCCAAATTCAGGGGCAGGGGCCTGGCAACAAGGCTCCTGTCCATGATGCTCCAGATAATGAAGCGCAAGATGGTCTACGAGATCTTCCTCGAGGTCAGGGTATCGAACGACGCGGCGAGGGAGCTCTACAGGAAGTTCGGCTTCAGGGAAGCATTCATAAGGAAGAACTACTACGGCGACGAGGACGCGATAGTGATGATCCTCGATCTGTGATGGTCGCGCCGTCATTGCGAGCGAAACCACGCAATCTCAACATAAACCCTCCCCCTTGACGGGGGAGGGCAGGGTGGGGGTGAAAATACTTCACCCTCCCCTTAGTCCCCTCCCGTCAAGGGAGGGGAGGGGTTCATTGGCTGCGAGATTGCTTTGTCGCTAAAGCTCCCAAGCAATGACGGCATTAGGACACCTGTTGGAAATCAAATCCGAAATACTCTATAACGACAGGCTCACGGAGGGCTACTACAGGCTCGGCCTCTCGTGGCGGGCGCCCAGGGTGAAGGCCGGGCACTTCGTCATGCTCCGCGTCTCCGACGGGCTCGACCCGCTCCTCAGAAGACCGTTCGGCATCTACCGTACGATAAAGGGCAAGGGCGTAGAGCTGCTTTACCGGGTAGTCGGCAAAGGCACCGAGATACTCTCGCAGAAGAGGCCGGGCGAGAGGCTCGGCATTCTCGGCCCTCTGGGCAACGGCTTTACCCTGCCTGAAAAGGGGCGCAGGGCAGTGATGCTCACGGGCGGCATGGGCATCGTTCCGCTCTACATGCTCGCTGAAGGCCTTGAGGCCGGCACGCTCATCTTCGGCGCGCGCTCAAGGAGAGAGACTTTTCTCCTGAAGGACTTCCGCAAGTTCGGCCTGAAGATAAAGACCGCCACAGAGGACGGCAGCATAGGCAGGAAAGGCCTTGCCACGGACCTCCTCGAAGAGGAGCTTACGCCCGAGACAATCGTCTACGCCTGCGGCCCCATGGGCATGCTGAAGGCTGCCGCGTCGATTGCGAAGAGGTCGGGCGCGAAATGCATGGTATCTCTCGAGAGGTCGATGGCCTGCGGCATCGGCGTGTGCCTGGGCTGCGCCGTGAAGGCGAGGCCGCGCAAGGACGAAAAGGAGAACCGGCTCTACAAGATGGTCTGCTCGGACGGGCCGGTATTCGACAGCGAGGAGATAGATTGGGACGTGCTGTAAAGGATAAGGCGGCAAACGCCCTCGAGGTAAAGATTGCGGGCCTCAAGTTCAAGAACCCGGTCATGACCGCCTCCGGCACCTTCGGGTACGGGGCCGAGTTCATGCCGTACATGGACTTATCCAAGCTCGGCGCAATCGTCGTGAAGGGCCTCTCGCTCTATCCCAGGCAGGGCAACCCGAGCCCGAGGATAGTAGAGACGCCCTGCGGCATGCTGAACGCAATCGGCCTGCAGAACGTGGGCGTAGATGACTTCATAGAGAAGAAGCTCCCGCTGTTAAAGGGCGTTGACACGCACGTCATAGCCAACATATTCGGCGAGACGATAGAGGATTATATAGAGGTCGCGAAGAGGTTCGACAACGCAAAGGGCGTTTCGGCCCTCGAGATAAACATCTCGTGCCCCAACGTGAAAAAGGGCGGCATAGTCTTCGGCACAGACCCGAGCGAGGCCTTCAAGGTGGTCTCTGCCGTGAGGAACGCCACGAGGCTGCCCATCATAACAAAGCTCTCCCCCAACGTGACCGACATAAAGGTCATGGTCAAGGCCGCGGAGGACGGCGGCTCTGACGCCATATCCCTCATCAACACCATAACGGGCATGGTCATAGACGTAGAAAAGAGAAGGCCCGTGCTCGCCACAGCCACGGGCGGCCTCTCCGGCCCTGCAATAAGGCCCATCGCGGTTCGCATGGTCTGGCAGGCGGCCCAGGTCGCGAAGGTGCCCATCATAGGCATGGGCGGCATCATGAGCGCCAACGACGCGCTCGAGTTCATAATCGCGGGCGCGACAGCGGTACAGGTCGGCACAGCGAATTTCATCGAGCCCGATTCCTCTGTACGCGTTGCCGTTGGCATCGCTGAGTACGTCTCAAGGAAGAAGACGCGTATAACGGACGTCATCGGCTCCTTGAGAATAGCCTGAAGCACGCCGCCACTTCATCTGTTCACGTCGAATTCCAAACCCTCGCTGATCAGAGCCTATCCGTCCGTGTTGTCTCATTCTCCGTGAAAACTATTTGTAGGGTGCGCCGACGCGCACCAATTTTCTTACGCCATCAATAATGCATTTCGATTGAAATCCCTTTTGGTAAGAGTTATGTTAATTCAAACATAAAGTGGAGGTATCTAATGAAGAACCCGGTCGAGATCATAATGAAGGAATCAAAGGCCGTCTCCGAGCTGTACCATAAACTTTCTAAGCTCAGGGGCAAGCTCGACAAGGAGATGCACGCCATCGGCAAGAAGTTCTTAAAGGAGCTCTCAAAGGTCGAGAAGACGGCCAAGAAGAAGCTCCAAGCCGTGGAACATATCCAGCTCTGGAAGAAGGGCGGCTTCGAGAAGCTCGCCGTGAAGGTCCACAAGACGACCGAGGCCCTGATGAAAGAGGCCCAGAAGGACTGCAAGCTCGCGATAGCGAAACTGAGAAAGTAAGGA
>Ga0209324_10003171_pt1 | contig 11301 bp, 15 predicted proteins | sample Rifsed19ft3_FD_184015 | JGI IMG/M metagenome (GOLD analysis project Ga0209324, IMG submission 184015) | Soil microbial communities from Rifle, Colorado, USA - sediment 19ft 3 (version 2) | ecosystem: Environmental > Terrestrial > Deep subsurface > Rock core/Sediment | place: Rifle, Colorado...
ACGCTCCACAAAGAGACGAAGATCTAGGCCCGTAGGCTAATGGCAAACCGCTCGCCTCCAGAGCGAGCTTTGGAGGTTCGACTCCTCCCGGGCCTGCCACTTCGGAATCTGATCCACTAAAATCTCTTCTTTCTCCGCACCTACGGCATTTCCCAGAGGTTCTAACTCCTGCAAACCGTCTTTCAGCACTAAAAACGGCTTTCTAAACTCCACTTCCAGAGAACCGTTGTTAATCAAGAGGTTCGAACCGAGCGCAGATAGGATCTCCCGCTTCTCTTGTAAACTCCCGTGCTCGAACCAATTTTTGGCGTAAGTAGCGAACACAAAAGTCTTCTCGGTTAATTCCCGCCAATCGTCCGTCCGGTTCTCCGTTGAGTTGAGCTGCGCTCCCAATCCGTTTCTCTCCGCTAGTAACTGGTCCCGTTTTTTCGTGTACTCTTCTTCGCTGATCTGCTCGCCCAAATGCAGATCTAGGAGCTTATCTAAACGCTTCTGGGTTCCGTCGTAGGCTTTTTGTAAGGACTGGTTGATCACGTCACCCGTCTCCTGGGTGTTTGCCTCTTTGAGGTATTTAAGGGCCCAATCTTTAAATTCTTCTGGGATGGTTACTTGTGAGAGAAGGGTCGAAATCTGATTCTCAATATGCTCTAGTCTAACGATAGGCTGATTGCACAGGCTCTTCTTTCTCCCCGAACAAGTAGCGTAAACGTAGTGGGCGGTTCTGTCAGTCTCTCTGTAATATTTAACCTTTTCCTCAAAAACCCAGAGATGCCCACACTTTGGGCACCGGAGCATTCCGCTAAACGCAAACTCATGGGAGTGCGGTCTCGGTTTCCCTTTCCCTTCTAAAACCTCTTGGATTCGCCAGAACTCATCTTCCGTAATCATCGGGGCGTGCTCACCCTTCTGCTTCTCACCTTCTCTTTCAAGAATGCCGTAATAAAACGGATTAATCAGAAGTTCATACCAAGTACTCATGCCAAGCGGGCTACCTTTTGGCGTCCGGTAACCCCACTCCTCGTTCAGGACCCGCAAAACTTGAGCAGCGGTGCGGCTTCCCGTAAGCAGGAGTTCAATTCCATTTCTAATAAGCGGAAACCTTTGAGGATCTTCGACAGCTCGCAGCTCTCCCTTCTCTTTCCAACCCTTGTTGACCATGTAGCCGGGCGGTAGGAGAGTAGTTGTTTGTCCCTTCTCAAATTTTGATCGATTACCTCGCTTCACGTTTCTGCTCAGGTCGGAAATAAACTGATTCGCCATCCCAAACTTGACGTACATCAGAAGTAAACCGTTCTGGTCGTAGATTCCTTGTGGGGTAATTATCTTTAGTCCGCGGGTTGTAGTCGCCCAAATTATGGCCCCACCATCCACCGGATTCCTCGCTAGTCGGTCCAAATCCCAACACAAGATGCCAGCGACTTTGCCTTCATTGATTTTTTCGATCAAGGAGTTAAAAACAGGTCTTCCGGGGGCTTTGGCAGATTTCTCCTCTTCAAACAGTTCCAATAGTGGGTAGTTACCGTCTTCGGCTAGTCTTAGGATCTCTTTCTTCTGGGACTCGATGCTCGGCGTCTGACGATCTTCCCTTTCTGAGCTTTTCCTGCAGTAGGCGTAAAAGTAGTTCTGCGATGTCATTTTTGTTCTCGTAATAGTTTCCACCACTCTTTTTCCCATTCTCGCCGATCCTCAAATGCTCTCTTCATATCTTCTAGCTTGCTAGAAGGCCTGGGCTTAAGTGGTTCAAGGGGATTGAGGGGAATGGTAGCGGCGTATTGCTGAACCCTCGCCTGTATAGATGGGAGCTTCCGGAGGTGGGCCCGCAACTTCATGTCGTGAAGGTCAAAAAGACGCACATTTGTCTTGGGGTTTCTTCCAGCCACTAGTTTCCCGGCCTTGTCCCAACGCATCAGAGTTCGTTTGCTAACACCTAGTATTTTTGCTGCTTCTCCAATTAGAATCTTTGGCATGTCCTCTGATTTATGGTATGACATTATCATATTATTGTCAATACCTCACTCCTTCTAAACTTTCATCAACAAATTTTCCGCAACAGTCCTCCAAGTCCTTGCCGCTTCCGCAAAAACAGGTTCTCTTAGTCAAATTTTTATTTGTGTGTGAGTCAGTTAAATTACCAGTTTTTCCACCCTTAGGAGTGGTCGTTCTCTCTTTCAGAACCGGCTCCCCGTATCCTCCCGAATTACGTACCTTCCCAGTAGAAACACTACTTCTTATATGAAACTTATATGTAGAATCAGGATTTGCCTTATCTGAGGGATTTTCCCCATCTTCGGTTTGCAATTTTGCGACTTCTTCTTGCAGATTTGCGAGACTGGGTTGCAATTTTGCGAGTGATCTGTGGTCGAAGAGCTCTGGTCTCGATACCCAAATTCTGTTACCTTCCGGTCTAAGGAGAGACGCTTCTCTTAGCTCTTTCAAGCGACGGTAAACAGTTGCTTCGTCGCACTTCAGCAACTTGGCTAGATCCTCGGCCGAGAAGTTGACCAGTCCGTAGCTGTTGACATGGTTAGGGTCCCAATCGCAAAGATCTACCAGTATGTTGAAGAGCCGGTAAGCCCCGTCAGAGACTCGGGTAGAGAGCGCAAACCCTCTCTGGACCGACCTAAAGCCCCTCAATTTTGCGCTGATTCTGTCTCTAAGGGAGAGTTTCACCATCTGCAACACATTAGTCTCCCTCCTCCAGCAATCTACTCATCTGGTTCTCCTGCTCGGTGCTAGTGAAGCACCCAAAAGCACTAAGTGCCTCCTCTGGGGTATCGTAGGTGCCAAAATTATCGAAAACCTCCCTCTTGCCAGTGTCCGCAGCCACGCCGTACCCATATTGAACCCCAACCTCGTATTTGGAGCCAATTCTAGTCTGGAACCCCCTTATGAGGGCGTTAATCCTGCGTTTTTTCGCCGTGAACAGCTTACGTACCAGGTTGCCCTTACTATCAAACACCTTTACCCAGTACCTCGGAAATCTTGTCGATCTAGGCACTTTTCTCCTCCTTACTCTTTATCGGGATTGATCGATAAACAAGCTGGAACAGCCGCACAAGCTTTTCGGCGTTCTCGTGTGCTTCCTCTAGAGCGAGTTCCGTTCCAAATCTTTCCTTGTAGATCTGGCGGTATTCTTCAACGGCCTTCTTGGAAAGTATGGCTACTCTATCTATCATGGGCCTATCTTAAGACCCGTTATCTGTATGGATCAATTTGAGTGATAGTGGGGAAAGAGTCTCCTAAGTTATCCGGAGAATTACGAAAAAGGTTGGGGAGACGTGGGGAACGGGCTCCTTCTACTTAGAAGATCCTTTGAGACGATACCCAATGGTTGGGAGGGCCTGGAAAATATCTTGGAAAGCTTTATGTCTCTTAAGGTCAGCTATCGCCTGCTTAACCTTCTTTTTATCCTTCTTTTCGAATTGGTCGAATCTTACCAATGGCGGTTCTTCTAGCGAGTTACCGAATGCCTGCAGAATCTTGTAGGGCATGCGGGTTGTATTAAGGACCGCTGGGTTTTCCAGGTTAGTTCTTCCGTCCGAATAAACTTTTATCCTCTCCCAGGAGAAAACGGGCTTTTCCTCCTCCATTTTTTCCAATTTTGAGGCTTCGGCTTTCCGTCTCTCGGATTCTTCGAAATCTTCTAGCTCCTTCCTGAGTTCTTTTTCTCTTTCATCAATCCTTTGTGCTGCCTGAGATTTGTCCATCGGGCTGTACCCCCGGCCAGTCATAATTTCCCGATCGTGATCATCCTGATACCCGTACTTGGATTTGTGCCAATTAATAATTTCGGCTAGTCGCTGTAACTTGGCATCGTTAAAATTCGTGTACATATATCTGAAATTTTACCACCGAACTCCTGCCCCGCAAAAATCCAGTGTGTAGGAGGCTGATTATCCCTAATAGATTTGGCGAGTTCCAATGTCCCGTACCCCCTTTAGGGCCTGATTTCAGATTTAAATGTCGATGGAACTGGATTAGCCTGCCTATTAACCCCATTCATTTACGTAACAGGCATGTAATGTGACTATACAATTTGACTATGTTTGGGAGATATGTTATGCTTACCGGCAGTATGGTACGAACAAGGACCCCTATAGGGGAAACAAGGGAGCAAAAATTTAAAAGACTGGCAAGTCAAAGGACCAACCGAATTCTGAATGATCTGCGTCTACTGGGTAATCTTTCGAGCAAATCTGCCTACTCTTACTCTGATGAAGAGGTCAGGAGGATCTTTCAAGCCATCGAGGACCAGGTTAAGTCAGCAAAAGCCAGGTTTAAGGGTTCCGAGAAAAAGGAGTTTCAGCTATGACGGGAGCGCCTAGAGAAACGTTCGATCCAGAAGTTTACATGAGCATAACTTATGATGATCTGGTAACTTACGCACTCTCCTCTTTAATTAACAGAGGCAGAAGTCCAACATTTGAAAACTTAGTGGAGGAGACGTTCCTTCTCTTCCCCTCCCGGTTTCATTTGATAGGACATCCGGAGTGGCCCGATTCTGCTCTGATAAATAAGAGTTGGTTGAGATGCAGGAGCGACAAGAATTACATCACAGGTAGTGTGGCCGGGGGGTTCCGATTAACTCCCGTAGGGGCCAGGGTTGCAGAGGGCATTGGCAACCGGCTAGGCCGTCCTACTGAGGGTGGACCGAGAGTTTCCAGGAAGACAGGAGACACGAGAACAAAGGCCGGTAGGATCATGAAGTACATAGAGAAAAGTAATGCCTTCAGACTCTTCAAAACAGGTAATAAGGACCAAATCGGGTCTCTCGATTTTTATGAGATCATCTTCTGTACTCCGGAGAGCCTGCCACAAACAAAACTAGAGAACTTCCAAGAGGTGAGGCAGTATGCGACAGATTACAATCGTGACGACATGGTTGAACTTCTAAATTTTTGCGAGTCTAAATTTTCCGGTGACTTGAGCCCAGGGAAGCGTGGGGGGATGTTCAAAAGGGATTAACCATGGAAAAAGGTCTACCGATAGAAATTGACCCAAGAGTTCTAATCAAAAACGCACGCGCGCTAGTTAGCGACACACCTATCTACGCGTTGGTTGAACTGATAACCAACTCAGATGATAGCTATAGCCGGATGGAAAGGTCTGGCAAGAAGGTCAGCGGTTTAATTCACATCGAGATTGTTAGGAAGAGAGAGGGTTCGGTTTTTAGGGTAATAGATCAAGCGGAAGGTATGGACAGAAAACAAATGGATGAGAGGGTGGCAAGGTACGGAGGTAGGACCAGCGGTCGGGAGGGCTCACGCGGAGTAAGGGGTCAGTTGGGAAGAGGCCTCAAAGAAGCGATGGTAGGTACCGGATATGGGAAATTAAGGTCCATCAAAGAGGGATACCTCTACGAGTGTGCGGTGGACTCTGAAGCGCGCTACTATCCAGAGGAACCTGTCAAGGTCACACCGAGGATAAGAGGAGAGCTTGGGGTTTTAGAAAATGGAACGGAAGTTGTATTGAGAGCGGACAACCCAAACATTCGCATTCCTCAATTCGAGAAACTCAAAGAGTTCTTATCCAAATACTTCAGCTTGAGAAATATCTTGCAAGATCCAAGTAGGGTAATTCAACTAGTTGAGCGTACAGATAGAGGTGGGAGGAAACGTCTGCCTGAACTCATATCCTACATCTCCCCTGAGGGCACAAAAATCTATGAAGGACCGATTGAGGTACCTTACATGGGACAGAAAGTTTCTGCAAAAATCTCGGTGTGGCGCGCAGCGGGGAGACCTTTGAGCAATAAAGAAGAGGCGGGATACTGTAGGGAGAACGGACTGCTCATTTCGGACGGAAAAGCCATCCACGACATAACTCTTTTCAAATTTGATAACACGGCCGAGGCCCAAAGACTATTTGGGGAAGTAACATGCGAGTACATTTATCAATTACTTGACGAAGATGAGGAGGTCATATCAGATAAGAGAGATGAATTAAACTACCGACACCCGTTCATAAAGGCGCTCAAACAATCAGTAGAAGTTGCCTTAGAACCACTAGTGAAGAAGGAGCGAGAACTCGAGGAGAGCGAGAAGAGGGAGATAGAAACCAGAGAGACAAAAGAACGATTCACTAAGCTACTGGCGGAGCTTTCAGAGATTGAGAAGGAGCTTTTAGGTAAGGTATTAGGTCCTGGGAAACGTGGTGATAAAGGAACTGTGATACCCGAGAACGGATTTGCTTTTATACCCCCCGCGACGACCGTAGTTAATGGAAAAGAAAAAACGCTGACTTTGAGAGCTTTAGTTCCCCACGCTATTCCTCTTGATTCAGAAATATCTGTAACAAGCGAACTAGCAGGTATAGGTGTCAAAACACCAACTTTAAAATTTGAGGAAGCGGATCTTATAGGAGAGGGGGTAGCGTCCAAGACTGTGAAAATTGAGGGTAAGCAATCGGGGGCAATGGGTATGGTTGTCGCTCAATTTGGCGAACTTCGTGCTGATTGTTTGATAGAAGTTGTATCAAAGTCGGATGATGACGATGGAGGGGAAAAACCAGAGCAACGCCGTCGTGGGGGGTTATTTAGTGGTTTTGAACTTAAGGCAGAGGACCCTCGTCGTAGGGCGTGGTTTGACGATGCTACCGGGATTGTGTCGATCAACATCAATGCCCCGTCAGTCGCGATGTACGTAGGTCCCTCAGGGGAACGGCAGCACGAACGATACTCTAGGGTCCTAATTGCGGAACTCGTGACTGACATTATTTGTCTGGAACTGGCAAAAGAAATAGTCAAGCGAGGGGAGTACACGTTGAGTAACATCCCCGAATCTATAGAGGTCCAAAAAAGAAAGCTCGTAAACGCGTACTCTGAGAAATTTCACAGAATTCTAGCAAGTTAAAGATGAAACGGGGTTAAAGGTATGGAAAAGACAGAAGGAAAAAAGGCATTAGTAGAGGATCTTGGTAACTACATTAAATCTCTAAATGTTAAGAAGTTGTACGAGGAATCGGACCACAGGGACTCCAAAGACTGGTTGGCGGAAGTTGCTGCAGTTCTAAAAAATCTTGATGAACCTTCATCCAAGGTCTTTCTAGATTTAAGACGACATCTTTACCCGAGTATTCGATATGAAACTAGGAAACACGCAGCGGAGCAGATAGACGGATTTGTGAGGCAGAAATTGGCCGAATTCAGGAAAGTTGATTTTGAACCCCCGAAGCAGCCCACCACCTACATCAGACAGGAGATGATAGAGGGCTTTATCGGGAAAAAAGATGGTTTCGGCTACAAGAAGCTGATTAGGTTGCTTGGAGAACTGAACTCAAACTACGCAGCAGGGCACCCCTACGCTTCTTCAATGTTACTGAGGGCAGTATTAGACCATATCCCTCCTTTACTCGGTTGTAGGTCTTTCGAAGAAGTATCGAGTAGCTACGTTTGGCCAGTAAAAGCTGACAAAGAATACATGGAGAAACTTCGTGACTTTAGAAAAGAGGCTGATGATGCTCTCCATAGACCAATATCCAAAGACCAGGATCTTCTGGAACTAGAAAATCTCCCACCCAGTAACCGAGTAAACAGGTTACTTCAGGAGTGTCTGAGTGTTAGCGGTAGTGCGGGAAAACCGGTCCCTTCCGGAGAAAGTCAGCACCTACAATCAGAGGGGATTCAGTTTAAATTAGCTAGCAGAATCGTCAGCTGGGCAAATTACAGCTTACATACGCCTCGTGCTGTCTGGCCAAGTTTTAGAATGGAACTAGAAATCGATAATTTTAAGAGTAACAAACCCAATTATATTTCCGTTTCGATGGAAGCCAATTTAATTAGCGGAGAAAAGTGGCTTGGAAAACACTTCGTTTTTTATACGGTAGATAAACAAGACGAGGCTTTCAGGATCGAGGGTACCGAGGTAAAAAGGGTCACCGTTTTCGTATCTGATATTCCAGTTGGTAGCTTGACACAAATGCCTATGCCAGAAATTGATAAGAAAACTTTGAGAATCGATATTTCGACAAGAAGCGGGATAGAATACTCCATTCCTCTAAGTGAGGACCAGGTTACTCGAGGGTAAAGTTAGGAATTAAACACATTTTAATTGGACTCGCCTTCTCCCAAGCGGTTATAACTGCACCCGTTAAAGACTGCTAAGACCTTTCCCAGCAGTGTTAAAATTCGGGTGATGGTTAAGATGAATGAAGAAACTATTGGGGAAGTTATCGTAAAAAACGTTCTTTGGACGGTTAAGAAGATCGCGGAGGCGTTGTGGATGACTTCTCTGAAGAATAAAGAGTTTACGAGAAGAAAGTTTAGTCCTCAAAGGTTACTTCTTCTCGTTAAAAGGGCAGTGATAGTTATTAGCTTGGTTTTTTGCTTGGTCGGGATTATTAGATTAAATGAAATAGCTTACGGTGGGCTTTCTTCCTTGGAGAGATACTGCGCTAAATACTACAGTTCTGTTTCTTCAACTTGTAGAAGCTCTTTGAGTGCATTTTACGAAACTGCTAGGCAGGAGTCTGGAAACGAAGTAACGAGGGATTTTATTATCGCGGCGGGTTTGCCAATCGCTTTCTACCTCGGTACCCGACTTCATCGGTTTTTGTTCCCTACAATCGCTGGTACGTAAAACGGCTGGGTAGTAGTTTTCCAGAGGGTTATAATTTCATCCGTTAAGGACTGCCAACACCGTTTGGAAACCCTATCCCCTTATATTGTCCTATAGCATTTGACTTGACATTATTCAGGTTTATACTTGAAACAGTACGATAAAACCTATAGAGGAGGAGAGATGGAAGATTTTTATGAAAGGCTCTCTGGTGATCTGTGGGGACCATTTCCGAGAGTGTTCGAGCAGGGCTGCTTGGGGGTTGTGCTCTTTCTAATAATTGGACTCCCAGTTCTGTTGGTGTCCGGGGTCTTTGTGCTGATCCGGGCTCTGTTGCGGAAGTGGGGTCTATGGACCGAGTTCTCGGGATTTCTGCTGGTAATCCTGCTCTTCGTGTCAGTGATGGCTTCTCCTTTCGTGTGTATGGTGTTGTCTTTCATGCAGAACCCAAAGCTCTTTGGAATGCTGTTCGGCGTCCCTTGGTAGTCGAGGATCGGCAAGTTGTGTTCGGGGTCGGATTCTTAACGGGATCCGGCCCTTTCTTTTTGCGCCGGTTGGAAAACGTTATCTTTTCCCGATTCTCTCAATTTTTCTCAAAAGCCGCTGACCCGAAGCCACTCCTAAGGGCGGTGGTGATGTTTCCCCAAAAGACCAGAAATCTGGATAGCAATTCCTGCCAGGGATTGAGGGCGGTCGCCTCTTTGTAATCCAGAACATAGCGCCACCAGTTGTTCCACTTGCCGTCCGGAGCCACGCCGGTGAAGTGGGGGAGGTGAGAGAACCACCATTTGAGGTAACCGTAACCGCTACAGCCCCAGGAGGAGCAGCCGATCTGCTGGGTTGCCCCGGTAAGGTAAGGGTAATTCAACCAATCCTGGCAGGTGCTTTTTGCCGGACTGGAGCGGCTCCAGTCATAGTCGGAAAGGGAATTGGGAGCGTAATGGACCGAACCGCAACCACTGTAGTCATAATCTGGCGATTGGGCTTTGACCAAACCAAACCGGTCCCAGTTGTGGCTGGTCCGGTTTTCCGCCCACCCCCCGTAGGTGTGGGACATCGCCGCTTCCGTTCGGTGGCCAAGATCCTCCAACATTTCCGCCACCCCCCGTTCGTAGCTAAACCCCATGATCGGCATCTGTTTGTTGCAGGATGTTCCCGTGAGCGGGGGCGAGTTGTACTCAAAAGCGCCCGGGCCGGCCAGGCGCGATTCGTAGAAGCCGAAGTAGGGGCCACCCCAGACCCATACCTCATGGATTGCTCCGCTGTTGCGCGCTGCGCAGACGTCTGAACCGTAATCAGTGAGAAGCTTGTTGTAATCCACCCCCACCGACGTATGGCACTTAGATTCGGGACGATCAAGGTCATTCCAACAGTCGAGAAAGCTGTCACCGTCGAAATCAAATCCGCTGTTGAGAACGGGGAAATCGTCCAGCTGACGGTGTTCCACAATTTGGTAGTTCACATAGTTCCCGCTGGCGCTTTTGACATCAACGACGAACTGCGTCTCCAGTGCTTGCGGATTTTCCCAACCCAAAAGATTGTGGAGCCGTTGGCCGTTAACAATTGGATCGAAATCCAGCACCAGGACTTTTCGGGTGACGGTGCTGGCCGGCAGGGGTTTTGGGGTGGGTTTAGTTTTCGGCGTCGGCGTTGGTTCTGACCCGACATTCAGTTCCGGCTGGGGGGTAGTTTTGGGAAGGACTTTATCCTCGGCCTTGGTCAGCGCTTTTTCATTCGAGTCAATCTCCTCGGTAACGGGCTCGTTCTTGGGAGTATTTTTCTCGGAGCGTAGATTGGTGTAGACGCTCAAAGCACTCGTAACCACGGCCAGTACCGCTAAAAAGTAAAAAAACTTTGGAGAAAGGAGAGAGGAAATCGAAAATCTCTCCCGAGATTTAGTCAAGTACATCAAGGCCATTTTCGCACAATCGAGTGAAACGAGATTGCTAGGTTCGCAAAGCGAGCCGTCCAAAAGTCGTCCGATTGACTTTTTCACCGTTCGCGATTACCATTTAAGAAAATCTGCCGATTTCAGGAATGAGAGGAGGAACCGTGCTGGAAGCTATCTTGTACTGCACCGATCGGGCTATCGAAACCGGGTTGAGGGATAGGCTCTGCGCTTTTCTCCCCAGGATTTTGGCGGAGGCGTTGTCGGTTCCGGGCGACCAATTAGTGCCGGAAGATGTGACCATTCGCTACGGATCTGGGGAGGAGTGGGTCTCTCCCAGGGGAGATGATTTCCGGGTGCGGATCGAAACCGAAGATCGCGATCGTTTGGACGAGGACTGGGGGGCAGCGATCACACTGGCGGCGATTCAACTGCGCAGCCATCTTCCCGTCGGAGTCTCTGGTTTGATTGAGATTCCGGTGGAGGGAGAACTCTTTCGCGAAGCGGCTATTTCGACATCGCTGCGGTAGTTCACTAACCCTTCTTGGGAAACCGAGGAGGGTTTTTTTGTCCCTTACCTTGCCCTAAGCCCTATAGCATGGTAGAATGAAAGCACCTACTCTCAGACAAGGAGGCCGGAGATGATGGCAAAGGTTGTGAGTGCGCTTCTTGGCGCGATCATCATGGTCGTCGCGCTCGGAGCCGGGATGGAGGTTGCGAATCAGCTCGGGGTATTCTGGGGTCTGATCGTGGCCGTGATTGTTGTGCTTTTCGGTTTGATGGCTCTGGTGGGGTGGATGATTCGCCCTCCCAAGAGCTGAAGACCACCAACCCTTCTTGGGCAACCAGGGAGGGTTT
>Ga0209324_10003178_pt1 | contig 11283 bp, 6 predicted proteins | sample Rifsed19ft3_FD_184015 | JGI IMG/M metagenome (GOLD analysis project Ga0209324, IMG submission 184015) | Soil microbial communities from Rifle, Colorado, USA - sediment 19ft 3 (version 2) | ecosystem: Environmental > Terrestrial > Deep subsurface > Rock core/Sediment | place: Rifle, Colorado...
GTTTTTCTTCTGTTTCCGTCTGTGAAATTATCCTTGTTTTGTTTCATGCCCACTATTTTATTACATCAATCTTCATTTGTCCAGTATAAAATGTGGAACATGTTTAGTTATTAAGGGGGATTTCCTCAAGTCCCCCTTTATTAATGGATTTCCTTAAGTCCCCCTTAGAAAAGGGGGATTCAGGGGGTTGTCCAATTGCTATGACACAAACTTTGAAATTCCTGAACATTAAGTTAGCGATCGTAATTAAATTTGTTCAGAAAACGTGTTCCCTGATACAACGTGAATGGTTATCCTAAAAAGCTCCTGATCTTCCCTGCTGCGACCATGTTTTCAGTAATAGTATCTTCTTTCCTGGAAAGAGTGGCTTGAATGATTTGAGTGGTATATTCGCTATGAAGCAGGTTCTCCGTGTGTTTTACCAAGCCCCATACTTTCTCGAGATCCTTTGCAATCTTCGGAGATATTAATTTTGTAACATCTTTATTGTAATAAGAGGCAACCAGTGAAATATCCTCTAAGAAATTAGGATATGCAATCTTGAGAAACGATAAATCCTTTTCAGTCAGACAATGCAATCCCAGGAGTTCTGGCGGCAAACCAATCGAATAGAGTGATGCGCAAAAAGAAATTACCCTTGGTAAGGAAATTCCGCCCACGTTTCTTGAATAACCGAAAAGTCCAATATGTAATTTACGCATCCTCCGCCGGGGAACAAATCGGGCTATTTCGTTAATCAAAGGGGCGAGTTCTTTTATCTGCTCTCTGTAAGCCGACGCCAGTCTTTCGGTAACATCTAAGGCTATCTCCTCATCGATAATAGTTGGAACTGTCCGCGTGTGGTTATTCATCTTTTCGACAGCCTTTCTTACCAGTCCTTCATCATAATCGTATTTGAATGCCGATTGAATGGTAAAGGTCTGCACACTGGGATGTTCATTGAGGCATTCGTTTACATTCATTGGTGTCAGGTTACCACGGAAGAGGTTCGAGCCCAATCCCAGAATAGGATAAATGGGGATCTTAATTCTTTCTTGCAGTGCATGAAGTCTCTGTAAAGTAATTTTGACTACCAATATGGCCGGAAGCATGCCATAGTTCAATGCAGGGTCTGAGCGACCGAGAAACACCCTCTGGTATGGAAATTGTTTATCCTTCAGGTAACTCTGCACCATGGTGTCGGCGGAGAGCATGTATGGAATGTCCTCGAATAGCGGGATAACCTCTAAGGTTTCAGGTTTAAACTCACCAATCCATTCCTTGATGGTAATGTCATTTTCAAAACATTTTTTGTGTTGTTTGCCAACCACAAAGTCGCGGTAATAATAATACACTCGATTTATTGATTCTGTATTGGTAGTCATGGGGAGGATGACTTCAAAGATGGGAGGTATATTATCATCTCCGTAAAACAGGCTTGCGGTATCGTATGAACGTGGTGCGCTTTCCAATGTTTCCAGAAGAATCTTAGCCTCGTTTTTTTCCACCATAGGATTGGGTACTCGTAAGGTAATAAAGAGATCCTTACCGATTCTTCGGTTTTTGAAAAAATTGTCGTAGCGTGTCAGTAGCTTCTTGATGACAAACTCATCGACTTCCTTTCCCTCGCAGTCCCACATTTGTTCCTCACATCGCAAATGTGAAAATACATAATATGCCTCTTTAATTTCGTCTTCTCCCAAAAAGGACGTCCCCTCCGTAAAGAATGGCATAGTTACATTATCGGGATGCTGCGTGCTCATTGTCCGTGGTACTTTTCTCATGCCTCCGACCTCTTAACTCAAATGTATTCCATTAAGTATTTATACTAAAGTAATAACTAAGAAACTTAAATTATATCAACATTGTCCGGTTAGGTTTTTGCGCGTTTTACTCCATTTCTCTAAAGCTGTCATTCCCGCATGTTTTTAGCGGGAATCTAGGATGGACGAAACTCTGGATACCCGATAAAAGCATTCGGGTATGACAAAAGCCGGTACATGCAAATTCCTAACCGGACAATGCTTAAATTATATAAAAAAACACCTTACTTTCATTAAATTATTTAAAAAATCAAGAGGGTAAGATAGGTAAATACCGTTCTATTGTATGGTTATTACCCTTGTTGCTATTTTATCACACAATACCTGAAAAATGTCTTGAATAGCAAAGTTAGCCAACAATCAACAGCAGTATATCCATCACGTTCGTCCTGGTAGGACCTGTGACTATGAGGTCATTCAGCCCTTTGAAGAAAGAATACGAGTTATTATCATCAAGATATGTTTCCGGGTCCATTTTTATTCTCTTTGCACGCATAACGGTAGAACCATCTGCGATAGCGCCAGCGGCATTGGTGTTCCCATCTATACCATCCGTACCGGCGCTTAGAATGACCGTATTTTCTAATTCGTCAATTTCCATCGCCGCAGATAAAACAAGCTCCTGGTTTCTGCCACCCATTCCATTCCCATGGACTCTAACCGTAGTTTCTCCGCCGGCGATAATACAAGCAGGCCTTTTGACCGGACCACCATACCAATGGATTTCCCGGGCAATGGCACTAAATACCTTGGCTACTTCTCGTGCCTCGCCTTTTATATAAGAAGAGAGTATGGACGTGTTATATCCCAACTCTATCGCTTTTTGGTAAGAGGTTTTTAGCGCTGTACGGTTGTTTCCGATTATGATATTACAAATTTTATCAAATATTTTATCGGTTGATTTTGGTGTCTCTTCAATCGTACCATCCAGGCCATTTTGGATATGTTTGCTGATGGAGCTGGGGATTTTATGAAACAAATCATATTTCATTAAGATCATTTTACAATCCATGAAAGTGCTGGCATCCGGCGATGTCGGCCCAGATGCAATAGCGCTGAGTGTGTCATTTACCACATCAGATAATATTAGGGATATGATTTCAGCTTTGCATATCTTAACTAAGCGACCTCCCTTCACCTGTGAAATATGCTTACGTATGGCATTGACTTCGTCAATACGTGCCCCGCTATTGAGAAGCAATTTGGTTATTTTTTGAATATCCTCCAAAGATATACCGTCGAATGGCATCTCAAAAAGTGCGGAACCACCGCCAGATATCAGGCAAAATACAAGGTCGTTTTTCTCAGCATCTTTTAAAAGTTGGATAATTTCTAGCGTACCTTGTATACTGGCCTCGTCAGGAATCGGATGCCCAGCGGCGTTAACTTTAATAATTTTGCATGGTGCAGCATAACCATTTCGTACATTGACTATACCTGCCTTTATCCTTTCCATGAGCAATTCTTCAAGTGTTGCAGCCATAAAGCCACTTGCTTTACCAAATCCAGCAATATAAATATTTTTATATTGGTCGAGATTATAAACCCTGTCTCCAATCTTTAATAAATTACCTTCAAGAAGAATAAAGGTTCGAATCCGAATATCAGGGTCTGCAGCTTTTAAACCCGCATAGAATATTTCTAATGCGTTTTTCTTTAAAATATTTAAGGTATTCACGTGTTTGCCCCAGCAATAATTCAATATCAAAATATTGATTTTTTATAGCAGCCGTTATACATTGTCAAGCTTAATCTTATTTCTTGCTTTCCTTATGAGTAGAATAGTTTTATAATAAGAGTTTATATTTTTGACTTTTAGCAAGACTCTATTTTTCCAAAGAAATGTGATAGGAGAGTAAGCATGTCCAATGAACATGTTATAAATGGAAATAAGTTCGATACAAATGAACTAATGTCCCTAATTAATACAGAGCAGTACGATAAGGTCGAAGAATCGTGGCTGAGAATTGTCGAATCCAACAACAAGGATCTCCAGGCTCTTTTTGATGTGGTTGACCTCCTTATAAAACGGGAAGAACGAAAACGGGCGCATGAATTCCTGATGATGCTTGTACCTTATTACAAACAAAAAGGGCTTTATCAGGATGTTTTAAAGGTGTTAAAAAGGGTATTGGAATGTAATCCAAAGGAAAAAGGATTAGCACTTGAGATTGCTGAGTGTTATTCAACTATATATAAAGATAGACCCTATGCGAATGATCTGGTCGCAAAGACTGGTATAGCTGCTGGACTTGATATTCAAGGTGCTATGAAAAAGTTAGAGAAATATTTTTATCTGGATAGCGGCGATTACGTCTATCACAAGAGTTGGGGAGTGGGCGAAGTTGTCTCTGTTGACGCCGACAGCGAAAAGGTAAACATAAATTTTGAAAGGAAGAGTAACCATAGTATTGCTATGGATATTGCCCCAGAAATATTGCAGAAACTGGAAAGGGGTGATTTACTGGCAATGATCTATGCCCAAAAAGACGTATTGAATAAAATGATTAAAGAAGATCCTGTGGGCTTGATTAAACTGACTTTAAAATATTTTAAAGGAAAGGCATCAGTATCTCATGTAAAAAACCGCCTCATATCAGGTGTCATGCCGGCAGAGGAATGGAGCAAGTGGTGGACAAGCGCAAAAAAATTGCTCAAAAAAGACCCTTATATAAAACTCACCGATGGTACTCCTACAACCTCCTTTATTGAGTTCCGTTCTTCACCAATGACACATCATCAAGATATACTTGAAAGATTAGCCCATATCCAGGAAATCAGCAAAAAGATAGAAATTGCAAAAAAGTATATTTCCGAAACGAAAGGTGCCGAACTATGCAAAGAAACCTTGAATGAAATTACCAATCTTTTCGTTAAAGAGGCGGATAAATTATATGGGACACAGTTTTCACTCGCTATCGAATGCCTTTTACTTCTTGAAGAGGTACAGGGTTATCTCAATGAAGAACCAGGAAAATACATAAACAATGTTGAGGCATTTGTCCGTGCAGAGGAGAAACTTTCCGAACTCGTTAATAATATGAGTATATTAGAATACAGAAAACAAGTTCTCGGAATAATAAAAAAGGTCAAGCCGGAAAAATGGCAAGATGAATTCATTTCCATATTTTTTATCAATAGCGGAAACCTCTGGGAATTCATTGTCAAAGACCTTATTGCAGAAAACAAGCAGCACTCCATAGAAGAAATAGCCTTAAAGGTATCCAACCATTTCAATGCATATCCGGAACATTACATCTGGTTTTGTAAAAATGGAATGCAGGGGCGGTATGCCGAACTTTATCAAAATGTTGATCCCGCTACCATGTTTAATCGGTTAATTGAATTATTGGACAACATTGATTTTAAGATTCAGAAAGGACGTGACGGAGATTTAAAGACCATCTTTAATAAGATCGTAAATCTCCTGGAGGATAAAGGTACCGAGTATGCCATAAATATTCTGAGTGATGCAAATGCGGAGAGTATTTTTGATATTGTCTCCTGTAGTAAGGGTTTGGAAGATTGGTTCAAGGTTTCTATTGAAAATGCAATTCGCGACCGTTTCCCTGATCTATTTGAAGAACCAGGCATCCCAACGTTGGATGAAAATAAAATTTATGTTACGAAAGAAGGGTATGAAAAGAAACGGATTGAATTCGATCATCTCATGAATGAAGAATTTCCGGAGAATGCACGAGATCTTGGGGAAGCTATCAGTCGCGGCGACCTCAGAGAAAATGCAGAGTATAAGGCAGCCAGGGAAAAACAGGCAATGCTTGTAGGAAAGGCAGAGCGCATGAAGGCAGAATTGCAAAAGATTGTCATTATCGAACCACACTCCGTTAACTCCAACATCGTGTCTCCTGGTACCAAAGTTACCTTAAGGCATGAGGGAAAGAGAGAATTAGAAACATATACAATATTAGGTCCATGGGATGTCAATATCGAAAAGAATATTATTTCTTATTTATCGCCAGTCGGAAAAGGATTGCTGAACAGAACGGTTGGAGAGATAATAAAAATCAAGCTTCCAGAAGGGGAATCCACATATGAGATTATTACAATTGAAAAGGTGTTATAAACAAATGAGACTCAGCTTTGTCCGGTTAGGAATTTGCATGTACCGGCTTTTGTCATACCCGAATGCTTTTATCGGGTATCCAGAGTCCAGTCCATCCTAGATTCCCGCTAAAAACATGCGGGAATGACAGCTTTAGAGCAATGGAGTAAAACGCGCAAAAACCTAACCGGACAATGTTGAATGAGACTATGTATTCTGAATAACCTGACGAAAGTATCTCATCATTAAAAGCGTTAAGTAATATTTTAATTGACAGTATTTTGCGTAAAGCTATAATACGCTGACATATAGATAGGGTATTGAATTCCTGCACATTTAAAATGCATTAATAACGTTATTTATTAAAGACATTCGCTGTAGATTCATGGGTTATCGTATATGACCAAATGGAAAAAGAGCGGTCTATTTTTGTTTTTCCTGTATTTAGGCATTTTACAAAAATCCTTCAATTTAGGTTCTTCCGAGATCTTTGCAGAAGACACGGATACCTTACATCACACCGAGACTTCATCTCGTAATGACGAAAATCAACCAGACAGAACGAGTACTATAACAGAAGAATTTTTAACTGAAGCCATTTGGTTTGGTTCTGTGGAAGAAGTAACCATAGCCACGAGACATGAAACCAAAATCAGCAAGGCGCCCAGTATCGTTACCGTAGTTACGGCGGAGGAGATCAAGAATCTTGGGTACCACACATTTGTTGAAATCTTACGGACTGTACCCGGATTCGAAATTTTAAAGGATGGTTCCAATGGGGTTGTAGTCCCAGCCGTACGGGGAATTACAAGTTCAAACAAGGTAAGGTTGATGCTTAATGGCCACTTTGTAAACTCACCCTTTACGGGTTCAGCCTTCGGCAGATTTGACGATTTTCCGGTAGAAAACATAAAAAAGATAGAAATCATCAGAGGCCCTGGTTCCGCCATGTACGGTGAGAATGCATTCACTGCGGTTATCAATATTATTACCAAAGATGCGAAGGATATTGACGGTGTGAAGGTGAGCAGCGGTTATGGGAGTTTTGATACTTATGAGGAAAATGTTGTGTTTGGTAAGACTTACGGGAAAGTCGATATCACAGGAATGCTGCATTACCGGCAAACCAGCGGTTTTGACGGCATTATTGAAAGTGATAGACAAACGATACTTGACAACAACCTTTCTTCGTTTGGGTATCCTGCAGTTTCACAGGCGCCAGGGAGCGTACATGACGGCAGGCAGGAATACGATATGAATCTTAAAGTAACGTATAAGGACTTTTACTTTGAAGGTTTGTATATTAATAAAAACGTTAGTCCTTTTATTGGAGGTCCCCAATATGCCTTAACCGACGAATCACAAGTTAGGGATAATTACGTATTCGGCGAGGTTGGATATAAAAAGAAATATGAGGAAAAATTCACGATAAAACCCAGACTCTATTACGACCAGTTTGACCTTGATAATTATATTGAATCCTTGCCAGAGGGTACGACAGTGCCGTTTGATACGGATGGAGATGGAAATTACGACACTCTGAATACATACCCTGACGGATTTATTGGCAACGGCAAGGTAACTCAAAAGATTGTTGGCACGGAAATTCCTATTGATTATGAGCTGTTTGATGGCAATATTATTACCCTGGGTTTTGAATATCGCCTGATCAATCAAACGAATATAGAATTTTCGAGTAACTTCCATCCGGCAACATACGATGTACTGGATTCTGTCCATAACTTTTCAGATACCTATCCGTTTTTGAAGGAAGCGACTCGAAGGATATGGTCGGTTTATCTGCAGGATACGTGGGATATTACCGATACCTTGAACCTCACCCTGGGGGCCAGACATGATCACTATAACGATTTTGGTGGTGCAACCAGTCCTCGCTCAGCCTTAACATGGGCGTTCATGAAGGATGCCTCTTTAAAACTTCTGTATGGAGAGGCGTTCCGGGCGCCCAATTTTGTAGAAATGTTTACTACCAATCAACCTGCCATCCAGGGAAATGAGGACTTAGACCCTGAAACCATTAGAACCTATGAGATTGGGCTAAGTTACAGGTTCAATAAATACGTCACGAGTGGCATCAATTATTTTAATAACGATATAAAAGACCTTATTGTCAGGCGCACTCTGGAATCTAACCAGAATACATCACGATATGAAAATTCCGGCGATGCTAATATACAGGGTGTAGAGATGGAGACGAAGGTGGATATAGCGAAAGGTAATTACGTTTTTATGAATTATACCTTCCAGGATCCGAAAGACGACGATGGGGATGACCTGCCATTTGTAGCAAGACACAAGGGTAATCTGGGAGTGAACGTACACTACTGGAAGTATATCAACACCAATATGAGCACTTTTGTCAGCGGGAGACGTTCAAGGGAAGAGGACGATACAAGAAATGACCTGTCTGCTTACGCCTTACTGAATCTATCTGTTATTGGGAAGGAGTTTTTTAAGACCGTGGAGGTGTACGGGACGGTGTATAACCTGCTGGACAAGGACTACAGCGATCCCGGCCCTGTTTCCATACCGGAAGACCTTCCCAGACCGGGAAGGACTTTTTTTGTTGGGCTGAGCTATCAATTTTAACGCATACCATAAATTTAATTGAACAAGTGAGCCGATATTTTGCAATGTCAAAAAAGTTCCGTTGAACAAAAAAGAATTGACACGCACGCGTTGTTTTTGGTATATGGTAACTCACGTTTTGCAAAATACACGACGGTATTCAAACCCAACGTATATCCTGATTGTAAGAAGTTTCGATATTTCAATAAATTGTAGGGGGTAAGGAAATGGTATATTTCTTGCAGCCAAGTAACACCAATTTACTGTTGTTGATAGTTCTTAAAACGCCTTTTCTGGCCAGAGTGCCGGGAAAGGCGTTTTTTTATTCCCGCCTAAATTCTGCAATAGAAAACAGATAAACGCAGATGATACGCATAGTTTCCACACTAAACTTTAATATTATGCCGAAAGGAGAAGAAAATGAGATTGAAAAAATTTGGGGTGATACTGAGTATCGTATTTCTAAAACTCGCCCTTGTCATTGCAAGCGCCAACGCATGGACAATAAGCACAATAGACAGTACTGATACTTCAGGAGAGTTCAACTCCATTGCGGTCGGTACGTCAGGCGCTGCATATATCAGTTATTACGATCGCACAAACGCAAACCTCATGTATGCCACCAACGTCTCAGGCTCGTGGGGAACAAGCACTCTCGATAGCACCGGAGATGTAGGACGGTTCACCTCCATAGCGGTGGGTACATCCGGCGCTGCATATATCAGTTATCGCGATGTCACAAACGCAAACCTCATGTATGCCACCAACGTCTCAGGCTCGTGGGGAACAAGCACTCTCGATAGCACCGGAGATGTAGGACAGCACACCTCCATAGCGGTGGGTACGTCAGGCGCTGCATATATCAGTTATTACGATGGCACAAACGGCTACCTTAAGTATGCCACCAACGTCTCAGGCTCGTGGGGAACAAGCACTCTCGATAGCACCGGAGATGTAGGACAGTACACCTCCATAGCGGTGGGTACGTCAGGCGCTGCATATATCAGTTATCAAGATAACACAAACACAAGCCTTAAGTATGCCACCAACGTCTCAGGCTCGTGGGGGACAAGCACTCTCGATAGCATCGGAGATGTAGGACGGTCCACCTCCATAGCGGTGGGTACGTCAGGCGCTGCATATATCAGTTATTACGATAGCACAAACGGCGACCTTAAGTATGCCACCAACGTCTCAGGCTCGTGGGGGACAAGCACTCTCGATAGCACCGGAGATGTAGGACAGCCCACCTCCATAGCGGTGGGTACGTCAGGCGCTGCATATATCAGTTATCGCGATAGCACAAACGGCGACCTCAAGTATGCCACCAACGTCTCAGGCTCGTGGGGGACAAGCACTCTCGATAGCGCGGGAGAAGTAGGGCAGTACACCTCCATAGCGGTGGGGACGTCCGGCGCTGCATACATCAGTTATTACGATGATACCAATACAGATCTCAAGTATGCATATGTACTCAACAGGGCTTCAACGGCTTCAACGGGTGCGGCTTCGAGTATAACAACTAACTCTGCATCCCTTGCCGGCACAGTAAATGCCGATGGGGACAGTGACGTTGCATGGTTCGACTACGGCGTGACGAGCGGTTCGTATACGGGTTCATCTACCACGCAGAGCGTAAGCGGTACGAGCAGCACGTCTGTTAGTATTGGTTTGAGCGGGTTATCATCCGGGACTACTTATTATTACCGGATCAAGACGCGGAGTGTTGCGGGGTATTCGAATGGAAGCGAGGCGTCGTTTAGCACTTCAAGTTCAGGCGGAGGCGGGGGAGAGCCGGTGAAAGAGAAACTCACCATAAGCGCTACAGGCCCGTCCAGCGGCGCAACCGGCGTATCAGTAACCACGGCAGCGTCTGCCACCTTTAATATGTCTGTAAACGGCTCTACCGTTACAACGGAGTCCTTCAAATTGAGTGATGAAAATGGTGACGTGAGCGGTTCTGTTGTCACGAACGGCACAACCATCACATTCACCCCATCCTTAAGCCTTTCGTATGGCACAAAATATACGGCAACGGTTACAACTAAGGTGCAGGCGGCGAATGCGGCAGGGACGACGATGGAATCGGACTATACATGGAGTTTTACGACTGAAAGTTTAACTGCCGTTACACCAACACCTGCGGCATCGCCGACGCCAACACCGACAGTAACATCTACCCCCGCAGTTACACCCAAAGCGACCGTTACGCCATCACCAACGGCAACACACACGCCTGTTCCAACGTTGCCGCCAGCGCCAACACCGAAACCGTCGCCAACGGTTACAGCAGTACCCACCTTACCGCCAAAGCCAACACCGCCGCCCATTCCAACACCGACAGTTTCGATAGCGCCAACGCCGATAGGAACGGCAACACCCGCGGCATGTACGGCCGATGCGATGTCTCTGTCATCTTCCAATTTGCGTCTCAAGATGAGGAAAAATAAAGTGGTAACGGTAACGGTTACCGGTAGCAATGGTTGCCTTGTGGAAGGTGACGTCGTAGAAGCGAAAATAGATAAAGTAGGTAAGAAGTATGTAATGATATCATCCCAAAAGGTCACAACTGACGCAAAAGGTCAGGCAAGATTTAGAATTATGGCCAAGGGGAAAAAAGGAAGTGCCACCGTGTCATTTATCTGTGAAGAGATGGAAGAGGCAGTTGCAGTGAAGGTAACAAAGTAGCAACAGGCAGGGTGGGTTGCGTTCCGGCGCAGCCGTCGAGTAGAGCAGAGGCGCTAATTGGGCTTCTATGATGCCAACGTTTCCTCCACCCCCTCTAAAATTCCGTACGGCAGGTTTTCCCCAGTACGGCTTCAAACGACA
>Ga0209324_10003181_pt1 | contig 11280 bp, 9 predicted proteins | sample Rifsed19ft3_FD_184015 | JGI IMG/M metagenome (GOLD analysis project Ga0209324, IMG submission 184015) | Soil microbial communities from Rifle, Colorado, USA - sediment 19ft 3 (version 2) | ecosystem: Environmental > Terrestrial > Deep subsurface > Rock core/Sediment | place: Rifle, Colorado...
GGAGCCGATCCTCGCCTTGCTGCCGGAACGGGACCGGCGGGGACAGATCGAGGCGCTCGCCGCCGAGGTGAAGCGGTTCTTCGGGAAGGCGCCGGAGGGGATCTGGCTCGCCGAGCGGGTGTGGGAGCCGGATCTGCCGGTCTCGCTCGAGGCGGCGGGAGTGAAGTATCTTCCCGTGGACGACTACCACTTCGTGCGGGCGGGTCTTGCGCCGGAGGAGCTCGACGGCGTCTATCTCACCGAGTACAACGGCGCGGCCGTCCGCGTCTTCCCCGGCAGCGAGCGGCTCCGGTACCTCATCCCCTTCGGCGACGTGGGGGAGACGCTGCGCGAGGTCGAGCGCCTGACCTCCCGCGACGTGCCGTTCCCCGCGGCGATCTTCGCCGACGACGGCGAGAAGTTCGGCGTCTGGCCCGGCACGCACCGCAGCGTCTACGGGGAAGGGTGGCTTCGCCGCTTCTTCGGAGGGATCGCGGAACGCGCCGACCGGATCGCGACGATGACGTTCGGGGAGTACGTCTCCGTCGCGCCCGTGCGCGGAAGGGTCTACCTGCCCACCTGCTCCTACGCCGAGATGGGGGAGTGGGCCCTGCCGCCGCGATCCGCCGCGCGGTTCGGCGATCTGCTCCACGACCTGCGCGCCGGGAAGATGGCGGAGTTGAAACCGTTCCTCCAGGGAGGGTATTTCAGGAACTTCCTGCGCAAGTACGAGGAGTCGAACCAGCTCCACAAGCGGGTGCTGTGGGTGAGCGAGCGCGTCGCGGCGGCGCATCGGAAGCGGCCGGTCGCCGTACGCGCGGCGCGCGATTTCCTCTACCGGGCCCAGAGCAACGACGTCTACTGGCACGGCGTCTTCGGGGGGCTCTACCTCAACCATCTCCGGGAGGCGGCGTACTCGAACCTCCTCCGGGCCGAGGCGGCGGCCGACGCGGTGCTGCACGGGGAGAAAGAGCGGTGGACGGAAGGCGTGCGCGGGGACATCGACCGGGACGGCGGGGAGGAGCTGCTCCTGAAGACCCGGGGGCTGACCCTGCTCGCACACGCCCATGACGGCGGGGCGGTGACGGAGATCTCCCTCCCGCGGAGGGGCGTCACGCTCGGGCATGTGCTGACGCGGCGGGAGGAAGGGTACCACGGAAAGTTCCTCAATGCGGGAGGGTCGTTCGACGGCTCCACGAGCATCCACGACGCAATGGTCCTCAAGGACCTCTCGGTTCTTTCCGCCCTCGGGAAGGACCCCTGGCAGCGCGCCTCCTTCCGCGAGGCATTGTACGGCGACGGGGATCTCCCCGAGGCGATCAACGAAGGCGCGGCGGCCCCCCGGTGCGTCACGGCGGGACGCGAGGTATCCGTAACGGTCCTGCGGCGGCGAGGGAACCTCATCGGCAGGTTCGCGGTCCCCCTCGCCTGCGACGGGATCGACCTCCACCTCCGGAAGGCGCTCGTTCTTCGCACGGACGCAGAGCGGTTCGAGGCGCGGTTTCGGCTCGAGAACCGCGCCGCGGAGACGGCGTCGGGGTGGCTCTGCTCGGAGTGGAACCTGAACCTGCTGTCCGGGGACGGGCAGGACCGGTATTACGAAGGGATGGGCGACGCCCGCGAGCTTTCCTCTTCCGGGGTCGCCCGCGGGGTGCGGGGATTCCGCGTGGTGGACGCCTGGCGCAACGTGGCCGCGGAGGCGACGCTCGACCGGGAATGCGTCGTGCTGCGGCAACCGGTGGAAACGGCGTCTCTTTCCGAGGCGGGAGCGGAGAAGATCCACCAGGGGATCTGCCTGAAGATCCTGTTTCCCTTCCGCCTGGAACCGGGAAAACATGAACGATATTCAATCTTTTGGTCGTTCAAATCCGTTGATTGACGACTCATTAAACGGTATGGTGGGACCATACGAATTCCACTGGGGGCGGGTCATACCCGCGAGGAGGGTGCGCATGAGGGGATGGAGGATGTTGCCGGTGCTGTTGGTCCTGCTGCTCACGGCGTCGACGTCGCTCGCGGGGGGGTTCCGGCTTCCGGAGGCCGGGGTGAAGGCGATGGGGATGGGATTTGCGTTCACGGCGCAGGCGGACGACCCGTCCGCGATCTACTTCAACCCCGCGGGGCTCACGCAGCTGAAAGGTCAGAACATCATGGTCGGCGGGACCTACGTCCGGGAGAACGGCGGGGAGTTCACCGGTACGACGCCGGTGGACAACACCACCGCGACCAAGAACGAGACACAGAAGTCCCTGAACTTCTTCATCCCGAACGCGTACTACACGAGGACGACCAACTCCGGCAACGTCTCCTACGGCGTGGGGATCTTCTCTCCCTTCGGGCTGGGGCAGGAGTACAACGACCGCAACGCGAGCATCTTCCGGAACCAGATCACGAGGATCGACCTGATGACGGTCGTGGTGAACCCGACGATCGCGTTCAAGGTCAACGACATCCTCTCCATCGGCGCGGGGATCGACTGGATGTACGGGAAGGCGGAGCTGGCGAAGACACCCGTGGTCCCCGGCGTGGGAAACCTCTACAACCTGGACCTCGAGGGAGACGGGGACGTGTGGGGGTACAACTTCGGGCTGCTCCTGAAACCCACGCCGAACCTGCGGATCGGCGCCAACTACCGCAGCCCGTTCAACCTCAAGATCAAGAACGGGGACGTGACCATCTCGAACACCAACTCGCTGTACGGCGTGGTTCCCGCATTGGGAACGGCTCCCTCCAACACGAAAGGGAGCGCCACCATCGCCATGCCGGCCACCTTCGCCCTCGGCGCCGCGTACACGATCGGCAAGCTGACGGTGGAGGCGGACGCGGACTGGACATTCTGGCACAGCTTCGTAAGCCTGCCGATCACCATCCAGGACAACGTTGCCACGCTCTTCAGCACGAACAACCCGAAGAACTGGGAGGACGTCGTTGCGCTGCGGCTCGGCGCGGAGTATCGCGTCACCGACCCGCTGGCCCTTCGGGTCGGGTTCGTCTACGATCCGACCCCGGTGCCCGCGTCCACGATGGGGCCCGAGCTTCCCGACGCGACGCGGCTGAACTACATGGTCGGCGCGGGGTACAAGGTCGGGGCGTGGACGATCGACGGCGCGTTCATGTACGTCGACAAGTTCGACCGCACGGTCAACAACCAGGTCACCGCCGCCGGGACCGGTTTCAGCGGCACGTGGACGGGCGACTCATGGCTGGCGGGACTGGACGTCGGGTACAAGTTCTAAGAGCGATCAACGGAGAGCCGGCGGGGAGCTTTCCTCGAAAGAGGAGCGCTCCCCGTTTTTTGTCCTTCCCCGCTTACAATGTTGACTGTTCCTGATTTAAGCTGATCGTTAGTCCAACTTCCGGGAAGGGGGGAGCGTACATGCCCGTCCAGGTGAAAAGCCCCGCGCCGGCGTTCGAGCTGGAAGGGGTCGTTGGAAAAGAGTTCAGGAAGGTCAAGCTGTCCGACCACAAGGGGAAGTGGGTCGTCCTCTTCTTCTACCCGCTGGACTTCACCTTCGTCTGACCCACCGAGATCCTCGAGTTCTCCCGGCGGGAGAGCGAATTCGCGGCCGAAGGCGTCCAGGTCCTCGGCGTGAGCACGGACAGCAAGTTTTCCCACCTCGCATGGGTCAATCACGAACTGGGAGTGTTGAATTATCCCCTGTTGGCGGATTTCACCAAGCAGGTTTCGAAGGAGTACGGCGTCCTGCTGGAGGGGCTGGGGGCCGCGTTGCGCGGGACGTTCATCATCGACCCGGACGGGCTTGTCCGTGCGTCGATCGTACAGGACCTCTCCGTGGGCAGGAGCGTCGACGAGCTGCTGCGGTTGGTGTCGGCACTCAAGACCGGCGAGCTGTGCCCCGTCGGGTGGAAGCCCGGCACACCGTTCCTGGGCAAATGACGAAAAAGCCCCCCGCTGCGTCATTCCGCCGCCGGGGCTTCCTGTGGACGTGAGCCCCTACAGATTCGCGAGTTCCTTCTCGATCAACTGGACGTGGTTGCGTTCGAACCCCGTGAGGAAGTCGAACACCTTCCTGATCTCGGGGTTCGTCGACTTCGCGGATGCGTCGCTGAAGAGGGCGACCGCTTCCTTCTCGAGGGAGAGGGCCATCTCGAGCACCTCGCGCTTCGTCGCGATCCCCCGGATCCGGGAGAGCAGTTCCTTGTGCGTGTCCTGCACGAGCTCGTCGATGTCCGGCAGCCCCTCCTTGCCCAGGATGTCCTTGTAGGGGGCCCACATCTCGGATCGGACGTTCCGGTCGTAGAGGTCCTCCAGCGACAGGAAGTGGCCCTTCTCGTCGCCGGCCAGCTTGAGAAGCGTTTCCTGCAGCTCCTTTTCCTTCACGATGGAGCCGGCGTGCTTGTAGAAGACGTACGCCGCGATCTCGGAGTTGATGCCCAGGTTGACGTACTTCAGCGCGTCTTCGGAAAATTGCATGGGTGACGTCCTCCGGTGATGGGTGGTTTCCCTTTTCTACCACACTCCCGCGTCGATCGGCCACCGGCCGACCCGTCAGACCCCTCAGCTTCCCCCGTAGCCGACGGTCGCCTTCCCCCCCTCCAGCACGACCGGGACCTCCCGGCGCCCTCCCGTCAGGGCGAGCATCTCCTTCATCGAGGCGGGGTTTCTCTGCACGTCGCGGTACTCCACCGTTGCGCCGGCCTTCTCGTAGTCCCTACGAGCGTTGGTGGTGTACGGTCAAGAGTCCTTCCCGAAGATGACGACGATGCGCGGCATGATCTCCCTCCTTTGCCCGCTGAGGGCGTAAACTTCGGGCTCGCCCTGCGTCTATGCACCGGCGGCGAATCCGCCCATGGCTCGCAATCGTTGGATGCGGGCCTCCGTGGGTGGATGCGTGGACATCAGCGACGATGCGTCCGGTCCGAACGCCCGCAGCGGGTTGACGATGAACAGGTGCTGGGTCCCCCGGTTCTCCCCGGGGACGTGCGGCCCCCCGGCCGCGATCTTCTCGAGGGCGGACGCCAGCCCGAGGGGATTCCGCGTGAAGCCGGCCGCCGCCGCGTCGGCGTGGTACTCCCGCTGGCGGGAGATGCTCATCTGCAGGATCCTCGCCGCCAGCGGCGCGAGGACCGCCAGCAGCAGCGCGAGGACGAAGAGGGCGGCGTTTCCCCCTCTCCCTCCCCGGCCTCCCGGGGAACGGCCCCGGCGGCCCCATATGGTTCCCCGCAGGAAGAGGTCGGACAGGAGGGCGACGGCCCCGACGAGGACCGCCGCGCAGACGTTGTACAGCGTGTCGCGGCTCTTGATGTGGGCCAGTTCGTGCGCGATCACCCCCTGGAGTTCCTCGCGGGAAAGCCGGTCGAGGAGCCCGGCCGTGACGGCGACGGACGCCTCCTCCGGCCGCCGCCCGGCGGCGAAGGCGTTCAACCCCTCGGTGGGGATCACGTACACCTTGGGGGGCGGGACGCCGGCGGCGATCGCCATCTCCTCCACGACGTTGCGCAACTGCCGGTGGGCTTCCTCACCCGCCTCCTGCGCTCCGTGGATCGAAAGCACGATCGAGGAGCCGCTGAAGTACGCCGTCGCGCCGAGGATGGCGTACAGCACGAAGGAGAGTCCGAGCCCCGCCCCGACGTCCCCGTAGGCGCCCCCGATCGCCGTCCCGAGGAGGAAAAAGACGACGAAGAGGAGGGCGAAGAGGAGGAAGGACATCCGGACGTTGTGCCGCGCCGCCTCGGTAAAGAGCAGCATCGGGACCGGCCGCAGCCGGGGGAGGGCCTCCGAAGGGGGCGGGGAGGGGCCGACGAGCGCCCCGGCCCCGGGCTGCGTCCCGAACGGCTCCCGGCAGAGGTAGCAGAAATCCGCCCCGGGCGGATTGACGCCGCCGCACTTCGGGCAGGCCGCGCCGTTCCTTTCCGCCACGCCGGTTCCCCGCGCTACCGCAGGTCCGCCTTCGGCACCGCCCGGCTTTCGGGTTCCGTCTCGAAGTACGCCTCCTGGCCGAAGTTGAAGAAGGAGGCGATGAAGTTGGTGGGGATCGACTGGATCGCGTTGTTGTACGTCATCACGGAGTCGTTGTAGAACTGGCGGGCGAAGGAGATCTTGTTCTCCGTCCCGGTGAGCTCCTCCTGCAGGGAGGCGACGTTCCGGTTGGCCTTGAGCTCGGGGTAGTTCTCGACGACGGCGAAGAGGCTCTTCAGCGTCTCGGTCAGGACGCTCTCCGCCTTCGCCTGGGCCGCCGGTCCCTTCGCCGTAAGGGCCGCCCCGCGGGCCTCGATGACCCGGGTCAACGTCTCCTGTTCGTACGACATGTAATCCTTCACGACCTCCACCAGGTTCGGGATGAGGTCGTACCGGCGTTTCAGTTGCACGTCGATCTGGTGCCAGGCGTTCTTGATCTGGTTGCGGAAGCGGACGAGCTTGTTGTAGGCGGCCACGAACCAGGCGACGATGACCGCGGCCAGGATGAGGGGAATGTAAGCCATCGTCGACCCTCCGGCGGGGGAAATTGGGCGATTCACCTTGCGAATCGCTATTTTCCGCTAAGTCTATCGGATGTATGATGGTTGTCAAACGAAAAGGGCCGCGCCCTTTTCCGCGAGGGGAACGACGATCGGAACATCGCACGGAAAAGACCCGAAAGGCTCTTCCGGACACCGCAAGGGGAAACCCTCCGTCGTCCGCCGGGGTCCCGGGGAGGTAAAACTCCCGCCCCGGCCGGAGGATGCGAAGAGAGGATCCTCCGCGCGCGGGCGGAGTTCCCGTCCCGCGCAACCGGACAGGGGGGTCGGGAAGCGTCCCGTTTCCGGGGAGCAGGGAAAAGGCGCGCACCGGCCGCCGCGGGCCCCGCACGGTCCGATCCCCCGCGCCCCTCGCCCCGCGTTCCCGGAGCTCCTGGCGCCCGCCGGGTCGGCCGAAGCCTACTACGCCGCCGTCGACGCGGGCGCCGACGCGGTCTACCTCGGCCTCGGGAAGTTCAACGCGCGCGAGCGGGCGGAGAACTTCAATCTCGCCGACTTTTGCCGCATACGGCCCCACGCCCGCGCCCGCGGCGTCCGGCTGTACGTGGCGATGAACACCCTGCTCACCGAGGCGGATCTCCCCGAGGCGATCGGCCTGCTCCACCAGGTGGCGCCGCTTTCTCCCGACGCGCTCATCGTCGCGGATCTCGGGCTGGTGCGGATCCTCCACGAATTCTTCCCGCGGATTCCCGTGCACATGAGCACGCAGGCCGGCTGCGCCTCCCTGGAGGCCGCGGAGGAGTTCGCCCGGATGGGGGCGTCCCGCGTGATTCTGGAGCGCCACCTTCGGAAGGAGGAGATCGCCCGGATCGCCGCGCGCTCTCCCGTGGGCGTGGAGATCTTCGTCCACGGGTCGATGTGCTACTCCTTCTCCGGCAAATGTTTTTTCTCCTCGTATCTCGGCGGAAAGAGCGGGAACCGCGGGGCGTGCGTCCAGCCGTGCCGGCGCCTGTACGGCCACGAGGGGGAGCCGGAGGCGATCTTCTCCACCCGGGACCTGTCCCTTCTGCCGCACCTGCCCGACCTCGTCCCCCTGGGGATCGCCGCGCTGAAGATCGAGGGGCGGATGCGGGGGGCGGACTACGTGGCCGGCGTCGTATCGGCGTACCGCGCGGTCCTCGACGGCATCCGCGCGGGTACTCCCGCGGAGGCGGTGGAGGAAGGAAAGCGGATCCTCTCGCAGGTGATCGGCCGGGAAACGACGCCCGGACTGCCCGGGGGCGCGGCCCAGGGCGAGGTGGCGACGGGGGGCGGATCGGGGAACGTCGGGGACCTCGTCGGGACGGTGGCGCGCGTCGAGGACGGCTGGGCGTTCGTCCCGGCGGCTTCGGTCGTCTCTCCGGGGGATCGGCTGCGCGCGCAGTTCCGGGAGGACGGCGCGGGGAGAGGCTTCTCCGCCGTCGACCTGCGGGAGGGGGAGGGGGGCCTCCGGGTCAAGGTGCCGTTTCCCGTCTCCCCCGGCGACCTGTTGTTCCGCGTGGGCGGCGCGGGACGCGCGGAGTACACGCGGCGGGCCCGGAGGGAGATGGAATCGACCCCGCCGGACGGCGCCCGTTTCCTGGTTTCCGTCTCTCCGGGGACGGTGACGGTGAAGGCGTCGTACGGAAACGCGGAGAAGGTGTTCGTGTACCGCGTCTCCGGTCCGCCGGGCGGCCCGCCCGGCACGGTTCCCGCGGACGGGGAGCGACAGCTCGCAGAGGCGTACCGGGGCGACCTGCCGCTGGCCGGCGTCCATGTCGAAATCCACGGCGGTCCGGGCGTATGGGGGGATGTGCGGACCTTGTTCCTCCAGGCGGCCCGGCAATTCGACCGGGAGTTCTACCTCGCCGGGAAACGGATGCGGGTGGAGATCCTCCCGACCTTGCGGGTATCGGGGAGCCGGCCGGAGGGGCCGTCCCCGGTGATCTTCGCGGGGTGCCGGCCGGAGCAGCTCCCCCACCTGCCGAAGACGCCGGATATAGTGCCCGTGGTGGAGTTTACCCGGTCCCTCGCGCGCGATCCGTCCCCGGCGGCGCGGTACGCCCGGTCCGGGGGGTTCCTCCGGCTCTCCTCGCCGATGCTCGAGTCGGATTCGGCGTTCCTTCGCCGCACCGTCATCGATGCGATCCGGAAAGGGTTCACGCGGTGGGTCGTATCGGACGCGGGACACTTCCGGCTGTTCGCGCCCGCTCCCTTGCGACGCCAGGTGACGCTGATCAGCGACCATTCCCTCTACGCCTTCAACATGGGAGCCCTCGCGGCCCTGTCGTGGATGGGCGCGGCGCGGATGATCCTTCCCCTGGAGGCGACCCTGCCGGCGCTGCGGGACGTGGGGAAGTTCCTCTACGGCCTGGGGATCGCGGTGGCGTACGGCACCGTGCCGCTCATGACCTCCCGCCTCCTCCCGGCGGCCGGGGTGCGCGGCGGGGAGGTCGTCAGCCCGCGGGCCGAGCGGTTCCACGTGACGGCGGACGAGCACGGATCGGTCCTCCTTCCCGCGGAGCCGTTCTCCGCTTCGGGGTCGCTCCACGTGCTGCGGGAGGCGGGAATCCGGGATTTCTTCGCCGACCTCCGGGGGCTCGGCGCGGCGGAGATCCAGGAGGTGCTGTCGGCCCTGTTTGCCGATCGGGCGATCCCCGGGACCTCGACCTTCAACCTCCTCCGACGGAATTTCTGACGGGACGGCGGCAGTGAACCTGCGCAACATCGGGATCATCGCGCACATCGACGCGGGGAAGACGACCTTCACCGAGCGTCTCCTCTTCTACGCCGGGATCACCCACCGGATGGGGGAGGTCCACGACGGCGACGCGCAGATGGACTACCTGCCGCAGGAGAAGGAGCGGGGGATCACGATCAACGCGGCGGCGACGCACTTCTCCTGGCTCGGGGCGGAGGTCCACCTGATCGACACGCCGGGACACGTCGACTTCACCATCGAGGTGGAGCGGTCGCTCCGCGTGCTGGACGGCGCGGTGGCGGTCTTCTGCGGCGTGGGAGGCGTGGAGCCGCAGTCCGAGGTCGTCTGGCGCCAGGCGGACCGGCACGGGATCCCCCGCCTGGCGTTCGTCAACAAGCTCGACCGGCCCGGCGCCGACTTCGACCGTGTGGTCGACGAAATGGCGCGCAAGCTCAACGCCCGCGGCGTTCCGGTGACCGTCCCGCTGTACGAGGACGGGACGTTCACGGCGGTGGCCGACCTCGTGACGAAGGAGCGGGTGTCGTTTTCCGCGGAGGACCATGGGGCGGGGGTGTCCCGGCTGCCCCTCTCCGACGCGGAAGCCTCGTTGTGCGCGCGGTACGTCGAGACGCTGCTCGAGGCGGCCGCGGACGTCGACGACGCGGCGGCCGAGAAGTACCTGTCGGGGGAGGAGCTCCCGGTGCCGCTTCTGCGGGCGGCCCTGCGCAAGGGGACGCTGGCCGGAAAGATCTACCCGGTCTTCGCGGGCTCCGCGCTTCGCAACCGCGGGGTGCAGCCGGCGATGGACGGCATCGTCCATTACCTCCCCTCCCCTCAGGAAGGTCCGCCCGCCCGCGGGGACGATCCCCGCACCGGCGTGCCCTCGATCCGCAAGCCGGTCCCGTCCGCGCCGTTCTCGGCCCTCGTGTTCAAGGTCCTCCAGGAGGAGGGTCGCCGCACCGTCTACCTGCGGGTCTACTCGGGGAAAGTGGAGGAGGGGGACACGTTGCTGAATGCCGCCGCCGGGATGAAGGAGAAGGTGGCGCGGCTGTTCCGGATGCATGCGGGGAAGAAGGAGCGGATCGCCGGCGCGGCGGCGGGGGACATCGTCGCCGCCCGGGGAATCCGGTTCGCCCGGACGGGGGACACGCTGTGCGACCCGGAGGCGCCGATCGTGTTCGAATCGATCGAGATCCGCAAGCCGGTCGTGTCGGTGGTCGTCGAGCCGAAGACCGTGCGGGAGATGGACCGGTTGCGGGAGCTCCTGTGCACGATGATGGACGAGGACCCGACGCTGTCGTTCCGGGAGGACGCCGACACCGGGCAGATCCTCCTCTCCGGGATGGGGGAACTCCACCTCGAGATCGCGATCGACCGCCTGGCGCGGGAGCACGGCATGGAGGTGCGCAAGGGAACCCCCCAGGTGGTGTACCGGGAGACGGTGGCGACGGAAGGGGTGGCGGAAAGCGTCTTCGAGCGGGACGTCGCGGAGCGCCCGGTGAAAGTGGTGACCGTGGTGAGCGTGTCGCCCGCCCCCCGCGGCTCGGGCGTGCGGATCTCCGACGGCTTCCGCCTGCTCGGCCTGCCGCAGGATGCGGCCGACGGCGTGGAGATGGGGCTGCGGGAGGGGGCGTTCTTCGGCGCCCTCGGCTACCCGGTGGACGACGTGACGATCGAGGTCTCCCGCGCGGAGTTCCTCTCGGGGATCCCCTCGCCGATGGCGGCGAAAGTGGCGGCGGCCAAGGCGTTCCATGAGGCGTACGAGAAGGGGAAGCCGTACCTGCTGGAGCCGGTGATGGCGGTGGAGATCGCCGTGCCGGACGAGTTCCTCGGCGGGGTGATCGGCGACGTCAACGCCCGCCGCGGCAAGGTCACCTCGGTCGACCGCCGCCCGGAGGGGAGCTACCTTTCGGGGAAGATCCCCCTGAAGGAGATGTTCGGCTACGTCACCGCCCTTCGCTCCCTTTCCCAGGGGCGGGGGAACTATACGATGAAGTTCTCGCACTACGACAAGGGATGAGGGCATTCGCTCGCCATAACCTGCGGGAGTGACGCTACGGTAAGGTCCGGCGGAGTCGCCGCAGGAGGGGGGGCGCAGTGAGGTAAAGCGCAGCCGTGCAGGTTCATCGCACGGCGAGCCACGAACGGAGCCCCGCCCTCCG
>Ga0209324_10003183_pt1 | contig 11278 bp, 13 predicted proteins | sample Rifsed19ft3_FD_184015 | JGI IMG/M metagenome (GOLD analysis project Ga0209324, IMG submission 184015) | Soil microbial communities from Rifle, Colorado, USA - sediment 19ft 3 (version 2) | ecosystem: Environmental > Terrestrial > Deep subsurface > Rock core/Sediment | place: Rifle, Colorado...
AAGAAGTAAAACATATTGTAATATGTATCCGCTCTTTGTATCAAACTTGCTGATCGCATAATCATAGGCGTCTTTGCCGCGAAAGACAGAACTCAGGGTAAAAATATGTAAAAATAAAAATATGGTAACTGCCACACCGGTAACCCTGTGTATCCAGAACGACAGCATGCCGGGATTTCTGTTTTTCGCCAGGTCTTTAAAACCTTCCTTTAGTTTTTGACTAAACCCCGCCATTTTTTATCGCAAACCAGATAAGGATATACAATCCAATGCCATAAAGAATAACACCCACAAACCAGAGCGCCTGTTTGAAAAAAAAGTTTGTTCGTTTGCTCAAATTAAAATCCGCCAGAATGCCCCAAAGCCCATTCAATCCGTGAAAAACAACCAGGGCAAGCAGGCAGCAATGAAAGGCAATCCATCCGGGAGAACAAAATCTTTGGACAATTTCATCATAATAGCGGGAGGCATATCTGCTGGGGCTAAAGTGGAAGGTAAAGAAATGAACGGATATCCCCAGCACCAACAACAGGGCTGTAATCCTCTGCAGAAACCACGACCAAAAACCATGTTTTTCTATATTCATTATTTTTTACCGCCAGAGCACGCCGAGTACGCAGAGAAGGAAAGCATAGGTTGAGAAGATGGGAAGTTAGGAAACTGGAAATATCTCAACCTCTCAGCTTCTGAACCTCTCAATTTCTTGTCAATTTCCTCTTTGTCCTCTGCGTCTTTGCGGTGATTATTACGATCTTTTGTAAAGATTCATTAAATCGTCTCTCGTAAAGACAGACTCGAAAGAAATGCTTTTTCTCTCAATATTCTCCCGCCCGCCCTCCTGGCGGTCCACCAGGGCAATGGCCTTTATCACGTTCAGATTGGACTCCCTGGCACGGTCTACGGCTTCTATCGTGGATTGACCGGTGGTTACCACATCATCCACAATGACGACCTTATTGCCTTCCTGCACGTTTCCTTCAATCCACTTCATCAGTCCGTGTTCCTTTGCCTTTTTTCGCACGACAAAGGCGTTAATGGCATCGTCCTGCATACCGCTCACCATAGCGGTGGCGAAAGCAATGGGGTCTGCACCCAATGTCAGACCCCCGATGGCATTAATATGAAGCGGTTTGACTTTGTTGTAAAAAAGGTGTCCGATCAGCAGCATGGACTCAGGGTCTAATGTCGTAGTTTTGCAATTGATGTAATAGTTACTCATCCTGCCTGATACCAGTTTGAAGATAGGTTCTTCACTGTATTTGAAGGATTTTTGCAAAAGAATTTCGAGTAATCGGTTTTCAGCTTTAATTAGATTCATAATTTATGATTTTAGATTTACGATGTGCGATCTTAGATTTAAATTTTGTTAATTAAAATGGTAATTCAATTTTAAATCGTAAATCATAGATCGTAAGTCGTAAATTTTAGTTTCCCTAAAAATATTACAACAACTTATCCACCTGCTCACACAGGGTTTTAACGGCATCGGCAGAACGTTTCAAGGCAGCCGATTCTTCTGCGTTAAGTTTGATATCAAAAATCTGCTCAATACCCTTTGCGCCAAGTTTCGTCGGTACGCCAACAAAGAGTCCGTTGATGCCATATTCCCCTTCACACAGGGCGGCACACGGAAGTATCTTCTTTTTGTCTTTTAAAATTGCTTCAACCATCTCTGCTACAGCTGCTGACGGGGCATAAAAGGCGCTGCCAGTCTTGAGTAAATTGACAATCTCCGCACCGCCATCCCTTGTGCGCTTCACAATGGCCTCCAGTCTTGCCTTTGGAATTAGTTCCTCAACGGAAACACCTGCAACTGTCGTATATCGTGTCGAAGGAACCATAGTATCTCCGTGTCCGCCAAGTACAAAGGAGTGGATATTTTCCACAGACACGTTGAGTTCCATCGCAATGAATGTGCTGAAACGGGCTGCATCCAGCACACCTGCCATACCTATCACACGATGCTTAGGAAACCGACTAACTTTATGTGCTATGTAGGTCATGGCATCTAGCGGATTGGACACAATAATGAGGATGGTATTGGGTGAGGTTTTTACAACATTTTCAACCACCCCTTTTACGATACCGGCATTGATCTTGAGTAAATCATCTCTGCTCATTCCCGGCTTCCTTGCCACGCCAGAGGTGACGACTACAATATCAGAGTCCCTTGTTTCTTCATATCCGTTAGCACCTGTAATCCTCGTATCATAGCCGTAAACCGGCCCGGATTCTAAAAGATCCAATGCCTTTCCCTGCGGCATGTCCTGAACAATATCCACCAGTACCACATCACCTATCTCTTTTTCAGCCAGGCGCTGTGCCGTGGTAGCGCCCACATTCCCAGCGCCAACGACGGTTATCTTTTTTCTAGACATATAGAATCCATCCTTTAAATTATTCTTTTAATTTTAAATATAGGCTCTTCGGGCTTATTAATCCGAAGATGGAAATCGAAAATATTTTTTTGCCTAGAACTTTCGCTAGGTTCTAATAATTTTCTTAAATTCCAGTAAAGGTATTTACATAGACCATTTTAAAGCCATTTCTTTCTCAGCGTTAAGTTGCCATATCTGTAATCGCACATAAGTAATTCGAACTACTTTGCCCATCCGTTTTGCCCTTAGCCTAGGTTCTATAAGCTTTGCCTTTGTATCGGCTTCAGATAAGCCCATTCTTTCACCTTCAATTGGTATCTTTAAATTTGTAAGGCAGTTAAAATTTTATCCACTATTCCTGGAAACCTAGCAAAATAATGATTATCTGGAAAATCACCAATAAATATTTTCAAAGCTTCTATAGCTTTATCATCATAGGGCATTTCAGAATCTTTAAAATATTTGCCAAATATACCTTTGAACAAACATAACGATAAATAAAGTATTGCTATCAAATGATTGAATGACATTGATAAACGTTCTTCATCGTAGCTAAATCCCAAGTTAAATGTAAATCCACTTTTTTGTGCATTTACAATATCTTTCAATACAGTAAATTTATTACCATGTATAGGCATGCTCAAAAAACTATACATTTCATCTTCATCAGCAATTTTAAGTTCTTGGGTTAAAACATTAGAAGGCTTAAATTGCTTTATTGATGGTAATTGTTTTCTAATTTGCTTTTTAAACCCATAACCTAATACGGAATCTGCATTCTGTGGATTTTTCTGTAAAAAACAAATTGCCAATAAATTTTCGTAAGCCATTCGACAAACAGCAAGCCCTTCATCGTAATAGCCAGCAATAATCTGGTTAAACGCCGAAGTTAATGTCTTGGGTGTTCGTGAAATAAGAACTGATTTAGCCTGTTTATCTATATCCCACGGTTCCCAGCCATCTTTGGGAATATAATTTAAACGATCAATAGATTTTGCTAATAGTTCCACATTATCTTCAAAAAACTTTATATAGCCAATAAACTTATTAAGGGTCTCTTGTGTATATTCATTTTCAAATGCCTTAATCTGGGACATAAAAACAGATGCAGATTTATTAAGGGCTTGATTAATTAATTTTGCCTTTTCTTCGTCTTCCATTTATTTTTTGTTTGAGGTTATGTTTGAATAGTCTCTTCAAGCGATATCGTCTTAGCGGCATATAGAAGCGCTGCTTTAATATCATCTTTCTTTAGAAATGGATATTCTTTCAGTATCTCATCCTCTGTTTCACCATAAGCAAGTTTTTCTAAGATTATTTCTACCGTTAACCGTGTCCCCTTGACTACCGGTTTGCCAAACATTATTTTTGGATTTGCTTCTATTCTGTTCAGTAATTTTTTCTCCACTTCGATGCCTCCTGCAAATTTTTATATAGGTGTAAATCTAACCTTTTCTTTAGCAATAACAACAAAATGGTTCGATATTCTGTCCTTGTGAGAAATTAAAACTTTTCTGAGTAATTTTATCTTTTCCCTTGTATCTTGTCCTTTAATCCTGAAAAGAATAATTCCAGAGGATACTAATTTCTGTCTAAATACAATCTCTCCAAAATCCTTATCATTGGTTAACAAGATACGGTTTTCTTTTTGTGCAATTTTAAAGATACTCATATCATCCAGATGCGGATTTTCTTCAGCTATCCAGGTTATATCATATCCAAGTTTTCTGAATTCATCCACAATCAGTTTCTCTATGTTTACATCCGCCAGGAATTTCAAATAAGTTCCCCTTTAAATGCCCTGTTCAAGATGACCTCCTTGAATGCCGTGCCTTATCTTCCCAGTTTTTCATAATCTAGCATGCTCCGTTACATAACCGTTACATAAAAAAGTCATTGATATTCAACAACTTATATTAAAGATGGCTTTTAATTTACTCTCTGAGTTACATAAGATGGTTGATATTTTCGATATCTTCATCGCTTGGTTCCAATCTGTCTTCAAGATCGCTCCTAAACACGCCTTTTATAAGTCTCCCATCTTTCAAGTATTCGAAAAACTCAGGATAGCTATTGGGACTTAAAAAGTGGAAGATATATTTTTGTTTAATTCCCATCACTTCTAATTCATTATTGAGGTCTTCAAAATGTTGGTTTGCCCACCTTAATTTTGCCTTGTTTTCGACACAGTCATCACCATCGGCCTTTATTTCAACGACTATGATAAAATCGGTTTTGGCTTGATGTATTTTTATAAAAAAGTCTGGATTAAACGTTTGTTGTTTAGGATGTTCGCCCTTTCTCCATGAGTATTCAACGCCATAAAATCCTTGATCCCTTGATTTAATCCACGCATCTATCTTTTCGGCAATCTCTTTTTTGCATAGGTATTCAACAAACTTTTTTTCAGGTTCTGCATTTGTAAGCACAATATCAAGGGATGTTTTGAATAAATATTGATTCGTCTTTTTTTCTGCACCTTTCGGAAAACTCTCATCTTTTATTATTTCTTCCAGTATTTCTCCTACTTCCTTTAAAAGCTCATTTTCATAGTTATCGGTATAGAAGACCGTGGCACCATGCCTCAAATTCCCAACCGCAAGAGTTTCCCTATCCATTTCTAGGGTGTTTATAGGTTTTGGTTCATTTACTTTTCTTACATTTACAACTGTCTTTCCTCTCTTTCTCAATAACGTTCCAAATGCCTGGAGTATTTTCTGCCTGTTTTTTTCAACCAATCTATCGCCTTTAATGCCAACCCTATCCATAGAATTTCTGAGTATCTTTTTTAGCATCTCTTTAGGAGGGAGATTATTTTTCGTATACTCACCTTCGGGTAACTTTAATATCTTTCCTTCCCACTCCCTTGTTTTAAACTCCTCACAAATTTTATTCACTATTTCATCAACGCTATAGGTGTTATATTCTACTAAGGTATTTTTTGAATACACATCGCCAACCAGGCTTGTATATTCGGTTGGTTTCTCGTCTTCTTCAATTTGTGCAATTAATTCAATGTACCCCTTTGTATAATCAAAAATCTCTGCATTCCTTTTATGCTCCTTCTCCTGAGGGTTTTTATCATAATTTATGTTGTACAAGGCAAAATTATATTGAGATCTCTCACCTTCTTTTACAATGGAGCTCGTGAGTTTCATTTCAATTTCAAGGATCTCATCAACGAGTCCCTTGATATTTCTGCTCCAGGCATCGTGGTTAAAGACCCTTACCTTTGGCTGAGGGGATTGGTATTCTGGGGGAATTCTTAATCCCCTGCCCAGTACCTGCGCAATCAAAAGTTTAGAATTAAATGCCCTGTCTTCCCACGGCACAATCTGAAATACGTTTTTAACATCCCACCCTTCTGTAAGCATGGATACAGATACTATCCACGCAACAGGGTCGTCTTTGTCATCAATTTTTTTCAGTTTTGCAACGTTTGCTTTATGCTCTTGCGCCGACGTTACAATCAAAACCTTTTTCTCGATCTCATCCCTTGACAGAGATTCTTTTATAGACAGAAAATCCAGCAGATTTTCCATAAGTCTTTTGGCATGCGTAATATCTTTAGTTATCAATATAGTTAATGGTTTTACTTTTCTGTATTTGTTTTGATTTTCAACATGATTGTCGTATATCTTCTGAAATTTTTCGTCCTGGCTAATACTCTCATCTTTACTGACGTAATCAACCATTTTGACCATCTTGTCATCTACTGCCTGCCTGAGAGAATATCGGTAAATAACGTCATTAAAGTATTCATCCTCTTTATAGGCAGTACCGGTAAAACCCATAATGTACTTGAAGTTATAATTCGGGCTTAATAGGAATTCCTTCCAACATTTAATACTCTGGCTTTCTTTGTCTCTACCAGTAACTTTATTATAGGCATGGTGAACTTCATCGCTCAGAACCAATGTCTTTTCTCCATTGCCTGAAAGGCTATCTCGTATAGAAGACCCCGTTCTTTCGTACACAGCATTAATATTTTCCACACAAATATCACCTTCCTTTATGGTGTTATTGGCATTAATGACCCTTGGATTTTTGTTCTTTGCGTCTTCAGGAATTGTCTGTTTTACCTTGCTATCTCCGCTTAAAGATAAAAACTTTTCCATAAGACCGCTTTCAATGGTCAATGAGGGACATAAAACCAGTGCTCTATCCACAAGGCCAAGTCCCAGCATTATTTGAGCAACGCCGTAGATAACGTAACTTTTCCCTGTGCCTGTAGCCAAATCCACATTAGCAGAAAGTTTATTCGGTAATTGCACATGATGAAAATATTCATTGATATCACGGTATCTGTTGCGCAATTCTGCATTTTTCGTCCAGTTTTCTCTTACCAGATCTTCAATGGCTCTGTATTTACCTGATGCAAGATAAACAAGGGCGTTTTCTATTGCCTCTTTTTGATACTGCCGATCTCCACATAGCACATCCAGGAACCTCTCCCACTTCGACAAATTAAGCTTAATCGGATCGTAGGAACGGCTAACCTCTAAGACAAGATCCTTGGTGTTGTAAGTTTTTATTTCCAGCACAACTATTCCTCGCTGAGAGCATCACATGCTTTTAAATAATAAGATTTTCACTATTACCGTTTATCGTTTTTTAATATTTAAGACTTCTTTAAATTCATTCCCGTAAATGTCAATATACACAACCATGACCTTATTACCGCACTCCTCTTTAACGAGAGGAATGGTTATATTTTTCAGATGTCTTAATTCTTTTTTGATCTCGTCTTCAGTTTCTTCCTCGTTCTTCTTTGGCAATAAATCCTCTGCAAAGTGGAATTCATCCATTACAAATCCCTTACCGTCGTAATCCTTGTCAATAAGCACCATTGCGAGGGATTCAAAATTTTCCAAATCTGATCCGGTTTCTTCTTCAAGGTAGTTGGATTGAAACCTTATGATCTGGATTTCTGCATTTTTCCCATTGGTTTTCAGCTTTGATTCTACCTCTGGCTGTCGTATGAAGTGGAAGCCTACCGCATCCTCAAGGTCATTCACGTTTTTCTTACTCTGGGGCTGTCTAAATTTTTTAAACTGTACCTTGTGAAGCTCTTTTATGATCTGATACGGCACCTTCAGAAAATAGTATCTCACCTTGCCTATTTCATGATAATCAGTAATAAAGTCAACGTAGTTTGCAGGGGCAATAACATAGAGCCGTTCCCCAATTTTACTGCCTATATGGGAGTGTAAATCTTCAAGATATTCCTCATCAACCGCCGCATCGCTAAATTGCCAGTATGGATACACAAGGACGTAGTAACCATCCTTTTTCTGCCCATCTATTTGAATGCCACCAATCTTTTTGCTTATTTGTTCAACTTCAAAGAGATTCATGACAAAGTTAAGGTAATCATCCTTTTTTAACTCAAAAATCTTTTTCAGGTCATAAAGTCCTGTATTAACCGTAACGAAACTTCTTGCCTTCTTACTGTATTTCTTTTTTGGATTTTCTAAATCCTTGCTGTCTTCAATGGTCAAGATTCGTTTCTGCATCGCATAAAAGGCAAGTTTTCCAATATCACAAACAATCCAACGCCTGTTGAGTTTTTCAGAAACAGCGGCAGTAGTACCTGAACCACCGAAAAAATCAAATACTATATCACCATCGTTTGTCCCAGCTTTTATTAAATATTTTAATAAGTCTTCCGGTTTTTCTGTTGGATATTCAGTTATTTGAGAAAATTTAATCATCTCATTATTCCAAACGTCTCCCACAGAGACAAATGCTGCATCTTTCTGTGTAATTATTTTTACAACTTCTTCTTTCGTCTTACCACTATCTTTTAAGACGTAAGTCTTAAGAGATACACCTTGCTCAAGCTCCCATTCGGCTGGTTTTCTCCCCATCCTTCCCCTTGTATAAAACCAGCCATGTTCGTCTTTTTGAATATTCTTAACAGTTGATTCTTTATACGGACCTAAAATAGGATTCCAAAATCTATTTCTTCTTTCTTTTGAATATATCAGAATATTTTGATATTCTGTTGGCATTGAAGAGCTTGTTGAATGGGATCGAGAACTTCCACCCTCTCTTCCTTTATGCCAAATAATTTCATTAATGTAGTTGCTTTCACCTAACACTTCGTCTAATACAATTTTTATGTAGTGTGATCTTTTATTATCAAGGTGCACAACAATATTTCCATCTTCAGATAGAATTTCCCTTGCTAAGATTAATCTTCTTCTTAAAAATTCAATAAAAACAGAACCTTTGATTTTATCAGAATACGCCTTTTCCCCTTTACTTGATTTCATTTCAGTATCAGTTGCAAATGGCGGATCTATATAAATAAGCTTAACTTTGCCTTTTACTCTATCTTTTATAAGAAGATCCTTATTCTCATAAACTGTCTTTAAAAATTGCAGGTTATCACCAAAGACAATCATATTACGCCAGTCATTTTTGCCCGTTGGATAATCTTCTCCATTGAAAACCTTTTCCACCTGCAAAGGCACAGGAAAGACACCATCCTCGTTGGCAAGTATATCTTCCTTCCTCATCTTGCCAGCATAAACAAGTTCGTACTCCTTTTGTTTTACAGGAAATATCTTATACTTGTAGTCATCTGGTATAGACTCGCCCTTTTGAAGTTTTTCAATTAAAAACTGGATGTCATATTCATTGAGTTTGCTCATATATTTACCTGTTTACTTGCTTTGCTGCTTTTTCAATCCAATCACCCATCTTATTGTATCCGTCATCTTTAAACCACAAATAAAAACTATATCCCTTTGGTATTTCTCCACATCTTTCAGAAGTATTACCCTGTAAATCCTTGATTTTACTAATATCTATACCTAAAAGGCCTTTTCTTTCTTTAATACTTTTTTCAATTTCATATTTTATCCATCTACTACCACAAGTCTTTTCACCTACTAAAACTACTGTTACAGATGTTCCCTCAAGTTGTTTATCTATCCAATTTCTAATTGCATTATCTCCTTGTTTTTCTAATTTTTCAAAATCTGCTGCATCAATAAATCCTGCTGCTTCTTTCCCTTGAGCAACCCAACTATTTCTAACAACCATTGCTCTTGATACATCTTCCTTATATTTGAAGCTGAAAAACACCCTTCTTGCCATTTTAATTGCCTCCTTGTTTGGACAAAAACAGGACGAATATGTACATACCAATCAAAATTGCGATACAACCATAAAACCAGCCTAAAGTGATTGAAAACATTATCCTGAATTTTGACTGGACATCCCCTTTAAACCGGTAAGCGTTCATGTCAAATAAATATTCATCCGTTTTTAACCTATTGCTGATAACCCAATCGTAGAGTTTTCTGTACATTCTCTCCTGCCGTAGAAAATAGGCATTCAGAAACCAGAAAACTATTAGAGGGATAAAGGATATTAACACCTGATATTTATCCCCTTTCAAAAGAAGCGTAACGACTACCAGGGTAATAGCCCATCCCTTGATCATAAAGGAATTAAAAGCCAGTCGCTTGATGATATCCTGAATTATCTTTATTTCTTCGATGAAAAACTTTTCTAACGGTTCTTTTTCCAACATCAGGTATCACATCCTTTCAACATACCTTCAGCCTGAAAACTAAAACAACCGTCCTTACTAATAATTACGTGATCAATCACCTCGATACCGACCATTTTGCCTACCTCTAACAATCTATTCGTTATCGCAATATCTTCTTTACTTGGGTCAATATTTCCAGAAGGATGATTATGCACAAAGATTATCCCTGCAGCCCTATCACTTATTGCATCGGCAAACACCTCTCTTGGATGAACAATGCTATGATTCAAAGTACCAATAAAAACAATCCTTTTCTGGATCAAATAAGATGCACCATCTAACGTCAGACTTAAAAAATATTCTTGTTTTTTAGCCCTTAATTCTTCTACCAATTTTGCTACATCATCAATATTCTTAACCTTTATTCCTTCTTTTACCAAAAATCTTTTTGAAAACTCAATTGCTGCCATTATCTGACACGCCTTTGCAAGTCCAACACCTTCAATATCCCTTAACTTTTCCAGATTAATATTATCAAAATCACCTTGTGCTAACTTTAAAATATCCCTTGCCACTTCAAACACATCTTTACCTTGTATACCACTTCCAAGCAATACAGCTAGCAACTCAAGATCAGAAAGCGCCTTTGCCCCCTTTTTCTCCATTTTTTCACGAGGTCTATCAAATTCTGGAATGTTTTTAATCTTCTTCATGCCGTAATTTTCAGTATGTATCGTCCGATTTCAAATTGTGGTCTCTGGTAGTATAATTACGATTCTTCTTCCTCATCATTACTAAGATTTGTTTTAATAGCTAATTCTTTCAATTGACTGTCAGAAACTTTCCAACCATCCATTTTTTTCAAAAACGATATCCTATCTGTTGGGTCTTTTATAAGCTTTTCAATCTCAGAAATAAAGAATCGAATGTCGTCGTATGATATATCAGGCATCTTTTTCAAAAACATTCCAGGTATATTTTCAGAGTCAGAATATAATGCGAAAGAATCAACGTACGCACCGTCATTTTTGTAAACATCCACCACCAGAATGCAAGGTAACGTAGTGGTTATGTCGAATGAGATAAGGTATTTTCCTGCATCAACAAATACGTTCACGACAACTCCTGACTGATAAATGGATAATCTTCTCCAGGGTTATAGATTTCTGGTGCTTCCCGGTCATTAGGAATATCAATTATAGGGACCATTTCAAAGCCATTTCTTTCTCAGCGTTAAGTTGCCATATCTGTAGTCCCACGTGAGTAATTCGAACTACTTTGCCCATTCGTTTTGTCCTGGTGTTGAATTCTGGATACCGCAGGAAACGCCGTATAAAACTGGCAGCCTCGTACTGGCCTACGGCTAAACAGACAAGACAGTAGTTAGCATGAC
>Ga0209324_10003187_pt1 | contig 11268 bp, 11 predicted proteins | sample Rifsed19ft3_FD_184015 | JGI IMG/M metagenome (GOLD analysis project Ga0209324, IMG submission 184015) | Soil microbial communities from Rifle, Colorado, USA - sediment 19ft 3 (version 2) | ecosystem: Environmental > Terrestrial > Deep subsurface > Rock core/Sediment | place: Rifle, Colorado...
GAACTGACAGACCTTCTTGTCCAGAAGTCGCTCAAGGTGGCGGATACTCCCATCTTTGAACTCGTCTCCGGCAAAAAGAGCAATGTCTACATTGATTGCAAGAAGACCACCAAGAATGCCAAAGGGGCCTATCTGATCGGGAACATCCTCTTTGAGAGGATTGCTCATCTTGACGTGGATGCCATCGGGGGACTGACACTCGGCGCCGACCCTATTGCGGATGCCGTGGCGTATACCAGCGTCGTTCAGGGGAAACCGGTCAATTCCTTCTCCGTGAGAAAGAAGCAAAAGGCTCACGGCCTCAAAAAGATGATCGAAGGCGATGTCAACACAGGGGATAGGGTTGTCATTGTAGATGATGTGGTTACGACAGGACAATCCACGATCGAGGCGATTGAGAGCGCACGGGCCGAAGGGCTCCATATTGTCAAGGTGATCGCCCTGGTAGACAGGCAGGAAGGGGGAAGGGAAAACATCCTCAAATACGATGTCGAATTTGAGGCCATCATCACGAAGCAGGACCTGCTGAATAGGTACAATCGATAGTCCCGGTCCCTGTCAGGAAATTCTTCATGACTATTTCAGGTAAACCCCAAATCTCTTTAACCCCTCCATCAAGGCGTTTAACGGAAGGCCCATTACATTGTAATAATCCCCTTCGATCTTTTTGACGATCATGGCCCCCACTCCCTGGATTGCATATCCGCCGGCCTTGTCCAGCGGCTCCCCTGTTTTGACGTATGCCCCAATCTCTTTCATCGTCATCCTTTTAAAATAGACCTTTGTCTCTACGGATCTTGACAACCTTCGCTGATCGCCGGTATTTAGACCGGTATTTAAAATCGTAAAGCCCGTAATGACGGAATGCCGCTTCCCGTTCAGAATCTTCAGCATCCTCTTTGCCTCTTTCGCCGTATGGGGCTTCCCGAAGATCTTTCCCTGAAAGACGATGAACGTATCCGCGGCAAGGATGATGGCGTTTTTATATTTCCCGGCGATTGCCCTGGCCTTCTCCTGCGATAAGTATCTTGCCAGTATACGGGGGGGCAGAGCCAGGCCGAGATCCTCTTCATAATCGCTTGGATCCACTTTAAACCTGAGGCCGGTCTTCTCCAGGATCTCCCTCCTTCGTGGAGATGCCGAGGCCAGTATGATCGTCGTCCCCTTCTGGATCTTATACATACTGCCCTGCGGTATAACCCGATGCCCAGGCCCAGTGGAGGTTGTATCCCCCTAACTGTCCGGTCACATCCAACACCTCACCGATGAAATAGAGACCGGAAACCTTCCTGGCCTCCATGGTCTTCGAGGATAATTCATCCGTATCCACCCCGCCCAGCGTCACCTCGGCCTTTCGATACCCCTCTGTCCCAGCCGGCCTTATGGTCCAGTGACGGAGCTGATGGGCAATCTCTTCAATCTCCCGGTCTGAGTACTGGTTGACCGGCCTTGAGGGGGCGTACAGGTCGCACCAGATCTGGGCAATCCGTTTCGGGAGAAAACCGGAAAGCAGGGTTCTCAGTTCCATCCTGCTACCTCGCCTTGCCATCAACAGTCTGTGGATCTCGCGACCCGGCAGCAGATTGATGACGATGTCATCTCCACTATTCCAGTACGAAGAGATCTGAAGGATGGCAGGGCCGCTGAGTCCCCGGTGGGTAAAGAGGACATCCCCCTGAAATTCCGTGCCATGACAACTGACCACCCCATGAAAAGATATGCCGCTCAGTTCCGCAAACCTTTTCTGATCCGCCAGACCGAAGGTCAGGGGAACAAGGGCAGGCCGCACCGGGGTCAGCCTGAGGCCGAACTGCCTTGCAATCCTGTACCCGGTGTCCGATGCCCCCAGTTCAGGATAAGACAATCCCCCTGTGGCCACTACCAGCGAACCCGATTCTATCGTGCCGGTATTTGTAATCACATGAAACCGGCCGCCCTTTTTCTCGTCCAGCTTTATTTCCGAAATCCGGCAGTTCAAACGGATCTCTACACCTACCCTTTCACATTCCTTCTCCAGCATCCGAATGATCCCCGCAGAACTCCCTTCACAGAATAACTGACCATCTCCTTTGTCACGATACTTGACCCCATGCCTTCTGATCAAGCGGATAAAATCATGGGGGGTAAAACGGGAAAGGGCCGATCTGCAAAAATCGGGGTTGTCCGAGCGGTAGTTTTCGCGGGTAACGTTGCTATTGGTAAAGTTGCAGTGCCCCCCGCCTGAGATACGAATCTTATTCGCGATCCTCTTTGCGTGGTCAAGCACTACGACCTGGCGCTTCCGCTTCCCTGCCTCTATAGCGCACAACAGGCCCGATGCACCCGCTCCGATAATAATAACGTTCATAATAAAAAAAAGCCCCAGAGCTTATGCCCCGGGGCTTTCATAACTATTTCATGACTCTCAAGCAGGAGGGATACAGCTATACCGTCTCCTCTACCCTGCTTTAGGCCTTTCGTACGTTAACGGCCTGAGGTCCCTTAGGACCATCCGTTACTTCAAACTCCACGGTTTCGCCTTCGCTGAGGGTTTTGAAACCGTCCCCCTGGATGGCTGAAAAGTGTACGAACACGTCGCCACTTCCGTTTTCCTGCGAAATGAAGCCGTAACCTTTACTTTCGTTGAACCATTTTACTGTACCACGAGCCAAGTCTAACTCACCTCCTTTACTGTTTTGTCAGAACCGGATGAAGCCTGAGTCATACTGGCCCGTAAACAAGAAAACGTAGATCTCTTCGTCTTGCAGTTTGTAAGGCAATGTTTCCAATCAGACTCCAAACCTCCCGAACTTCGATTTGCATCCTATCATAACGTATTAAGAATGTCAACTAAATGGAGCATAGCGGGTTTTGTCCGGATGCATAAAGGTTAAACCCTGACCGCACCGGGTCTTGGTCTCGAAAATACCCGGCCTTTTGGGGCCGCCTGGGCCACGCCCGGACCTCTGTTTTCAAACCCATCTATAACAACCTGACGAATCTTTGTCCCAATTAGCCTTTCAATATTGCGAAGACTCTCACGTTCTCCGGGAGAGACCAGTGATATAGCGTCCCCGGTAGCCTCTGCACGGGCTGTCCGCCCAATCCTGTGGACATAATCCTCAGGAACGTCGGGTATTTCATAGTTCACCACATGAGAGACCTCCTTAACGTCGAGCCCGCGCGCAGCGAGGTTGGTGGCCACCAGCACCTGTACGCTGCCCTTCCGGAATGCCTCCAAGGTCTGGGTCCGCACTAACTGGCTCTTATTACTATGGAGCGCCTCTGCACGCTTTCCCTTTCGTTTGAGATGTGTCACTAAATGATCCGCGCGATGTTTCGTCCGGGTAAAAACAAGGACCCGGGACATCTGCTCTTTTTCGATCAGGTGCATAAGCAGTTCCCGCTTACAAGTGGCGTCCACCGGATAGACAACCTGCCGGACACCGCCGGCAGGGGTTCCCTGACGTGCGATCTCAATGAACTCAGGCTGTTTGAGAATCTCGTTGGCAAGCTTCCGGATCTCCTCGGGCATCGTAGCGGAAAATAGAAGCGTCTGCCGCTGAGGCGGGACACTCTTAATGACTGTCCGAATGTCATTAATAAATCCCATATCCAGCATACGGTCGGCCTCATCAATAACCAGGACCTCCAAGTTCTTAAATGAGACGCATCTCTGGCGCATGAGGTCCAGTAATCTGCCAGGGGTCGCAATGAGGATGTCCACCCCACGCCGGAGGGCCTCTTTCTGTGGGACTATCCCAACCCCTCCGAAGACGAGCGTCGTCCGCAGCCGGAGGTGACTACCGTATGTTTTGACACTGTCATGTACCTGAAGTGCCAACTCGCGTGTGGGGACAAGGACCAGTGCCCGGAGTAACGGCGACTCTCCTTTTTGGAGCCGGTTGAGGATGGGAAGGGTAAAACCGGCGGTCTTGCCGGTCCCGGTCTGCGCACAGCCGATCACATCTCTTCCCTGCAGGATGACCGGAATGGCCTGGGCCTGAATAGGGGTAGGGGCCGCATAGTTCTTGCTCTTTACGGCGCGAAGGATCTCGGGGCTAAGCCCCAGATTTTCAAATGACATATTCTTTTTCTCCTAATTAAATTGCGGGACTACAGTCCCATGATGGTTAAAAAGGGAAGATACACCGGCCTCAGGTACCTGTTTCTGCCGAACGGACACGGCAGCCCAGAACCCGGCCTGGCTTTTCCCTGCATTGAAGAACCTTATAGAAGGGTATTTTTGTATCAGTCTTGATAGATTAAACTGCTGAAGAAGTTTTCCTGGCAAAAATTCTTTGGGCAGCCTCTGATGGCCCTGCATTGAGGTGGGATCGTTTTTGAAAAGGTGCTAAGCGACTTCCGCCTCGTGATTCATCAATTGGACGTAACTATAACATAAGGAATAAACAATAGCAAGGAAAATATATTACCCTTGCCACGGGACAAGACATTCCTCTTTTGTCCTTTGACAAAATAAGGGCCCCGGGACTTTGCATCCCGGGGCCCTTTCCAACATCAGATTCAATACGCCACAATAGTAACGTGGCGTCATCCAAATCTATACCTGGCGAACATTCACAGCCTGGGGCCCCTTAGGGCCGTCGGTTACCTCGAACTCCACGGTCTGGCCTTCACTGAGGGACTTAAAACCTTCCCCCTGGATAGCCGAGTGGTGAACAAAGACATCGCTACTCCCATCTTCCTGGGAGATGAAACCGTAGCCTTTGCTGTCATTGAACCATTTTACTGTTCCTCGAACCATGTGTAACTCACCTCCTTTATTCATATATTATTCTGAAGCCTGAGTTACACTGGCCTACAAATAAAAAAACCGCAAGGCTTTCGTCTTGCGGTTTGTACGACAACGTTTTTAACCAGACTTCAAAACCATTAACTTCAAAATAAATCATAGCATGGTACATTAAGTATGTCAACGAAATTATTTCCAATTAATTATTTCCAATTATTTCCATTCTCTATGGAATTGCCTAATTTTACTGGATATGATAAAAGAGGCGGGTGAAGGGAGACGGTCTCCATGAGACGACTTTTCCATCTGATAACAGGCATTTCCCTTGTCCTTATCCTCTCATACAGCGACAGGGCAAAAGGGATACTTCTCATATTATCTCTCTTTATCGTCACTATTATCATAGAGACGATCCGATTATACCTCCCCGGGGTCAATCATCTCTTCATTCACTATTTTCATTCGTTGATGCGGGGGGAAGAGAAAAAGCATCTGACTGGCACACCCTATTTTCTCGGGGGTGTATTGCTCTCGATTCTCCTGTTTGATGCAGACATAGCCCTTTTCTCAATAACTATACTGACAGTGGGAGACCCTGCCGCCTCTACTATTGGTAAACGATGGGGGAGACATCGCATCAAGGGGAAAAGCCTTGAGGGAAGCATGGCCTTCCTTATAAGTGCGATGATAATGGGGCTGATTTTACAAAGGCTATGGCCCGGATTGCCGGCAACAGTTATCATTGTGGGCGCTCTAACAGGAACCTTGACCGAACTTTTGTCTACGAAGGTGAACGATAACCTCCTGATCCCTCTCGCAGCGGCAGGAGCTATGGGAACTGCGTTATTCTTGCTCAATCTTGTCCATCTTGATTGAGTCTATTTTATCCTTTTCTTTCTGAAGGATTTCTACATTCCTGTAAGTTATTATGCGGGGGGTAATCACTATAATTGTCTCCGTCTTGGATAACGTATTTGTTGACCTCTTAAACAGAGAACCTATGAGAGGGATATCTCCTAAGATGGGGATCTGCTTGGCCGTCTTCTCATTCCTATCCCTGATGAGACCTCCTATAAAAATAGACTCTCCATCCTTTACAACCACCTTGGTTGTAACCTCTGTTGTCGTCTCAGAAGGAAGACCTTGTGTAATCACCCCATCACTCACCTTGGGATATATACTCAGGAATATATTATCATCACTACCAATGCGGGGAGTGAGCTTCAACATCGTCCCTACGTCTAAAAACTCAATGCTCTCAGTAGTCACCTGATTAATCGTTGTAGTCACCCTGTATCCTAATCTGCCACCGATAATAATCTCAGCCTCTTTGTTGTCTATGACGACAAGCTTTGGGGTGGCCAGGGTCTTAAGATCCCCCTTTTCTTGCAGTGCATCAAGAAACATATTAAAATGCGGGGTTGCGACATTAAAGAATAGTCCCGGGGTGCCTGCTGAAGAGGGAACGGAGAAATTAGCCCCCTCAAGAGTAAAAGTTGCATCTCCACTCTTAAGGACCTGGCTCCAGTCTACTCCAAGTTGCGTATCGTTTCCAAGGCGTATCTCCAGTATCTTCGCCTCGATAAGGACCTGTTTTGGGATTACGTCCATGCTCTTTAATATGGTCTCTATCCTGTTTACATACTCCTCTGTGTCCTCTATGAGTATGATGTTATTCGACTTATTTAGCGTAATCTTCCCATGTGCAGAACTATTTTCTTTGAGTGCTGTAATTATCTCAGAGGGGTCAATATAACTTACTTTATAACTCCTGATAAGCATTTGGGCATGTTGAGACGGTTTTATAAAAATAATCCCGCCCTTTTCCTCGTATCCATATCCATTGATATTCAATGCCGCATCAAGGGCATCCTGAATTGTAACTCCGTGGAGATCAAAGGTTACCTTTCCGGACACATCCGCACCGACCACGATGTTATACCCCGCCTTCTCAGCAAGCATATTTATGACATCAACAAGATTGGCCTCCTTAACCTTCACATCGATCCGGTCTGTTCCTCCCTGACCATTTACACTGCCATAGATACAAAGAGACAGGATTGATGCCGTAAAAAATGGGATAAATAATTTGTATAATCTTTTCATCATTGCAGTATCACTCCAAAGGGATCAGAATAATTTTGTCTCCATGTGATAATAAGATGCCTTTACGGTTAATATCTGTAATTATATGCGCCCCAATCTTATCCCCTATCTTTACGATCCTATCTCCCAGAAGTGCCACAGGGTCATTCCCGTCTAATAAGACACCCTTTACTCTCAGCTCTTTGATGATAGATTCCTTATTTGCCTCTTCTATCTTATCTGCCTTCTGTAAACTACCGGGGTTCTTCTCACTCTTTCCCGTGGCATTTATATCCGATTGGATTTCACTGTTGATCGGACGCTTATCCATCCGGCCATACGGGGCACTGATGAAAGGGTTTCTTGAGAGTGAAGGCGGTCCTCCTTCCGGCAGACCCGCCTTCGGTGATACGGATACGCCTGCCCTAACCTCTTCAGCTTTAGCCACGGGATATGATAAACTCGATACAACAATAATGCAACTGGATAAAATAAAAATGGGGATAATTGGCATCACTGTTTTTGCCATCTAAATCTTCTCTTGATATCCATCAACAGAGAGTACTGCGAGCGTTAATCTGACACTAACACTCCTATCCTCAGGATTCTTATCCATAGTTATTGTCTCTACTTAACACCCTTCCCAATCATCTTCAAGGTGATATAGAAAGTTATACATATTCGGGAATCTTCCCCTTAATTCAGCGGTAAAGGTAGCCTTTGAGACCGAATCACTGATCACAGTCTCGCCTGGCTCTATGGATAGGATTCCTATTCTATATTGCCGGGCAAGGGATGACGCATAATTTATAAAGTATGGCAGCTTTTCCTCTTTAATGAAAAATAGCTTATTCTCGTTAATCTCCTTTTCCAAGCGTAGAATATCTGCCGCTATATTCTTGTGTGCATCTATAATATGTCTATCCCTGGTTATAGCCTCGTTGAGAGAAGCGCTTTTATCCCTTAGTGTCTTGTACGCGGAAAAATCATCCTTAAGAAAGATAGAATAGAATATCCCAAAAACAATTACGATTGCAAGGATTGATATTATATCTATTTTCTTTGTATCCTTATCCAAGTCTATTCTCCATTACTCTATTGATGAGATACCCTGCATTCTATTTCAAACACAATAGGCCAGCCCTGTTCTGCCTCCCCTGTTCTTGAATATTTGAGATTTACTTTTGTAAATAGCGGCTGTTTTGAAAGCAGCGTCAGCATAGCCGCAAGGTCTATATTAGACAATGCATTCCCCTGCAGTACTACTGCGTTGGCATCTGTCATCTGACTACCTGGATTCTTTCCGGAAGGACTACTGCTAAAATAGACTTTTCCACTGGAATCTCTTTTCCCCTCTGCCGAAGTCATGTTGGAATAATTGTACCTAACCTCGAAATGTGTCATAGTGATATTATCATTTATAGTCTCATCTATAGCAGTAAATATACCTATCAGGGGTCCCTTCTGGGATAAATACTGTATCTTCTCCCTGACACTCAGGAGCTCCTTCTCTCTCTCATCAAGTTGTCTAACCATGCCCATCTCTTTGGATAGGCCTTCACTTGTTGAACTAAGCATGGCTATATCCTGCGCAGCAGATCTATTGACTATTTTGAGTAATATATTCACAGAAAGTAAAACCACCAGACATCCAATTATCCAAAATATCCAGAACTTTATCCGCTCTTTAAGAACCTCCTGTTTTATAATGTCAGACGGTATAAGATTTAATTCAAGCTCACGCATCATATCCCCTGAGAGCAAGTCCTATTGATATAATAAAAATAGGAAAGTTATCCTTCACCACGCCCTTCAATGATTTAGTCTGGCTAAATATCTCCTCGGGTTCAAAGGGTCTCACGCCAATGCCAGATGTCTTCTGTAAATATGAGTTTAAATGCCTTAAAAGCCCGCCACTCCCCATAAGATAAATCTGATCAATCATGGCACCCTTCATCTCTGAGGTGCAGTATATAAGCATCTTTTCAATCTCTTTGTTTAAATCTTCAAGCCCAGGGGCCACAATCTCATAAATATGTGCCGGGATATCTTCTCCCGGCATAACGCCCATCGTATCATCTATGGATACACGCGGGGTCGTTGTCCAATCTATTCCGTATCTGTACATGACCTTTCTTGCCTCATTGATATCCATATCAAGATTTGACACGATCTTTTCTGTAATGTTATTTTCACCCCACCCCATCTTTCGATCGATAAGAACCATATCATCCCAGAGTATTGTGGAAAAACTACTTAGATCCCCGATATTAATCACCAGTATACGCTGCTCTGAAGGTCTCTTAAATCTTTTTATGGCCCTGTTTATGGCGTTAGGACCAATATCTATCGCATTAACCTTAAGTCCGATCTTCTTTAGAACATTTATATGGGCGATAACATCACTCCTTTTTACAAAAATAAGAAGAACCTTTCTGGTTTCGTCTGTCCCTCCTGCGACATTGCTAATAGGTAAATAATCAATTACCGCCTCTTCAACAGGACATGGCAGATATTCTTTTGCCTCCCGCAAAATTGCCTGTTCTTCTGACTCACCTTCCCTCTGTGATATCTTTACTGGAATTATGCTGACCAGTGATGGATGCATTCTGGAGATAACTTCTTTACCCATAAATTTATTCCGTTTAATAAGATTAGAAAGTGCATCAGTTATTTCACGCTCTTCTGTAATCTTCTCGTCCGGTAACATCATGATATCAGCCTCATGGATATACAACCCCTCGGACGACTTTGCTAATTGTACAATATTAATAGAGCGTGTACCGATATCGATCCCTATGGGGGAATAGGTGGCCATCTTGCCATTTTTAATAGGCATTGGTCACCTCGCGGACCCTATTGTTATTCGTATCCGATATCATGATATGTCCATCTACATCATCATAGGCTAAAACCCTGGCAGGTGCGTTAAGCTGGGCAGCCGTTGCCAGCCCGCCATCCCCGGTATTTCCTGCGGTCCCTGTCCCTGCATGAGTCGTGATAATACCTGTAGCAGGATCAACCTTCCTTATCCGGCGGTTACTCGTATCGGCAATATAGATAGTCCCAAACTGATTTATGGCAACCCCCTGTGGCTGATTGAGTCTAGCATTAATAGCCAAGCCTCCATCCCCTAAAAAACCACCGCTGGTGCCCGCTACGGTTGATATTATCTTTGTAATCATATTGACCTTCCTGATCCGGTGGTTACTCCTGTCAGCAATATACAGATCTCCGGCAGTATCAAAAGCCAATCCTCTCGGTCTATTAATCCTGGCATCTGTTGCCAGTCCTCCATCACCACTCAGATTACAGTTGCCTCTCCCGGCAAAGGTTGAAATAAATCCAGTGACTGCATCCACCCTCCTTATTCGGCAATTGCTGGTATCAGCAATATAGAGATTGCCATTGCTGTCAACAACAACATCCCTGGGCCTATTCAACCGCGCATTTATTGCCAGTCCGCCGTCACCAGGGGGGTTGAATCCACAGGTGCCTGTCCCTGCATAGGTCGTAATGACCCCGGTCGCTGCAGCCACCTTCCTGATACGGCAATTGGTTGTGTCTGCGATAAAGATGTTCCCTGCCTGATCTGCAGTTACCCCCTCCGGGCTGTTGAGCCGCGCATTTGTAGCCAGTCCCCCATCCCCCCAAAAGCCCTGACTTGTACCGGCTATCTTTGTCACTATTCCTGTCACCTTATCAACCTTTCTGATCCTGTGGTTACTTCTATCAGCAATGTAGAGATTTCCGGCTGCATCAAAGGCCAACCCCCTCGGTCTGTTAAATCTCGCATTGAGCGCAGGACCCCCATCGCCACTCGACCCGGACATGCCGGTGCCTGCAAAGGCCACGATAATAAATGGCTTTACTGGAGGAGGGATTACCCGCACAACAGTCCGCTCGCTCCCTTCAAAAGACCCGACCGCTGTTATCGTAAGATCATCTATTGGGCTCGGTTGACTAACATTCAGGCTATAGATCCCTCCGGCAAAGGGCTGATCCAAGAGGTCAATCGGCAAGACACTACTTTGATTCAGTTTAAACAATGCATGCTGGTATGCCGCCTCTGCGATATAATATGCCTGCTTCCCTTTTGACTCACCGTACATGGAGGAGGCTGTAAGCCCACTCATTCTTACTGCAATAATGGTCAGTGAAGAGAGCAGGGCTATAAATACCATTACAATGACTAAAGAAAAACCTCCTTCTCTGTTATCTCCCCCTCTCCCCCCAATGGGGAGAGGGAAGGGGGAAGGGGTTCTTGCCTTTATGATCATTCTAACCTTCATGGTATCACCGTGGGGAGCATCCTTGGATATATCTCTGATTCTAAGGTCACGCTGCCCCCTTTACCTGAGGATACCTCTATCGTTACCTTTATCAGGGTCTTCCCATTTACCCCCAACAACCTTTCTATCCTAAATTGGGTAACATTATCTATCACT
>Ga0209324_10003188_pt1:0-7500 | contig 11265 bp, 5 predicted proteins | sample Rifsed19ft3_FD_184015 | JGI IMG/M metagenome (GOLD analysis project Ga0209324, IMG submission 184015) | Soil microbial communities from Rifle, Colorado, USA - sediment 19ft 3 (version 2) | ecosystem: Environmental > Terrestrial > Deep subsurface > Rock core/Sediment | place: Rifle...
CAGGATGTGCCTTTTCTATCTCGTCGAAAAGAAGGACAGAGTACGGCCTCCTGCGCACAGCTTCGGTAAGATAACCGCCTTCCTCATACCCTACATAGCCAGGTGGCGCGCCTATAAGCCTCGCCACAGAATGTTTCTCCATAAACTCGCTCATATCAATCCTTACCATAGCCTGCTCATCATCAAAAAGGAACTCTGCAAGTGCCTTGGCGGTCTCTGTCTTGCCTACCCCTGTAGGTCCGAGGAATATGAAAGAACCTACAGGCCTGTTTATATCCTGGAGCCCTGCCCTCGCCCTTCTCACAGCATTGGAAACCGTTCTTATTGCCTCATCCTGACCAACAACCCTCTTTTTAAGCCTGTCTTCCATCCTTAACAGCTTATCCCTCTCCCCTTCCATCATCCTTGATACAGGGATACCGGTCCACTTGGAAACCACTTCTGCGATATCCTCTGAATCGACCTCCTCCTTCAACATGCCATGGTTATTCTGAACCTCAACAAGCCTTTTCTGTCCTTCTTCCAGTTCCTTCTGAAGCTGTGCAAGAACGCCGTATTTAAGTTCAGCGGCCTTACCCAGGTCGCCCCCCCTTTCAGCCTGGGCTGCCTTAAGCTTTGCATCCTCAATCTTCTCTTTTGTGCCCCTTATCTTCCCTATCTCATCCTTTTCCTGCTGCCACCTCGCTTTTAGACCTGTGCTTTCCTCTTTTAAATTGGCAAGCTCTTTTTCTATCTTTTCAAGCCTCTCCAGTGATGCCTTATCCGCCTCTTTTTTCAACGCCTGTTTCTCTATCTCAATCTGGGTAACACGTCTCTCTATCTCATCTATCTCAGTGGGCATACTGTCTATCTCAATCCTCAACCTTGACGCAGCCTCATCTATCAAATCTATTGCCTTATCAGGGAGAAACCTGTCAGTAATATACCGGTGGGATAGAGTGGCCGCCGCAACAATGGCAGAATCCGCAATCCTAACACCGTGATGAACCTCATACCGTTCCTTTAGGCCGCGAAGGATTGATATGGTATCCTCTACAGCAGGCTCGCCCACATAAACAGGCTGGAAACGCCTCTCAAGGGCAGCATCCTTTTCAATATGCTTTCTGTACTCATCAAGCGTGGTTGCGCCAACGCATCTTAACTCTCCCCTTGCAAGGGCAGGCTTAAGCATATTTGATGCATCCATGGCACCCTCTGCAGCGCCTGCGCCCACCAGGGTATGTAGCTCGTCTATGAATAAAATCACCTCACCCTGCGCCTCATTAATCTCCCGTAAAAGCGCCTTTAGCCTGTCCTCAAACTCACCCCTGTATTTTGTCCCTGCAATCAGTGCGCCAAGGTCCATGGCCAGAAGCCTCTTGTTTTTCAAGGTCTCAGGCACATCCCCTGACACAATCCTCTGTGCCAGGCCCTCAACAATCGCAGTCTTTCCTACACCTGCTTCTCCGATAAGCACAGGATTGTTTTTTGTGCGGCGGGAAAGGACCTGGACAATGCGTCTTATCTCATCGTCCCTGCCTATCACAGGGTCAAGCTTACCCTTTCGCGCAAGTCCTACAAGATCCCTCGTATACCTCATAAGGGCCTGGTATTTTTCCTCTGGGTTCTGGTCTGTTACTCGCTGGCTTCCCCTTACAGATGCCATTGCCTTTAATATGGCATCCTTCGTGGCGCCCTGCGCCGCTAATATTTTATAAGCCTCACTCGTTTTTTCATCTGCAATGGCAATAAGTATATGCTCTGTTGATGCAAATTCATCCCTTAGCCTCTGCGCCTCTTCAAATGCTTTATCAAGGATCTTCTTTAATCTGGGTGACAGATACACCCCTTCTCCAGCACCATAAACCTTGGGAATCTTTTTTAACCCCTCCTCAAGCTGGCCCTTCATCAGGGACACATTCGCGCCAACCCGTTGAAGCATGGGTGTAACAATTCCCCCCTCCTGTGTAATTAATGTCAGAAGCATATGCTCTGCGTCAATCTGTTGATGCTGGTACTTTTCAGCAACAGATTGTGCCTCATTCAGAGCTTCCTGTGATTTTATTGTGAACCTATCAAGCCGCATAAGAGAACATAGTCTAAGAAACTAAAAGTCAAGAAGCCCCGCCCACAGGGCGGGGCTTCTTGACTGCAGAGGAAATAAATCTCAATTTCCATTCACCCGCCTTCATCCCCGTCCGCAGGACAGGGCATACGGCGGGCTATGGCAGTTTAAGAGTCTAAGAATCCTGAAGCTTTTATGCTTTCAAACCTTTAGGCTAATAATTCTTAGACTGTTTTATAATTATAATTTAGTCATAACATATGCTTATGTCAAGGATGGAAAATTTAAAAGCCCTGCCACCTTACTGTGGCAGGGCTTTTAAATGTTTAAATATCACCGTTTTTTCGGTCAAGCCGAATTATGGACCTGAGCTCAGACAGGTTTGATAAAATTAGGCAACAAAATCAGTTTTTGATGTCTTGCTGGTCAACCTGTACACAGATTTACCCAGAAATTTATTGATGAAATTGTGTCTCGGCAGGAAAGAAACGATAGGTTTACGCCTGACGCCGAGCTTTTTAATAGCATTGATAAGCCCCTGATGTGTTCTGCTAATCTTCAAACCTTTTACGAATGATTTTACTGCAAAGGCTTTCTGTCCCTTGAGAATGAATATCCTTCCTATATTAAGATAGATATCGGGGTTGTAAAACTCCCTTCCTGCGGCTACAAGGCAAAGGGAAATGGCCTTATTATAATCTCCTTCAACCTCAGCCACGCATAAAGCGTAATAGGACATTGCCTTCGGGTCCTGCGTAAAACAGATGCCTTCTTCAAAAATCTTAATAGCTTCCTTAAAATACCCGCCTCGGGCAAGAGATATGCCCTTTTCTATCAATTCTTTATTTTCCATAGTCTCCCCCTCCTTTTTTGTTAAGTATATATAATTTTAATTTCTTTGAATGTGACTACAGTCACCAATAGACAGAGGCGTAGGATAATTGCTAAACCTCCACAACAAAAATTTTGGTCTGAGGGATTACAGACGGGGTTTTCCGGCGTGTATGGTAAAGATACACCAATTTTTGCTCCTCACCGTATCGGTGAGCATTGGGTAATACACCACCTTGACATTTGCCGATTTTTGGGGTATATTCTAATTGAAATTAGTAATCAATTTCATTTTGAGTAAAAGGAGGTGAGTGCAATGAGATATCTACTTGAAACCCCGCATACAAAGGAAGAGTGCCTCAGAGAACTGGACGAAGTTCTTGCAGAAGGCAAAGATGTTCTTAAGAAGTTTTATTGGGGCTGCGGTACAGGCGACCACACTGGCTATGCCATCGTAGATGCAGAGAACGAATCAGAGGTTAAAAGACTGGTCCCAGGCTTTCTGCGCAGCAAGGCCAGGATAGTCGAGTTGTCAAAGTTCACGCCTGAACAGATTAGGTCATTCCACTAAGGCAATATCCTGAGTCCTTTGATCTTGGCAAAACAATTACCGTTCAAGTGTGATAATTCTTAAAACAAGAAGCCCGTCTCGTTTGAGACGGGCTTCTTTAATTTTAAATCCCGCGGAGGAGGGCCTACTCTCCCGACACACCCGGCGGGGGTGTGCCCGGTTTCCCATGCAGTATCATCGTATCTTTCGGGCTTACCTTCCGTGCTCCTCTTCCCTTCCTCGCATTAGACGAAATCGGGGGATGCAGGGGGGAATTCCCCCCCTGCATCCCCAAACAACAAAATAACCGAATACCTCAAATGACCCAATCACCTAACGATGTATCCGTCCAAACCTTTTTCTAAATACTGCCAGTCCTGCTAACCCGCTGCCCACAAGGAGCATGGTGCCAGGTTCCGGCACGGCGGCGGATACATCGCCGGGACGCACGGCAAGGGCGTAGACGCCGCCGCCCTTAAGTTGCATGCTCTGGCTGCCGTCGGAGAAGACGATGCCCCACGCGTAGCCCGTATCGGCAGCATACTCCGTACCCGACCAATAGTTGGTCGGCAACAGATTCTGAAAATCACCGGTGTTGTTCAGACCCCAATTGCCGGCGCCAACATAATTTCCCGAGGTATCATAGTAACCCAGGTTACCAAGCTCCGTATAAAACAGGTACCCCATCTCGCTGCTCGTGATGTTATAGCCGGCTGTGGTTGTGCCGTCATAACCAGGAACCCATGGGCCATCCACAGTTGATGGCAGCCGCCAGTCGTCATAAATAGTCCCACCGAATGTCACCGACAATGCTGATGCCCAGTTCACCTGATTCTCCCATGTATTATTGCCGTTCGTATAGTCGTACCAGGTGATACCAAGATCATCGTCGTATATCAGCCGATTACCCAGGGTATCCGTGCCACGGTTATACAGGATGGCATGGGCAGAGACGACAAGCCCCAAGACCATCACCAGTGCCGTAAATAATGTAAATATCCTTTTCATTAGTTTTCACTCCTTTCTACTCTGGATTTGTGAACAAAAAAAAGCCCGAATATCCGGGGGCTTCCCCAGGACGTCCGGGCCTATAGAACAGAAAACAGCAATTTCTGACCCTGCTATTAAAACAGATTTTTGAGTGAGTGAGTGAGTGAGTGAGTGAGTGCAAGATGGGTACCACCTATACGAAAAAAACAGCCTTTTACACCATGCCTATCTGCCTTACATACGAGCCTCTTGCTAAACTATGCCACTGTCCATTTTGTCATTCTGAGCGCAGCGAAAAATCTCTTACTATTAATGCACAGCAGACCCTTCACTTCGTTCAGGGTGACAAAACAGGACTTTTAAGAGCCTCATACTATTCATTTAATGAAGCAAATTTCATGCCATATTTTCAACTATTTAATTTTATTGAATAATTAAAAATAACCCATGCCATCCATTCTAAAAAGTGTAAAGAATCCTGACACCTCATCCTGGACAAATAGGGAGCATATTGCAAAAAAGTCTTATAATTCAACCTGTTAAGACTAAATTTGAGGTGTACAGTTTTTTTACACTCTTCCATATTCCGCTGCTTTTTTGTCGATATTCAGTTAGGGGGCGCCGCTGATGGGCGCACAAAGAAGAAAGCCCCATCCAGAAATGGATGGGGCTTTAATTTTAAATCCCGCGGCGTCCTACTCTCCCGCACAGTTGCCCATGTAGTACCATCGGCCCTGGAGGGCTTAACTTCCGTGTTCGGAATGGGAACGGGTGTGGCCCCTCCGGCATGGCCACGGGAAGACTATAAAACCGTTTTTTGTGTCTGTTACCCGTGACCGTTAATTGAAAAAACTTTCTTTTGTCTTTACAGACACGGAACACAGTCACGATTCACGGCATTTAAAAATTGAACAGGGTTTTAGAATACGCTTAAAATCATAAACCAAGCGATTAAATATTATTATGGTCAAGCCTCACGGTCGATTAGTACCGGTAAGCTCAATCCATCACTGGACTTACACATCCGGCCTATCAAACTCGTAGTCTCCGAGTGACCTTTAGGGACCTTGCGGTCCGGGAGATCTTATCTCGGGAGGGGCTTCCCACTTAGATGCTTTCAGCGGTTATCCCTTCGGCACGCAGCTACCCAGCATTGCCCTTGGCAGGACAACTGGAATACTGGAGGTGCCGCCATCCCGGTCCTCTCGTACTAGGGACAGCTTCCCTCAAATCTCCTGCGCCCACATCAGATAGGGACCGAACTGTCTCACGACGTTCTGAACCCAGCTCACGTACCGCTATTAACCGGCGAACAGCCGGACCCTTGGGACCTGCTTCAGCCCCAGGATGCGATGAGCCGACATCGAGGTGCCAAACCTGGCCGTCGATATGAACTCTTGGGCCAGATCAGCCTGTTATCCCCGGCGTACCTTTTATCCGTTGAGCGATGGCCCTTCCATACAGAACCACCGGATCACTAAGACCTGCTTTCGCACCTGCTTGACTTGTAAGTCTCGCAGTTAAGCTCCCTTATGCCTTTACACTCGACGGCTGGTTTCCAATCAGCCTGAGGGAACCTTCGTGCGCCTCCGTTACACTTTAGGAGGCGACCGCCCCAGTCAAACTACCCGCCTGACACTGTCCCCGGCCCGGATTACGGGTCAAGGTTAGAACTTCAGAATAATCAGGGTGGTATTTCAAGGATGGCTCCACCGAACCTAGCGGCCCGGCTTCAAAGCCTCCCACCTATCCTACACAGATTGCTCCAAAATCCAATATCAGGGTATAGTAAAGGTGCACGGGGTCTTTCCGTCTTGATGCGGGTAGCCAGCATCTTCACTGGCCTTTCAAATTCGCCGAGTCCCTGGTTGAGACAGCGGGGCTATCGTTACGCCATTCATGCAGGTCGGAACTTCATTGGTGTTAGCATTATGTTGCCATAATGTTCAGACTATGCCTTCATCCTGCGACAAATTTTAGGAGAGTTTTTCTGTCATACCGCTTATTGCCGGTTTTATTGACTTGTTCACTCAATTCAATGATCTTCATCATTCCTGCTTGATTGAGATGTTGATTGGCGTGAATCAACCGGCATATTTCTTTAAACGCATTGAAATCATCCTTTTTGCTCGTCTGCAACTCGTATTTTTCAAAGTGGGGGATAATCTTTTTTACCAAGTCGGCAATTGACCTAACTTCATATTTGAAGTTTTGATCCCGTCTGGAATATCTCACCCCGCCGCACTGAAAAAACTTTTGCAGATATAGGATAATTTCTTTATTGCGCCGATGCTGACTTACGGAAAAGCTCGGACGAATCTCAATACCCAACTTCATCTTTTCCCGTTTTGAAAATGATATTGAGAAGCACCCTTCGCCGTCCGTAAATCCGGTAATATACGATGCCATCTCCATGACCTGTCTCCACAATACAGGAGCCGACGTATTATTCCATCAGTTAAATTGATGAAATCTCACCTTTCGGTTCAGTCGTTAAAGGTCCCAGCATGTGCTGGGTTCCCATGACGTTGTCCAATCATATTGGATTTTCGTCATTACGAGTCGGTTTACTGATATCAGCTTACGCCGATATTCGGGCAAGTTTCCGTTTACCCGACAAGGAATTTCGCTACCTTAGGACCGTTATAGTTACGGCCGCCGTTTACCGGGGCTTCGGTTCACTGCTTCTCCTTGCGGATGACAATTCTCCTTAACCTTCCGGCACCGGGCAGGCGTCAGACCCTATACATCCTCTTACGAGTTAGCAGAGTCCTGTGTTTTTGTTAAACAGTCGCAACCCCCATTTCACTGCGACCTCCTCGGGCTTTGACACCCTACCGAGGCACCCCTTATCCCGAAGTTACGGGGCTAGATTGCTAAGTTCCTTAACCAGGGTTCTCTCGAGCGCCTTGGTATACTCTACCTACCTACCAGAGTCGGTTTGCAGTACGGGCGCCTGATTAGCTCGCTACGAGGTTTTTCTTGGAAGTGTGGGCTCAGTCAGTTCGGTCTGCCTTGCGGCTTTCCTCCTCATCACCCATCAGCGTTGAATGGGAAAGCGGATTTGCCTGCCTTCCCCGCCTCC
>Ga0209324_10003205_pt1 | contig 11246 bp, 13 predicted proteins | sample Rifsed19ft3_FD_184015 | JGI IMG/M metagenome (GOLD analysis project Ga0209324, IMG submission 184015) | Soil microbial communities from Rifle, Colorado, USA - sediment 19ft 3 (version 2) | ecosystem: Environmental > Terrestrial > Deep subsurface > Rock core/Sediment | place: Rifle, Colorado...
CTCGAGCCATCATCAACGCCTCCATGCCCACGGGAATCCTGATGATGCATGCCCCCGCGCGAAGGACCCGCAACTTCCGAAGGGACGTCGTCGCGTGGCCCATGCCGACCGTCGACGAAGAAATCCGCTCGCTCGAATTCTTCGCCCGAGGGTCGAGGGTGTTCGCTCTCGGAATCAATCACGAGAACATGACCCGCGACGAGGTCGAGACGACGGTGGAGGACTGGGAGACGACGTACGGCGTACCCACCGCAGACCCCCTCTGGCACGGCTGCGCGAAATTCGTGGCCGCCATCCGGTCGATGTTATGACGATCCCGAAGTCTCACCCCCGGTACGAATCCCTTGTCACGCGGGAGAAACTCGTCCACGCGTGGAGGGAGGGCATCGTCGCCCCGGAGGGCCTCATCGCCCACGGGCGCGGCGAGGCGTGGGACTACCTGCTCGGGGAGGAGACGAGCGCACCCGCACTCGTCGCCGAGAAGGCGGCTGCGGCCCACCTGCTACGGGCCCGGCGACCCGTGATTTCCGTCAACGGGAACGTCGCCGCCCTCGCCGCCGAGGACGCCGCGCGTCTCGCGGAGGCGGTCGGCGCCCCGATTGAAGTGAACCTGTTCCACCGAACGGAGGCTCGCGTGCTCCTGATCGCCCGACGCTTGCGGGACTCCGGTGCGACAAACGTCCTCGGCTCCCGCCCGAATGCGCGCATTCCGGGACTCGCGTCGGATCGAGCTCGCTCCCATCGGGCGGGTGCGTATGGGGCCGACGTCGTGCTGGTTCCTCTCGAGGACGGAGACCGGACGGAGGCCCTCGTCCGCATGGGGAAAGTTGTGATCAGCATCGATTTGAACCCTCTCTCGAGGACCTCCCGAACGGCAACGGTTCCGGTGGTCGACGAGCTCACGCGTGCGTTGCGAAACATCGAGAAGTTCGTCCGCGATCTTCGAGGCGACCCCCGAGAGGCGGCGCGAACCCTCCGTTCATATCGGAAGGCTGGGAACTTGGCGGCTTCGTATTCGTACTTGCAATGGCGCCTCGATCAGGTGAAGTCGCAGACGGAGCGGAAGGGCAGACCTCGAAAGGGGCGCGACCGCCGCTCCTCCTCGGCGCGAGGTCTCAGGTGAAGTGGCCCGGCTTCCACTTGATGGAGCAGCCCATCGGCGGAACGTACGGAACGGACGGACTCTTTCCCGAGAGGACCTCGTCGAGAACGCCTCGGAGAAACTGACGCTTGACCCCGCGAGGGTCCTTCGAGTCGTCGAGTTTGCCCCGGTACGCGAGCATGCGATTGCGGTCGAAGACGAAGAAATCCGGAGTGCAGACGGCCCCGTACGCCTCCGCGACCTTCTGGCTCTCGTCCCGGAGATACGGGAAGTTGTAGTTCTTGCTCTTGGCCCGCTCGACCATGTGCGGGAAGTCGTCTTCCGGATAGTTCTCCGTCTCGTTCGCGTTGACCGTGACGACCTGGACCCCTTTCCCAGCGTAGTCGCGCTGGACCGCAATCGTGCGCTCCTCCCACGCCTGCACGTACGGGCAGTGATTGCACCAGAAGGCGACGACGAGGACCGGTTTGTCCCGGAAGGATTGGAGGGAGTACGTCCTACCGTCCACGGCGGGAAGCGAGAAGTCCGGCGCACTCGATCCCAGCGGGAGCCCCTGATACTTCGCAAGTTCCATCGCAACGACCGGACCCGCCTAGGCAACTGCGCCGTTAATCCTTTTCTCTCGCCCGCAGGCCGCCTCCGGGTCGCCGAGGTTGCAACACAAACTTTATCTGCATCGCGCCGGATGGAGCAATCCCGTGAACTGACGTGAAGTACGTCGTGGTCACGGGCGGGGTTTTGTCGGGACTCGGCAAGGGCATCTCCACATCCTCGATCGGGGTCCTCCTCAAATCGAAAGGGTTGCGGGTCTGCCCCGTCAAGATCGACCCGTACCTGAACGTGGACGCGGGCACGATGAACCCGTACCAGCACGGGGAGGTGTTCGTGCTCGACGACGGGGCTGAGGTCGACCTAGACCTCGGCAACTACGAGCGGTTCCTCGACGTGAACCTCACGGGGGACCACAACATCACGACGGGCAAGGCGTACCGCGCGGTCATCGAGAAAGAGCGTCGCGGGGACTATCTCGGCAAGACGGTGCAGATCATCCCCCACGTGACGGACGAGATCAAGTCGATGATCAAGGCGGTCGGGGAGAAGGAGAAGGCGGATGTCGTCCTCATCGAAGTCGGAGGGACCGTCGGCGACATCGAGGGCATGCCGTTCCTCGAGGCGGTCCGGCAGCTCGGTCTCGAGGAGGGCCACGAGAACGTCCTCTTCGTGCACACCACCCTCGTGCCCGTCATGGGCGCCGTCGGGGAGCAGAAGACGAAGCCGACCCAGCAGAGCGTGCGGGAGCTCCGGGCCGCGGGCATCCAGCCGAACGCGATTGTCGCGCGCGGCGAGCGGTCTTTGGAGCCGGACATCAAACGGAAGATCGCGTTCTTCTGCGACGTCCCCGTGGAGGGCGTCGTCAGCGCGCCCGACGCGTTGACGATCTACGACGTTCCCCTCCTGTTCGACGGACAGGGCCTCACGGAATACATCATGGGTCGCCTCAAGCTGGACGCGAAGGCGGAAGACATGGAGGAGTGGAAGGAGTTCCTCGAGGGCCTGAAGAACCCGCAGGGGGACGTCACGATCGCTCTCGTCGGCAAGTACACGCACCTGAAGGATTCGTACATCAGCCACATCGAGGCGTTCCACCACGCGGCCGCGCACGCGCGCGTGCGCGTGAACCTCAAGTGGGTCGAGTCCATCGACGTCGAGAAACACGGGACGAAGCTCCTCGAGGATGCGGACGGAATCCTGGTGCCGGGCGGGTTCGGGGATCGCGGAATCGAGGGGAAGATCGCCGCGACGCGGTACGCCGCGGAGCACGGCATCCCGTTCCAAGGGGTGTGCCTCGGATTCCAGCTCGCTACGGTGGGCTTTGCCAGGGAGGTCCTCGGGCTGAAGGACGCGAACAGTTCCGAGTTCGACCCGAAATCACAGCATCCGGTCGTGGACTTGCTGCCGGAGCAGCGAACCGTGAGGGACTTGGGCGCGACGATGCGCCTCGGCGCCCATGAAATTCTTCTGGACCCGGCGAGCGCGACCGCGAAGCTGTACGGTTCGACGACGATCCATGAGCGACACCGCCACCGGTACGAGATCAACCCGGCATACATTCCGAAGCTCGAGGATGCCGGCCTGCGATACGTCGGGCGGTCCGACGAAGGCCGCCGCATGGAGGTCTTGGAACTGCGCGGCCACCCCTATTTCGTCGCGTCCCAGTTCCATCCGGAGCTACGATCCCGGCCGCTCCGCCCATCGCCCATCCACTTGGGACTCGTGAAAGCGGCCGCGCGCCGGAAATGAGCGCAAGCTCTATATCGAGCAGCCTCTTGCAGAGAACGCATGGGCGTGGGCTACGACGCGCTTCTCCAAAGGGCGAAGAAGGCCCTCCCCGAGGCCCTCAGCACGGGCGAGCGGTTCCAGATCCCCGAGGCGGAGATCGTCATCGAGGGCAAGACGACGATCCTCCGGAACTTCATGGACGTCGTCGAGGCGATCCGACGAGACCCGAACATGGTCCTGACGTACCTCCTGCGGGAACTCGGTACCGCCGGTGCCCAGGACGCGCGGCGCGTCGTGTTCAAGGGGAAGGTCACGGGGCAGCAAATCGCGGACCGGGTCAAGTCGTACGTAGACCTGTTCGTCCTGTGCCAGGAATGCGGGCGACCCGATACGCGACTCGTGAAGGAAGGCCGCATCGCGATGCTCGAATGCGACGCCTGTGGCGCGAAGCGTCCCGTGAAATCCGTGAAGAAGGCCGCGAAGGTCGAGGAGGCTCCCCTCGTCGAAGGCAAGGTCTACGAGCTCATGATCCAGGACATCGGCAAGAAGGGCGACGGAATCGCGAAGCTCGACAAGTATGTGATTTACGTGCCCGGCACGGCGAAAGGCTCCATCGTCAAGGTGTTCATCGAGAAGATCGCGGGTACGGTGGCCTTCGGGCGCCTGTCGCGGGAGTAGGCGCCGCATGAGACGGGAGTACGCGGCGACCGCCGCGATGGGGGCCACCCTGGCGGCCTCCCAGTTCGTGGCAATCGGGATATCGCCCTCGTTCAAGGCGAGCGGGTTCCAGGCTTTCCCGAATGAAGCGGACCCCGTGAACGCAGTCCTGTACATCGCGATGATCCTCGTGTTCACGGGGGTCATCCTTGCGTTCGTGAAGTTCCGTCGGCAGGAACTCGCGAGATACGTCATCCTCGCGTCCGTGTTCCTCACCCTCGCATTCGTGCTCCTCCTTCCCCTCTACTTCGGATTGTGGTACGCGTACTTCGCCTTCCACGACGCCTCGGATCCCGCGACCGTCATCCGGATCTCGGAGACGCTCGGCAACCTGGCGACCGTGTACTCCTTTTCTCTCGCGGGACTCCTCGTGTTCGCCCTCGTGAAGCATCCGGAATGGTACGTCGTCGATGGGATCGGACTCGCCGTGGCCGCCGGGGTGACAGCGATCCTCGGAGTGTCGTTCGCAATCCTCCCCGCGCTCCTGCTCCTCCTGGGCCTCGCCCTCTACGACGCCTGGGCCGTCTATCGGACGAAACACATGGTGACCCTCGCAGACGCGCTGACGAGCCAGAAGCTGCCGGTCCTCCTCGTCATTCCGAAACGCGCGCACTACTCCCTCCGCAACCAGAAAGGGCTCAAGGAACAGCTCGAGAGCGGCGAGGAACGCGAGGCGATGTTCATCGGGCTCGGGGACCTCATCATCCCCGGGGTGTTGAGCGTGTCCGCGTTCAACTTCCTCGACCCACTCACGGGGGCTGCCGCCGGCGTCGCCCCGAACGCGGCGGTCGCCCTGGGTACGGTTCTCGGCAGCCTGGCGGGTTTCGCGGTCCTCATGCGATTCGTTCTGACGGGGAACCCACAGGCGGGACTTCCCCTCCTGAACGGGGGCGCAGCCGCGGGGTTCTTCCTCGCCCACCTTCTCGTCTACGGATCCCTCGTCCCCGTCCTCCTGTGAGACGTCGAGGCGCAAGCGTCAAATACGCTCGGCCGATTAGGACGAGATCCCGAGGCGGTACGATAGCGCTGTGGCAAGGACGGTCGCGCCGGAAGCCCACGGGTGGCCGCTATCGGCCCTTCCGGAAGAAGCGCAAGCACGAAATCGGGCGGGAGCAGCAGTTCGCGTTCCTCGGCCCCGAGCGGCTCAAGCTGTACCGGACGAAGGGGGCGAACCGCAAGGTCCGGATCCTCGGCGCGGAGTTCGCGAACGTGTTGGATCCGAAGACCGCCGTCACGAAGAAGACGAAGATCCTGACGGTGAAAGAGAATCCGTCGAACCCGCACTTCGTGACACGGAACATCATCACCCGGGGAGCGACGGTTGACACGGACCTCGGCCTCGCGAAGGTGACGTCCAGGCCTGGACAGGACGGCGTCGTGAACGCGGTCCTGCTCGAGGCGAAGCGCGCGTAGGTGGGCCTCACTCCGCGGACTTCGTCACCCCGACGTCCTTCACGAGCGCATACGGAACGAAGTTCGGAACGCTGACCTCGCCCCACCACATCATCTGTTCCGTCCGGTTCCCCAAGGCGACGATGTTCTTCAACAGGTGGAGGAGGTTGTCCGTGACCCGGATGTCCTTCCAGGCCTCGACGACCTCGCCCTTCCGAATGCGGAAGATCCCGTCGCGCGGGATCGTGCTGAGGTCCCCCGTGACGTACGACTGATAGCGGGTGTACCACGTGTTCGTCAGCCATAGACCGTCCTTCACCTCGGAGAAGAGCTCGTCGCGGCTCCAGTCTCCCGGCTTGCAGAAGATCGCGTGGGGGTCGGGGAACACGAGACCCGCGTTGCCCGTCGTCTTCGTCTTGAACCTCTTGGCCGAGGACGTGTTGTGGAGGTACGTCTTAAGGATCCCCTTCTGGACGAGGAGGTTCTTCCGCGTGGGCACGCCCTCCGCGTCGAAGCGCTTCCGGCCGATCGAGTCGGCGGACCCGTCCTCGTAGAGGGTGAGGGCCTCCGAGGCGACGCGCTTCCCGATTTTTTTCCCGAAGGGCGAGAGGCCGGCGAGGACCGCCCAGGCGCTGAGCCGCCCGGCGACCTGGTCGGTCACGGATCCGAAGATGAGAGGGTCCAACACGACGGTGAACCGCCCGGGCTTCCCGGACTTCGGGTTCTTCGCGAGAGCCGCGATTCGGCCGGCCTTGTGGCCCGCCTTGTCGGGGTCGAACTGGGAGAGCTTCGTGGCGCAGGCGATCCCGTGCCCGCTCGATTCCAGGGACACGAGGGCTCGAATGGACAGGTACAGGTTCGCCCGGTGGTCCTGGGCCTCCACGCCGTTCGAAGTGACGAGGTCATGTGCCTCCTCGTAGCGCCAGAACGATCCCGCGCATTCTTTCGCACCTTCCTCGAGCGCACCGTGGATCGCGGCGTCCACGTGGTCGCTCCCGTCGTCGAGGGCGAGGATCTTCGGATCGGGTCGGGTCCGAGCGTATCGGAAGGGACCGTGAGCGATCCCCGCGTACTCCGGGTTCTCCTTGGAGGTCTGGACGATCTTGACGAGCCGCTCGACGGCCTCTTCCGCCTTCGAGAGGTCCTTGATGTCACTCAACAGGACACGCTTGTTGTGGACCATGAAGAGCCACGCGGCCCTCTCCCGCCATCGATTGCTAATCACGGGCTCGTTTCTCGCGAACCGAATCTGGTACGAGCGGTTCGTGACGACGTCCGATATCGCGTCCTGGCACCCGAGCTTGATCGCCTGCTCGACAATCCGTGCGGCGAGGTCCCCCATCGACGTCACCTCAGGGACACGTTGCGGAGGCGCATCGAGGGACCCCCGAGGCTCGCGTCAAGGGCCTGGCCGGGGTCCGACTTGCCGCAGAAGCCTGCCTCGAACTCGAGGTCCTTCCCCACCGCGTCCACGGCGGACCAGAACGCGGGCGTCGTGAGCTCGATGATCGTGTTCCTCACGGGATGTTTGACCTCCCCGTCCTCGACGAGGTACGCCTCACGCCCGGCGTATTTCGCGTTGTAGCGCTTGTCGTCGATGTTCCACTCCATGAACGACTTCATGTAGACGCCTAACTTCACTCCCTCGAGCAGTTCCTCGACGGTGTGGTCCTTCGGCTCCACGAACGTGTTCGCCATCCGCACGATCGCCTCCACGTTGTAGTTCACGGCGCGTGCGGCGCCGTTGCTCCGTGTCCCGAGCACGGCAGCGGTCTCGCGGTTGTGGAGGAATTCGTGGACGATCCCGTCCTTGTACAGGTACCGACGTCTCGCGCGGACGCCCTCGTCATCCGTCTCGTAGTACGCGATCGCATGCTCGACGGTCGGATCGTCGACCACGTTCACGAGACCGGACCCGACACGCGTTCCGATCGCCTCGGGCGTAAGGAAGGACTTGCCCGCCTGGCTCGCCTCCCGGCCGAGCACCCGGTCCGCCTCCGTGGGATGGCCGCACGACTCGTGGGATGCGATACCGGAAACCTGGGGACCGACGACGAGGTCCATCTTCCCCTCCGGGGATTTCTTCCCCTCGACGAGGGATCGCTGCATGGAACGAGCCTCCTCGAGGACCTTCTCCTTCCAGTCGAGCGTTCGCACGCCATCCCAGCCGCCGGACCAACCGTAGTTGCGATACGTCTGCTCGATGTCCCCGTCGCGCGCGACCGTCAGGAAGTAGAAGAGACGAAGCCGCGGACTGTACGAATGGATCTTGGATCCTTCCGAGTTCGCGAAGTACTTCTGGATCCGGTTGTTCGACATCTGGAAGTACCGGGCGGGGACCTTGTACCGGAGGGCCATGACGGCTTTGTCCATCTCGCCGATCTCGCGAATCTTCTCGTCCAATGGGACGTCCGCGAGGCGCTTCCGCTCTGGCACGGACCATTCCGTCTCGACCGCGTCCTCCTGGGCAAACGTGATTGGGGTCTTGCGCGCGGAGGCTTTCGCGACCTTGACCGCATCGTCGACCGTCGCCCGGACCTCCGGTTTCGTGAGGGTGTTCGTCGCGGCGAACCCGAGGCTCCCCTTCACGAGGACCCGCACGCCCACCCCCTGGTCCTCGCCGACGAACACCGCGTCGAGGACCCCGTTCTTCAGGATGAACTGCTCCTGCGTCTGATGTTCGTACCGCGCCTCGGCATACGCCACCCGCTTCTGTCGCGCATAATCGACCGCGTAATCGACGAGATCCGGATCCGGCACGCCGCTCCCCGCGCGGGGCATCACGAGGACGGCCATTAAAGTGTCGCGCTCGGCCGGGCGGAAAGTATTTTGGACGGAGGGTGCCATGGACCGCGCGTGCCGAAGGGCGACCGGCCGATCGTCCTCTACCCGGCGTACTTCGACGCGTCCCGGTCGCGCGATCGCGGCCGCAGGGTCGCAAAGAGAGTCGCGGTCGACGCGCCGACGGTCGACGACATTGCCGAGGCGGCAAAGGCCCTGGGGCTCGAACCGAAGGTGGAGGCGGACAAAGCCTTCCCATCGACTCCTTGGAGAAAGGAAGGTCGGGTCCTCGTCCGTGCGGACTACTATAAGACGTCCGTCGTCCGGAAGGTCGCCGAGAAACTGAAGGCGTCGCGCTGAGTCACGGCCGGTTCGGGGTGACCCGCTGGTCCTCGACGAGGCGCTTCCCGGACGCGACGAGGTCCACGGAGTGGATGACGGCTCCCAGCTCGCGGAGCGTGTCCTCGACGCTCTCGTAGTTCACGGAACCCCCTTCAATCGTGAGGAGGACGCTTTCCGTGTCTTGGTCGACCTCGTCCAGACGACAGCTCACGCCCTCGACGCCCTTCAACCCGCTCAACCGTCTGGACATTTCGATGATGGACGGTTTGTGGGGCTTGAGCACGTCCAAGACGAGGCGCTTGATTTCACTCACGGGTGTCGATGCTCCGAAGGGCTGCGCCCATCGGGAGCGATGCACTTAAACGTTATTGGGATACGGAAGGACTTCGATATCCCACGCTACGCCGTCGTGACCTCCGCACCGTCCGCGCGTACGATCACGGTGTGCTCGGTCTGCGATACGATCCCGCCCGCCGTGTCGACGAGGGCCGGATACGTCATCGCGGCGCGGAGCCGCACGAGCCGGTTCAGCATCTCCGGCGCCCTTCGATCCAGGCGGTACGCCCAACGCTCTGCGAAGGGAAGGGTCTTGAACGTCGTCGACAGGAGGGAGAGGAATTCCTCCAAGGTGTCGTCGCGAAGTGCCTTCGACTTGAGGAGGCGGTAGATGTTTCCGGTCCGGCGACCGTCCACCTGGCCCGACCCCGAAGTCGAGAAAGGCTCGATGGCGACAACATCTCCTTCCTGCAGGGCATCGTGGCCGTGGGGAACGTTCGGGACGCTTTTGCCTGCATGAAGGAGGTAGCGCTCGATCGTATGGCCGGTCAAGTTACGAATCGGCTTGTATCCATGAGATTCAATCGCCCGCTGGATCCCAGAACCTAGGTGGCTCGTCGGGACGCCCGGTCGGACGGCCTCGATCGCCGTCTGCAGCGCGAGCTCGGACGCGCGAATCAGCCCGGACCAGTTCCGCGTCCCCACCTCGACCGTGACCGCAGTGTCCGCAATCCACCCGTCGACATGGGCGCCGAGATCCAGCTTCACGACGCTCCCTCGGCGGATCCGCGTCGCATCGTCGTGGATCGGCGAATAGTGCGCGGCGATGTCGTCGAGGGAGATGCATGTCGGGAAGGCGGGCTGGGCACCCCGCGTTCGCATCAGATCCTCGACGGTCTCCGCCACATCCAAGAGGAGCGCCCCCTCGACGGTCGCCTCGATCGCGCGATCCCGCGCTTCCCGAGACACACGGCCCGCGGCCCGGAGTTTCTCGAGCACGTCGGCGTCCATTCGCGCTACGACTCCTTCGGGACGGTCCCGGACCTAAGGACGTTTGCCCGGGGCCCGGTGAGGTCCACGACGGTGGATTCGACCCCGAGGGTCGCCGGGCCTCCATCGACGTAGACGTCCACGGCGTCTCCGAGCTGAGCCCGCGCCTCGTCGCACGTGACGGTAGGAGACTTTCCGTGCAGATTCGCGCTGGTCGACGTGATCGGCCCGACCCGCTTCGCGAGAAGCCGGGGGATCGGGTGGGCGGGCACCCGGAACCCCAGGCGACCATCCTTCGAAAGCACCGCGGTCGGCGCTTCCGCCCTCGCGCGGAGGACCACCGTGTAGGGTCCCGGCAGGTTCTTCGCACAGAACGCCTCCGCGAGGGGCGTCTGCTCGCCGAATCGGAAGATGTCGCTCACGTCGGCGACGCAGACGGACACGGAAAGGTCCCTGGGACGCTGCTTCGCCGCGTACACCCGGGCGACGGCAGCCTCCTGGAACGGATCCGCCGCTAGGCCGTACACGGTGTCCGTCGGATGGACCACGAGGCCTCCCGCCCGCAGGGTGTCGACGCACGTCCGGACGGCGTCCGCGTCGAGGACGAACTTGGACCCGATCGACGTCGCGGCCAGCATGACGGCCATGGGCGCGTCAAGGGACGCCGGGCTAATGGACTTTCCCGGGCGCCGAGTACAAGAGGTAGCTCCGAGCGTCGAGCCGGCCGTCCGGGGGACGGTACGCGTCGAGCCGGAGCCCCCCGCCCGTCCGGGCGGCCACGAGGATCGCCTTCGTGAACGGCGCCGCGTCGTCGGCCGTCACGAGCTCGCGGAGGGACACGAAGGCGACGTCGCTCACCTCGACCCGGTCGGGCCGCGGCTCGCCGGACACGTACTCCATCGTGAAGACGAGGAACGTGTCGTTCGCCTTCGGGCCCACCATGTGCCGGACGGCGACGAGGGACTCCGCCCGGCCCCGGATGCCCGTTTCCTCGACGAGCTCCCGCTCGATCGTCTCGACGACGGACTCGTGCGGCTCGACGTAGCCCGACGGGATCGCCCACAGCCCGCGCCATGGGCCGTACGTCTTGCGGACGACGAGGAGCGCCTCTTCGCGGACGAGGAACCCGCCCACGCCGACGGTGATACCGTGCGAACCGGGGTCCGATGCCATGGGGCGTCCAACGCGCAAGGACGCATGGCTTTTATCCCACGCCCCGCTCGGGCCTGGTGGGACACTACATGCCGGGCACCGTGCGATTCACGCCGCGACGGTACGTCACGAAGATCTGGGACTTCGGCAATTTCGACATCTCGCCGGATGGACGGCTCCTGGCCTACTCCGCAAACCGAGAGGCGCACTGGAG
>Ga0209324_10003207_pt1 | contig 11245 bp, 8 predicted proteins | sample Rifsed19ft3_FD_184015 | JGI IMG/M metagenome (GOLD analysis project Ga0209324, IMG submission 184015) | Soil microbial communities from Rifle, Colorado, USA - sediment 19ft 3 (version 2) | ecosystem: Environmental > Terrestrial > Deep subsurface > Rock core/Sediment | place: Rifle, Colorado...
AAAATAAATTTCGCTAATTCACTTTTTGCTAGGCATAGACATTTGCAATTGTTGTTCGTTTCCACAAACATAAGCTAATGTAACAAAATTGGTTGAATGTTACTATTGATGATGAAACCAATTTCAACTTTAATAATATTGTTGGGAACAATTTTACTAGTTAGTTTTCAAACCCAATTGGCCTATGCAGAAAACGATGGCAATAATTTATTCAGTTGGTTTCAAAAATCTTTAGAAAAAGTTTGGGAATCAATAGTAAAAATCAATCCTAACAACCAAAATCAACAAGCACAAGAAAATGACAAAGTTGAAGAATCTCAAAAAAACGAAACACCGCCCTCCTCTTCAATAGAAATATTGACAGAAGAACCAGTTGAGGATGGAGTAATCGAAAAGAAATTCACACATGGAGATACTGAATTTACTTATATGGTAGGAGTTGAAAATGGTGTGGAAGAAACTCCATCACCAGAGGATCTGCGAGCGATGCGAGCTTCATATTCAGAAGAAGAACTAGAAAATCAACAAAAAATAATAGACGAAATAGTTAGAAATGGGCCACAGGGGATGGGAAAAGTAATAGGTTTTGATGGTGTTTACATAGATGTAAACAAGGCATACAAAAATACACAAATCCATGTAAACAACAAACTAAAGAAACAGTATATTGACACAAACTTTACCTGTGATAATTATCATGCTTTAGCAAAAAAATTCGTTGGTGAATCAATGTATGGAGTTGGGTATGCCGGATCGGTTGAGAATTATATTTACACAAAGGCATTAGACGAATGTATCAGTCCAAAACATCAAGAGGAACTTGATAAGGTTAATGCTGAACTAGAGGAGGTAAACAAGACAAATGAAAATTAGATTCATTAATTTTTTAAGGTGTGAAAATGAATTCGAAATTTAAAAAATGGTGGAATACATCTTATCATACAAAAAAAACCATTGAAATAAAGTATTCAAATAAAATCAAAGTAAGTTTTTTCAAAAAAATACTCACAAATACAGTATATGTAAAGTGTTTGATTAGAGGGAGTAACGACATTCCAGTAGTTAGAATGCTTTCTGGGGGAAATTATGATTTTATTGATAGCTCAGAAAGTGGGGTACATGTTTCTATTTGGTTAAAATATCGAGACGATTTATTGTTAGAAAAAATCCGAACGATTCTTTTTCAGATGGGTCTTCAAAGTATTATGTCCATGAGCGAAACTAGAATTCATGGTGAATTTAGCCATAAAAATCCCACATTTGGCAAAGCTTTTGAAACTATTAATCAGTTTTGTGATTTTCTTGCAAAAGATAACTCATATTATAAATCTGAAATACTTTGCGATTAATAATTTTTTATAATAAAATCTTAATACAATTGCATCTTAGTTATGAAAGTAATGATGCGCAATGTATTCATTTCTATTCATGAATTTTTTGGGGGGCTTACAGTGACAACAGATCCAAAATAGTCTGTCTGAAGGAACATATTGCTCAATTTTAATTTCTTTTGGAATTTTTTCATTACTAAGATCTTCTTCAAGAAAAATATTCTTTTCAAAGCATCCACTTGTTTCAATATGATGTTTTCGTTCTTGATTAGCAAATTCAATTAGTTCTGATATCTGTGAAAAATAACCGCATTGGTCGCACACTACAATGTATCTCCCTGAACTAATATTTTGAAAGTATTTTCTTAGCCATGTTTTTCTAATATATTTCACAGGAGTCGATTTGATACAATCATGTTTTTCTAACTGAATATGTATAGAACAGAATTTTTGGTGACAAAACTTACATCTGAAATCATCAGGGAAAACTATCGGGTGATTACAAAATGAACATTCTGCCATCTAAAACCCCTTTCTGATAATCCAAATTACTGGGATAATTCCTAACGCAAACAGGACTAATCCCATATAACTTGAAACTTCATCAGAATTACCTTCCCTTTCTGAGTCGGCACTAGCAATGAAAGTGTCAGGTTTGTCTTTCTGACAGACAAACTTGCCATTCTCTTTTGCTGGCCACAAATCGCCTTCACAGGCGTGGCAATCAGTATTTCCATTAAAACAGGTAGTACGTGTTATTGTATTTTCTTCGTTACTTGGAATGTTAACTTCAGGGGATTCATCATTTGTTATATGACATGTTGGAACACCATCTTCAAGATTTTTTTCTCCTTTGCAGTCCATATTTTCTAAAATCCATTGTTCAACACTTTGGTATGAGTTGAATCCTTTATCCCCATAGTAATTTAATATTGAATTGATGTCAAACTCTGTAATTTGGAAAATTTGTTCTTGGGTCTTCAATCTGTCATTAGGATGAGACATTATTGAAGGAGAATATGCCTTATCCCCTCTAATAGTCCATAGTCCGCCTATGGTATGATCTAATCCTAGAGCGTGGCCTATTTCATGTTCTATTGTTACTAAATTGTCTTTTGCTAAGTTCTTCGTAAATTTACCAGTGGGTGTATAATCAGTGTATTCTGTATTTCCTACTTCCCAACTATTTTTTTTATATTCTGGCTCCAAGTATAAAATCCAAATATCAGAGTAGGCAAAGTGAGTTTCCGTTAATCCGGAGGTATTAGTTTCAAAATTCTTACCAGGTAACTGACTTAGAGATTCAATAAATCTAACACGAATATCACAGTCGTTAAAATCTGATGCTTGTTGTTCACTTAGCGTTACTATTCTAAAATTAAAATTCCAATCCTTAGAATTGCCAGTATGTTGAACTAGTTTATTCTGCCATTCTTCTACTGCCCTTCTTGTGTCAGACATTAAAATTTCGTTGAATTGGATATTTTTTTCAAAAGCACATACAATGGGAGTACCAAAAACTCTCACTTTATCCATGTAACTGTAATTCTGGGCTGTTGATAGCTGATTTGGAAAACTAACTAATGATGTACACAGCAAAGTTACAAACAAAAATATTTTAAAGTTCATTATTACTCACTAAATCTACTAATCTACCCATAGGTAACAAGAAATACAAATTCAGAAAGGCATTACTGTAAAATGTTTGTTTAAATATATCAAACAATATTCCGTTCTTTTGAACAAAAATTTTGTTATGTACCACTTAATATTATTCCAAAATGATGGCACAAGTAAAAACCATGTTTAAATCGACTTTAATCTCACTTGGAAGGGGAAAAGGAGAATTTTTGAGAATTGAAACTCTCAAAGGCAACTGGTCTGATTTCCTAGAAGAAAGAGTATAGAATTCTCTCTCTTTTATTTTCATAAAACTCTCTCTGATCCTGCTTGCTATGGGTGGGTATCGAAGTAACATTACATTCCACCCCGAAGGCCCCTTTTGGTATCTAATTTTCCCCAAGTAGTTGAGCCCAATAGGTTTATTGAAATTGTATAATCTATACAGGATTCAACAATACTGAGAAATATAGTCAGTTCTAATTTCTTTAATCTTCTTTTATTATTAAAAATAATTCATAGTTATATGCAGTATTAATGAATCCAATCAAAGAGAAGATATGAAGAAACTTTACCTTATCCTAATTCCACTTTTGTTATCTGGTATTACTCATTTGTGGAACCCTGTTGGGTTTCCTGACATATTTTTCGATGAAGGAGTATATATGAGAAGGACATTAAATATTCTGCAAGAAGGTAGTCCTCAAGAAGCTTATTTTTACGATCATCCGTATTTTGGTCAGTTAACACTTGCCGGCTTCTTAGCAACTGTTGGTTATCCTGATTCTCTCAACGCAACATCAGAAGCAGATTCGTTAAAGATGCTTTACATGATCCCACGCATTTTCATGGGAATGTTAGCTATTCTTGATACATTTTTGATTTACAAAATTACAGAAAAAAAATATGGAAAAAATGTTGCATTCATCTCCTCTGTTTTATTTGCGGTTATGCCATTTTCATGGATATTTCGGCGTATTCTTTTAGACTCACTCTTATTGCCATTTCTATTAAGCTCAATTCTTGTTGCACTGTATGCAAAGGATTTATCAAATAAACGCTCACTAATCTTGGCTTCTGGAATATTATTAGGACTAGGAATATTTACAAAAATTCCAGCATTTGTATTCATTCCGTTAATTGCAGGTCTTGTTTTCTATAATAGAAAGAAATTTTCAGATTTAGGACTTTGGTTTTTACCTGTAATTCTTATCCCAATGATTTGGCCTGCATATGCAATGCATTTAGAACATTTTGATTTATGGATGAAAGACGTTTTCTGGCAAGCAGGAAGAGAAGGGGGAGGCCTTGCTCTGATTTCTCAGTTTTTCTTAGAAACAGATCCCATGTTATTCATTTTAGGAATGGGAGGAATTGTTTTTGCAGCATACAAACGTGACTATTTTATTTTATCATGGTCAATACCTATGATTCTATTCTTAGGACTAATAGGTTTTACACAATATTTCCACTCGATTCCTCTTATTCCTGTATTCTGCATTGGTGGTGCCATACTAGTTGTAAGCTTGCTAAACAAACTCAAAGGAAAAATTGAAACAAAAACAATTCTTGTAGTAGTTGGTTTTTCAATATTTGGATTGGCAAGCTTATTTCCGTTAATAATGTCAGATGTATCATCAAGTCAATTCAAAGCAATGTCATTTGTACTAAATTTTGAAAGCGATAATCAAATCACAATACTTTCCAGTCCAGTTTATTCATGGGTTTTTGATGATGTATTCAATAAAGATAATGTGATGATGGATTATGCAATGATTTTATTTGAAGATCCTCCAACAGAAGATCTACTTCTCATTGCAGATAGTCACTTTTTAGTTGATATTTCTAGAGGGCAACAGTTAGAGCAAGTTTATTCTAAAACCAAAATTGTAGAAACATTTGATAGTAGAGTTTCCGATTTTGATCCCATGTTGTATCCATATGGTAGTATGAGAGTAAATTATGAGGGAAATAACATTGAAATCAGAACTTTTTATGGAAATGATTAATGTATTTTATGTCAAAATTAATATCTTATATAATGCCGTTTAAGATGAACAAGCATGCCTCAAAATTCTTTTAATAATCAAATTTCAATAGTAATTCCAACATATAACGAATCTCAAAATATTCTACAAATGATAGAATCGATTTTAAAAATTCAGTTCCAGAAATTATCAATTCAGACAATAGTTGTTGATGATAATTCTCCTGATGGGACTGGAAAAATTCTTGAGGATTATCTACGTACTATGAAACAGGTAGCTGGCCACACAATTGAAGTTCTACATAGAAAAGCAAAGGCAGGTCTTAGCTCGGCTGTACTGTACGGAATTGAGCATGCAAAAGGTCAAACAATTGTTGTTATGGATAGTGATTTGTCACACCCTCCACGAGTTATACCAAAAATGATTGAAACAATGAATAAATCAAGATGCGATATAGTAGTGGCATCTAGATACATAAAAGACGGAAAGATTGTTGGATGGCCTATAACACGTAAGATAATCAGTAAAACAGCAACAAAAATCGCTAAAGTTGGCTTGAGAGTATCTATTGCCGATCCCATGTCGGGGTTTTTTGCTTTCAAACGACATATTCTCGAAGGCTTGAAACTAGATGCAATTGGATACAAGATGTTGTTAGAAATTCTTGTAAAAAAATCCGGTGTCAGTGTTGAAGAAATTCCCTATACATTCACAGAAAGACAATTTGACAATAGTAAGCTGGGATTGTCAACTATTCTGAATTATTGTTATGCAGTTTGGAAATTGTATAGATTTGGAAGAAAAGCACGGACTGCAGAAAAACGCAATTCTGTTCATTTTCTTTCAAAGGCAGCTAGATTCTTTACAGTTGGCGCCTCGGGATTAGGAGTTAATTATCTTGCATCATTTCTTTTTGCAACTTCTATAGTGGATCTTTGGTATCTTTATGCAAATATTATTGGAATAGTATTTTCAATGACTACAAACTTTTTGCTCAATAAAACATGGACATTTGAAGATAGAAACTTTTCACTTAAAAGAACAATGTTTCAGTATGTAAAATTTGCTGGATTTAGCTCATTTGGTGCCCTAGTACAATTAGGAATGGTTTACAATCTAGTGGAAAACTCTAATTTGATTTATCCAATAGCGTTAATCTTAGCTGTTTTGACTGCAGCTTTTTGTAATTTTATTTTAAACAAAAAATGGACATTTGGCGAAAAAGTTTGGATCTAAAATCACTACACTCCAAACAATCACACTCCTATATGACTACATCTTTCTAGCCTAATATCATATAAAATAACTTAATTTTATGTCTAAATGCGCCTAAAATATTGCCATACAAGGACAATACAAATTCGTTAAATCACTTTACAATATGGAATAATTTAACGGAAAAGATTTAAAACGTAATTGATAAAGTCTTTATCGAAATACATTTGTGATTCATCAAAGTCAAAATTAGGCCTCTTGTCTCCGTTTGTGTCAGCAATCTTTACATCTACAACTACTGGATTTCCTAGACCTAATGTTGATGGATTATAAATCAAAAGATACGAACCTGGCACGACATTGCAGTCTTTTGATACTGATGACATCTCCCTTTCGTACTCGCTACATGAAAGGTAAAAAGATGCTTTACCAGAAATTACATCTCTGGGATTTGAATTTGGGGGAACAACATAAACATGAAATCCATTATTTCCGCCAACTGTTTGTGCTGTGTAACCGAAATAACTTCCATAACAGAGAGGAATTGATTGCGCGGCACCATCGGGTAGAGTGATACTATCTCCATGATACCAGTCAAATTTGTTTCCAGTTCCTTTCTCATACATTATATTATTAGAATCACTTACATGTGTATACCCTAATGCATGACCAACCTCATGCCACATAATCTTGTAAACGGTATAACCATTAAATGGCGTCCATTCTCCATAACAGTTATTGGTTCCAAGACCAACAATCAGATAATTACCTACTTGTCGTCCAATTGCGTCCTCTTGATAGTCTTTCACCCAATTGATACTAAAGTCAGAATATTCTTGTTGATAAACTCGTTTTAGTTTTATTCCTCCATACATTGTTTGTCCATCCATCCAAGTAGCCAAAGATTCTACTTGGTTTCTAACATCATTTGATGCATAGCTTGGTAATGGTTGTACATAGTAAGTTAATTCCCCATCAGTGAGTCCCATTATGAAAGGACTCCAAGAATATTGTGCTAAGATAGATTGTTTATCGCTTTCAATTTTTTGTAATGCTAATCTTATTTGTTGTTGTTCTAACTCTCGTTGTTTTTGTTCTTTGGCTAATCTTTCTGCTTCCAACTGTCTTTGTTGTTGTTCTAACTCTCGTTGTTTTTGTTCTTTGGCTAATCTTTCTGCTTCCAACTGTCTTTGTTGTTGTTCTAACTCTCGTTGTTTTTGTTCTTTGGCTAATCTTTCTGCTTCTAGTTGTCTTTGTTGTTGTTCAATCTCATATTGTTTTTGTTCGTTAGCTAATCTCTCATCTTCCAACTGTCTTTGTTGTTGTTCAATCTCATTTTGTTTCTGTTCTTTGGCTAATCTCTCAGTATCTAGTTGCTGCTGTCTTTGATCTAACTCTCGTTGTTTTTGTTCTTTAGCCAATTGTTCAGCTTGAAGCTGTCTGTCGCTTTCTTCCAATTCTCTTTGTTTTGCAGCAAGATCAATTTCATTCTGAATCTGTTTTTCTTTTAATGTTTTTTTCTCCTGATCAAAATCATCAGTCCATGCTTGTATTGTTTCTCCAAGAGCCCGAAATACATCCGTATCTTGTTTATTATTTGGGGTATTGCTCAAAATATTACCAAAATACGATTCAATACTTTTAAATCCATTTTCAAATATTTTTGTAAAGTCATCAAAAAAAGACTGTGCAAATGCAGATTGAACTTGGGTACTTGTTAGTATGACACTTGCTAAAACTAAAAATACGATTAGATTTTCTCTCATCATTGTATACCTATGGTAGATAAACAAACAGGCAAAATCAGATAATCTTTTTCTTGAACTGCTTGTTTATTTTTACCAAACATTATTTTCAAATTCTATAGTAAATTCATGTTTCTAGTCATGAAATTACAGAACTGTTGTTTGTTTTCACAAACATAAGCTAATCTAACAAATTTTCGTTATTTTCTTTACGATTGAGACTATCTTCACCTAAAATTCCCTTGATGTACGTTTTATCACTAGTACTTGTAAGTATGATTTTCCTAAGTTTACAGTATCAATCAGTCTTTGCTGAAACCGTAAATATTCGGATGGTGCCAGATTCTTCAGTTCCTGGTTGTGAAAAACTTGGTGTCGGACAATGTTATTTTCCATCTAGACCAACAATTAATGTTGGAGACAAAGTAATATGGAAAAACTATGATTCTGCGGCACATACCGTAACAAGTGGAACATCTTCTAGCGGACCAGATGGATTGTTTGATAGCGGTTTGTTTAATTCAGGAAAATCTTATGGTGTTCAATTCAACAAAGAAGGGAGTTTTCCCTACTTTTGTATGGTTCATCCATGGATGACTGGTAAAATTACAGTAGAAAAAAAAGGTATTGAATTTAATTCAATCAAGCTTTATGATGTTTCACCATCAACTATTTTTGAAGGAGAAACTTCTACCATTTCAGGACAGATAATTTCAACAGGTCAAATTCCTTCAGATACAATAGTTGTAAGCTACAAAACCAATACTGGTTTATCGGGAACAGTTTGGAATGATGATGATGGCCGTATTTCAATGAATGTTTTATGGCCTGTAGGTACTCACTCAATTACTACAAGCATTAAAGGGGATTTTGGAACACTGGTAAGTAATTCAGTCGTACTTGTAATAAAACCAAGAGAACCGCCAAAAACCATAATCACTTTGGAGCCAATGAAAGACTATGGCACTTCAACTGATGGCCTTGCAGAATTTACAGGAAGAGTAACTACACAGGATGGACAACCACTTTCTGGAAAAAATGTTTCAGTAAAGTTTGAAAAACAAGGAAAAACCGGAGTTACAACTGAATTTGACATTACAGATTCGTCGGGACGTTATTCGGTAGTATATGGGTTCAATGGAAATGAAGGAGATTGGAAAGTTTATGCAGTCTTTGAAGATGGAGTTGAATACAAGGCATCCCAAAGTAACGAACTAGTTCTTACAGTTTTGCCTGATCCAGTTCCAGCTACAACACCTGAACCACTAAAACCAACATCTACAGCACCTCAAGTCAAATCATCTCCTGTTACGATTGATGTTCAGCTAGCAAAATCCTCATACAATAAAGGAGACATCATTACAATCTATGGAATAGTTTCAAAAAATACTGGGAGCAAAGTTGGACTCACGGTAGTTGCGCCAAATGGTAACTTGATTCTAGTCGATCAGTTAGATACGGATTATTCAAATAATTTTGCAACTAAAATACAAACAGATACTAACGCAATTTGGGATACTTCAGGCACATATACTATCAAAGTAGTTTATGGAGACATATCAATTAGCGACAAAGCAGTTTTCCAATATCAAGCAAACAAATTAGACCCCAAACCTAGCAATTCTCAAAGCTCCTCAAATACCTTCAAGAGTTATGCAGATACTGGCTATTCAATCAGTAATGATCCTTCAAAAGAATACACACTTCAAGTACAAGGCAGTAAATATTCAGTAGTATATAGAATTTCATCAGGACAACTAACTAGTGCTGTCATAGATGATGAAGCAACATCTGTTATTCTAAATTTGGTCAATACCAAAGATGGACAAATATCAATAAAAATTCCAAGAGAATTACTTGATGCAAAAATTGTAACACGTGATGATAATTTCTTTGTATTAGTTAATGGAAAAGAAGTTGACTTTGGTGAATCGAAAAATACAAGAGAACGAACACTTAACATTCCTATTATATCTGGTACTGAACAGATTGAAATAATAGGTTCAACTATTTCTGGTACTAAAACTTCAATAGAACCATATACACAACCGCAAACTCCAACAAATTCCCCTAACACAATTACAACAACTGATAAAAAAATCCAGAGCAAGATAACATTAGATGAAATAAAATATCGTGTGTTTTACGGTGATGTTGTATTTTTTACAGGTAAGGTTGATCTAGCTAATAGAGATACAAAAGGTTTGACAGTAATAATCAAAGACCATGATGCATATGGCGTAGACGATGAATTAGCAAGAGGTTATGTCAAATCCGATGGAACATTTTCTATTCCTTGGATTGCCAGAAGCACTGACATTGGAGAAAATCTAATTGCTGGTTATGTAACTAATGACTTGGCTGGAAGAGCAATATCAGCAGTCGTTGGATATTCAAATCCCGTTGGGTATTTGGTAGAGCAAGGAATAAGTTTTGCAACTGAACTTGGAAGTGAATACTTTTTTGCACCTGCCGATGTATATGCAGTTTTTGAAGGAAATGAAAAATATCTACCGTCAACATCTTGTGGAAAATCAGTCATGACTGAAATTGATGCCTGTAACAATGTCTTAGAGCTTGAAATAATTGAGCCATTTGGCGATGGGGGTAAGACAGCAAGGGCATTTATCAATTCATTTCCCTTGGGAGATTACGAAAAGATTCATTATCTAAGACCTATTGAACTAGGCAGATCTGCTGTCAAAGACGCTATGTGGCTTCCACCTAAAGCTGATGTACAAATAAAAATATTAGATTATGCATCAAAAATTTACAAAAACCAGCTTTCTGATGTATATTGGGACATGAAAAATCCAAGCGCAATTACAGAATGGAAAAAAGCTCAAGATGCATACAATACTGTGAATGCTAAACTAAATCAAGCTAAATCATTAAAGCTTCAGGGCGATTTACTTTTGAAACAAAAGAACAATGAATCATGGTACAAATTAATTAAATCCATCGATCTTTTACATGATACTTGGGATGATTTCGATGAAATTAGTTCACATCTAGCTGATGCTTATCGAATACAATATTGGGAATAAACATTAGACAATAATGGTTTGGATTACTTCTCTGATCCTGCTTTCTACGGGTGGGAATCGAAGTAACATTACATTCCACCCCGAAGGCCCATTTTCAACTTTAAGATGACAATCATTCATAAAGAAAATTGAATAAAAAAGATGGTGGAATATGATGTTAAAGAGCACTGGGAAGATGTCTGGACCAGAAAAAAATCTAACGAAGTAAGTTGGTTTCAAGAAGAACCAAAAACATCTCTTGAGCTTTTACTTTCAACAAATCCTAGTAAGGATTCCAAGATTATTGATGTGGGAGGAGG
>Ga0209324_10003209_pt1 | contig 11243 bp, 13 predicted proteins | sample Rifsed19ft3_FD_184015 | JGI IMG/M metagenome (GOLD analysis project Ga0209324, IMG submission 184015) | Soil microbial communities from Rifle, Colorado, USA - sediment 19ft 3 (version 2) | ecosystem: Environmental > Terrestrial > Deep subsurface > Rock core/Sediment | place: Rifle, Colorado...
GATGGTCGAAGCCAAATTTGCCCTGCAACTTCCCGCGGCCATTGGCAGCCTCGAAGCCGCGCCCCTGCTTTGCGCCGGTCTCATCGGTTACCGCTCGCTCCACCAGGCCGATCTGCATCCTGGGGAACGCTTGGGCCTATTCGGATTCGGAGCCAGCGCGCACCTCGCCATTCAGGTAGCCCGCTACTGGGGTTGCGAGGTCTATGTGTTCACTCGCTCCCCAAATCACCGCCGCCATGCGGAAGAACTGGGGGCTGCTTGGGTGGGCAGCGCCGAAGACCAGCCTCCGGCTTCCTTGGATAGGGCGGTGCTCTTTGCTCCCGCTGGCCGGCTGGTGCCTCTGGCCTTGGAAAGGTTGCGGCCTGGCGGTACCTTGGCCATAAACGCCATCCATATGGACGATCTACCGTCCCTGCCTTACCACTTGCTCTATGGAGAACGCACTCTGCGCAGCGTGACTAATGCCACGTATCAGGACGGCGTCGAGTTTTTGGCGCTGGCCGCCGCGATCCCGATCAAGCCTACCGTCTCTGTGTATCCGCTTGAGGAAGCCAACCAGGCCCTGGCTGACCTTAAGCACAGCCGCATCAAGGGCGAAGCTGTTTTGGTCCTTTAATCTCGATCTCCAATCTCCAATCTCTAATCTCTAATCTCTATTCTTCTCGCACCTTATTATCCCCTCCTCGTTTCCAAAGCTTGGAGGTTCCCATGCAAAAACATTCATAACTTCTTTGCTTACTCTTGTAGTCTTATTGGCTGCCTGTTCCCCTGCTGCCACTGAAATCAGCTAGGTCAGCGCCGTTGTGGAAAATTTCGGAAAGCGCCTGAGGAATGTAGCCCTCTTGACGCCTGATGCCGCTCAGCAAATCGAAGACCAGTATGCTGATTTCGTCACTCTCGACTTGCTGGTGGTGTGGATGGCGGATCCCTCTCACGCGCCTGGCCGTTTGACGTCTAGCCCCTGGCCTGACCGCATCGAAATTACTACCGTAATGGAGCAAGACCCGCAGGTCAATTTGGTTTCCGGTCAGGTGGTGGAGCTTACCAGCGCCGGGCTGTATAGCGACAAGGTGGCTGTCACCTACCCGGTGGAGCTTACCTTCGTTTACGTGGACAGTTACTGGCTTATTTCGGATTATCAAGCCGAGCTTCCTTGGTGATTGCTTTGGCTGGCTCTCGCGGCATTGTGCGTCTTTGATTTTCCGATAGAATGTTTGCATGCCTTCCGCCGCCAATTCAGCTTCAACTCAACAACACAAGCAAATTGCCGCCCAGCGCGGACCCGTTTCCCTTGCCGTCGTTACCGTCAGCGATAGCCGCACGTCCGAAACCGACACGAACGGCAAGTACCTGCGCGCCGAGATCGAGCGTCTTGGCCATCGCCTCGCCGCCTATCACCTGGTGAAAGACGACGCCGCCCAGATCACCGCCCTGCTGACCGAACTGCTGCGTAGCGACGCCCAGGTCCTTTTGTTCAACGGAGGCACCGGCATCGCCCCGCGGGACACCACCTTCGATGTGCTCAGCCGCGCCCTGGAGAAAACCATGCCCGGCTTTGGCGAGCTTTTCCGCATGTTGAGCTGGGAGCAGGTAGGCTCGGCCGCCATGCTCTCCCGGGCCACCGCCGGCGTGGTTGGTGGCAAGCTGGTCATCTCCACTCCCGGCTCCCCCGCGGCCGTCAAACTCGCCTGGGAAAAATTGATCGCCCCGGAACTTGAACACCTCGCCTGGGAGCTCACCCGGACCTAGTGGAAACGTAGAGTTCTGTGCCGGGCGTACCCGGGAGGGAAACTCCAAAAGCAGGCCCGGGTTTTTCGCTTGCTGAGGTATAATCGCCCGCTGTTAAGGAGTTATTGTTCATGTCCAAGAAATCCGCCATCACCGGAAAAGGCCCTAGCTTCGGCAACAACGTGCCTTTTTCCAAAAAGAAAACCCGCCGCCGTTGGGATGCCAACCTTACCGATCGGCGCATTTGGGTGCCTGAACTGAAGCGCTTCGTCAAGATCCGCGTATCCACCCGCGACTTGCGCAGCATCGATAAACTCGGCTTGCTGCCTTACCTGCGCAGCAATGGCCTGAGCCTGAAGGACCTTACTTAATCTCGTCTATGGGTCTGGCCGAACACCAAGCCTATAAAACGAAGCAGCAAAGCGAAATGCTGGCTGCCCTGCGCGCCAATCCCCGCGTGGAGTTGGTGCGTGTTGCCGGACCGCAGAATTGCAGCACCGCCCAGACCGTGCAAGGCGTCTACGCTAAAATGGACGTGCCCACGCTGCCGGTCGAAGGCTGCTCCCGATCCGGCGGCTGCATTTGTACTTACGAACCTGTGTTAAACGAAATTTATCCCTAATTAAAAGAGAGTCTAAGATGGCCGAAAGAGAACGAGACAGAAACCGAAATTTCAACCCCGACGAACAAACCGAGGAGAGAGGTGAGGAGCGCGGTGGACGGGGAGGGCGATATTTCCGCAAGCCCAAAAACGATCCCTTTGTTGCCGATAAGTCCCTGAAGATCGACTACAAGGACGTCGAGCTGCTCAAGCGTTTCCTCACCCCCGAAGGCAAGATCCGCCCCCGCCGCCAAACCGGCGTCAACGCCAGCAATCAGCGTAAGCTGGCCCGCGCCATCAAACGCGCCCGTCACCTGGCTTTGCTCTCCTATACCGACGAAACGTTAGATTAGTTTCTCGCCCTCAAAAAACGGTCCTGGAACCCAGGGCTGTTTTTTTGTGTGTATTCTGAGGCGGACATTTCACTCTCCCCCTTCCAATGGCTACCTCTCTTTATGCCATTCTGAGGCGAGCCATGCCCTCCCCCTCTTGTCATTCCGAGCGGCCTCCTAAAGTCCTTATCCAAGTGAGAATCAACAAAGCGAGAAATCCCTAATACCTAGTCTTCCGAAGAACCAGATTCTGCTTGTTGAGTCGAAAAATCATAGTTCAAAAAAGTGAAGCTCTTTATCCCAGCAGCGTCGCCAGCAGCGCCTTCTGCGCGTGCAGGCGGTTATGCGCCTGCGGGAACAGCCGCGATTGCGGTCCATCCGCCACCTCGTCGGTGATCTCTTCGCCGCGGTGGGCTGGCAGGCAGTGCATCACAATGGCCGTGGGCTTGGCTTTCTTCAACAAAGCCGTGTTGACCTGGTAGCCTTGGAAGTCCGCTTTGCGTTTCTTGGCTTCCTCCTCTTGCCCCATGCTGGTCCAGGTGTCCGTGTAAATCACATCCGCGTCCACAACAGCTTCGTTTGGATCATGCAACAGTTCGATGCGGCTGCCGGTTACAGCGGCAGCATGCTTACCCAGTTCCACCGCGCCGGGAGTGATGTCGTAGCCGGGGGGATTGGCAATCGTGAAGTGCATGCCCAGCTTGGCGCACACATGCATCAGCGACACGGCCACGTTGTTCCCATCTCCAATGAACACAACTTTTAAACCCTCAACTTTATACTTGTAGTGTTCATAGATCGTCAGCGCGTCTGCCAGCCCCTGGCAGGGGTGGTTGTAATCGCTGAGCCCATTGATCACCGGCTTGTCAGCCCATTTCGCCAGCTCAATTACATGCCGGTGAGCAAACACGCGCGCCATGATGCCGTCCACATAACCGTCCAGCACTCGCGCCACATCGGCGATCGATTCGCGCTGGCCGAGCCCAATTTCCTGCGGGCCAATATATAGCGCGTGCCCGCCCAGGTGCTGCATGCCCATCTCGAAGGAGACTCTGGTGCGCAGGCTCGGCTTCTGGAACACCATGGCCAGCGCCTTGCCCTTCAGGATGGGCTTATTGCCGCCCTGGGTACATTCCTTTTTAAGCTGCACGGCCAATTCAAGCAGGGAGCGGATTTCGTCGCTCGAATGGTCACTAATCGCTAAAAAGTCTTGCATGTCGTCTCCGAATTAGGGCTTTCGCGGCAGTATATCATGCGCAGAAACGCCTCCAACCCGGGCGATTGCGCCTTTGTACTCCAACATCACCCAAAACGCTGCGAGCAATCGCCAACGCGAGGCAGATCGGCCTTTTCTGATAAAAAAGGCCGATCTGCCCTCGCAAGGTATAATGACCTCACTATGCCCGAAAAGAAGATCCGCGTGTTGGTGGCTAAGCCCGGCCTGGACGGCCACGACCGCGGCGCCAAGGTGATCGCCCGCGCCCTGCGCGATGCCGGCATGGAAGTCATCTACACCGGCCTGCGCCAGACCCCGGAAATGATCGCCGAGGCCGCCCTGCAGGAAGACGTGGATGCCGTCGGCCTCTCCATCCTTTCCGGCGCCCATATGGCCCTGGTGCCCCGCGTGATGCAGTTGTTGCACGACAACGGCCAGGATCGGGTCAAAGTCTTCCTCGGGGGCATCATCCCCGACGAAGATGTGCCCAAGCTGCAAAGCCTGGGCGTGGCCGGCATCTTTGGGCCCGGCTCCTCCACCCAAAAAATTATCGAAGACATCCGCAACGCGGTACGCCAAACAGCTTAGGGGGAGGACGGCGTATGAGTCTCCACCAATCCGTGCTCGCAGGCGACCGGCTGGCTTTGGCGCGCCTGCTCACCGAGATCGAAAACGATACCCCGCTGGGCCGCAACACGCTAAACAGCCTTTTCGCCCACACCGGCAAAGCCCACCTCATCGGCGTCACCGGGGCGCCGGGTACCGGCAAGTCCTCGCTGGTCAACCAGCTCGCCCTCTATTACCGCAAGCCGCCTAACGCCGCCGCGCCGCGCCGGGTGGCCATCGTCGCCGTGGACCCGACCAGCCCGTTCACGGGCGGCGCCGTGCTCGGCGACCGCATCCGCATGCGCGAGCTTTCCGGCGATGCCGGCGTCTTCATCCGCTCCATGGCCACCCGCGGTTCGCTGGGTGGCCTGGCCGCCGCCACCGCCGGCGTGGTGCAAGCCCTGGACGCCGCCGGCTTCGAGGTCATCTTTATCGAGACGGTCGGCTCCGGGCAGGCGGAGGTGGAAATTGCCAAGCTGGCGCATAGCACCCTGGTGGTGGACGTGCCCGGCCTGGGCGACGATGTGCAGGCCATCAAGGCCGGCATCCTGGAAATTGCCGACGTCCTGGTGCTCAACAAGGCCGACCGCCCCGGCGTGGAAGCCGCCGAACGCGCCCTGCTCGGCATGCTGAAACTCGGCCACCCCACCAAACGCCTGATCCACCACGGACAACTCATGGAAGACAAGCTTGCTGACGTCGAACTGGCGGGACTGGCCGAATGGGTCCCCCCCATTCGGCGCACGGTGGCCACGGAAGGAAAGGGCATCCCCGAACTGGCGGAAGCGATCCAGGGGCATAAGCTCCACCTGGAAAAGACCGGCAACTGGCAGCGCCGCGACCGCGCTCGCCTGCAGACCGAGCTCGAAGACCTGCTACGCAGCCAACTGGTGGCCCAATGGCGCCGCCAGGTGAGCGAGCAGGCCTACCAGACTGTGCTGGATGAGTTGCTGCAGCGCAAGCTCTCGCCGCGGCAGGCAGTGGACGCGCTGCTCAATGGCAGGACTGCCCGGTGAGGCGATGCTAGCATGATCTTCGGTGAACGCATCCGTTTCCGCGCTATTGAACGCAGCGATCTGCCAGTTTTCGTCACCTGGCTCAACGACCCTGAAGTGCGCGCCGGCATCTCGGCTTATTTGCCCATGTCCCTGGCGCGTGAGCAGAACTGGTTCGAGGATATGCTCAAAAAGCCGCTGGAAGAACAACCCTTCGCCATCGAGATCAAACACAAGGATGATTGGCTCTTGATCGGCACGACCAGCTTTTTCAATTTCTCCTGGCGCTCACGCAAGGCAGAGATCGGCATTATGATTGGCGAGAAGGCCTATTGGAACCAGGGATACGGTACTGAAGCCATGCTCCTGATGTTGCAGCACGGTTTTGAAACCTTGAACCTGCATCGCATCTATTTGAAGGTGTATTCCACCAATCCGCGCGCCATCCGCGCCTACGAAAAGGTGGGCTTTGTGCACGAGGGGCGTTTGCGCGAAGCCCATTACGCCGACGGGGTCTTCGCAGATGACCTGGTGATGAGCATGCTGCGCCCCGAATGGGAAGAGAAAATCAAACCGTCTAAATCCAGGAGTGTTCATGAGCGCGGCTAGCCCCACAAAAGGCCTCTACGGTGAGATCAAACTATTTACCGGCAGCGCCAACCCCGAGTTGGCCCAAAGCATCGCCGACTATCTGGGCGTGCCGCTTAGCGGGCGCGACCTGATCGAATTCCCCAACGAGAACCTGCTGGTGCGCCTGCACGGCAGCGTGCGCGGCCAGGATGTCTACGTGATCCAGAGCACCTCGCGCCCGGTGCACCGCAACTGGATGGAATTGCTCATCATGCTGCAGACCCTGCGCCTGGATTCGGCGGCGCGCATCACCGCGGTGATCCCCTTCATGAGCTACGCCCGTTCCGACAAGAAAGACCAGCCGCGCGTGCCCATTGTGGCCCGCCTGGTGGCCGACATGGTGCAGATCGCCGGCGCCGACCGCTACATCACCCTCGATTTGCATGCCGGCCAGATCCAGGGTTTCTTCTCCATCCCCGGCGATGTGCTCACCACCTTCCATATGCTGGCAGACTTTGCCAGCAAACTGGTGAAGAAGCTGAAAGACCCCGTGGTGGTGAGCGTGGACCTCGGCTTCGCCAAGCGGGCGCGCAACTTCGCCGAGCGCATCAATGTGCCCTTGGCCCTGGTGGAAAAGCGCCGGGTGGCCAACGACTCCAAAGCGGAAGCTTTGCGCGTGGTGGGTGACGTAAACGGACGCGACGTGCTGCTGGTGGACGACGAAGTGGACACAGGCGGCTCGGTCACCGAAGACGTGGAGCTGTTGGTTAAAAGCGGCGCCAGCAAGATCTACCTGCTTTTCGTTCATCCCGTCCTCTCGCCGCCGGCCGTCGACCGCCTGGCAGGGCTGCCGCTGACCGGCATCATCACCACCGACACCATTCCCATCGAGCCCGAGACGCGCCGCAAGCTGGGCGACAAGCTCACCATCCTCTCGGTAGCTGACTTGCTGGGCGAGGTGATCCGCCGCGCCCACGAAGGCATCAGCGTGGGCAAGATGTTCAACGAATAGTTGACAGTTGGCAGTTGACAGTTCACAGCTAAAACCCCTCAGCCATTGCGAGCCATTCCTCTGTTGTCATTGCGAGCACTTCGCTTCGCTCAGTGTAAACTCCGCAAGGCAATCTCCCTGTTTCTTTGCAAAAGTGTCCGGGAGATTGCTTCGTCAGCCCACTTCGTGGGCATTCCTCGCAATGACGATAGTTTTTTTACTGTCAACTGTCTACCGTCTACTGTCAACTGACTTTCCATGCCCGAACTCCCCGAAGTCGAAACCATTGTCCGCTCGCTGGCTGAAGGCCAGGGGGCGGGCACTTCTTTGCTGGGCCGCCGCGTAACCCGCGCCCGGGTCGCCTGGGAACGTACCGTGGCGGCGCCTTCCGCCGCAGCTTTCGTCCGCCGCATCCGCGGCCAGCGCGTCGAACGGGCGGGGCGGCGCGGCAAGTTCATCGTCATCACCCTGGACCAGGATACGTTGCTATTCCACCTGCGCATGTCAGGCGACCTGCTGCTAGGTTTCGCCTCAGCCCCGCTCGGTACGCATTCTCGGTTGCAGCTTCACTTTGATAACGGCCTGCAGCTCAGTTTCCAGGACCCGCGCAAGTTCGGCCGCGCCTGGCTGGTAGCTGAGCCCGAAACCGTGCTCGGTGGCCTGGGCCCCGAGCCGCTGGGCGGGCTGACCCCGCGGCGCTTCCACGCCATGCTCGCCGCCCGCAACCGCCAGCTGAAGCCGCTGCTGCTGGACCAAACCTTCCTGGCCGGTCTGGGCAACATCTACGCCGATGAAGCCTTGTGGGCTGCCCGCCTGCACCCGCTTAAGCCAGCGCACAGCGTCACCAAACAAGAAGCTACTAAACTGCTGGCAGGTATCCGCAAAGTGCTCCGGGAGGGGATTCGCCGAAACGGCGCCAGTATCGATTGGGTCTACCGCGGCGGCGATTTCCAGAACTACTTCAATGTCTACCAGCGCACCGACGAGCCCTGCCTGCGCTGCGGGACACCGATCTCGCGCACCGTGGTTGGCCAGCGCGGGACGCATTTTTGCAGGAAATGTCAGAAACCATCCAAATAAGGAGGCAATATGAAAGCCAAATATAAGCACACAAATTTAATCGCGGAGGATTGGCGAGCGCTGGCTCAGTTCTACACCGAGGTATTCGGATGCTCTCTCGTTCCACCTGAACGCGATTTTCGCGGCGCTGAGCTTGACGCGGGCACCGGGTTGAAGGACATCCATCTTACCGGCGCACATTTACTTCTCCCGGGCTTTGGCGATTCCGGGCCGACGATCGAGATCTTTAATTACAACCAGTTGGAACCTCGTCCTAAGACCGCAGTAAACCGGCCGGGATTTGGACATATCGCTTTTGAGGTCGACAATGTCCAGGTGGCACAACAGGAAATTGAAGCCCACGGCGGGCACAAAGTTGGTGAGATCGTGACTCTAACGACCAAAACGGGCAGCAAGGTGACCTGGTGCTACGTTACAGATCCTGAAAGTAACGTAATTGAATTGCAGGCCTGGTCATAGGAAAGGCCAAGGCCATCGGCCGCAAGGGTTTTAACCTTTTTTCCAGCCGTAAAGGCAGGGAATCCGCACTTTAAGGCTGTCAAGGCGTGAACCGCGCCCCGTAAAAGTTTATTGCTGATCGATGCACATACACCCCCTAGAATCAACTTGACAACCAGCTTTCAGGCGACCCGGCGGCGAGGGCATGGAACCCCCTGGAGATTGCTGATCGTTGATCGCTGAATGCTGATTGGGAATGTAGCAGGAAAAGCGAAATTTAGGGGTAAAGGGGGGGGGGAGTTGTCAAGGCACAGGCGGTCAGCTATTGGCGATCCAACATCGATTGGTATACACTGCGGCAAAGCCAGAACCATTTCAAGATATATCAGCGCACCGACGAACCTTGCCTGCGGTGCGGAACGCCTATCTCGCGGATTTTAGTCAGACAACGAGGCATTCACTATTGTTTCAAAGTGCCAGAAGGGATAACTATGCAGCTGAAGGTAAATGAAATTAATTTTCACCCGGTTTTGAAGGACATAGAAAATATATTTTGGTTTTTCCTTCTTTCTGTTAGGACTTTATCTGATCATGATATCCAAAATCTATTAGTAGAAAAAAATAATGCTGATGCTACTTACGCTGAGTTTAACAACATGCTCATGAAGTTCAAGCAGATGACAAATCTAAAATTTGAACAACGAGGGAATATTGAAAGTTCTAGCCTTAATATTCTCGCTGAACTTGTATTTTTTGGTAAAGCAATGGCAATTCTGACTTTTGACTATTTGTCATCTTCAACTTATAACGCAATGATAAACCGGGATCAAGAGTTTCAGTTCTTACGATTTGTTAGAAATGGAGCAGCTCATCACAATTCCTTCAATTTGAAAGACGAAAAAGGCGAGTGGAAAATAGGAGAAAACCAACTAATTGAATGGGGTAGCAAGAAAATTAACCGAGAAGCAGATGGTAAAAAAGTATTTAATGATTCTGTAAATTTAATCGATATCTGGCTCTTAGCGAAACACTACTCAGATAAACTAACGCAGATCGATAATTCAAAAGGTAAGGCAGCCCCCTAGGAATAAACAAAGAAATGCTTATGATGGATTATTCGCTTCGCTCAGAATGACAATCGGTTTTGTTCTGTGGCTGTGTTCTTACTGTCAACTGTCTACTGTAAACTGTTAACCGGCTTCAACTTCCCCTCCAACTCCACCAGTTCAACGACCGCATGGTCGTGTGGTGTTCAAACACAAGCTTTGCTTGTGTTTGAACAGCCCAGGCCTGCCAGAAGGCCTGGTGCGGATGGTTGTGCGAGCTAAGCTTCTCTAGGCTTACGCCGCGAAATGAAGACGGCCGAGAGGATCAGCGGCAGCAGCGCCGCGCCACACAGGGGCGGCTGCCCTGTCTGTGCATCGGGTTCCGCCGCCTCGCTGGGTGCGGCGGCCTCGGTGGGTTGTGGCGATGGCGTAGGCGCCGGTTCCGTTTCAGTGGGCTGCGGGGTAAGCGTGCTGGCCGCGGTGGGCTGGGGCGGGGTGGCTGTCAGCCAGGGGAAATCGTAGCCTTCATCACTAAGGGTCATGCCATCTGGAAACATAAAATAAATTGCTTCGGCGATCTCCAGCACCTTGGGATCGTTTGGCGCCAACAGCAGCGCCAGGCGGATCTCGCCCAGAGCGCGAACGGTCTCCTCGGTCGTGTCCTGCGCATACCCTGCCCAATAGGCGTGGGTGCTCAAAAGGTCGGCAAAGCCGGCGTGCCAAAGGGCATCCTCGGGGAGCAAACTTAAAGCCTGCTCATAGGCTGCGACGCTTAATTGATAGAGTTCGATGCCACCCGCGTCCTCGCGAAAGCCTTTTCGATAGGGCCAAATCGCCTTATAAGCTTTCCCCAGGCGGCCCCAAGCCTCGCCGTCCTGCGGGTCCGTGGCCACCTTTTCCCGCTCAACCAACACTTGCTTCCACGCCTGGGGCATCACCAGCGAGACTTCAAAGTTGTCCTGGTCGCTGGGTTCAAGATCGGTAAAGCGCCAGTGGATCTCGGACCCGGAAAAGACCGCGCCGGTTGTAGTTTGGGACCAGCCGATCTGTTCATCGAGGATCACGTTTTGCGGGTCGGCCGCATAAGGCAGGCGCACAATGATCTCGCCGCTGCCGATGCTGTCCTGCCAGCCCGCTCCGGTCTGCAGCAAGTAATAGAAGGCAACGAAAGGGTACTCGCCGGTCCCTTCGAGATCGTACGAGACCTGGATGAGCACATCCTTTCCTGCCGGAAAACTTACCTCAAATTCGGCCCACGGCACCTGCTCGTCTTCATAATAAAATTCGGGTTCATCGATGCGCCGGAAAACTAGCCGCGCCCCGTTGACGCGGATCTCGATGTTTTCGATCTCGGGATAATTGGAAAAGCCATCACTAAAGGCGATGGGGAAACGTACTGCCATCGTCTCGTCCTGGCTGCCCAGATTACGCATCGTGAAATCGGCGCTGACCCTGGCCTGGCCCAGGCTGTCCGCAGGCGCATCGGCCAGCACTTCAATAAGCACGGTCTCAGCCCTTGTTGAAGTAAATCCCTGTGTTTTGTAATTATCTCTTGAAGATATAAGTTCACCTGAGTAGGAGACATATTTCGCAGACGAAAAATTATTACGCTTGGCATTTTGGCTCCGCTTCTTGATAGA
>Ga0209324_10003210_pt1 | contig 11242 bp, 9 predicted proteins | sample Rifsed19ft3_FD_184015 | JGI IMG/M metagenome (GOLD analysis project Ga0209324, IMG submission 184015) | Soil microbial communities from Rifle, Colorado, USA - sediment 19ft 3 (version 2) | ecosystem: Environmental > Terrestrial > Deep subsurface > Rock core/Sediment | place: Rifle, Colorado...
CTAGTAATCGCGGATCAGAACGCCGCGGTGAATACGTTCCCGGGCCTTGTACACACCGCCCGTCACACCACGAAAGCCTACTGTACCTGAAGTCGCTGCGCCAACCCGCAAGGGAGGCAGGTGCCCACGGTATGGTCGGTGATTGGGGTGAAGTCGTAACAAGGTAGCCGTAGGAGAACCTGCGGCTGGATCACCTCCTTTCTAAGGATGAACCTACAAGTTCAATCCAGGTCGTTCGCCAGCACCTATTTAGTTTTGAAGGACCATGAGCATTGCTCAGGGCTATAGGCATGGGCTCAGAGCTTGACCCCAGGGAAAGCCTTGAGTCTGTAGGAATCGGGTCTAAACAACCAGACGGGCCTATAGCTCAGTTGGTTAGAGCGCACCCCTGATAAGGGTGAGGTCGGTAGTTCGACTCTACCTAGGCCCACCAAGTACCACAAATTTTAAATTTGAGATCTGAAATTTAAAATTTTAAATTTGCGGTAGCAATTACGGGGGGCTGTAGCTCAGCTGGGAGAGCACCTGCTTTGCAAGCAGGGGGTCGGCGGTTCGATCCCGCTCAGCTCCACCAGTATTACAATTGGAAATTGAAGATTGGAAATTGGAAACTTCAAATTTTAAGTTTTCAACTTTCAATTTTCAATCCCGCTCAACGAAGTAGAGCGGGTTCGTTCTTTGACAACTGAATAAGCAAGGGTACAAGAAAAGCTGAGGCAATCTCAAGCAAGAAACGCCGAATCTGCCAGAAGCAGGTTTGGTGGTTAAGTTACAGAAGGCGTATGGTGGATGCCTTGGCGCCAAGAGGCGATGAAGGACGTGGCAAGCTGCGATAAGCTTCGGTGAGCCGCTAACAGGCTTTGATCCGGAGATTTCCGAATGGGGCAACCCTGCCCGTTGATGACGGGTAATCTGCATCTGAATTCATAGGATGCAGAAGCTAACTCAGGGAAGTGAAACATCTCAGTACCTGAAGGAAGAGAAAGAGACATCGATTCCCCTAGTAGTGGCGAGCGAACGGGGAACAGCCCAAACCGGGTCCATGTGATAGTCTGCGGACGTTATGGATCTGGGGTTGCAGGAATTTGCCGGAGGGGTCCGCATACCCCTCGGAGAGTTACAAACCTCTGTTGTAGTTGAACGATCTGGAACGATCGGCCATAGACGGTGATAGCCCGGTAAACGAAACGACGAGAGGCTCTCTGGGCAGAACTCCTAAGTACCACGGGACACGAGAAACCCTGTGGGAATCCGGGAAGACCACTTCCCAAGGCTAAATACTACTTGGCGACCGATAGTGAACCAGTACCGTGAGGGAAAGGTGAAAAGAACCCCGGGAGGGGAGTGAAAAGAACCTGAAACCGTACGCTTACAAGCAGTGAGAGGGCTATGGGCCGCAAGGCCAAAGCCTGATCGCGTGCCTTTTGCATAATGAGCCGGCGAGTTATTAGATGTGGCAAGGTTAATCCCGATAAACGGGAGGAGCCGCAGCGAAAGCGAGTCCGAACAGGGCGATTCAGTTACATTTAATAGACCCGAAGCGGAATGATCTACCCATGGCCAGGGTGAAGCGGGGTTAATCCCCCGTGGAGGCCCGAACTGGTGATTGTTGCAAAAATCTCGGATGAGCTGTGGGTAGGGGTGAAAGGCTAATCAAATTCCGTGATAGCTGGTTCTCCCCGAAATAGCTTGAGGGCTAGCCCTGCGAATTAACTGACGGAGGTAGAGCACTGAATGGACTAGGGGCCTTACCCGGTTACCAAACCCAATCAAACTCCGAATGCCGTCAAGTCTTACCGCAGGAGTCAGACTACGGGTGCTAAGATTCGTGGTCAAAAGGGAAAGAGCCCAGACCGCCAGCTAAGGTCCCTAAATGTATGCTAAGTGGGAAAGGATGTAGGACTACCCAGACAGCCAGGAGGTTGGCTTAGAAGCAGCCATCCTTTAAAGAAAGCGTAATAGCTCACTGGTCAAGTGGCCCTGCGCCGAAAATCTAACGGGGCTAAAGCATACTACCGAAGCTGCGGATTCAGACGCAAGTGTGAGTGGTAGGGGAGCATTCTGTCATAGGTTGAAGGCGGACCGTAAGGACCGCTGGACGAAACAGAAGAGATTCTGCCGGCATAAGTAGCGATAAAACGGATGAAAAATCCGTTCGCCGAAAACCTAAGGTTTCCTGGGCAATGTTAATCATCCCAGGGTGAGTCGGTACCTAAGTCGAGGCCGAAAGGCGTAGACGATGGACAGCAGGTTAATATTCCTGCACTTCTTTGATAGCGTTATCAGCAATGGGGGGACGCAGTAAGGTAGACCTACGGGCGACTGGAAATGCCCGGCCGCAATTCGAGGGGGATCTCATAGGCAAATCCGTGAGGTCATTAACCCTGAGGAAAGCGGGGAAGCGAGTCTTCGGATGAACCAACTGGTTGATCCTACACTGCCAAGAAAAACCTCTAGCGAGTTATCGAAGTAGCCGTACCGCAATCCGACACAGGTAGGTAGGAGGAAAACTCTAAGGCGCTTGAGAGAACTCTGGCTAAGGAACTCGGCAAATTAGCCCCGTAACTTCGGGAGAAGGGGCGCCTCGGTAGGGTGTTAAAGCCCGAAGAGGCCGCAGTGAAATGGCTCTGGCGACTGTTTATCAAAAACACAGGTGTCTGCGAAGCCGCAAGGCGATGTATAGGCACTGATGCCTGCCCGGTGCCGGAAGGTTAACAGGAGGGGTCAGCCGCAAGGCGAAGCTCTGAATCGAAGCCCCGGTAAACGGCGGCCGTAACTATAACGGTCCTAAGGTAGCGAAATTCCTTGTCGGGTAAGTTCCGACCTGCACGAATGGCATAACGACTGGAGCACTGTCTCGGCCAGAGACTCAGCGAACTTGTATCATCGGTGAAGATGCCGATTACCCGCAACTAGACGGAAAGACCCTGTGAACCTTTACTATAGCTTGGCAATGAATTTTGGAACGGTATGTGTAGCATAGGTGGGAGACTTTGAAGCGGGGGCGCTAGCCTTCGTGGAGTCATCATTGAAATACCACCCTTACTTTTCTGGAGTTCTAACCTGGGCCCATTATCTGGGTCGGGGACATTGCCTGGTGGGTAGTTTGACTGGGGCGGTCGCCTCCTAAAGTGTAACGGAGGCGCCCAAAGGTTCCCTCAGGCTGGTCGGAAATCAGCCGTTGAGTGTAAAGGCAAAAGGGAGCTTGACTGCGAGACTGACAAGTCGAGCAGAGACGAAAGTCGGGCTTAGTGATCCGGTGGTTCCTCGTGGGAGGGCCATCGCTCATCGGACAAAAGGTACTCCGGGGATAACAGGCTTATCGCGTCCAAGAGTTCACATCGACGACGCGGTTTGGCACCTCGATGTCGGCTCATCGCATCCTGGGGCTGAAGTAGGTCCCAAGGGTTTGGCTGTTCGCCAATTAAAGCGGTACGAGAGCTGGGTTCAAAACGTCGTGAGACAGTTTGGTCCCTATCTGTTGTGGGCGCAGGAGATTTGAGAGGATCTGTCCCTAGTACGAGAGGACCGGGATGGACGAACCTCTAGTGTGCCAGTTGTCCCGCCAGGGGCAGTGCTGGGTAGCTATGTTCGGTCGGGATAACCGCTGAAAGCATCTAAGCGGGAAACCCACCTCAAGACTAGATCTCCCGGGCCATAAGGCTCCTAAAGACCTCCGGTAGACTACCGGGTTGATAGGCTGGGCGTGTAAGGGTGGTAACATCCTAAGCTAACCAGTACTAATAGGTCGTGAGGCTTAACCACTTTAATTCTGCTTCTGACAAATTCGGCTTTTTGAAGTGCCCTTGCTTATTCAGTGTCAATGTATATCGCATAGAGCTATGCACCATGCGCTATGCCCTATGCGCAGTTTCTTGTCATACGGTTTTCGGTGGCTATACCGGAGGGGTCACACCCGTTCCCATCTCGAACACGGAAGTTAAGCTCTCCAGGGCCGATGATACTATGACCGTGAGGTCATGGGAAAGTAGGACGCTGCCGGAATATTTTTAAAAGCCCATCAATTTCGATTGATGGGCTTTTTCTTTTTGCGTAGCCTTTATGTTTTTTCTGCCAACCTGAAGAAGCGGATCACAGGAGCATCTTTTTTTAATCAGCATAATTTTTATTCATTTGCCCATCCCTTCATCACCTGCCTTTATTTTAACCACCTCACTGAGATTTATTTCTCTCCATTTCTAATAATTTCCATGTGTTCCGATTATTATTTTCTGGTATGACACTTGCTTATATTTTCACCTACTGCATATTATAAAAGCAAGGGGGGCAGGCACATGAAATTAGTCAAATGCATTGTTCAGCCGTATAAGCTCGAAGAGGTGAAGGCCGCGGTGACGGCGCTGAATGTCCATGGCATGACCGTCTCCGAGGTCAAGGGTTTCGGCCGCCAGAAGGGACACAAAGAGGTCTATCGCGGCGCGGAGTACACCGTGGATTTCGTGCCCAAGGTCGAGATAGAGATCGTGGTTGCCGACAACATGGCGAAACAGGTCATCGACGCAGCGGTGAAGGCCGCCCGGTCAGGCAAGGTGGGCGACGGCAAAATCTTTGTTATAAATGTGGAAGAAGTGATCCGCATCAGGACGGGTGAGACCGGTGATGCCGCGTTGTAAGAAAGAGATCGGCTTCGTGAATTCTGGAGTGGGCGCATTCCCCGTCCCGCCATGGCGGGACGGCAGGGAGCTTCAATACTCGGGTCAGCTATTCGCTCCGGCGCATAGCGTGCTGATAAACTAACTGATAACTGACAACTGGTAACTATCAACAGTTAACTGCGGAAGAAATTGCAAAAATATTTCGGGAGGATTGAGTTGTGAAAATGACGATAAGGACGTCCATGGCACTCTTTCTATTTCTGTTCTTTGCAGCAGGAGTTGCGGCAGCCGAGGCAGCATCAGCCGCACCCAGGATCGACACAGGCGACACGGCCTGGATACTTATATCGACGGCGCTCGTGATGCTCATGACGCCGGGGCTCGCGCTGTTTTACGGCGGCATGGTCAGAAGAAAGAACGTGCTCGGCACCATCATGCACAGCTTTGTGGCCATCGCGCTCGTGAGCGTCCAGTGGATCTTGTTCGGCTACTCGCTTGCCTTCGGGCCTGACATCAACGGGATCATCGGCAATCTCAGCTGGGCAGGGCTCACCGGTGTCGGGCTCACGCCGAATGCCGATTACGCGCCCACGGTCCCGCACCTTGCGTTCATGATCTATCAGGCCATGTTCGCGGTAATCACGCCGGCGCTTATCAGCGGCGCTTTTGCCGAGAGAATAAAATTTTCAGCGTACATTATCTTTACGCTTGTCTGGACCACGATCGTCTACGACCCGGTTGCCCACTGGGTGTGGGGAAACAACGGGTGGCTCAGGCAGCTCGGCGTGCTCGATTTTGCCGGCGGCATCGTGGTCCACGCGTCATCAGGGTTCTCCGCGCTCGCGGCCGCGCTCTACATCGGCAAACGCAAGGGCTTCCTTCAGGAACCCATGCCCCCCCATGACCTTCCGATGACCGTGCTCGGCGCGGGGCTCCTCTGGTTCGGCTGGTTCGGTTTCAATGCGGGAAGCGCCCTGTCTTCCGGCGGGCTTGCTACCATGGCGTTTGTCACTACCCATACGGCGGCCGTGTCTGCGACCCTGACCTGGATGTTCGTTGAGTGGTATCACCGCGGCAAGCCCACGATGTTCGGCGCTGCCACGGGCGCCATCGCGGGCCTCGCCACGATCACGCCGGCCGCCGGTTTCGTCGGCCCCATGCCCGCGCTCATGATCGGCATCGCGGCAGGGCTGCTGTGCTACACTGCGCTCAATGCAAAGACAAAGTTCAGATATGATGACTCTCTCGATGCCTTCGGCGTGCACGGCGTGGGAGGCACGCTTGGGACTGTCGCCGCAGGCCTTTTTGCCTCGCTCGCGATAAATTCAGCGGGCGCGAACGGCATGTTCTTTGGTAATCCCCGGCAGCTCGCTGTGCAGGCAGGGGCCGTGGCCCTGATCGCGCTCTATTCCTTTGTGGTGAGCCTGATCCTTTTCAAGATCATTGAAAAGGTCGTTGGGGTCCGGGTCGACGTGGAGCAGGAAACAGAAGGGATCGATATCACCCAGCACGGCGAGACAGGATATACCACCTAACTGAACATCACAACCTGGTTCTGATCATGGATCGGCGAGAAACAGTTTCTCTCCGCTCTTTTTTTGCCTGAGCCCTGTTATGGAATGACAATTGACAAGTCTGAAAGAAACGGTTAAGCTTTCCCAGGCAAACACAAACAAATCGCCGGAAAAGCCGTGAAGGAAGAAAAGCTTTGGAAGGGATACGGAAAACAGAAAAGCGGTAAAAGACCATGGGGGTCGTGATGAGTGATAATGAAAAGGTTGTAGCGAGATTTAATGACAAAAGGCTGTTGAAGGGGTATGTGGGCAAGTTTACCGGCGATTCCGCGACGGTGATCATTAAAGAGGCGGATACCGGCAGGGAACACGTGGTGCCGATAGAGGATTTGAAGGCGATCTTCTACGTAAAAACATTCGACGGATCTAAAGAGTACAAAGAAAAAAAGGTTTATGGCCCTGGTAAGAAACCGGGCCGCAAGGTTTTTGTCAAATTCCTTGATGGAGAGAAGCTGGTGGGTTTTCTGGAAGCTGATGTGCCGCCTGACAAGATACCTTCCTTTTTAAAATCCGATGGCAGCAAAAAGGGTTTCTTCCTGGTCCCCGTTGACACGGAATGTAATAACGCGAGGGTCTTCGCAGCGTGGAATGCAATTGATGATATAACCACGCTCCCGTGATTCTTCCCGTCAGGATGAAAGGACCTTTATTGGTGAGGTCCCTATTACTTAACCGTTACGCCTTCTGCTTTCTCCTGAACGGTATCAACTGATACCCTAACCCCATCGTCGGCATGTTGGAGATGACCTTCAGGAACAGGCGGGAATAAGGGATCATCTCAACGCAAGAGATATCATTTGATAAGGCGGCAATCGTATGAAAAAAATTAATTCGGCATTAATCCTCCTTCTCCTTCTTTCCGCCTGCGCCCATGCGCCGGTGACGAAGCCGGAGGACGCGCTTGAGTCCATCTCGTGGTGGAGGGCGGTTGCGCCGCGGGACGATAGAGAGTTCAAGGGCCTGGCTGAAGCGGTGCGGCAGAGCCTTGAGTATTACAAAAAACTTCCTCCGGAGACCCAGTTCTCCCTGGGGCCGGAACGGGTGGCCGCCCTTGACATGATCGTCACGGCCCGGAATTTTCTCCTGATAATAGAAAACGATGCTCTCTCGTTCGATCAAAAAGCGGAACAGATCAAAAAAGACTTTGTCCTCTATCGCTCGGTCGGATCGAACGGGGGCGGAAAAGTGCTGTTCACCGGCTACTACGAGCCCGTGCTTGCGTGCAGGCTGAACGCGGATGATGTCTACAAATATCCTCTCTATAAAAGGCCGGGTGACATCATCGAGATCGATCTTTCCCTGTTCGGCAACGGCTTTCCCCGGAATAAAATATTCGGCAGGCTTGAAGGCAGGAAAGTCGTTCCCTACTATTCCCGCGAAGACATTGACCAGAAAAAGGCTTTTGCCGGGAGGGACCTTGAAATACTCTGGTGCGCGGACATCCTTGACATCTATACGCTGCAGGTGCAGGGCTCGGGCAAGGTTGACCTCGGAGACGGCAATGTCATCAGTGTGCTCTACGACGGCCAGAACGGGAGGCCCTACCGGAGCCTCGGCAAATATCTGATCGATGTTGGCGCTATTCCCAGGGACAAGATGTCCCTGCAGGCCATTCGGGAATATTTGCGGGCCCATCCGGAAGAGCTCTTTAAGGTGCTGAACCAGAACCCCAGCTATGTTTTTTTCCGCATCGACATGGGCCCCTCGGTCGGGAACATCGGCGTACCGCTTACGCCGGGCCGCTCCATTGCCGTGGACAGCAAGCTCTTCCCCAAAGGGGCGATAGGGATCATTCATACGGAGAAGCCGGTCATCGAAAACAACGCCATAAAAGAATGGAAGCCCTTTACCCGATTCGTGCTGAACCAGGACACGGGAGGCGCGATCAAAGGCCCGGGCAGGGTCGACCTGTTCTGGGGCCAGGGGCCCGAGGCTGAGATCGCGGCAGGATACATGCAGCAGGAAGGGGAGTTGTATTTTCTCTTCAGGAAGAAATAATACATTTTTCTCTACGTTGCATTTTCCCTTTCACAACCTTCCTTTTGACAATTCAATCTTCCAAAGTCCCAAAATTGAGACGGCAGGGTGATATTAACGACCATCCCGTGATCAAAAAAAACGGCCATCTTGATAAATCTTCCTTGATTTTCAGGCGACTTTATTATACCTTTTCAGTAACTGCACGGGTCAGCCACTCGCTCTGCCGCTTAGCGTGCTATAAGTCCTTGAAATTCGGCAGAGTCGGTATTTTTGCCCGAAGCGCCTGCGTCTGCCCCGGCTCCAATCATAACCTGTCCTGAATGCTCTAATCGAGGGGAGCGATACATGACCATTTATGGAAAGAGTAAAAGAAATACCACGAGGTTTAAAAGGGAGCTCCGGATCGATCTCAAGGCAGGCGGACAGGCCGTGCAGATATACTCAATAGATTATTCAGTGGTCGGCATCAAAGTGGCGGGAATAATGCTTGACCTTACCCCCGGCGAGCAGGTCGAACTCGTGATAGAGAAAGACGGGGGGAAAGTCGTGTTCCACGGGCGGGTCGAGAGGGATGACGGCGCCCACCATGTCAATCGCATAGGCCGCGAAGCGAATGCGTTCTTTATCAAAATTCTTGATGAAGGGTTTCCTGATTTCGTAAAAGAAATGTTTCCATAAAAGTTCATCCGGAGGAGAGATGTATGACCATCTATGGGGAGAATAAAAGGAACCAGGGGAGGCTGAAAAGGGAACTCAAGGTCGAGATCAAGATTGGCGCACAGGTGACGCAGATTTACTCGATCGATCTCTCCGCGGGCGGCGTGAAGGTCGGGGGGGCGATGCTCAAACTCACGCCAGGGGAGCAGGTCGAACTCTCGATCGAAAAGGACGGAGGAATACACGCATTCCAGGGGAAGGTGGAACGGGACGACGGCACCCACCGTATCAATCGTATCGGGCGGGACGCGAACGCATATTTTGTCAGGATCCTCGATGAGCGCTTCCTTGATTTTATTAAAGCAATTTTTACCTGACCGGATGAAAATTCCTCTTCATATTGTCTCAATATCGAGATTTCCGTGATATTCACCCCGTTAGAGATCGCGTTAAGTGAAACATCTCTAACGGGGTAAAGCCACAATCAGTTGACGTTAAAGAACTTGTTCTCTAACGGGGTTTACCGGCGGGTCCTGCCCTTTTTCGGCTTCATTTCCTGCATGATCCAGGCGGCGATGACCAGGACCAGGGTAATGAGGGTGAACGCCAATTTGTTCATGAGCAGTCGTTCAAATTCGATCGGGCTGCCTGCAAACCGGAAGGACGGGCTCGTCCACCAGATCATTTCGATGATGCCGGGTACGATGAAGGCCATGCCCAGCCACTCGCGCCCCTTGACGAGGAGTGTCGCGCCGCCGAGGAAGAAGACGAAGCCGAACAGCCAGAACACGCGGAGCTCGTAGGTCTCCTCGCTTCTTCTTTCCCATTCTTGGACCGCTCTCTTCAGGTCCGACTCCCGCTCATAGTCTTCTCTGTGTTCTTCCCGGAATTTGTCACGGAGGACATCCCGGTCGTCCTTCGACTTGTTCGCTTCGGCCTTTTTTATCTGTTTGTCAAGTTCATCCACGCGCTTTTTGGCAACATCATAGCGGGACACCAGCTCGCCGAGCGACGTGGCGCCCTTGATCGCCTTCTTGGTTTCCGTCTGCTCGAATTTGTCCAGGACCGAGCCCCGTGGTTCCAGATACCGTACGTAGATATGCCGGGCAAACTGCGTGGTCAAAACAAGTACCGCCAGAAGGAATACCGTCAATTTGAGAGCTTTCATTTTATCATCCTTTCTTTGAGAGGTATCGGCCTGACCGGGTAACGGCAAGCCGGGGAGTCTATGCATTTCCGTATAGTGTAGCAAAAGTTATGGTGGAATGTGAAAGAATTTGAAGATTAGTTTTGCTTCAGAAAGGAGTTGGCAGTCCGCATGGAGCCCCGGGGTCTCCCAAGAGGAGCGAGGGAGAGATTCGCGGGCGTGAGGGGCGCGGATTTTCGCGACACTCTCGACGCGATTGTTAGAACGGGTTGTTATTTCTTAAGATGCTTTAGAATCTGCAAATTGTATTTTCTGGCGTATTCCGTTGCTAATTGAATTAACCGCGCGTGTCCTTTATTTAAAACGACATCACTCGTTCCTTTAATAATCGTAATGCCATATTTCTTTCGATATTCGAATTTATTATCTTCAGATACGCCAGGAATCTCCCATGTATAACCTTCGACAGCAAATAAGGTATATTTTTTAGCGATAATAGCTTTGTTTGCATCTGCTATCGGGTCGGCATTTTTAAGCCATTGCAATTGGCTAACATCATCGTCAATCGCATTCTCCGCGATGACTGGCATGGTTGAAGATAGACCCAATATTAGAAATATGATAAACCGGACTATTTTCATTTTCACCTCGCTAACGAGTCTGTAGAAAAAGCCAATTTTCGAAAGCCCATCTTTTCCCCGTTATATAGTTTTTTGTCTCTCCCGGTGTGGGGAAGTTCTATCGCTTCAGCTGATATATTGGTTCAAGGAGATCTGATTCGTGCTCACTACTTCATTTTCATGCCCTTTCAGCTTCGCCTTACCTCAACTACCCGCAAATCCAAACCCGTATCGATGCACCTTCAATAGATTGTGCACGACGCAATAGAGCCGCCACTGAATGCTCACCTTCTTTTGCCCTCTTAAGCTGAATCGGTCCAGGCCGAGGCTGCTCCGGACATTAGAGTACAATAGGGTCATAGAGTACAATAGGGTCAGGTCTTGAAACATCACTTTTCCTCCAGGCCCTTTATCATCTTACTTGCTGTAGTATAATGAATTTCGAGATGATCTGCAATCTCTTTCCGCACACAAGGCTTGAACTTTCCTGCCTCTCATGTTAAAGTGCCCCTCGTGGTTACCGCGCTCATCATCTTCATCATCACCTATATCTTCATCGGACTGCGTCAGATACCGCGCATCCGTATCGACCGGCCCGCAGGGGCGCTCGTGGGCGCGGTGCTCATGGTGGTAGCGGGGGTGCTCACG
>Ga0209324_10003217_pt1 | contig 11226 bp, 7 predicted proteins | sample Rifsed19ft3_FD_184015 | JGI IMG/M metagenome (GOLD analysis project Ga0209324, IMG submission 184015) | Soil microbial communities from Rifle, Colorado, USA - sediment 19ft 3 (version 2) | ecosystem: Environmental > Terrestrial > Deep subsurface > Rock core/Sediment | place: Rifle, Colorado...
CAAGGCCGACGGGTATCGGGTGGTGCTGGTCAACTCCAATCCGGCCACCATCATGACCGATCCCGATCTGGCGGACGCCACCTATATCGAGCCGATCACGCCGGAAATCGTCGCCAAAATCATCGAGAAGGAGCGGCCGGACGCGCTGCTGCCGACCATGGGCGGGCAGACGGCGCTCAACTGCGCGCTCTCGTTGCGCCGCATGGGCGTGCTGGACAAATTCGGCGTGCAGATGATCGGCGCCACGGCCGAGGCGATCGACAAGGCCGAGGACCGCGAGCTGTTTCGCGAGGCGATGAAGAAAATCGGCCTGGAGACGCCGAAATCCTCGCTCGCCAACGCCTCCGACCTCAAGAAGGCCGACCGCGAGGCGAGGGCGGCCGAGATCGCGGCGATCAAGGCGCGCTGGCTTTCCCCTGCCGAGGAGGCGCTGGCGCGCACCGCCTTCGAGGCCGCATGGGCGCTCGGGGAGGCCGACCGCAAGCGCCGCTACATCGAGAAGGGGCTCATCGAGGCGCTGGAGGCGCTGCCGGAGGTCGGTCTGCCCGCCATCATCCGGCCTTCGTTCACGCTCGCCGGCACCGGCGGCGGCGCCGCCTACAACAAATCCGAGTTCATCGAGATCGTCGAGCGCGGGCTCGATGCCTCGCCGACCACCGAGGTGCTGATCGAGGAATCGGTGCTTGGCTGGAAGGAATACGAGATGGAGGTGATCCGCGACAAGCACGACAACTGCATCATTGTGTGCTCGATCGAGAACCTTGACCCGATGGGCGTGCACACCGGCGATTCCATCACGCTGGCGCCCGCGCTGACGCTGACGGACAAGGAGTACCAGCGCATGCGCGACGCCGCGATCGCGGTGCTGCGCGAGATCGGGGTCGAGACCGGCGGCTCCAACGTGCAGTTCGCGCTCAATCCCAAGGACGGCCGGCTCGTCATCATCGAGATGAATCCGCGCGTGTCGCGCTCCTCCGCGCTCGCCTCGAAGGCGACCGGATTTCCGATCGCCAAGGTCGCGGCCAAGCTCGCGGTCGGCTACACGCTTGACGAGATCGCCAACGACATCACCGGCGGGGCAATGCCGGCATCGTTCGAGCCGACCATCGATTATGTCGTCACCAAGTTGCCGCGCTTCGCGTTCGAGAAGTTCCCGGGCGCCGACCCTGTTCTGACCACATCGATGAAATCGGTCGGCGAGGCGATGGCGATCGGCCGCACGTTCCAGGAGAGCCTGCAGAAGGCGCTGCGCTCGCTGGAGACCGGCCTCACCGGGCTCGACGAGGTCACGATCGAAGGTCTCGGCCAGGGCGACGACAAGAACGCAATCCGCGCGGCAATCGGCACGCCGACGCCCGAGCGCATCCTCAAGGTCGCGCAGGCGATGCGGCTGGGGTTCACCGACCGGCAGATCCACGATGCCTGCGCGATCGATCCGTGGTTTTTGGCGCAGATCCGCGGCATCGTGGAGGCCGAGGCCGAGATCAAGGCGAGGGGACTGCCGTCGAGCCCGCGCGTGCTGCGCCGGCTGAAAGCCATGGGCTTCTCCGACGCCCGCCTCGCCAAGCTGACCGGACTTGCGCCCGCCGAGGTGACGGCGCACCGGCGCGGGCTCGGCGTGCGGCCGGTGTTCAAGCGCATCGATACCTGCGCGGCGGAATTCGCCTCGCCGACCGCCTACATGTACTCGACCTACGAGACGCCGCTCGCGGGCACCCTTGCCGACGAGGTGGCCCCGTCCGACCGCACGAAGGTGATCATCCTGGGCGGCGGCCCCAACCGCATCGGCCAGGGCATCGAGTTCGACTATTGCTGCTGCCACGCCGCCTTCGCGCTCAAGGAGGCTGGCTTCGAGACCATCATGATCAACTGCAACCCCGAGACGGTCTCGACCGACTATGATACCTCCGACCGGTTGTATTTCGAGCCGCTCACCGACGAGGACGTGACCGAGATCATCGACGCCGAGCGCAGCAACGGCACCCTGCACGGCGTCATCGTGCAGTTCGGCGGTCAGACCCCGCTCAAGCTCGCCGCGGCGCTCGAACAGGCCAGGGCGCCGATTCTCGGCACCTCGGTCGATGCCATCGATCTCGCCGAGGACCGCGACCGCTTCAAGCGGCTGATCGAGACGCTCGGCCTGCGCCAGCCGGAGAGCGGAATTGCGACCAGCCCGAAGAAGGCGCGGGCAATCGCCGAGCAGATCGGCTATCCCATCCTCATCCGACCGTCCTACGTGCTGGGCGGGCGCGCCATGGAGATCGTGCACGACTTGGCGCAGCTCGACCGCTACCTGGTGCGTCTGGCCTCCGACCTCACTCGCCCGTCGGAACTGGCGGTGTCCGACAAGCGCCCGCTGCTGATCGACCGTTATCTCACGGACGCGGTCGAGGTCGACGTCGACTGCCTGGCCGACGGCGCGGACACCTATGTCGCCGGCATCATGGAGCACATCGAGGAGGCGGGCATCCATTCGGGCGACTCCGCCTGCGTGCTGCCGCCGCACTCGCTGGACCGCGCCACCGTTGCCGAGCTGGAGGATCAGACGCGCGCGCTCGCCCTCGCGCTCAAGGTCGGCGGCCTGATGAACGCGCAGTACGCCATCAAGGACGGCGACATCTATGTGTTGGAGGTCAACCCGCGCGCCTCGCGCACGGTGCCGTTCGTGGCCAAGGTCATTGGCATCCCGGTGGCCAAGATCGCCGCGCGCGTGATGGCGGGCGAGAGGCTGGCAAGCTTTGCGCTCAAGCCGCCCCGCTTCAGCCATATCGGAGTGAAGGAGGCGGTGTTCCCCTTCGCCCGCTTCCCCGGCGTCGACACCGTGCTGGGCCCAGAGATGAAGTCGACCGGCGAAGTGATGGGGCTCGACCGCTCGTTCGAGATCGCCTTCGCCAAGAGCCAGATCGGCGGCGGCTCGCGCCTGCCGCGCTCCGGAACCGTGTTCGTGTCGGTGCGCGACGCCGACAAGGCGCGCATTCTGGAGGCGGTGCGGCTCCTGGAAGGGCTCGGGTTCCGGGTGATTGCCACCTCGGGAACCCAGCGCTACCTGGCGGAACAGGGCGTAAAGGCCCACAAGGTCAACAAGGTGGCGGAAGGCCGGCCGCACATCGTGGATGCCATCAAGAATGGGGAGGTTCAGCTCGTCTTCAACACCACCGAGGGCGCCACAGCGCTCGCCGACTCGCGGTCGCTGCGCCGCGCCGCCCTCTTGCATAAAGTGCCCTACTACACCACTCTCTCGGGTGCCGTCGCCGCGGCGCTAGGCATTAAAGCCTACCTTGGGGGCGACCTTGAGGTCCGCGCGCTGCAAGCCTATTTCGCCAGTGAGGCCTAGGCCGCCGGTACGGGCGGCGGAGGGTGCGCCATGTGTACCGCACCGCGGTGCCGGGATTCCGGCCCGTGGGTGCAGTTTTTTTCTGTCGTAGGACGAGGGATCGATGGAGAAGATTCCGATGACGGCTGCGGGCTATGCCCTGATCGAGAGCGAGCTGAAGCACTGCCAGCAGGTCGAGCGGCCCCGCATCATTCAGCAGATTACCGATGCGCGCACACACGGGGACCTGTCTGAGAACGCCGAATACCACGCCGCCAAGGAGGCGCAGTCGATCAACGAGGGCCGCATCGCCGAGTTCGAGGACAAGCTTGCGCGCGCCGAGGTGATCGACGTGTCCAAGCTCTCAGGCGATAGCATCAAGTTCGGCGCCACCGTCACGCTGATCGACGAAGACACCGACGAGAAGCGGGTATGGCAGATCGTGGGCGAACCGGAGGCCGACGCCAAGAAGGGCAAGATTTCCATCACCTCGCCGCTCGCCCGCGCGCTGCTCGGCAAGAAGAAGGGCGTGAGCGTCGAGGTCGTCACCCCGGGCGGCGCCAAGGCCTACGAGGTGGTCAAGGTCGAGTGGCGATGAGCGTCGAAGACGCACAGAACATGATTTCAAATAATCCGCGCGACATTCCGCGGATCGTGCCGGGCAGAGCCTGTGGGTCCTGCATGATGTGCTGCAAGATTCTGCGCATCGAGGAGTTGGACAAACCGACCGGCGTCTGGTGCAAACACGCGGTAACGGGCAAGGGCTGCGGCATTTACGATGATCGTCCGCGAACGTGCCGGGCGTTCTTTTGCAACTGGATGCGGGACGCAAGCCTCGGTCCGGAGTGGAAGCCTGACCGCGCCAAGCTCGTCGTCCGTGTCCAGCGCAACGGCACCAATCTCGAGGTCTCGGTCGACCCGAGCTTTCCTCGCGCCTGGACCAGGCAGCCTTACTACGCCCTCATCAAGCGTTGGGCGCAGGGCAGCGCGCAACACCGGCGATACGTATTCGTCAGCATCGGTGAACGCACGATCGTCGTTCTACCGGACCGCGACAGCGACATTGGCCGAGTAGGCCGGGACGATCACGTCATCATTACACGTCGCGTGGGACCGGCCGGACTCGTGTTCGACATCGAGGTGAAACGCGGCGTATTGGTCAAGACCTAAGCAGAGATTCTCTGGCTACCCAACTGGTCGCGGTCTCGCTCTCAGTTCAACGCTGCGACTGCAGTGTAGACGGTGTGATTGAGGGGATTTAGGTAAGTGATGGGCTGGCCACCAACTTGGACAGGTCCTGGTACGGCGTCGTTGCGCGACTGTCCCGCGGCGCCTCGTCGCCCCCTTGTGCCGTCGGTTGAACGCAAAGCGAAGGACTCGTTATGAAATTCGGCGTCTTCGACCATCTGGACGATGCCGGCACAGCGCTGGACCGCCTTTACGAGAATCGGCTGTGCCTTGTCGAAGCCTACGACCGCGCAAGGCTTTATGCCTACCATCTGGCCGAGCACCATTCGACGCCGCTCGGCATGGCCGCCTCGCCGGGCATCTTCCTCGCAGCGGTGGCCCAGCGCACCAAGCGGCTGCTGTTCGGCCCATTGGTCTACCTGCTGCCGTTCTATCATCCGATCCGGCTGATCGAGGAAATCTGCATGCTGGATCAGCTCAGCGGCGGTCGGCTGCAGCTCGGCGTCGGCCGCGGGGTGTCTCCGGTCGAAGCGGCTTTCTACGGCATCGACGTTTCGCACAGCCAGCAGATGTACCACGAGGCCTTCCAATTGCTGATGAAAGGTCTTGCGTGCGATGAACTGACGTTCGAAGGGAAATACTATCGCTTCAAGAACGTGCCGATGCTGCTCAAGCCGGCGCAACGGCCGCATCCGCCGCTGTGGTACGGTCTCGGCACGCCGGAGAGCGCCGCGTGGCCGGCGGCGAACGACGTGAATGTCGTGATGCTGGGCCTTCGAACGACCGTCCGCGCCATCGTCGAGCGCTACCGCGGCGAGCGGGCACGGCTGGGCAAAAATCCCAACGACACTCCTCTGTTGGGCGTCAGCATGCACGTCGTCGTGGCCGATACCGATGCCGAGGCGCTCCGCATCGCCCGGCGCGCCTACCCGCTCTGGCTCAGAAGCTTCCGGTGGCTCTGGGACAAGCATGGCCTTCCGCTGCGCGTCTCGAATATCTACCCGCCCACGTGGGACGAGCTGCAGGGGCTCGATAACGGAGTCGCCGGCTCGCCCAGGACCGTGCGCGATTTCATCGCGGCAGAGATCGAGGCGACCGGGATCAACTACTTCGTCTCGTGGCTGGCATTCGGCGATCTCAGCGTCGAGGAGTCGCTGCGATCGGTCGAGCTCTTTGGGCGCGAGGTGATGCCGGCGTTCGGCGCGCGCGCCGCCGCGGAGTAGGTCAGCGCGCACCGGGCGCGGGCGCAGCACGCGCGCTAAAGCGGCACCATCGGCGTGTCCTTGGAGTTGCGCAGCGTGAGCGAGGTTTTCACGTTGCGCACGTGGGGCGCCGCGGTGAGCTCGTTGACCAGCACCTGGAAGGCCGAAAGATTGGGCGCCACGCATTTCAAGATGAAATCGATCTCGCCGGACAGCATCCAGCACTCGCGCACCAGCGGCTGCGTCTTGACGAAGCGCTCAAACGCGGCAAGATCGGCCTCCGCCTGGCTTGACAGGTGCACCATGGCGAAGGCGGTCACCTCGTAGCCAAGCTTTTTCTCGTCGAGCAGCGCGCGATAGCCCTTGATGTAACCCGCCTGTTCGAGCGCACGCAGGCGTCGCAGGCAGGGCGGCGCGGAAATACCGGCGCGGCGGGCCAGCTCCACGTTGGTGACTCGACCGTCGTCCTGAAGCTCCTTCAGGATCAAGCGATCGATGGCGTCGAGGCGGGCGGGCATGGGCTTCTCCCGGAAGGTCGTGCCGGTTGTAGCTCCATCCGCCGCCTCCCGAAATATTATTGCGCCGCGCGCCTGCACCAAGCTTCAATCGTGCCAGCTCGTTCACCGTTTCGGGGCACTGAGGGTTGCACGGCTTGCATAGGTGCGGATATGGCCTACATTGCGCCCGCAGGCCGGAACGGCGCCTGAACCGCCACCGGCGGGGTTGGTACGCGATGGCGGAAGCGATGTCCAAGACGATTCAAGCCAAAATCGTGATCGTCGGCTCCGGGCCGGCAGGCTACACCGCTGCGATCTATGCCGCGCGGGCCATGCTGGAGCCGATCCTGATCCAAGGCATCCAGCCGGGAGGCCAGCTCACCATCACGACCGACGTGGAGAATTATCCGGGCTTCGCTGACGCCATCCAGGGGCCATGGCTGATGGAGCAGATGCAAAAGCAGGCCGAGCACGTCGGGACCCGCCTGGTGGCCGATCTCGTCACCGAGGTCGATCTCTCGCGCCGGCCGTTCCGCCTGGTGTGCGACTCCGGCGACCTCTATCTCGCCGATACGCTAATTCTGGCCACCGGCGCCCAGGCGCGCTGGCTCGACTTGCCGGGCGAGCAGAAATTCAAGGGTTTCGGCGTGTCGGCCTGCGCCACCTGCGACGGCTTCTTCTTTCGGGGCAAGAACGTAGTGGTGGTCGGCGGCGGCAACACCGCGGTCGAGGAGGCGCTCTTCCTCGCCAACCTCGCCGCCAGGGTCACGCTCGTCCACCGGCGCGACGGCTTGCGCGCCGAACGGATCTTGCAGGACCGCCTGTTCAATAACCCGAAGGTCTCGGTCATCTGGGACACCGTGGTCGAGGAGGTGCTCGGGCAGGACGAGCCGCTCAAGGTGACCGGGGTCGCGATCAGGAACGTCAAGACCGGGGCGGTCACCAAGCTGCCCGCCGACGGTGTCTTCGTCGCCATCGGCCACACGCCCGCGACCGAGCTCGTTCGTGGCCAACTGGACATGAAGCCCCTCGGTTACGTCAAGGTGGCGCCGCATTCAACCGCGACGTCGGTGCCCGGTGTGTTCGCGGCCGGTGACGTGGCGGACGACGTGTATCGGCAGGCGGTGACCGCGGCCGGCATGGGCTGCATGGCGGCGATCGAGGCGGAGCGGTTCCTTGCCGCCCATGCTGAGCAGCGGATCGCGGCGGAGTAATGTGATGCCGGCGCGGTCCACCATGGATTGGGACAAGCTGAAGGTGTTTCACGCCGCCGCCGAGGCGGGCAGCTTCACCCACGCCGGCGAACAGCTCGGGCTCTCGCAGTCGGCGGTCTCGCGTCAGGTGAGCGCGCTCGAGCAGGAGCTGGCAGTTGCCCTGTTCCATCGCCACGCGCGCGGCCTCATCCTGACCGAGCAGGGCGAGCTGCTTTACCGTACCGCGCACGAAGTGTTCATGAAGCTCGAGGCCGCGCGCACCAAGCTGACCGACAGCCGCGAGCGGCCGAACGGCGATCTCAGGGTCACGACGACGCCGGGACTTGGTGTCCACTGGCTGACGCCGCGCCTCGGCGAGTTCGTGGAGCTTTATCCCGACATCCGCATCAATCTGCTGGTGACCGACGAGGAGCTCGACTTGTCGATGCGGGAGGCCGATGTCGGCATTCGCATGCGCCAACCGACGCAGCCCGACGTCATTCAGCGCAAGCTGTTTTCCGTGCACTTCCACGCCTATGCCACACCCGAATACCTGAAGCGGTTCGGCACCCCGCGCACGCCCGAGGATCTCGACAACCATCGCATTCTGCTGCTCGATGGCGGTCACGTTCCTTCGCATCTGCAAAACCGAAGCTGGCTGATCTCCGCCGGCCGCAACGGCAAGGGCCCGCGTTCGCCGCTATTCATCGTCAACAACGTGCTGGGGCTGGTGCAGGCCTGCGAGCGCGGTCTCGGCATCGCCATGTTGCCGGACTATCTGGTGGAGAATTCCGGACTCGTGCAGCTCTTCAGCGACGGCGACCCGATCGCGCTCGACTGCTACTTCGTCTACCCGGAGGAGCTCAAGTCGGTGGCGCGCGTGCAGGTGTTCCGCGACTTTCTCGTCGCCAACGCGCAACGCTGGAACTACTGAACGCCGGCGAGACGGCAGCGCCAAAGATGCGCGGGGTGGGCATGGCTGACATGCGGCCCGTTTCCTTGCCTTGCCGGGCGCCGTCGGCATATGTCGTAGTCAAGCTGACGGCGAATCGTTGCGGCTCCTCCCAGATCGCATCGTTTTTCAGCCAGATGTTCCCCTCTGGAAGGTGATCATCGGCACGTTGCCGATGAAACGAACTGCGCCGAGCCTTCAAGCTCGGCGCTTTGTTTTGGGCATCGCGTGTTCGCCGTCCTCGCCGGCCGCCGCGCCGCTGCTGTCGCGTTGGAGCGCGTCATGCCCACAGCCGCTCGGTCTCGAGGCCCTTGTAGAGATGGGCGACGTATTCCCCGTATCCGTTGAACAGCAGGGTCGGGCGCCGCTCGCCGAGACCGATGAGTTCTTCGGTGGCCTGGCTCCAGCGCGGATGCGGCACGTCGGGGTTGACGTTTGCCCAGAACCCATACTCGCTGGCCTGCAGCGCCTCCCAGAAGCTCTTCGGACGCTCATCGGTGAACGTGAAACGCACGATCGACTTGATCGACTTGAACCCGTATTTCCACGGCACCGCCAGGCGCAACGGCGCGCCCATCTGCTTGGCGACCGGCTTGCCGTAGGCGCCGGTGACGAGGAAGGCGAGCTCGTTGGTGGCCTCCTCGATGGTCAGTCCCTCGACGTAGGGCCACGGATACCAGGTCGCGCGCTGGCCGGAGGCGACCGAACGATCAAGAAAGGTTTCCATGCGCACGAATTTCGCCGAGGACAGCGGTTTTGCGAGCTCGACGAACTTGGCCATGGCAAATCCCGACCAGGGCACCGCCATCGACCAGGCTTCGACGCAGCGGTGCCGATACAGCCGCTCTTCGAGCGGCATTTTCGCCAGCAGATCGTCGATGCCAAGCTCGAACGGCTTTTCCACCATGCCGTCGATCTTGATCAGCCAGGGGCGCAGCTTGAGCGCCTGCGCCGCCTTCGCAATGGTCTTGGCCGAGCCGAATTCGTAGAAGTTGTTGTAGGTCGTGTTGATCGCCTCGTCGGTAATCGGCCGGTCGAGGACGTATTTCTCGGTGCGCTTGGCCGGATAGAGGGAAGCGCTCGGATCGGGCAGATCGGAGAGGCGCTGGGCGACGGCGGTCGTGGACGAGGCGGCGACCGCGGCCGCGGCCGCCAGGAAGGTGCGGCGATCGACGAACAGCGGCTCGGGCGTCGCGACCCGTTCCGGCAATTCCCAACCGCGACGGCGAATGACGTTCATGGCCATGTTCCCCAGGAACGCGACCGCCCGCCCCGCGATGTCCTGTGGCGAGGCGTCGCGCACGTTCACGAGATGCGACAGGTATCGCGGGCCAGCCTTCACCGGCAAGTCACGAGCGCGGGAACACGGCGCGATCGCGGGCCCGTCGACCATTGAACCCAATGGCCCTGCCCCTGGCGGCAGGCATCGGCGCCCTGTCGCCGCGTGCACGGCCGCACGCCACGGCCCCTGCAGGTTGCCGTGGGGCGCGCTTGACACGGATGTTACCGGTCAATAACGCGGGGTACGGACTGAGCGGCAAATAACAACGCCGCCCCGACGGCTCCCCCTTGGAGACTCAGGCCTTGGCGCCTATTTATAGGGTGCCGGCGGCCGCAAGGGCGCGAGCGTGCCGCGCACGTCTCCGAAGATTTTGTCGGATCGGCTGGTCCAGGCGCTGATGAGCGCCGCCCGCGTCGACCCGCAGGCGCTGAAGGCCGAGCTCGGCGGCGTGGGATGCGAACTCAAGGCAGGTTGGCGCCGGCAGACGTGCACGGCTTGCTGAACTCCCATCCGGCGTCTTGGACGCCGGCGCCGGGCGACTCCGACCGTCCCCCTCCCCCCTCCCCGCGGAAAGGGTCGCCCGGCAACATTTTTCCAATGCGATTGCCCGGAGGGCCTCCAGCCATGGATGTTGAGACCCCGGCGGTGCCGGTCGGCCAGCGCGGCGAGGCGATGTTGTTCAAGCCAATTCGGCTCGGCGACCTCACCCTTGCGAACCGGATGGTGATGGCGCCGATGACCCGCCGCCGCGCCCTAGAGGGTCGCGTTTCGAGCCCGCTGGCCGAGACCTATTACGTCCAGCGCGCAAGCGCCGGCCTCATCGTCAGCGAAGGAACCTTGGTCAGTCCGCAGGCCGCCGGCCACCTGCGCACGCCCGGCATCTATGCGCACGAGCAGGTGATGGCGTGGCGCGGGATCACCGCTGCCGTGCATCGCGCCGGCGGCGCCATCTTTCTGCAGCTCTGGCACGTCGGACGCGTTTCGCACCCCGATTTCCAGGGCGGCAGGCTGCCGGTCGCACCCTCGGCGATCTCGCCCGGCGGCAACGCGCTCACCGAGACGGGCGTCAAGCCGCGCGGTGTTCCCCGCGCGCTCGCGCTGGCGGAAATTTCCGACATTGTCGCGCGGTTTCGCACGGCCGCCGAGAACGCGAAGTCCGCGGGCTTCGACGGCGTCGAAATCCACGGCGCCAACGGTTACCTGCTCGACCAGTTCACGCGCGACGGCGCCAACAGGCGCACGGACGCCTACGGCGGCTCGATCGAGAACCGCGCGCGGCTGCCGCTCGAAGTGACGCGGGCGGTGATCGAGGTGTGGGGAGCCCAACGCGTCGGATATCGCATCTCGCCCCGCAGTGAGTTCAATGCCATGTCGGATTCAAATCCGCTCGCGACCTTCACCCACCTGGCGGAAGAACTGAGCAAGCTCGATATCGCCTATCTGCACGTTGTCGATCCGGCGGCACCGGAGCAGGAGCGCGTGTCGGCCGTCCTGCGCAAGAAGTTCAGGAACGCCTACATCGTGAACGGCGGGTTCGATTTCGCCAGCGCAAACGCCGCGCTCGGGCGCGGAGAGGCCGACCTCGTCGCCTTCGGCGTG
>Ga0209324_10003228_pt1 | contig 11196 bp, 8 predicted proteins | sample Rifsed19ft3_FD_184015 | JGI IMG/M metagenome (GOLD analysis project Ga0209324, IMG submission 184015) | Soil microbial communities from Rifle, Colorado, USA - sediment 19ft 3 (version 2) | ecosystem: Environmental > Terrestrial > Deep subsurface > Rock core/Sediment | place: Rifle, Colorado...
GCGGGCGTGCCTGTCGTAGAGGCGGGCGAAGGGCTCCGCGGTCCAGGTCACGGCGTGGACGCCGTTGGTGATGGCTGAGACGGAGCTCTCAGGGAACATGCGGCGGGATACGTGCGCATGGCGTATCGAGACGCCGTTGGCGCTCCGGCAGAAGAACATCGCGAGCGCGGTGAGGTTGAAGACGCCGCCCTCCGGGCGGGTGAGCCGCGCCAGGATGCCGGTACGTTCCTTACCGAGCACGTTCTCCACGAGCTCGGCGGAGAAACGATCGTGGCCGGCGTCCACGGGGGTGTGTGTCGTGAAGACGCACTTCGTGCGGACGGCTTCGACATCGGACTCGACGACGGAGCCGCGATCGTGGAGGCGGGCGTACTCCTGGAGGAGGGCAAGCGTGAGCAGGCTGGAGTGGCCCTCGTTCATGTGGTACGTGTGGATGTCGGCGTGGCCCAGCGCGCGCAGCATGGCGATGCCGCCGATTCCGAGAACGACTTCCTGGCAGAGACGGTAGCGCGAGTCGCCGCCGTACAGGGAATCAGTGAGCGCCTGGTCATAGGGATCGTTTTCAGGTAACGCGCTGTCGAGGAGATAAACCGGGATCGCGTGGCCGGAGACGCCGCGCACAGTGTAGCGCCAGACGCGCAGCTGGACCGCCCGGTTCTCGACGGTCACCCAGGCGGTCGCATCCAGCGCCTCCAGTCTCTCGGCAGGCGACCAATCGACAGGGGCTTCTGTCTGGCGGCCTTCAGGATCTAGGTGCTGGCGGAAGTATCCCTTGCGATGGGCCAGCGTGACCGCGACCATCGGGAGACTCAGGTCGGCGGCGGCGCGCAGCGTATCCCCGGCGAGGACGCCGAGGCCGCCGGAATACGTAGGGATGGAGGCCTCGAGGCCGATCTCCATCGAGAAGTAGGCTACGGAGTGTGGCTGAGTAGTCTCGGCGCCGTCTGGGCTCACTTGTCCGGCGAGGCGCCAGCACGGCGGGATACGGCGGCTTCTACCGATTCTTCCAGGACGTTGACCAGGAGGTCGATATCGCTCTCAGTGATGATGAAGGGCGGCCCCAGCATGATGACGTCCTGAGCGGGGCCGGAGCCCGCCGGGTAGAAGAAGACTCCCTTCTTGAGGCCGGCCGCGACTATCCGGCGGGTGATCCGTTCCTCAGCGGGGAATCTCTCGAGCGTGTCGCGGTCGCGAACGATCTCGACGGCCTGCATGAGGCCGAGGCCGCGAACCTGGGCTACGTTCGGGTGGCCTGCGAGGCGCGAGAGGCGGTTCGCGAGGAGTTCGCCCATTGTCCTCACCCGAGCGACCAGATCCTCGCGCTCGACGATCTCGAGCGCCTTGTCGGCAACGGCGCAGGCGGCCGGATGCGCGGTGAAGGTGTAGAACATCAGGTCCTCGCCGCGCTCAGCGATGGGAGCGACCACGTCATCGGTTGCGTAGACGCCGCCGATGGGCGCGTAACCGCCGGCGAGGCCCTTGCCGGCGACCATGATGTCCGGCACTACACCCCAGTGGTTGACGGCGAACTTCTCTCCGGTGCGTCCGAAGCCGCACATGACCTCGTCGGCGATGAGCAAGACGCCATAGCGGCGACAGATCTCGGCGACGCGAGGCCAGTATCCGTCAGGCGGGACGAGAGCGCCTCCGGCGCCACCGACGATCGGCTCCGCGATGAAGGCGGCAACGGTGTCGGGGCCTTCGCGCACGATGACTTCTTCGAGCTTGTCTGCCGCCTGTTCGCGGCAGTCGGGCGTCGTGCGCCCAAGAGAGCACTCGAGGCAGTAGTGGGAGGGCGCCTTCGGGAAATCGATCAACAGCGGCTCGTAGCCCTTGCGGCGACCCGCGTGGCCGCCGACGGCGAGCGCGGCCAGGGTGATCCCGTGGTACGAGAGGTCGCGGCCGATGACCTTCCAGCGCTGCGGCCGGCCGGCGCAGACGTGGTGCAGCCGGGCGAGGCGCAGGGCGGCTTCGATCGACTCGGAGCCGCCGCTGGTGAAGCTGGCGCTAGTCATTCCCTCCGGCAGCCAGCGCTCGGTGAGGCGCTCGACGAGGCGGGTCTTCGCTTCGGTGGCGAAGGTGGGGACGACGTAGGTAAGTTGTTCGAGGGCGCGGGCGGCGACTTCGGCGACCTCGCGCCGGCCGTGGCCGATGTTGACGACGATGGCGCCGCCGGCAGCGTCGAGGATGCGCCGGCCGTCCGGCGTTATGAGGTAGGCGCCCTCAGCGCGCTCGACCGCGAAGGGCGCGGAAGACGAGCCGGGGACGAAGGAGGCGCGGCGGGAGGCTTCGGTGTCGATGGCCATCGCCCCACAGGATACAGCGGCGGCGGGCAAGTGGCCAACCCTCGCTTGGGCACGGGGTTACACCTGAAATGTGACCATGCTACGCACTGCGACGTGATACGATGGACTCCAGACGGTCGGAGTGAGTGATGCTTCGCGCACCTTTGGTGGCGCTCGTGGTCATCGCCGACGCCCTTCGGCTGAGGGGGCGCCCGGGCCTAGCGGCTGGCGGGGATGAAGTGGCTGATGTGGCGAAACATGTCCTGGATCGAGACGACCAGGGCTTCGCGGTCGTTCATGAGCAGTGGCAGGTGCCGGAAGCCGCCGACTGACATTTTGTGGAGGCCGACCGCGAGGGTGTCGCGGTCGCGGCAGATGACGGGATCGCGGGTCATGATCTCGCTGACGGGGATGGCGTTCAGGTCGACCTTTTCACCGGCGGCCTTCATTAGGATGTCTCGCTCCGTGAGGATGCCGACGACTTCGTTGTTCTCCCAGACGAGCACGCATTCGACGCCGCGGCGCTGCATGAGGTGGATGGCGAGGTGCACGGGGTCACGCGGATTAACGCCCGGGGCCACTCGCGCGCCGACGACGCCCAGCGGGTCGTGCATCAGGTGCTCCTCAAACTCGCTCTCAGCGCTGGGCAGGTCGAGGTTACGGAGGTCCTGGCCGCAGCTCTCGCAGGTATCAACGCCGTCGATGTTATCGGTGTGGCAGGCGGGACAGATCATGGGGCGGCTTCAGCTTCCTCGCTTCTACTCTACGGTCCAGGTGTCTCCCTCGGACAGCAGCGCCTCGAGGTCACCTTCGCCCTCGCGGGTGACAGCGTCGGCTATCTGCTTGTCCATCAGGTCTTCGTACGTGGGCCGCTCGACGGCGCGGAAGACGCCCATCGGCACCGGGTACGGCGGGTGCTGCAGGCGAGCGAGGATGTAGGCGACAGCGGGGTCCTCACGCGTCTCGTCGTGCACGAGCAGGTCGCTTTCGCTGACACCGTTGCCGAGATCGACGACTTCGACCGTAGTGCCGTTGAGGCGAATGCCCTTGTTGCGCTCTTTGCCGAAGATGAGTGGCTTGCCGTGCTCCAGCTGGACGGTGCGGTCCGGGCGGACGTCCTTGTCGGCGAACTCCATGAAGGCGCCGTCGTTGAAGACGTTGCAGTTCTGGTAAACCTCGACGAACGAGGTGCCCTTGTGGTGCGCCGCGCGATCGAGCGTCGAGAGCAGGTGGTGGACGTCGATGTCGAGCGAGCGGGCGACGAAGCTGGCCTCGGCGCCGATGGCAACGCTGAGCGGGTTCACGGGATAGTCGATGGTGCCCATGGGCGAGCTCTTGGTGCGCTTGCCGATCTCGGACGTGGGGGAGTACTGGCCCTTGGTCAGGCCATAGATGCGGTTGTTGAAGAGAACGATGACGACATCGAGGTTGCGGCGGAGGATGTGGAGGAGGTGGTTGCCGCCGATGCTAAGGCCATCGCCGTCGCCGGTGATCACCCAGACCTGGAGGTCCGGCCGCGAAGCCTTGAGGCCCGTGGCGATGGTGGGGGCGCGCCCGTGGATGCTGTGGAAGCCGTAGGTGTTCATATAGTACGGCAGGCGGCTGCTGCAACCGATGCCCGAGATGAAGACGATCTTCTCGCGCGGGATGCCGAGGTCCGGCATAAGCTTCTGGGTCTGGGCGAGGATGGAATAGTCGCCGCAGCCGGGGCACCAGCGGACTTCCTGGTCGGAGACGAAGTCCTTGCGAGCCAGCGGTACGCGTTCGGTAGCGGTCTCTGTTGTCATCCCACGGTTACCTTGCTGCGGGCGAGCTCGTTGACCTTCTCTTCGATCTGAGCGATCTTGAACGCCCTGCCTGTGACCTGGTTCAGCCCGACAGCGTCCACGAGGTAGCGGCTGCGGATGAGAATCAACAGCTGACCCAGGTTCATCTCCGGAATCAGGACTCGGTCGAAGCGTTGAAGCACATCACCCAGATTGCTGGGGAAGGGGTTGAGGTAACGCAGGTGGGCATGGGAGACTGAGAGACCCCGCGCCTGTGCGCGCTGGACGGCGGAGAGGGCGGGGCCGTAGGTGCTGCCCCAACCCAGGACCAGCAGCGAGCCGTCTTGTTCCCCGATGATCTTCAGATCCGGGATGTCGTTGGCGATTCGAGCCACTTTTTCCGCCCGGAAGCGGACCATGCGGTCGTGATTCTCGGCGTCGTAGCTGACGTTGCCGGTGACGTCAGCCTTCTCCAGTCCGCCGATACGGTGCTCTAGGCCCGGTGTGCCGGGGACAGCCCAAGGCCGCGCTAGGGTCACGGGGTCGCGGACGTACGGTCGGAACGTCTCAGGGTCAGTGGCGAACTTGACTTCGATCTTGGGCAGGTCGGCCAGCGCCGGCAGCCGCCAGGGCTCCGAGCTGGTCCCAAGGTAGCCGTCCGAGAGGAAGATCGTGGGGACCATGTGGCGAATAGCGATGCGGAAGGCTTCGATCGCCATGTCGAAGCACTCGCCGGGTGTGGCAGGGGCGACGATGGCAACGGGGCACTCCCCGTTGCGGCCGAACATGGCTTGCAGGAGATCCGCCTGTTCGGTCTTGGTGGGCATGCCGGTGCTGGGCCCTGAGCGCTGGATCATGGCGACGACAATGGGCAGCTCGACCATGACGGCAAGACCTAGGGCCTCACTCTTGAGGGCAAGGCCGGGTCCGCTGGTGCCAGTGAGGCCGAGGCAGCCACCGAACGCCGCGCCAATGGCGGAGCCGATAGCCGCGATCTCATCCTCTGCCTGGAACGTCTTGACCCCGAAGTTCTTGAAGCGCGCGAGCTCTTGAAGGATGTCGCTCGCGGGGGTGATGGGGTAGCTACCGTAGAAGAGCGGCCTGCCGGACAGCCGGGAGGCGGCCAAGAAGCCTAGCGCGGTCGCTTCGTTGCCCGTGATGCTGCGGTAGCGGCCCGGCGCCAGGTGCGCCTTCGGGACGCGGTAGTGAACGGGGAACAGCTCTGCTGTCTCGCCAAAGTTATGGCCGGCCTTCAGCGTGTCCGCGTTAGCCTTGGCGACAGCCGGGTTCTTGGCGAACTTCGTGTCGATCCAGCGTAGTGTGGGCTCAAGCGGGCGCTCGTAAAGCCAGAACATCAGGCCGAGCGCGAAGAAGTTCTTACAGCGATCGATCTGCTTGGTGTTCAGTCCGCTGTCCTTGAGAGCGCGGGCGTTCATGGTGGTTATCGGCACCTTGATCACGCGGTAACCGGATATCGCGCCGTCTGTCAGGGGGTTCGCTTCATAGGCGGCCTTCCGCAGGTTGACGTCGTTGAACTCGTCCGTGTTGACGATGACGGTACCGCCCTTGGGTAGGTCCGACAGGTTGGTCTTGAGCGCCGCCGGATTCATCGCCACGAGAACATCGGGCGCGTCTCCGGGAGTGTGGATGTCGTAGCTGGAGAAGCTAACCTGAAAGGAGCTTACGCCCGGCAGCGACCCCGCCGGCGCACGTATCTCGGCGGGGATTTCGGGCACCGTGCTGATGTCGTTGCCGATGAGAGCGGCTGTATTGGTGAACTGGAGTCCCGCCACCTGCGAGCCGTCTCCGGAGTCGCCGGCGAAGCGGATCGTTACGCGGTCGAGTTCCAGGACATCCGCTGACTTCTTCGCTGTATTTCCGTCGCTCGTGCTCATGCTCCCTCTGGCGTCCTGAGCAGCTGGTGCGGCCTGGGCGGAAGATTCAACAACTTCTCTGGATAGGCCTCAGCCAGATAGTCGATGAGGTCCTGACTGCGGAAGATCGCGATGGCTTCGCCACTTGAGGGGTTGATGATCGGAATGTTGCGGAAGCCCTCGCTGTTCATCAAGCTGATGGCTTCGCCGATCGTGTCGTCGGGAGTCAGCGTCCGCGGGTCCGGCGTCATGAAGGTATCGACCGGCTCGCTGTACTCGACGTCGCGGGCGACGACCTTCATGAGGACGTCGCGCTCAGTCATGATGCCTAAAAGGCGACTGTCCTTCGAGACAAGAACACAGCCGGCGCCCTGCCGCTGGATTTTCTGTATGACCTCCCCCACGCTCGTCCCGCTTTCGACCGTGAGCGGGCGAGGGAGCTTGAGGGCGCGGATCTTATCGCTTAACAACTTCCCAGGTCACCAAGCCGCAGGGATGGAGGATTCGAAAATAGGAGTATCGCTTGAGGCCGAAGAAATTGTCATCCACTCACATTATAACAGGCGAGCGGCCGTCCCGGTTGGGCGCCGGGACGGTTCCGGGGGTCTCCGGGCGCCCCTTAAAGTGTATAGCCGCTGCGTGTAACGATTTCCGAATCATTCCCGTCATCACTTCCAGATTATAGGGCAAATCACGGCGATTGCCGGTTTGCCCACCTGGAGGCGGAACATGAGTAAGCCTACATCGAAGGGCACCCGTGGACCCGGGTGGTTGCGGGCCGCCAATCCGTTGCGTTCAGTGCGCAGAGGCCTCGTTGCCGGGTTCGCCCTGCTCGTAGTGGTGCTGATCGCCGTTGTTGCCGGGTCTGCCTGGATGGTGAGAGAGTACCAGGCTAACACGGCGCTAATGGAGGAGAAGGCCGACACGGCGCTTCTTTTGCAGGGGGCCGAGTCCCATGTCGGCACGACGGGACTGGCGCTCCAGCGCTTCGCGGTGGACGGCGACCCGGCCTGGCTACCGTCCATCACTTCCAACGCGGATAGCGCCAGCCAGAAGCTGGACACCGTGCGGGCACGGGCAGAGAGCGCCGGCGATACGGAGGACCTGGCAAGATTGCAGGCCATTGATGTTGTCGGCGATGGCTTGCGCACAAGCCTCGAGCAAGTCGTCGGCCTACGAATATCCGGTGATGCGGCGGGTTCAATGGCCGCGCTCGACGCGATGGTGGTGCCGTACCAGCAGTTTCGTGACGATCTCAGTGCGGCGGCGGCGGATGAGCTGGCCGAGGGCGCCGCTGTACAGGCAGACGTCCAGCGCTCAGGAGACCTTGCGTTCTGGTTGCTGGTCACTTCAGGCATCATCGGTGTGATGCTCGGTGTCGTCGTCTCGGCTCTGATTGGGCGATCAATCGTTCGCCCGCTATCGTCCCTCGAGGCAACCGCGATGACGGCGTCAACCGGCGACATGTCAGTGCGCGCGCCCGCAACGGGCCCCCGCGAGCTGGTGAGGGTGGGCGAGGCGATGAACCACATGATGGGTACGGTGCAAGAGCGAACAGAAGAGCTGCGCCTTTCCAACGAGGAGCTGCGCGAGCGCAACCGGCAGCTTCTTGAGGCGCGAATGCAGGCGGCCAGCGATTCGCTAACAGGCCTCCTGAACCACCGCAAGTTCCACCAGAAAGTGCGGGAGATAGTCGACGAGTCGAACGGCAGCGGGGAGCCTGTAGGGCTTATCATGCTGGACGTGGACAACTTCAAGCAAGTCAACGATACGCTCGGCCACCTGAAGGGTGACGAGGTACTGAGGGAGCTGGCATCCACGATCGCAGAGGTTGCCGGCCAGGACAACGGATACCGCTACGGCGGTGACGAGTTTTCTGTCCTCCTGCCGGGTTACGATCACAAGAGGACCGGGGCGATGGCCCAGCGGCTGCTGGACGCGGTCGTCGACAGCAAGACCGGCGAAAACGTGACCATTAGCCTGGGAGTCGCCGCCTTTCCAGAGATGGCTGCGACCGCACAGGAGCTTGTATATCGTGCGGACATGGCGCTGAACTGGGCGAAGTCCAGCGGCAAGAACCAGGTCGGGGACTGGCACAGCCTGATCAGCCGTACGCCCGACAAGGGCGCATCTTCTCCAGCGCCAGCCGGCGTCGACTCGGGCGTCGTCAAATAGACAGAACGAAGAACGAAGACGAGGGGTTAGAACCGAGCCCACCGGAGTTCAGCCGGTGGGCTTCTCCTTGTACCGGATGGCCTTGGGGCAGGCGCACGAGCTGGTAGCGCCGCCTCCCGCGCCTCGATATCACGGTGCGGCATTCGTCTGTGAACCAGACACAGTTCGCGCCGAGGGGTCGAATAGAGACGCCCAAGGTGTAACAGCGACCACCCCACACCCGTCAAAACCTTCAAGCGCGTTCGTTTTTCGGCAACGACCGCGCCGGCGGCAATTCGGCGGTGGCGCGGAAGAGAGCGCCGCCACTTGTGCCGGAGTCACTTGAGGAACGAGGTTCCCGGGAGGTAAGCATGCTAACGCGTTTGCTCTCACGGAAGGCGCGTCGCGAAGAAGAAGAAGAAAGGTCGATCGAGGCGCGGCCGGTCGCAGCGGCTCCGTCGCTGGCGGCGGAAGACGCCCTGTTTCTGTTCTTGCCAATGAGCGGTGGGATGTCGTTCCGGCTGTTCACGGTGGAGGATGAGGAAGCGGCGGCCGCGTTTGTGCGGCAAGAATTCCCTCACGGTGGTGCGAAATCGCTCTTGTTCCGGCCGCTCCGCAATGGAATGAGGGCCGGGGCGGACGTGGGCGCGGAGGTGTTGGTTGTCATTAACGACCCATCGCGCCCGGGCACGGTCTACCTATCGTCGTTCATGGACATGGAGTCTGCTCAGTCATTCGTGCGGTTTGAAGAGAACAACGGGCTCGATCCGAGCCTTGTGACGATACATCGCGGAGTACCGATCCCGATCGAGAACGCGCCGCCGAGCGCGGCGCGTTCTCCCGCGCCAGTTCAGGCGACTACTACGCGAGTAGTGCCCGCGGCGCCACTCCAGCCGGTTACGGCTCCACCTCCGGCGCTGACGCAAGAACCAGCGATGGCACAGCCCGTCGTGACGGCCAAGGTCGCGCTGCCGAAATCACCTCCAAGAACGAAGACGGCTTCCACGCAGGCGACGGCGACACCGCGCCCTGGCATCATCGACTCGATACGCCGCTGGCCCGGGTGGGACACGTTGCCGAAACGCGTCAGGGGCGCAGCGACCCTGAAGTGGCAGACATTCGAGGAGATCAAGGGAGACCCGATCGCTTCCAGTCAGGCGCGGGTAATCGTCGCGGCAGTGGCGGTGGCTTCCGGCGTAGGGGCGTTCTGGGCAGGTCCGGTCGCGATCGTGATATACACCGTGGCCGGACTGCTCGGTTGGCTGGCAGGCGCGTACCTGACCAACTGGGTAGGCGCCGCTCTTGTCCCCGGACGCAGGTCGCCCGAGGGCAAGCAGCTATTGTTCAACGGGCTGGCGCTCGCGCATGCGCCGAGGGTGCTCCTGATAGCCGGGATCTTCCTGCCGTGGTTAGTGCCGCTGATTGTAATAGCACTGCTGATCTGGGCAGTGGCGGCCATGGTGCCGGCGGCCGAGTATGCGCTGGAGCTCGACAGGCAGTCAGCAACGCTCACGGCGATGACGGCGGCCCTGGCGGTCTTCGCGATCTCGTTTGTGGTGCCCGCGCTCCTGATTTAGACGCGACTCGCCACTGGCAGCGGGGAGGAACTCGAACCCGGGGCCAGCCGATTCGGACGCACGCCCCCCTGTGGCGGGTACACCCGCGCCAGACACCGATTTACTGCGTGAAGACTGGCAGGGGCGGAGGGACTCGAACCCCCGACCGGCGGATTTGGAGGCCGCTGCTCTACCAACTGAGCTACGCCCCTGCATTTGGACGGGCCGCTCCCGCCTACGGCGGGTACGCCCCCACCTGACGCAGGCGAGGCCCACGTCAAATGCCATTATATCAGCGCAGCAGTGCGATCGCCTTGTCGGGGAAGTTCGTGCAGATGCCGTCTACGCCCAGCTCGATCAGGCGCGCGATGTCACGCTTGCTGTCAGGGGTCCAGGCGTAGAGCGCGAGGCCGCTGCGCTGACAATCCACGACGAGCTGTTCGTTGATCCCTGTGTAGAAGACGCTCACCGCTTGAAGGCCGTGGCGAAGCGCCGACTCTCGCATCTGCGGCCAGCGGGGAAGCATTTCGGACGGGACAAGCAGTCCGCCGGGAATCCGCGGTTCGACCTGCCGCATCGACGCGAGCGCCCGCGGGAAGAACGACCAGACCATGACATCGTTTAGGGCCTCGCTCTCGTGGACGACCCTCACGATGTTGTCTTCAATCCCGGGTTGCTTGATCTCGATCACGAGGAGAGCCTCCCTGATAGTAAGGGTCAGCACTTCCGCGAGCGTTGGGACGGGCTCGCCGCCAGCGTCGAGCGCCCGCAGCTGCAGAAGCGACAGCGTCGCGACCTCGCCGGTCCCGTTCGTGGTGCGGTCAACCGTAAGGTCGTGCATCAGGACCGGGACGCTGTCGGCGCAGGTCTGTACGTCGATCTCGATGGCGCCGGCGCCCAGCCGTACCGCCTCACGGATGCCGGCGAGCGTGTTCTCGGGGGCGTGGCCGCCGCAAGCGGCGTGGGATATGACGAGTGGGCGCCGCATGGGGGGATTATACGAGGGGCTAAGGGTTATGGGTGAATGGGTTGGGTTTGGCCTAAACGGCTTCCTTCTGGAAGGCCGCGAGCATCGAGCGGCGGCGCTGGATCACGTCTGCAGCGGCCTCGCGGGCGAAGAGCGCGAGCTCGAAGCGCTTGGCGGACGTGGTGTAGTCTCTGCGGAAGTCGATCTGGCAGGCGATGCGGTGCAACCCCTGCGCCATGAAGCGCATCGCCACGCGCCAGTCGATCACCGGGTCGGAAATGGGCGGGATCGTCTGACCCTCACAGTAGAGGGCGCAGGCGCGGTCGATATCAGACTCCAGGCGCGCGGAGACGATCCGGTGGACAGCGCGGAGAAGTTCGTGGTCTGCGCTGCCTTCGCCGACGAAGGGGAGCACGCGGCCGAGGCGGGTGCGCAGAGTGCTCTGAGGATTTCGGGCGTCGAGCTCGGCGTTCAGGCGCCGCTGCTGAGCGAGGAACAACTGCGTGATCTGGACCTCATGGTCAATCAGAGGCAGGGTCTTCGGTAGAACACCAATTACCGTGCCGGACCAGTCGCGCACTGCGCGATCCAGCG
>Ga0209324_10003229_pt1 | contig 11196 bp, 11 predicted proteins | sample Rifsed19ft3_FD_184015 | JGI IMG/M metagenome (GOLD analysis project Ga0209324, IMG submission 184015) | Soil microbial communities from Rifle, Colorado, USA - sediment 19ft 3 (version 2) | ecosystem: Environmental > Terrestrial > Deep subsurface > Rock core/Sediment | place: Rifle, Colorado...
GAATGCCAAGGTTTGTAACGAAAAAGGCGAGCGCCCAGCGCTCTTCCTCGGAAAGCCTGCCGAAAGCGGCCATCGAGGTGCTCGCCACGCCGAGGGTGATGGTGTTGTAGAGGCCGTACACGCTGCGCTGCGCCATGCGCGGGAGGTCGTGGAAGCTCGAAGGCGCCGGCTCCAGGCCTTTCGCCGCGGGCCCGTCGCCGCGGCCCTGCGCGCCGTGGCAGGCGGCGCAGTTGTTCGCGTAGAGAGCCTTGCCAGTCGCGAGAGAAGGCGCCGCGCGCGGCGCTATGCGCAGCCTGTAAGCGCCGACGATCGCCCAACGCAGCTTCGCGGAGGCGGCGGCGACGGCCGCGGCATCGCCCTTGGCCTTGACGAGCTTCGCGAGCGCCTGCGCGTCCGTGACAAGGCCTGCCCTCGCGGGATTCTCGGGCAGCGCCTTCAGCCGCTCGGTCGCCTGCGCGGTGAATTCCAGCATCTCCTTGTACTCGTCCTCGTTCTTCACCTTGCCGCCGGCGACGGCTTCGGGATAGTCCACGCCGACGTAATCGAGGAGATGGAGGATCGTCTGCGCGTCCTGCGCGATTGCGGGGACCGAGAACGCAAGCGAGAGGAGGAAGACGAGAAAGCGCGAAGCGGTCATCTCGGCTCGTTCGGGTCGGTCACGAAGCCGATCCTGGTGAGGCCGTGCTTCGCCGCGTCCGACATCACTTGCGCCACGCGCCGGTAGGCGACCGCGCCGTCGGCGCGGACATGCAGCTCGGGCTGCGGGTGCTGCGTCGCAGCCGCCTGCATGCGCGAGCGCCAGCCCGATTGGTCGAGCACCTCGCCGTTCCAGTGCACGATGCCATCGCGGTCGATCGCGACCTGGACGTTCTCCGGCCTGGTGAGGTTCACCTGGCTGGAGGCCCTGGGCAGGTCCACCTTGACCGCGTGCGTGAGCAGCGGCGCGGTGATGATGAAGATGACGAGCAGCACCAGCATCACGTCGATGAGCGGGATCATGTTGATGTGCGCCATCGGCGCCGGCGCGTCTTCCTTGATGAAGCCGCCGAACGCCATGCTCAGGCCTTCGCCGCGGCGGGCTTGAGCGGCACGACGGTGTCCGCGTCGCCGACGTGCGAGCCGGTCGTGAGGACGGCGAAGAGGTCGTGCGCGAAGCCGTCGAGACGCGCGAGCACCAGGCGGTTCGAGCGCACGAAGCCGTTGTAGGCGAGCACTGCCGGGATCGCGACCGCCAGCCCGAGCGCGGTCATGATGAGCGCCTCGCCAACGGGTCCCGCGACCCTGTCGAGCGTGCCCTGGCCGGAAAGGCCGATGTTGACGAGCGCGTGATACACCGCCCACACGGTGCCGAAGAGGCCGACAAACGGAGCGGTCGAACCGACCGAGGCGAGCACCGTGAGGCCGGACTCGAGCCGCGCCGTGTCCTCGTCGATCGCGCGGCGCATCGCCCGCGTCAGGAACTCCGCGGCGCTGCCCGCCTCGTTCAGCCGGCTGGCGCCGTGACGCTGGTGGTGGCGCGAGGCCACGATGGCGTGCCACGCGAGGCGCGAGAACGGCTCGTCGGGGTGACGGTGCTCGAGGCGTGTCCGCACCGCCGCAAGCGAGGGCGCGTTCCAGAATACGTCGAGAAACTTCTCGCTCCTGCGGCGCTCGAGCAGCGCCGCGAGCGATTTGGTTGCGATCAGGGTCCAGCTCGCGAGCGACATCAGGAGCAGGACGAGTAGGATCGATTTTCCGACCGCGTCGGTGTGGGCGAGGAAGCTGGCGAAGCCGGCTGCTTGCGCGGCGTCCATCGGGTCAGCCTTCCAGCCGGAAGGAAATCGGGATCAGGACCCAGGCCGGCACCGCCTGCTCGCCGCGGCGCGCCGGCACGAACCGCCAGCCCTTGACCGTCTCGCGGGCGGCCTCGTCGAGCCGCGCGTGGCCGCTCGAGGTACGGACCTCGATGTCTTCGGCGCGCCCGGCCGCGCTCACCAGCACGCGCAGGATCACCCGGCCTTGCTCGCCGGCGCGGCGCGAGAGCGCCGGGTAGGCGGGCGGCGGGTTGTCCAGGTAGCCGGCATTGAAGATCGGCGGCGTGACCGGAACCGGCGCCGGCTGTGGCGCCGCGGCAACCGGGAGTTCCGGTGCCGCAGGCGGGGCAGGTGGAAGATGGGCCGCTGAGGGCGCCTCGGGAGTCACGGCGACGATAGGCGGCGCCTCAACCGGCCTGGGGGCCTGCCGCTGCGGCAGGGGTTTCGGCCGTGGTAGCTCGACCGGCGGCACCGGTTTCGTCTCGGGCCGGGGTGGCACGATCCAATCGACCATGATCGGCGCGGCGGCAAGGAGCGAGTCGCGTGCCGGCTCGTAGGCGAGCAGCGCCCCGAGCGCGACCGCGTGCAGGGCGACTGCGGCGAGCGCGCCGATCCTTCGCTCAGTGGTGGCGCTTGCCGACATCCGATTCCGCAGGGGCGCCGGCGCCTGTCGGACGCCCCAGCTCGGCTGCCCCGAGCTCGATCTGCTTCTCCACCCAGCGCGCGAAGTGCGGGTGGGGCGCGAAGCCGCTGCCCAGCTCGAAATCGAGCCCCTTCAGGTACTCGCGCTCCGGGCCGCGGCCGTTGACGCGCGCCGGGATGACGAGCGCGCGTCCGCCGTCGCGCGCGGCTTCCTCGACCATCGTGCGCGCCTTGGCGACCCAGGCGGCGCGCTTTTCGGGCCAGTCCTCGCGCCAGGTGGCGGCGCGTATGGCGCGAAACGCTGCACCTCCGTTCGCGCGCATCTGCTCGCCGATCGAACCGAGCTTCCTGAGCCAGTCGTCGTTCTCGGCGTCGCCCCCGGTGCCGTGCGCGACCAGGATCACCGTCTCTTGCGCCGGATTCTTCGACAGCTCGCGCGCGCGGTCGAGAAGCGCTTCGGCGAACAGCGCATCGTCCTCGACGCCGCCCACGGTCACCATCGGCATCGCCGAGCGGATGCGCGCCGACGGTCCGGAGGATTCGCCGTGCGCGGCGTGCGCAGCCCCGCCGGCCGCGCGGCGCTCGATGTCGAGCCCGATCATGCGCTCGACCTCGGCGCGGAACGAGGCCGCGAAGCCGAACACGCGCACGATCACCGCCGCGCGGGCGCCGCGGCTCTCCAGGCGCCGCACCGAGCGCTCGACGAGCGGCTGGTCGGCCATCGAAAAGCAGTACTCGATCTTGTAGCGCGCCTCGAGCGGCTGCAGCGCGCCGCGGATGGTCTCGTTCCAGTGGTAGTCGGCGCCGTGCGCGAGCACGACCACGCCCAGCTCGCCGGGGGCGAGCGGAGCGTGGCGGTTCGCCTCGCGCATCATCCAGGTCGAGAAGGCGGGCGAGCCGGCCGGCTCAAGCAAGGCGATCTCGGCCCCGGTGGGAAGCGCGCGCTTCAACGCGGCGTCGAAGGACATCATGCTGTCGGCCTTCCTGCCGAGGTGAAACGGAACCACGATGGGGCGCTCGCCGTCCCGAGCGGCTGCGGCGAGCTCCTCCTTGAACCGCTCCTGTTGCGCCCGGTACTCGGCCGAGCGGCCGCTGTTCCAGACGGCCGTGCGCACCGACGAGAACCCGAAGCCTTCGGCGGCACGCGCGGCGAGCCGCTCCCAGTCGCGCTGGATCTCGCCTGAGGAGGCGTCTCCGTAGCCGACGACGATGACGCGCCTGCCCTTCGGCTCGCGGACGGCTCGAAAGCCCTCCGCGAGCGCTTCCACCGCAAGGTAGCTGTCCCCGAACGTAGTCGCGAAGGACACCGGGAGCGGCGCCTCGCTCTCGGCGAGCAGCCTTTTCACCATCGCCAGCTGCGCATCCGAGGCGGAAACGAACGCGGGAAGCACCACGACGCGCCTGGCGCCGTGCTCGGCCAGGGTACCGAGCGCTTCGCGCAGGCTCTCGCGCGTGCGCTCGTCGGTCGCCACGCCGAGCGCGGCGTTGCGCGTGCGCGCGAGCAGCTCGAACGCGTCGCGGATCTCCTCGTTGCCCTGAAAGCCGCGGTCCGCTGCGACGACGAGGAAACCCGTCTCGGGCGCCGCCGACGGCGGATGTGCAACCGCCGCCGCAGAAACCAGCGTCAGCGACGCCGTAAGCAGTGCGGGAACGATCTGAACGTTGATCCAGTGCATGGCGACCCCGGTCAAAACTCGAGCTTCGCGCTCGCCGAGAGATTGCGGCCCGGAGAGCTGAAGAGGTCGAGGTTCTGCGCGTTGGCATTGAGCAGCCGGGCGTTCGACCACAGCCAGTACTTCTTGTCGAACACGTTGAACAGTCCCGCCTGCACCGTGACGCCCTTCGCCGGCCGCCACCAGCCGAACAAATCGAACACCTGATACGAAGGCGAGACGAATGGGGTCACGCCCGCGCCATACTGGCTCGAGTCGATGCGCGTCTTTTTCGCCGCCGCGGTCATCACCGCCTCGGCGCCGAACGGGCCCTTCTTGTCGCGCCATTGCACGCCGAGCACCAGCTTCGCGGGCGCGACGCTGTTCAGAGGCACACCCGCGCTCTGATCATCGCCGTGCGCCCACGCGTAGGCGCCGCGCAGCGTCCAGTCGCGCGCGAGGCGCCACTCTCCGCGCGCCTCCAGTCCGTAGATCCGCACCTTGGCGCGGTTCACGGACTGGAACGTCGTCGGGACGAGCGGCGAGCAGCTCGGGTCGCCGGGGCACTGCAGCATGAACTGCGAGTCGATGAAGTCGCGGTAGCGGTTGTCGAACCAGGCGAGGCCGACGCTGCCCGCCGCGCCGGTCGCGCGCCAGCCGAGCTCGAGGCCGGTGCTCTTTTCGGGCTTGAGGTTCGGATTCGGGACCGCCGTGTAGCCGAACAGCAGGTTGGTGAAGCCGATGTTCACGTCGTTGTACGGCGGAGCGCGGAAGCCCTTCGCGACCTGGCCGTAGAGCGAGTGCACATCGGTGAGCTGCCACAGCGCGCCCAGCCGCGGCGTGGTCGAGCTGAACTTGAGCCGCGCCGGCGTGATCCCCGGGTTGTCGGCGGCGAAGATCGAGTCCGACTCGGGCTCGAGCTCGTAGCGGTCGTGGCGCAAGCCGGGGATGAGCGTGAGGCGCCCGATCTGGATCTCGTCCTGCGCGAAGAGGGCCGTCTGGCTGGTGGTCGAATTGGGGAAATCGCGCACCGGGTAGACCTCGACCGCGAAGGCGCAGTTGACGCCGACCGCGCCCAGGCAGTTCGCGGGAGCGAACGCCGGCGCGTTGCGCTCGGTGCCGTCGCGCAGCTCCTCGGTTTTCTGCCGGTAGTAGTCGATGCCGTAGATGAGGCGGTGGCTCGATTGCAGGAGCTTCGCGCGCGTCTCGAGCTGCAGCTGGGTACCGATGGTTCGCTGCTCGAATGAGAAGGACAGGTCGCGCAACCGGTTGACGACGCCGGTCGCCTGGCTGGCGAGCCGGACGGCGGTGAGCTGCAGGGAATTCGAATCCAGGCCGTACACCGTCCAGCGCAGCCCGTGCAGCCATTTTGCGTCCGCGTCGCGGTGCTCCCAGTCTGCCGACACGCGCGTGTGCTCGAAGCTGTCGTTGCCGCGCAGATCGGAGTAGAAGCGGGGCGCGACCGGCGTGCCGATCGCATTCAGCGCCACGAAGCTCGTAGCCTGCTCGCGCGCATCCACCGTGAGCCGGACGCGGTCGCGTGCGCTCAAGGGAAACACGAGTTTCGCGAGCAGCCCGTCGTTCTTGTAATCGGCCGGATTGGGCTCGTTGCGCACGAGGTATGCTGTGCGGTCGGCGGCGCCGTTCGTGCCCTTGTTGTCGATCTCGTGGCCTTCGCGCCGCGTGACGATGGCGAGCATCTGCATGGCGCCGGTGTCGAGCGCGAATCCCGCGTTCGCCCCGAGGCTTTCGTCCGCGCCGGCGAAGGCGCCGCGCCCGAAGAAGTAGCTCCTTCCGCCGAGCCGCTTCAGCAGATCGGCGGGATCGACCGTGGTGTAGCTCACGACGCCGCCGAGCGCGTCGGAGCCGTACAGCGACGAGGCCGGCCCGCGCAGGATCTCGACGCGCGACAGAAGATCGAGATCGACAAGATCCCGGCTCGGCGCGGCGAAGCTGCCGAAGGAGAAGCCGTCGGGCACGCGGATGCCGTCGACCACGATCTGGACGCGGTTTCCCTCGATGCCGCGGATGCTGTAGCCGCTATTGCCAGGGCGGTTCGGGTTCCTGGTGAAGGTGCCCGGCCCACCGCCGGCGGTATTGGTCGGCACCTCGACGCCGGGCTCGTAGCGTATGAGGTCCCTGATGTCGCGCACCTGTTTTTGCTCGATCTCCTCGCCCGGGATCACGGTCACCGTGGCGGGCACTTCGTTCACGTCGCGCTCGGTGCGCGTCGCGCTCACCGAGACTTCGGGCAGGCGCACGGTCTCGGGCGCGGGTTGCTGCGGATACGCGGATGTCGCGGCAAGCGAAACGATCACGGCTGCGGCAATGGATTTGTGCATGGCAAGCCCTCCCCAGGGACGAACAATTGCGCTGGCTGGCTCGCTGCGCCGGCTTGCGGCGCGCACTCACTGGCTGGCTTGAAGTTGACGATTTCTTTGTGCATCAATGCAGCGGTCCGCTCGGCGGCGCCAAGGCGCCGGCCGCCTCGCTCCAGGCGCCGTGCAGACCGGCGCAGATGTCGCGCAGCACAGGCGCCGCGTCCGGGTGCGAGGCGAGGCACTGCATGTGCCGCGACACGCACAGCGCGAGCCGCGGGCAGCCGGTGCGCGCGTAATGGGTCATCAGGTAGATCAGCGCCGCCGTGACGTTCTCGGCGCGGCTTGCTTCGGTTTCGGGTGTGCGCATGTCAGCCGGCTCCTCCAGCGAAAAAAGAAACGCTGGCTGGCTCGCGGTGCGGGTGCGCCGCTTGCTGGCTTGCGAAAACACCGCCCGGCGATCCCCGGCATGCAAGGAGGCAAAGCCCGGGACCGTTGCTGCTAGGCGGTGAGAATCAGCTTGTCGTTCTGCGTCAGCCGCAGCCGGTATTCCCGGCCGTTGTGCACGATCACCAGCTCCCTGTGCGGCCCTAGCAGCGCCTCGCTGGCGACCCGGTTGGGCGCCCGCAGCTCCGTCCTGTCAGCCGACTTCGAAGAGAGCGGTGTCATGCCGCGGTCAACGTTCACCGGAACGAACGATAGTCGTTCTCATTTGAGATGTCAACGGCAGATTCAGCTTTTAGTTCAATTGCACAATAGGTTATGTAAGAGTGAGTGCACGCACAATAGAAAGAGTTGCCAAATTTCATGGGTTTAGATGATAATACTTCGCATTCGAGAAGCACTCTCGTATGTACATCTGCATCTGCAACGCCATCACCGAACGCGAAGTGCGCGAGTGCGCCTGTCGCGGCGCCAGCTCGCTGGGCGATCTGGCGGCGATGCTCGGCGTTGGCGCCGGCTGCGGGCGCTGCCGCGAGTGCGCCGAGAAGATCCTGGAAGAAGCCCGCACCGAATCTCGGCACAGTCTCACCGGTTGACGCGCCGGTCCGTTCATCGTCGAATCGCCCCGTCCCAAGGAGGCGCGCGATGAAGGGCGACAAGAAGGTCATCCAGCACCTGAACAAAGTCTTGTTCAACGAGCTCACGGCGATCAACCAGTACATCCTGCACGCCCGCATGTTCGAGAACTGGGGCCTGAAGAAGCTCGGGGACTACGAGAAGAAGGAGTCGATCGGCGAGATGAAGCACGCCGACCGGCTGATCGAGCGCATCCTATTCCTGGAGGGGCTGCCGAATCTGCAGGACCTGGGAAAGCTGATGATCGGCGAGAGCGCGCCGGAGGCGCTGAAATGCGACCTCAAGCTCGAGCAGCTCGCGCATCCGGTGCTCAGGGACGCGATCGCGTATTGCGAGGAGGCCGGCGACTACGTCTCGCGCGAGATCCTGGAAGGCATCCTCGAGTCGGAGGAGCAGCACATCGACTGGCTCGAGATCCAGCTCGATCTGATCGGAAAGACGGGCGTGCAGAACTGGCTGCAGTCGCAGGCCGGCTCGCCCTCCTGACGCGCTAGACGACGCGGGTCAGCACCGGCTGCCCGGCGAAGTGCCGGCGCAGGTTCTCGATCTGCAGGTCGCCCATCGCCTTTCGCGTCTCGACCGTGGCGCTGCCGACGTGCGGGAACAGCACGGCGTTGTCGAGCGCGAAGAATTCCGCCGGCACGTTCGGCTCGTCGGCGAACACGTCCAGCCCCGCGCCGGCGATCCTCTTTTCCTGCAGGTAGCGCAGCAGCACCGGCTCGTCGACCACCGAGCCGCGCGCGATGTTGACCAGGTAGCCCTCGGGGCCGAGCGCGTCGAGGACCTTCGCGCCGACCAGCCTGTTGGTCTCCGCCCCGCCGGGCGTCACGACCATCAATACGTCGGAGTTCTTCGCGAGCGTCACCGGGTCCGGATCGTACGGAAAGGGCGAGCTCTTGCGGTTGCGATTGTGGTAGCGGATTCTCATGCCGCAGGCGAGCGCACGTTTCGCGATCGCCTCGCCGATGCGCCCCAGGCCGAGGATTCCCATGGTCTTGCCGCCGAGGGTCGCGGTCAGTGGATAGGGTCCGCGCGTCGCCCAGTAGCCCGAGCGCAGGTGGGCCTCGGACTGGGGAAGCTTCTTCAGCGTGTTGAGCACCAGCGCAATCGCCGTGTCGGCGACGCATTCGTCGAGCACTTCGGGTGTATTGGTGACGAGGATGCCGCGCTGTTTCGCCGCCGCGAGGTCGATCGAATCCACGCCGACGCCGAAATTCGAGATGATCTCGAGCTTCGGCAACGCGTCCATGAGCTTTCCGTCCACCGGCGTCGGGCCGAACGCCGCGACTGCGCGCACGCGCGGCGCGCGCTCCCTCAGAAAGGCGTCGCGGTCCGCGGCCTCGTAGAGCAGGTGCGCGGTGAAATCGGCCTGCAGTGTCGCCAGCGTGCCGGCGTGGCCCCTGGCGGTGATGACGATCTCTGGTTTCATGCGGCTCAGGGCTTGAACTTCGCGGCGAGCGCCTCGGAGCCGCGCGCGAGAATGCCGAGGTCGGAGCCCACCGCGACGAACTGGGCCCCGCACTCGAGCCAGTGCCGCGCGTCGGCCTCGTTCGGCGTGAGGATTCCGGGTGCCTTCCCCGCCTTGCGGATGCGGCGGATCGCCTCGTCGATCACCGGCTTCACCTTCGGGTTGGCGGTCTCGCCGGTGTAGCCGAGCGAGGCGTGCAGGTCGGCCGGGCCGATGAATACGCCGTCCACGCCTTCCACGGCACAGATCGCCTCGAGGTTGTCCAGCGCCTCGCGCGTCTCGGCCTGCACCAGCAGGCAGATCTCCTCGTGCGCGCGCCTGGCGTAGTCCTTCACGCGGCCAAAGCGCGAGGCGCGCGTGGTGCCTGCGATGCCGCGCACCCCCGCGGGCGGATAGCGCGTGTAGGAGACCGCGTTTTTCGCCTCGGCGGGGGTCGAGACGTACGGCACGAGCAGCGACAGCGCGCCGATATCGAGCACGCGCTTGATCGCCACCATGTCGTTCCAGGGCACGCGCACGACCGTATGGGTCGGGTAGGGCGCCGCCGCCTGGAGCTGGCCGAGCACGTTCGCAAGCTCGTTCGGCGAGTGTTCCATGTCAAGCAGGATCCAGTCGAAGCCCGCGCCCGCGATCACCTCGACGCTGTAGTGCGAGGCGAGGCTCGACCACAACCCGATCTGCCGCTCCCCCGACCGCAGGGCGCGCTTGAATGGATTCTTCGGCAGCTCCATCGTCAGTGGATCTCCGGTTCCGGCACGCTTGCGGTGCCCTCGAGGAAATCGAAATCGCAGCCTTCGTCGGCCTGCCGGACATGGCGCGCGAAAACAGTGCCGTATCCGCGGGCGTAGCGGGAAGCCGGCCGTTTCCAGGCCTCGCGCCGTCTGGCGAATTCCGATTCGTCGATTTTCAGGTTCAAGGTTCTTTTCGAGACGTCGAGCTCGATCGGGTCGCCGCTCCGCACCAGGGCGAGCGGCCCGCCGATCCAGGATTCCGGGGCGACGTGCAGCACGCAGGTGCCGTAGCTCGTGCCGCTCATGCGCGCATCCGAGACGCGCACCATGTCGCGCACGCCCTGCCTGAGCAGCTTCTTCGGCACCGGCAGCATGCCCCACTCCGGCATTCCCGGTCCGCCGAGCGGCCCGGCGTTCTTCAGCACCAGGACCGAGGAGGCGTCGACCTCGAGATCGTCCCGGTCGATTCTCGCCGCGAGGTCGTTGTAGTCCTCGAATACCACCGCGCGCCCGGCGTGCGTGAGCAGCTCAGGACTCGCAGCGCTCGTCTTGATGACGGCGCCGTTGGGCGCGAGGTTGCCGCGCAGCACGACAAGGCCGCCCGAGTCCTTGAGCGGATCGGCGCGGCGATGGATCACATCGTCGTTCCAGATGCGCGCCCCCTCGAGGTTCTCGCCGATGGTGCCGCCGTTCACCGTGCGGCATTCGAGGTGCAGAAGATCCTTCAGCTCGCAGAGCAGGGCACGCAGGCCGCCCGCGTAGTAAAAATCCTCCATCAGGTAATTCGTTCCCGATGGGCGCACGTTGGCGAGCACCGGCGTGCGCGCCGAAATCTCGTTGAAGCGCTCGAGCGGGAGCTTCAGCCCCGCGCGGCCCGCGAGCGCGACGAGATGGATCACCGCGTTGGTCGAGCCGCCGAGCGCCATCAGAGTCACGATGGCGTTGTCGAACGCGTCGACCCCGAGCAGGTCGCGCGGCTTCAGGTCCTCCCACACCATCTCCACGATGCGCTTGCCGCAGTCGGTCGCCATCCTGGGGTGGCTCGAATCGGGCGCCGGGATCGAGGACGCGCCGGGCAGCGTCAGCCCGAGCGCCTCGGCGAGCGACATCATGGTCGCCGCGGTGCCCATCGTCATGCAGGTGCCGGGCGAGCGCTGGATCGCCTCCTCGATCTCGCTCCAGTCGCGCTCGGCGATGTTTCCGGCGCGCAATTCCGCCCAGTATTTCCAGGCGTCCGAACCCGCGCCGAGCGTCTGGCCGCGCCAGTGCCCGGAGAGCATCGGGCCCGCCGGCAGGTAGATCGCGGGCAGGTTCATGCTGGTCGCTCCCATGATGAGCGCGGGCGTGGTCTTGTCGCAGCCGCCCATCAGCACCGCGCCGTCGACCGGATACGAGCGCAGCAACTCCTCGCACTCCATGGCGAGGAGGTTGCGATACATCATCGTCGTCGGCTTCTGCATCGGCTCGGCGAGCGACATCGCCGGCAGCTCGACCGGAAAGCCGCCGGCCTGC
>Ga0209324_10003231_pt1 | contig 11193 bp, 9 predicted proteins | sample Rifsed19ft3_FD_184015 | JGI IMG/M metagenome (GOLD analysis project Ga0209324, IMG submission 184015) | Soil microbial communities from Rifle, Colorado, USA - sediment 19ft 3 (version 2) | ecosystem: Environmental > Terrestrial > Deep subsurface > Rock core/Sediment | place: Rifle, Colorado...
AGCAGGCCGTCCATCCCCTTGGTCGTCGCCAGCGGCGAGCCGCACGGGAAGAAGGACTTGCAGGTCTTGTAGTAGTTGGGGTCGCCGATGACGGCCTTGAGGAAGTCCTCCTGGTTGAACGCGTAGAAGACGGCCTGGCGCACCTTCGCGTTGTCGAAGGGCTTGTAGAGGGTGTTGAAGCGGAACGTGTACTGGTTGCCGAGCGGGTTCAGGGTGACCAGCCGCACGTTGGCGTCCTGCTTGAGCACCGGGTAGAGGTCGTGCGGCGGCGACTCGATGTAGTCGATCTCGGCGGCCAGCAGCGCGTTGATCGCCGTCTGGTGGTCGGGGATCGCCTTCCACTCGACGCGGTCGATCTTCACGACCTTGCCGCCCGCGAGCCCGGACGGCGGCTCCGAGCGGGGCTTGTACTTGTCGAACTTCACGTAGACGGCCTTGTCGCCGGGCTTCCACTCCTCCTTCTTGAAGACGAAGGGGCCGGAGCCGACGAAGTCCGAGATCTGCTTGTTCGGATCGGTCTCCGCGACGCGCTTGGGCATGATGAACGGCACGTTCGAGCTCGGCTTGCCGAGGGCGCCGAGCACGAGGCCGGTCGGCTGCTTGAGGACGATGCGGAACGTCTTCGGATTGACGACCTGCAGCTCCCTGACGAAGGACATCAGCTTCTGGCCCATCGAGTCCTTCGCCCCCCACCGCTTGATGGACGCCACGGCGTCCTCCGCCGTGACGGGCTTGCCGTCGTGCCAGAGGAGCCCGTCGCGCAGCGTCATCGTGTAGGTGAGCTTGTCGGCGCTCACGTCGTACTTGTCGACCATCTGCGGCCGGATCTCGCCCTTCGCGTCCATCGCGAAGAGCGTGTCGTAGACCATGTAGCCGTGGTTGCGCACGATGTACGCGGTCGTCCAGATCGGGTCGACGATCTTGAGGTCCGAGTGCATGACCACACGCAGCGTGGTCTGCGCGAGCGCGGGCGGCGCCGGCGCGGCCACGGCCCAGAGCGCGGTCGAGAGCGCGAGCGCGGTTGCCAGTCGTCGTGCGGGACTCATAGACGCCTCCTGTGAGGGGTGCCCAACGCCCGCGCACATCGAGGCGCGGCGGCGGTGCGACGACATAACCACAGGGCCCTCGGCATGTCAACGCGCCGGCCGGGTGGGGCGAAGTCGCCCCTCCCCGGCGGTCTCCGCCCCAGGCCCGCCTTGGGCTCGGCGGGACGGGCCTCGTCCCCGCCGCTGGTGGACGGAGGCCCAACTGTCGACGAAGGCTGAGCAATTCCCTTTCCAAGGGCCTGGGTTCGCGATCCCGGGCTGCCCCGGCAGCCTCCTTGCACGGCCTCCGGCGGAGTAGTCCATGCGCTTACGGAATCGGCTGACCCGGGCGGTGGGGAAGCTCCTGCTTCCCGCCGCCCTCCTCTTCGCCGGCTGCGGCGAGAACCCGGAAGGGGTGCCGATCAGCATGGCCCAGCGCACCGAGGTGGCGTCGGTGCGCCCGCCGGAGCCCGCCGAGGCCGCGGGCGGGGCGTCGGCGCCGCTCCGCGTCGCGATCGCCAGCATCCTCTCCCCGAGCCGGACCCTGGACGACTACCACGACCTGCTGACCTACATGGGGCAGCGCCTGGGACGCCCGATCCGCCTCTACCAGCGCGGCACCTACGCCGAGGTGAACGACCTGTTGAAGAACCGCGAGATCGACCTCGCCTTCGTCTGCGCCGGCGCCTTCGTGTACGGCGAGCGCGACTTCGGGCTGGAGGCCCTCGTCGTCCCGGTGATGCGGCGGAAGACCACCTACTATTCGTACCTGATCGTCGGGCGGGCGAGCCCCGCGGAGCGGCTGGAGGACCTGCGGCGCAAGAGCTTCGCGTTCTCCGACCCCCTGTCGAACACGGCGCGCCTGGTGCCCGTCTACCAGCTCAGGCTCCTCGGCGAGACGCCCGAGCAATTCTTCAGCCGCACGGTCTTCACGTACAGCCACGACAACTCCATCCTGGCCGTCGCCGAGGGCCTGGTGGACGGCGCGGCCGTCGACAGCCTGGTGTACGACTACCTCGCCGCGCGGAATCCCGATGCGGTCGCGGGGACGCGGATCGTCGCGCGCTGGGGCCCCTACGGCATCCCGCCCATCGTCGTCCATCCCGCGCTCGATCCGGCCGTGAAGCGCGCGCTCAAGCGCTTCCTGCTCTCGATCCACGAAGACCCCGAGGGTCGGCGAATCCTGGGACGGCTGCTCATCGACCGCTTCGCCGAGGCCCCGCGGGGTATGTTCGACTCGATCCGCCGGATGATCGCGCGGGTCGAGCGGCGCTGAGCGTGGGCTCGCAGGGGCTCGGACAGCGCTTCTGGGCCGTGGCGGGCGCCGTCTCGATCCGCGTGAAGATCACGGGGATCGTGGTCGGCGTGATCCTGACCCTGGGCGTGGCGATGGGCGTGCTCGTGTACCGCGGCTTCACCGAGAGCCTGGAGCGGGAGCTCGAAGAGCGCGGCACCGCCATCGCCGTCAACCTGGCGAGCCGGAGCCAGGACCTCGTGCTCACCGACCGGCTGTTCGCCCTCTACACCCTCGCCCGGGAGACGGCGCGCGACAACAAAGACCTCCTCTACGCCTACATCACCGACCGGTCGGGGGCGGTGCTGGTCCACACCTTCAAGGGCGGGATGCCCGCGGGCCTGCTCGGCCTGCCGCCGCTCGCCCCTGGGGAGGCCACCCGGGTCAGGCTCCTGCGGACAGAGACCGGCATGATCCGGCACATCGCCGTGCCGGTCCTGGGCGGGCGCGCGGGCACCGTCCACGTCGGGATGTCGGAGGACAAGATTCGGGCCACGATCGCGGGCTACATCCGGCGGATCGTGCTCATCACCTCCCTGGTCCTCGTCGGCGGCGGGCTCCTGGGGTTCGGCGTGGCGACGATCCTCGGCCGGCCGTTGACCCAGCTCGCCAGCGCGGCCGAGGCGGTGGGGCGCGGCGACTTCACCTGGCGCCCGCCGCGCTGGGCCCACGACGAGATCGGACGCCTCGGCGCGAGCTTCGCCGTGATGGCGGAGCGGCTCGGTCGGATGCAGGCCGAGCTGCGGCGCCGGGGGGAGGTCCGCACCCGGCTCCTCGATCAGGTGATCACGGCGCAGGAGGAGGAGCGCCGGCGCATCGCCCGGGAGCTCCACGACGAGACGGGCCAGGCGCTCACCTCGCTCACGCTGGGGCTGGCCCAGATCAGGGAGGCCCGAGACCTCGACGAGGCCCGCGCCCGCGCCGGCGAGCTGCGCGGGCTCGCCGGGCGCACGCTGGAGGAGGTCCACAACCTCTCGCGCGGCCTCCGGCCGAGCGTCCTCGACGACCTGGGGCTCCTGCCCGCGCTCGACCTCCTGCTCAAGGAGCACGCCGCGAGCCGGGGGATTGCGGTGGACCTGCACGCGACGGGGCTCGACGGCCAGCGGCTCTCAGGCCCGGTGGAGGTCGCCGTGTACCGGATCGTCCAGGAAGCCCTGACGAACAGCGCGCGGCACGCCGACGCCCGCACCGTCAGCGTGCTCCTCGAGCGCCGCGACAACGCGCTCCACCTCATCGTCGAGGACGACGGGCGCGGCTTCGACGCGGAGAAGACCCTGTCCGACGGCGACGTGGAGCGGCGCCTGGGTCTCCTCGGCATGCGTGAGCGGGCCGAGCTCCTCGGGGGGAACCTCACCATCGAGTCGGCGCCGGGGCGCGGCACGAGCGTCTTCGTCCAGATCCCGCTCGGGCACGGCGCGGAGGCCTGAATGGGCCGGATCCGGATCCTCCTGGCCGACGACCACGCCGTGCTGCGCGCGGGGCTCCGGGTGCTCATCGACGCCCAGCCCGACATGGAGGTCGTGGGCGAGGCCTCGAGCGGCGCCGAGGTCGCCTCCCGCTGTCTCGCGCTCGGTCCCGACCTGGTGCTCATGGACCTCAGCATGCCCGGCGGCGGCGGCATCGCGGCGACGCTCGACGTCCGCCGCGAGTGCCCGCGGGCGCGCGTGCTCGTGCTCACCATGCACGACGACCCGGCCTACCTCCGGAGCGTCCTGGCGGCGGGGGCCTCGGGCTACGTGCTCAAGCAGGCCGCCGACACGGAACTGCTCGCGGCCATCCGCACGACCGCGCGCGGGGAGACCTACCTCGCCCCGTCGCTGGCAGGCTCCGTCGTCCAGGAGCTGCTGGGACGCAGGTCCCGCAAGGGTCAGAGCGAGACCCCGGCGCTGTCGGAGCGCGAGCAGGAGGTGCTGCGCCTCGTGGCCCAGGGCCACACGAACCAGGAAGTGGCCAACCACCTCTGCCTCTCCGTCAAGACCGTGGAGACGTATCGCGCCCGCCTGATGGACAAGCTCGGCCTCAAGAGCCGGGCCGACCTGGTGCGCTACGCGCTCTCCATCGGGCTCCTGTCCCCCGACTGAAACGCCGGGCGAAGGGTTCCAGGCGGCCCCGCGTCAGGGTTTCCCCGGCATGGCGGCCCGAAGAACTCAAGGGCTCCCCGACAGACAGCGCGAGGCGGCTCCGATATTCAAGAGATGAGGGCGCATCTGGCGCGCCAGGGGTCTGCCGCCGCCGTCTGGGTGGCCAGCGCCGCCGGCTCGAATCGTGGCTCAGAGGAGGGAACGCGCAATGGCGATCACACGACGGACGTTCCTCAAGGGCAGCGCGGTGGCCGGGGGGACCTCGGCCCTGGCGTCCTTCCTCGCGGGAGGGCCGAAGACGCTGGTGGCCTCCGCCCAGCAGCCGGCCGCGGCGACGGCCGGCGAGGACTTCGTGCCGACGACCTGCTGGATCGGCAAGCAGGACTGCGGCATGCTGGCCCGCCGGATCAACGGGCGCGTCGTGAGCTTCACGGGCCACCCGGACCACCCGCGGAACGTCGGCACGCTTTGCCCGAAGGGCGTGGCCCAGGTGATGGCGATCTACGACCCCAACCGGGTCCAGACGCCGCTCATCAGGACCAACGAGAAGGGGAAGTCGGGCACCTGGCGCCGGGCCTCGTGGGACGAGGCGCTCACGCTGGTCGGACAGAAGATCAAGGAGGTCCGCGCCCGGGACAAGCGCCTGCTCATCTGGCAGAAGGGCCGGAGCAAGGCCGGCGCCTTCTACGACAACGCCTTCGTGAAGGCGAGCGGGGCGACCGGGCTCGGCCACGGCGCCTACTGCTCGGACGCCGGCTACCGGGCCGCGGAGTACACCATCGGGCCCCACGGCGTGCTCCACCCCGACTTCCGCCACACGAAGTACCTCATCTCGTGGGGCTGGAACGTCACCAACGCGGGAGGCAACAAGTTCTGCTTCATCACCTGGCCCCAGCAGCTCGTCCAGGCCAAGGAGCGGGGGATGAAGGTCGTGGTCATCGATCCCCGCCTGCGCGGCGCCGGCCCCTTTGCCGACGAGTGGCTGCCGATCCGTCCGGGGACCGATCTCGCCCTCGCCCTCAGCTTCGCCAGCGTCCTGATCGAGAAGGGCTACGTGGACCGGGGCTACCTGGCGAAGTACACCAACTCGCCCTACCTCGTGAAGGAGGACGGCACCTTCCTGCGCGTGGACGGTAAGGAGCAGGTCTGGGACCCGGCCTCCGGGAGCGCCAAGCCCGTCGGCGCCGCGGGCGTCGAGCCGGCGCTCGAGGGCGAGTACACGGTCGCCGGCGCGAAGGTGAAGACCGCGTACCAGCTCTTCAAGGAGCACGTGGCCAAGTCCACGCCCGAGTGGGCCGCGGGCGTCTGCGGCGTGCCCGCCGCTGACATCCGGCGCATCGCGACCGAGCTCGGCGAGAACGCCCTGATCGGCCACACCGTCGTCGTGGACGGCGTGACCCTGCCCCACCGCCCGGTGTCGGTCATGGCCTACCACATGGCCCAGCAGGAGCAGGGCTTCGAGGCGATCCGGGCGATGATCATGGTCTTCATGCTCCTGGGCGCGATGGAGGCGGTGGGCGGCGTCAGGATCGACTTCACCTGGAAGCCTTACGCCAACTACGAGAAGCTGGACCAGATCAAGATCAAGGACCCCCCGTACAACATCTACCTCGGAGACAGCAAGTACTTCCCGATCAACAGCAAGCTCCCGGGGATCGTGGCCAAGGTGATGCAGAACCCCGCCAAGTACGGGGTGGACTACACGCCCGAGGTGATGATCCTCCACATGGCCAACCCCCTCGGGTCCTTCGCCTCCCAGGCGGACTTCATCGCGGCCTACAAGAAGTTCAAGTTCGTGGCGGTCATCGACCCCTGGCTCAGCGAGACCGCGGACTACTTCGCCGACGTGGTCCTCCCGGCGGCGACGATCGAGAAGTACGAGGGGCCGCTCGGCGCCTCGGACCAGTACGTGGACGCGACGACCCTCCGGGTCCCGCCCATGAAGCCCCTCTTCCAGAGCCGGCCGGAGATCGAGATCTACATGGACCTCTGCGAGAAGGCGGGGATCCTGTACGGCAAGGACGGCTACCTCGACCAGGTCAACCAGGCCCTCAAGCTGAAGGACGCCTACAAGCTCGACCTCGGCGCCAAGCCCGCGGTCAGGGACATCTTCGACCGCTGGGCGAAGTCCGAGGGGATCGCGGAGGGCGTCGCGTACTTCGAGAAGAAGGGCGTCAAGGCCAAGGGGGCGTTCCCGGCCAAGAAGTTCTACGGCTTCGCCCAGAGCCCGCCCTTCAACGGCAAGACCCATCGGCTCTACGGCGAGTCGCTCCTCCGCTACCAGCGGGAGATGAAGGCCAAGGGCGCGGAGAAGGTCTACTGGCAGGACTACACCGCCTTCCCCACGTGGCGGCCGCCGACCAAGGACGCCTCGCCGGCCGCGTACGACCTCACCCTCATCAGCTACAAGCTCGTCGAGTTCAAGCAGTCGCGCTCGAGCTTCATTCCGCTGCTGGCCGAGCTGGCGCCCGAGCAGCGGCTCGAGATCAACCCGAAGACCGCGAAGGCGAAGGGCGTCAAGGACGGTGACATGGTCTGGGTGGAGTCCCAGAACGCCCTGACCGGGGAGACGCGGAAGGTGAAGGTGCGCGCCCGGCTGACCGAGGGGATCAGGCCCGACACGGCCGGGATGCCTCATCACTACGGGATGTGGACCCACCCGTCGGCGAAAGGCCAGGGGCCCACGGCCAACACGCTCTTCTTCACCGGCGAGGGGTACGTGACCAACACGGCGGATCAGTCGTTCCAGGTCCAAGTCAAGGTCTGGAAGGCCTGAGGGAGGTGAGCGCGATGCCCAGATACGGAATGGTGATCGACCTCGACCGCTGCGTGGGCTGCCGGGCGTGCATGGAGGCCTGCAAGGTCGAGAACAACACCCCTCAGGCCATCTTCTGGATGTACCTGTTCCGCTTCGAGGAGGGCGAGTTTCCCGCCACCCGCATCTCGTTCCTCCCTCGCCCCTGTATGCACTGCGACAACGCGCCCTGCGTGAAGGTCTGCCCGACCGGGGCGCGCTACAAGCGGGACGACGGCCTCGTGGCGACGAACGCCGATGCCTGCATCGGCAGCCGCTACTGCGTCGCCGCCTGCCCCTACGGCGTCAACTCCTTCAACTGGAAGGAGCCCAAGGCCAACTATTACCTCGACTGGAGCGCGCCCTCGGCGGCGCAGGCGCTCAAGCCGGTCACGGCCGGCGCGGTCCCGCCGTACGACAACCCCGACCTCGACCGCAAGTGGGGCAAGGAGCAGCGGAAGATCGCCGGCGGCGGCCATCGCCAGGGCATCGTCGAGAAGTGCACCTTCTGCGTCCAGCGGGTGGAGAAGGGCCTCAAGCCGGCCTGCGTGACGGCGTGCCCGGTGTCGGCGCTCGAGTTCGGCGACCTCGACGATCCGGCGAGCGCGGTGTCGAGACGCCTGCGTAGCGACCGCAGCTTCAGGCTGAGGGAGGATTTCGGGACTGAGCCGCGGGTCCACTATATCGGCGCGGCGCGCGCCGGCACAGGGGCCCGCGAGATCGAGCAGCCAAAGGGGGCCACGGCATGAGCATCCCGCGTGCGGCGCAGGCACTCCTGCTGATCGGCGGACTCTTCGCCGTGGTCGCCGCCAGCGGGGCGGCGGAGGTTGGCGTCACGCCCTGGCCCACCACGGCCGAGCAGATCCGCAAGGGCAAGATCGATGTCGGCAAGAAGTACGGCATGGGGACAGATCAGCGCTTCCACCGGATCCACGAGTCCACGCTCGGGCTCGAGTGCGCCGCGTGCCACGCGGACCGGATCCCGGCCAGCGCGCGCACGTTCTCGGTACCGCCGGCCGTGGACGTCTCCCAGGCCTCGCCGGGCCCGGTCGACCGCCGGGTCTGTCAGGGCTGCCACGTCGGCGGGCCCGCGCGGGATGTCTACGGCTCGCAGAGGCCTTCCGAAGTCAAGCAACGCTAGGCCGGAGCCGGCTCCGGTGCGCCTCGCCGACCTGGCGCGCTGCCGACAGGCAGCGTACCGCCTGCTCGGCGAGGCGCTCCGCCCTCCCGAGCCCGAGCGGCTCGTCACGCTGCGCCGGGTGGCCGAGGAGCTGCGGGAGCGCCCCGGGCCCCTGGCCGAGCTCGCCTTCTTTCCCCACTGGCTCGACCTCCTCCGGCGGCTGCTACAATCGACTGACGGTGAGACAGGCCGGCTCGATGAGACCTACGTCAGGCTCTTCGTCGCGAGCCCTGAGGGTATCTGTCCCCAGCAGGCGTCGCACTACCTCGCGCCGGGGGCGCCGGCGGCCGTGATCGCCGACCTCGAGCGCGAGTACGCCGCGGCCGGCCTCGTGGTCTCCGCGGACGCGACCGAGCCGCCGGACCACGTCGGCGTGACGCTCGACTTCATGGCGCACCTCTGCGCGGAGGAGGCGGGCGCCTGGCGCCGGCGGGCGCACGCGAAGGCCCGGGCCCAGCTCGACCTCCAGGCGCGGTTCCTCGGGCGCTACCTCCGTCCCTGGCTGCCCGGGTTCGCGCGCCTCGTCGCCTCGCGCGACGGCGACGGCTTCTACGCCCGGATCAGCGAGACCGCCGCGACGCTCGCCGCCCACGACCTGGACCTCGTCAAGGTCCTCGCCGCGCGCGTCGGCGAGGAGGAGGCCCGGTGACCGTCTACCTCTGCCGCGACGCCGAGCGCCTGGCCAACGGCCCGGACCTCGCGGCCCTCGCCGGCTGGCTCGCCGAGCGCGAGCCCCGGGCCGAGGTCAGGATGGCGCCGGGCCCGTGCGACCACCCGGAGCGCTGGCTCGAGGGCGAGGGGACGCGCGCCGAGCGGCCCGTCCTCGCCGTCTGTGCGGCCGACGGCGCGCGGAGCGAGCTCCAGGCCCGCGCGCGCCGGCTCGGCTTCGACCCGGTCGCGGTCGAGATCGTCGACCTCGGCGCCGCCAGCGCGCTCGCCCACGATCGGGCCGCGGCCACGCGCGGAGCGCGGGCCCAGCTCGCCGCCGCCCTCGCCCGCTCGCGCGCCTATCGCGCGGGCCAGCCCGAGAGCACGAAGCCGGTGCTCACCTGGGACCGCGAGGTGAGCCGCCGCTCGCTGTTCACGCTGCCCCCGATCCGCTGGGACGTGGTGCCCGCGATCCGCGACGAGGCGTGCGCGGCCGGGCGCGGCTGCCGCGTGTGCGCGACGGCCTGCCCGCATGGAGCCCTCGCGTTCGCCGGCGGGCGCATGACCCTCGGCAAGCCCCAGTGCACGGGCTGCGGGGCGTGTGTCTCGGCCTGCCCCGTCGGCGCCGTCGAGCTGCCCGGGGCCTCGCTGGTCCAGGTCGAGGCTCAGCTCGACGCGCTCCTCGCCCGGGAGGCTCGAGACGGCTCCCCCGCGGGCATCCTGTTCCTCTGTCACGCGAGCGCGCCCTCGCTCGCCCGGCTGCCACGCCCGGCCGCGCCCTACCCGGTCGACTGGATGCCGGTCGAGCTCCCGTGCCTCGGCATGGTGACGCCCGGGTGGGTCCTCCAGTGCCTGGCGGGCGGCGCAGCGGCTGTCGGGATGCTCGCCTGCCGCAGCGAGGACTGCCGCTTCGGCCGGCGCGAGACGATCGCCGGCAGGCTCGCCTACTGCCGCGCCGTCCTCCGGGCGCTCGGCGCCCCGGGCGACGCCGTGCGCTTCGCCGACGTGACCGACGAGCGCGCCCTGCTGGAGGCGCTCGCGCGTCCGCTCGCCGCGGCGGCTGCTCCGGACGGCGCCGCCCACCTCGACCTCCAGCCCGACCGGGGCGCGCTGGCGCAGGCGCTCGGTGGGCTCGCGCGGCGCCACGGCGGGGCGCCGGCGCCGACGCTCGACCATGCCGAGTCGCCGCTCGGGGTCGTCACGCTCGCCCCGGGCTGCACGGCGTGCGGCGCCTGCGCCCTGGCCTGCCCGACGGGCGCGCTCGCCCTCGAGCACGCCGGCGCGGACCTCAGCCTGTCCTTCGACGGCGCGCGCTGCACGGCGTGCGGCGTGTGCGCCCCCGTGTGCCCGGAGAAGGTGGTGCGGCTCGACCGGCGGACCGACCTCGCGGCGCTCGCCCGGGGACGGCAGGCGCTCCACCGGGACCATGTGGTGCGCTGCGAGAAGTGCGGCGGGCCGGTCGCGACGCGCGCGCTGCTCGAGCGGTTCCGGACGATCCTCGGCGGCGATCCGGCGCTGGCCACGATCAGCCGCTACTGCGAAGCTTGCCGCGGGTCGATCCTGTGACGGCGCGCGCGTCCCGGCTGGGCCGCATCCTGTTCCCCGACCCGCCGCGGCACGTCCCCGGCCAGCGCTGGCTCAACGTGGCGCTGCGCACCCTGCACCTCCTGGTCTTCGGCGCGCTCCTGGGGGGTCACGTGTTCGCGGTCGACGCCGCGCGCCTCGTTCCCTTCCTCGTCGCGACGATCCTGACCGGCGCCGCGCTCATGCTGCTCGAGCTGGCGCAGACCGTCCACTGGCTCTTCATGGGCAAGGGCGTGGCGGTCGCGGCGAAGCTCCTCCTGCTGCTGCTGGTCCCGCTCTTCTGGGAGCAGCGGGTCCCGCTGCTCCTCCTGGTGGTCGTCGTCGCCTCGGTCGCGGCCCACATGCCGTCGCGGCTCAGGCACTACTCGCTGCTCGAGGGCCGTCTCGTGGAGCCGGCCCGGGAGCCCGCGCCCGACGCCGCCCGCGGCTCCGCGCGGCGCGGCGTGCGCGCCGCTTGACCGGCCCCGAGCGGCCGGCTAGCGTGCGGCCGACCCGATGAGCGAGCTCGAGCCCTACCTGGTCCCCGGCGTGTTCATCGACAGCGACGACGCCGACGTGCGCGCCTTCGCCGCGCGGCGCGCGGCCGG
>Ga0209324_10003238_pt1 | contig 11187 bp, 15 predicted proteins | sample Rifsed19ft3_FD_184015 | JGI IMG/M metagenome (GOLD analysis project Ga0209324, IMG submission 184015) | Soil microbial communities from Rifle, Colorado, USA - sediment 19ft 3 (version 2) | ecosystem: Environmental > Terrestrial > Deep subsurface > Rock core/Sediment | place: Rifle, Colorado...
CTTGCTCACGAACAGCTATGGGCTTCTTCATTTTTCTCACCTCCTTTCTTGAGAAGAAGAATACCCCCACCTGTCAAAGGAAAACTAAGACGCAAAGAAACGACGAAGATTGAGATGTTACTTTACAGTCATGTCACCTTACGTTTTTTGTTGACATCCGGGTGTCTGGTTTGATATATTGTGCGGGTACATTAAACGCGGAGGCAGCATGATTGGTCATGCAGCGGGCGGTTGACCCGCAGATTGAGGGTTCGAGTCCCTTCCTTCGCACTGGCGGGCCATTCAGGGAGACTTTGCCCGGCTTTCCCCGGGAACCACAAAGATCGATGATCTGAGATGGCCCGCCTCCTGTCTCAAATGGAGCAATCCGCGCTCCAGTTTGGGGAAATGTATCTTAATAGAGTCCCGTGTATCACCACGGGACTTTTTCGTTTAGAATGGGGGAATGGTGCAATTAGTGATTTTTCTGGCGATCCTGTCCGTCCTGGTTCTGGTTCACGAGTGGGGGCATTATATCTGCGCCAAGATTTTCGGGGTAAAGGTCGAGGAATTTGGTTTCGGCTTGCCGCCGCGGGCGAGAAAATTATTTACCCGGAAGGGAACATTATTTAGTCTCAATTGGTTACCGATTGGCGGCTTTGTCAAGCTATATGGTGAGGAGTATTCGGGAGGTGATGAGCTCTTGGCGGGGGATAACGGCCGATTTTATGACAAAAGTGCCCGGGCCAGGGCGGTCATCCTGACGGCCGGAGTGATAATGAACTTTTTATTGGGGATTGTGCTTTTTGCCGCCGTCTATTCATATGTCGGCATTCCGGTTAAGACCGATCGGGTCAGGATTGTCGAGGTGGTCGCCGATAGTCCGGCCGCGGTCGTCGGACTGGTGGTTGACGAACGGGTGGCGGAGTTTCGGTTTGGCGAAAAGATAGAAAGGATTAGCGGCACGACCCAGTTGGTGAAGCTGGTGACGGAGAATGCCGGCAGGGAAATCGGTTTGCTGGTGGTTGGCAAGGATGGCGGCGAAAGAGGGGTGAAAGTAACACCGAGAAAGGATCCGCCGGAGGGTCAGGGCGCTTTGGGAGTGGTTCTAAGCAATGTTGAACTGACGAAGTATCCCTGGTGGCAGATGCCCTTGAGAGGGGCAGTAGTTGGTTTGTCCGAGGCGATTGCTTGGGGACGGGATATTGCTAGTGGTCTGGGGAAAATGGTCTATGGTTTGGTGACGGGGAAAGGGGTTCCTAAAGATTTGGCTGGACCGGTGGGAATTTATCAGGTCAGCGGGTTAGTAATCAAGCAGGGTTTTTTGGCAACACTTCAGTTTGTCGGAGTACTGTCGGTCAATCTAGCGGTCCTCAATATTCTGCCTTTTCCGGCGCTGGATGGGGGCAGGCTGATCTTTTTGGGGGTAGAGAAGGTGATTGGGAAGAGAAGAAAGAATACGGTGGAGGGTTATGTCAATACTGCCGGAATGATTTTTCTGCTGTCGGTCATGGCCCTAATTACAATTAGGGATGTGGCAAGGTTGTTAAAAATTATTAATTAGTCATTGCGAGCGTACTCGCGTGGCAATCTATATAGATTGCTTCGTCACTATCGTTTCTCGCAATGACGGGAAAAATTTATGAGAGATCCGAAATGTTTGTTTTGGTTGGTTAGGGTAAAATCAGTTTGATATGCATCGTGACGCAATACGATCAGGTGAAATAGAACTTGTACTTCGAAAACCGGGAAATAAGTTTTTGGCGGTATCTATCTCTGAAGTTTCAAAGGAGAGACTTGGTGGTCGTTATGACAAAAGTCGTTTGAAGGTGTTTCCAATGTCTGGTGATAGAGTTAGAAATGCCGAAATTGGGTTGGTGCTCAAGAGGGCTTCGGTTGATTCGGGTGACACAAATCTTTTTGGGGATGAACGACTGGGGATGGAATCGGCGCTGAGGTACTACGAACGTTGGAAGTTTCTTAAGATGGTTGGAGTTCCGACGGTTTCTTCGATGAGGGTGATCGACGAGTATCGGATAGCAATGGGTGATATGACGGTTGGGGGTGGGGAATTTTTTGGTAAAGCGAAAAAGATTGCGATAATGCTTGAGCTAGAAAAGGGAATACGAAGGGAGTTGAGTCCACTTGAAAAAACTTTTCTGAATATTGACACAGAAGCAATAAAGCAAAAGGTGGCAGACCTTCAAGAAATAGCATGGAAAAATGAGGTTCGTTTACCAGGGGATGATCAGTATGACTTGTTGGTTCGACCTGACGGTAGTTTCCAGGTAATCGTAATGGATTTGTCCAGATTGCGCCGAAAGGGTAGTGAGTCCTACTCTGATCTACTGAATGAAAGATCGGGTTTTAATTCGGAACTTGATGACTTTAGAAGTGGTTTGAAAAGGTTAGGAACACCAAGGGATGAATATAATGGTTAATAATGCGTGTTTGTTTTGCAAAATCGCCGTCGGGGAGGAGAAAAGCGAGAGGGTTTGGGAGGATGGTGAGTTTGTGGCGATCAAGAATAAATTTCCGCTGGCACCAGTCCATTTGCTGGTGATGCCCAAGGACCACGTCAGTAAAGAGGGTCATTTTATAGGCTCGACAGCGGCGGACTTTTGGAGTAAAATGATGGGAGCCGTTTTTTCTGTCATCCGTCAGGAAGGACTGGATAAAAAGGGCTATAAATTAGTCAGTAACGGCGCCGGTTACAACCACTTTGACCACGAACATATTCATGTGTTGGGGGGAACAGCGGAAGAACCGGCCGGAAAAACATAAAGGAAGCGAGGTGTTTAGTTAATGGCTCTCGTAGTCAAGAAAAAGCAAGGTCAAAACCAACAGCAGTTAATCAACGAATTTCGGCGCTTAACCTGGGAGGATGAAGGCTTGGAAAAAGTCAAGGAAGTGGCGATGCATGGTTTTCAGAAGCCGTCTTTGGTGCGCAAGGAAAGAAATGACCGACTCAAAAAAGACCGGATGAAGATTAGGCGGCGCAACAAACGGGCCGCCCGCGGCGGTAAGTAGGATATAGTAAAGATATGCTTATTGATCAAATCAAGACGGAAATCGTCAAGGCCCAAAAGGAACAGAAGGCAAAACTGCTCGGTGTTTTGAGGCTTCTGGTTTCGGAACTGAATTACAAGGCGATTGACGCGGGTACCCTGACCGATGAGTTGGTGGTCCAGGTTCTCCAGAAAGAGGCGAAGAAGCGCCAAGAGTCGATCGATATCTATACCAAGGTGGGCGATAGCGGCAGAGCCGATCTCGAAAGATACGAACTCGAGATCATCAAGACGTATCTGCCCAAGATGCTGGGGGAGGCGGAAGTAGCGGCGGAGGTCGATAAGATCGCGGCGGAGAACCCGCTACGGGGTGGCCAATTGGTCGGCGTCGTCATGGGGAAACTGCGGGGCAAGGCAGACGGGGGTTTGGTCGCCCGTTTGGTCAAGCAAAAGTATGGCCAGTAAAAAGAAAGCTCTGTCTCTGGATTTGGCGGTGAAAGCGGACAGCCGCTATCGTTTCAATCGCCAGAAGATTCGGGAGTCGGTGGCCAAGCTGTTGACCGAACAGAATATCAAACAAAAGGTGGAGTTGTCCCTGATGGTGGTCGGAGAGCGAAAAATCAGGGAGTTGGAGAAAAAATATTTTGGGGAGGATAAAATCACCGATGTACTGTCGTTCCCGCAGATGGAGGGCAAGCGGATTGCCGCTGATGAGGACGTCTTGGCCTTGGGTGACGTTGTGGTCTGCTATCCGCAGGCGAAGCGGCAGGCGTTAAAGCTTAACCGCCTTCTCGACGACGAGATTGAGTTTCTGGTCAACCACGGGGTTCTGCATCTTCTCGGCATCCACCACGATTAGGGCAGGGGCGGGTGGCTGGCGGCGAGCTGGCGGCGCGTCGTCTTGACTGCTTGGTAGAATTCATAGTGGCCGGAAGACCAAATTTCGGGTCGATACTTTCGGACGTAAGCGGCTTTGGTGACGAGGGCGGCGAATTCGGCGCCGGAGCCGGAGTAATAGCGGAGGTGATGATTCAGTCCGCCGTCATTGGTCAGAGTCCCCATCGTTAAATAGTTTTTGAGCGGTCCGTAAACGGTATTGACGTTGCCGTGGTCATTGCCATAATGGACTCTTTCGAGGTACCAAAAGTGGGAATGCTGGGCCTCTTCCAGACCGGTAAGGATTCCCCGCCCCAGCAGCGGCCTTGAGAGGTAGCGGGATCTGTTTTCAAAAAAGAGTCGATGGAGGCGTTGAAGGAATGGGCTTTTGAAATAGCGATAGGAATAAAAGAATTCTTCGTGGGGATTGACGTCGGGGAGGAAACTGGCGGGGATGGAGATCATGCCGTGGTAATAGGCGCCGGGAACGGATTTGGGCCGGCCGTAAGATAAGTTTACCGGCCAGAGAGAGAGATCAGCGCTGCTATCGGGGTTGGTGACGGCCGCGCCGATAGCTCCGCAATCAGGTGGGCAGGCGGGCAGATTGTGTCTCTGGCGATATTGGCGAGCCTGGTCGTTGGCGGTGGTCCGGCCGGAGAGCAGATCGCCGCCGCAGACGGAGTCATAAAAATAAATGCCGTAGTAGATCATCGACAAGAGAAATAGTTGGTTGCGGGTAGGCCGCCAATCCGGCAGACGGACGCGCGTATAGTCGGCAATTGGTTCGGCGTAAAGCCTGATGAAATCGTGGTAAAGGCGAGATTCTTTTTTGGGACCGGGAAAACCACGGTGTTTTTCGGGTCGGCTAATCTCCGGCGTGGCCATGGCGGTATTTTACCTCAACGGTGGGTAAATGTTATTCTCTGTATCAGTTTGATAGTAGGCGATGTGGGAGTTAAGACAGATGAACAACTTTTTGTAGGCTTGACAGAGGGTTGACAAGTAACTAGTTTGAAGTGGCATGAGTTACTATCAAAAATACAGAAGCGAAAAAGTGGCCGATTTGGACCTGGTGGCGGTCAGAAAGACTTTTGAGATGATGATGGACTCGGGTCAGATTGCCCACGCTTATCTCTTGGTCGGACCGCGGGGACTGGGGAAGACCTCGGCGGCGCGGATTCTGGCCAGGCTGGTTAATTGCGAAAAAAATTATTCCAAGCCCACCGCGGCGGGTGAAGTCCAATTAAATAAGAAGTTGGTGGAGCCTTGCGGTGAATGCGAAGCTTGTGTCTCGATTAAAAAGGGTAGCGCGGTCGACGTCATGGAAATCGACGCCGCCAGCCATCGCGGTATAGATGACATCCGCGATTTGCGGACGAAGGTCAATTTGGCGCCGGCCGCGTTGCCGAAGAAGGTCTACATCATCGACGAGGTGCACATGCTGACAACCGAGGCATTCAATGCCCTTTTGAAAACGCTGGAGGAACCGCCGGAGCACGCCATGTTCATCCTGGCGACGACCGAGGCCCACAAAGTACCGGAGACGATTATTTCCCGTTGCGTCCGGATCAATTTTACGAAGGCGACGGCGGCAGAATTATTGATGTCTTTAGGGCGGGCAGTCAGGGGAGAGAAGCTAAAAATTGATGATGAGGCGCTCGTGGTTCTGGCTACCGGGTTGGACGGTAGTTTCCGCGAGGGACACAAACTTCTGGAACAACTGGCGAATCGCTACGGCCCGATAACGGCGGAGAATGTGGGCGAGGTCTTAAAGCTGGTGAGCAATAGCCGGGTGGAGGCGATCCTGACAGCGGTCGAGAGGGGTGAAGCGGACAAAGTGGTTGGGCAGATGGAAGAGCTGGAGGCCGAGGGGGTGGAGGTTGTCAGCTTGATTACCAAATTGCTTCTGGCCTTGCAAGTTCGTTTGAGGAAAGGGGTGGAGAATCAAGAGGGTTGGTCACGATCAACCGTCCGCTTAACCCGAAAACTGGTCAAGGTCGTACCCAGGGTAAAAATTTCGCCTCTGCCGCTACTCCCCTTGGAGATGGTCTTGGTTGAAGCGGCGCTTGCCAATCGGCAAGTGGAGGGTGGCAGCCGGAAAGCAGAGGTCGAAGTGGTGATGGTGAAGGAATTGCCAGCGGAACGGAAAACAAAAATGGATTTTGATCAAGTAGTTTCGGGATGGCCTGAATTGTTGGCTCGGTTACAACCGAGAAACCACTCGGTGGCGGGGTTGTTGCGCAGTGCCAAGCCGAAGGAGCTCATGGACAAGTTTTTGACAATCGAGGTGTTTTATAAATTTCATAAGGACCAGTTGGAGCAGGAAGCGCGGCGAAGGATCATTGAGGAGGAAATCGCCAAGTTATGGGGACCGATCTCGGTGCGCTGTGTTTTGGGAGAGAGGGTGGTGCGACAGTCGGTGCCAAGCGTGACTGCTCCGGCGGCCGGGTCCGTTTCAACGGACTCGTCCGTGGAGACGGCGGTCAGGGAAGCGGAAGAAATCTTTGGGGTTTAGCTTTTTTTTCGGGCTTGACGGCGCCGCGCGCGGATCAAGATGTCGTATTTTTGGTAGCCTCTTTTCCAATAAACCGGCAGATAGCGACGGACGTACTCGGCCTGAACGATATGGGCGGCAAATTCATCTCCGAGAAGGCTATCGTAATTCAGGCTACCTGAGCCGTCGAGTGACATGGTGAGTTTGACAAGCCAGCGTGATCTGAAGGAGCGAAGCGGCCCCTTGGGGTAGTCGTCATCATTGCCGTTGGCGCTGTAGTGAGTTCTTTCAAGGTAGCAAAAGTGAGAGTGTTGGGCTTCCTCAATGCCAGTGAGAAGTGATCGGTTAAGGCTCAAGCATTGAAGGACGTAGGGAGAGAACTCGAGGTCGGATTTATTGGTGATGAGATTAAGAATTGGTTTGTAAACCGGAGGGGGAGCGTAATAACTCCGTGTTTGATACGGATCTCTATCGGGGATTCCGCCTATCGGTATTTTGACGATGCCATGACGGTAGCAACCGACTGCGCCATGGCCATAGTCTAAGAGCAAGGGCCAGTGAATCAAACCGGAGGGAAGGGGAAGGTCGTCAGGGGTTAGTGGGGGTTGGTGGGACAAGTGTTCCACTCGAAATCGATTAGCCGCGTCGTTACATGAGGTGAGACCGGAAAGAATCGCCCCCCCGGTGACGTGATCGTAAAAGTAAATGCCGTAGAGAATGGCGAGTAGGTTTCTGATTTGGTGACTGGTCGGCTTCCAGTCAGGCACCTGAAGCCGGAGAAACTCGGAGAGCTCTGCCCCGGTATTATCGAGAAAATCAATTTTCATTGCCTGTTCAAATTTGGTTGAGGGAAAACCATTGGGGAGGGGATGAAAATGTCGGCGATCGTGGCCCGCTTCTTTGTTAGGCATATGGAGTAGGCCTATATTGTATCAGAAATGCGTTTCATGAGGAATGGGGGGTTCCGTGTGGTATATTTGGGGTATGTTCAATAATCTAAAACAATTTGGCAGTCAGGGAGCGGCGGCGGCAAAAATGGCGATCCTGCAGATGAAAATTAAGAATAAGAAGATAGAAGTTGTTCAGGGCGAGATCAAGGTGACGGTGACCGGCGACGGCAAGCTGAAAGCGCTGGCGGTCGATGGTAAAGATGCCGGTGAGGTGGTGAAGGCAGTCAATGAGGCGATCGGCAAGGCCCAGGCGTATGCGGCTAGCGAAATGAAGGGGGCGATGGGCGATTTGTCGGCCCTACTTAGCAGTTTGAAGAAATAGCGGCGGGCTTCTCTTGTATACTAGGTGCTTGTGAGAACGATAAAGCCGGTCCAGAAAGTCATCGATGCTTTTGAGAGCTTGCCGGGGATCGGGCCGAAGTCGGCGGCGCGGTTGGCCTACTATCTGCTCAACGTCCCTCAGGAGCGCTTGGAGAAATTTGCCACTAGTTTAGCCAGATTGCGGCCGGACACCAAGGTTTGCCGAGTCTGTTTTAATATCGGGGAGGCGGAAACCTGCCCGATTTGTGAGGACGAACGGCGGGATCGGTCGATCGTTTGCGTGGTCGAACAACCCCTGGACCTGCTCGCTTTTGAGAAAGCTGATGGTTATGAGGGGGTTTATCATGTTTTGGGGGGAGCGATTAACCCCTTGGCGAACATCGGTCCGGACGAGATCCGCATCGGGGAGCTGCTGGAGCGGGTGGCCGGTGGGGTGGTAAAGGAATTGATTTTGGCGACTAATCCGTCGATGGAGGGTGAGGCGACGGCGATGTATATCAACCATAAGGTTTCTGAGTTGAAAAAGGCGAAGGGTTTGGACATCAAAGTGACCCGGATCGGGCGGGGTTTACCGACGGGGGGGGAGGTGGAATACGCCGACGGGATGACGTTGTCGCGGGCGCTTGAAGGCCGGCGGGAGATGTAAACTATAGAGTATGGCGGATTTTGGCGGAGGCATTCCAGGACAAGTAGTAAGCGAACTGGCTAGTATTCCAAAGAGAATGGTGGAGACTGTTGTTTCTGCGCCACCCAAAACGCAAAATAATCCGAGTGGGGAGGCGGCGGCGGCGGCAAAGCGGAGATTGGGAGAAGTGCGGGGGGAACTCCAGGCGTATTTCGAAGAACAAAAGAGGAAAAATGAACAAGAGGAGCAGGTGGCCGAGGAACAAAAGAAGATGGAAGAGGTTCAGATAAAGGAATCGAAAAAGAAACAGGAAGAGAAACAGGTTTTGGGGCGGCTCTCTCGGCAGTATGGCGGGACGGGTGAGGTGGGCAAGAGCGGTTATTGATATTTTAGTGGTAAGATTGAGGCTGATGCGGATTTACAATTCATTAACTAGAGAGATTGAGGAGTTTAAGCCGGCAAACCCGCCGCGGGTGGCGCTGTACACCTGCGGCCCGACGGTCTACGACTATCCGACCATCGGCAACTGGCGGACCTATACCTTGTCGGATTTACTTTTTCGGACCCTGACGTATTTGGATTATCAGGTTGATTATGTAATGAATCTGACCGACGTGGGACATTTGACGAGTGATGCGGACAGTGGGGAAGACAAACTGGAAAAAGGAGCCCGGCGCGAGGGGAAGACGGCCTGGGAGGTAGCCAAATTTTACAGCGACGACTTTATTGTCGGTTTTGGCAAGCTGAATCTCAGCCAACCAAAGTTATTTAGCAAGGCCACCGATCACATCAAGGAGCAGATCGAGCTCGTCGGGAAGATCGAGCAGGCTGGTTTTGCCCACCGGATTGATGACGGCATGTACTTCGATGTGACCGCCTACGAGAGGGCGGGTAACACCTATGGTGAGCTGTCGAATTTGGAGGAAATAAAAGCGGGGGCGAGGGTCGAGGTGAATCCCCAAAAAAAAGATCCACGAGACTTCGCTCTTTGGAAATTCTCGTATAAGGGGGGTAGATCCTTCGATTCCACTCAGGACGCTTCGCGGCGCGATATGGAGTGGGACAGTCCCTGGGGAGTCGGTTTTCCCGGCTGGCACATCGAGTGCTCGGCGATGAGTATGAAGTATTTAGGGGACCAGCTGGATATCCACGCCGGCGGCGAGGATTTAAAAAGTATCCACCATCCGAATGAAATTGCCCAGAGCGAGGCGGCGACGGGCAAGAAGCCGTTCTCGAGATATTGGGTGCATGGGGCATTTTTGACCATCGATGAGGGCAGGATGGGCAAGAGCCTGGGCAATGCCTTCAGCCTGCACGACATTGAGAAGAGAGGCTTTGACCCCCTGGCCCTGCGTTATTTTTTCCTGACCGGACATTACCGAAAACCGTTAAACTTCACCTGGGAGGCGTTGACTGGGGCACAAAACGCCCTGAAGCGTTTACAGAACCAGGCGCTGGAGTGGGGGGAAAATGGTCCCGTGGGGATACACGGGACCTCGGTTCGAATACGGACCTCGGGTTGTGCCGAGTACGAAGCGCGCTTTAGGGAAGCAGTTGAAAATGACTTGGATTTGCCGGGAGCCCTGGCTATTGTTTGGGGGCTGGTCAAGTCTGATTATCCCGACCGGGCCAAAAAAGCGAGTCTATTAAAGTTTGACAAAGTGTTGGGATTAGGACTGGCGGAGTACCGAGGGAAAAAGGTAGAGATTACCGATGAAGCAAGGGGGTTGTTGGCGCAGAGGGAGAAGCTACGGGCGGAAAAAAGATTTGCCGAGGCGGATCAAGTGAGGAAGCAACTGGAAGAGAAGGGGTATAGAGTTAGGGATGAAGCGAGTGGGGCAGTGGTCGAGAAGGTTTAGGGTTCCAGATAGTAGGTGACGACTCGAGTCTTGTCGATGGGATTTTCGACTACCTGGCGGTATTTGATTGGCAGGGAGAATCGCTTTTTGGTCTTTTTAATAGCTAAGCCGCTTTTTAAGTGAAGTTCGGTGGGTCGATATTCACCCCAGGTGATGGGATGACCGCAGCGGCGGAACATTTTTTGGATTGCCTGATCAGTGATTGAGTTTTCACTATGGTCGAAAACCAGGGAAGTAAATGATTCGAGAAAGGCGTAACCGTTGGGAACAAGAGTGCGGTGGATTTGTTTCAGAACGCGCAGGGGATCAAAGAGGTAGCGGCAAGCCTGGTAACTAACGGCAAGATGAAAGAAATTGGCGGGGAATGTTTGTAGGGTCTGGTGGATATCGCCGATGAAATAGTGTCCGTCATCAATGGCGGCAGTTCGGTCAAGTTCAATGCCAACGTAGGTCGCACAACCGTCTAGTGATTTGAAGATGGGATCGCCGCCAAGGCTGTCCTTGCCAATGTAGGAGACGGGAGGTCTATCTTCGGGACGGCGATAGTCCTTGGCGCTAAGGCCGTAGACTTCCAGGCGCTGGTTTCTGGCGGCCTGTTTTTCCAGCCAGAAGCCGGCGCCACAGCCCAGGTCGAGAAGGCGGACTGCCGGTTCTTTTTTCAAGAACTCCGCCAGGGCAATTTCGTAATCGACTCTTCTTTTGCTGAACAGGCCTCCTTCGTCCAGGTGGGGTAATAAGAGAGAGGTATCAGCGCGGGTGGTTTCGTTGGGGGCAAAGACTCTTTCAGCCAGGCGTCCAAATTCTTCTCTTTGGTCGCTAGCGATTTGGCGGTGTGTCATCCTATAGCGTTCGGTTGGAGCCATGGGCGGATTATAGCAAAAATGTTAAACTGGTAAGAGAGTGAAGCAAAAGAAAGTCGAGTTTTTGATCGTTTCCCTGGCGCTGGTTTTTAGCGTCTTCATTTTCGGTTTGTCGCGGCAAAAAGTCTCTGCCCAAACGGATTGTGATTTGGATTGTCTGGCCGACAAGGTGGCGGCGCTGACGAGGCGGGTGGCGGCGTTGGAAAAGTCGGGGG
>Ga0209324_10003246_pt1 | contig 11174 bp, 10 predicted proteins | sample Rifsed19ft3_FD_184015 | JGI IMG/M metagenome (GOLD analysis project Ga0209324, IMG submission 184015) | Soil microbial communities from Rifle, Colorado, USA - sediment 19ft 3 (version 2) | ecosystem: Environmental > Terrestrial > Deep subsurface > Rock core/Sediment | place: Rifle, Colorado...
AAAAAAGCACCCACCCCTGCTGCTGCATGGCTGAGGTTGTCAACCACAGGGTCTTTTTTCCAGAGGTACCAGAGGCTACCGAGGAAGAGGACAAGATAGGCAAGCAGCGATGTCTGAGCAAATGGGACGTGAATATACATGATCCTGACGGTTTCCCCCTGATAATAATCCGGCGGGGAGGAAACCAGCGCCATATACAGCCCAACCACTAAAAAAATCGCAGCGGCAAGTCCGAACCACCCTTCAAGACGCCGCATCCATTGGATCAATTTGTGCACTTAAACCTAATCCTCCAGTATAAATTCAAACAGCCAGTACGATACGATCAGAAAAACCAGATCGAATACCGCCAGTAACTGGAGCCACTGCTGATACAGTTTCAGTGGATCTCCATTCAAGGCTCCTGCAGTCGCCTCGACCGCCCCTATGATGACAGGAACAACGAGGGGAAGCAGCATCAGAGGGAACATAACCTCACGTGCCTTGATCTGAACCGTCATGGCCGACAGGAGTGTTCCCATGGCCGAGAGACCCAGGGTGCCGAGAAAACATATTAACATAATCATAGGGATCTGTCCAAAAATGTCGAGATTAAAAAAGATTACAAAAAGGGGGAAAATGATAATCTCGACCACCAGCATAAAGAGAAAATTACCCAGCAGTTTCCCCAGATAGACAGCGCCTTTCGGGATCGGGGCCATCAACAGATTCTCCATGCAGTCGTTCTGAGTCTCGACCAGGAAAGACTTCCCCAGACCGATGATCCCTGTAAAACTGAAGGCAATCCAGAGAATCCCCGGGATCATCTCTCTGGCCATCTGCTGATCCATTGACAGGCTTAAGCTGAAGATCAGGATTATGATCAGTGCAAAAAAGAACATGGATGAAATATTCTCACGGCTCCTGAGCTCGCTTAGCAGGTCTTTCCAGACGATCCACCGGATCACTTTAAAAAATATCATGAGACTCTTTCAAATGCTGCGCCGGTATCTCCCTCAGGCTTCCCTGCGTGAGGACGCCCACACGGTGGGTTACCTCAGAGGTTCTGGCACGGTCGTGGGTGGTCATAAAAATCGTGCTGCCGGATTCGGTTAACTCACGGAGGTAATTATTGACCATCTGCTGACCCTTTTCATCGAGCGAGGCGTAAGGTTCATCCATTAATAGTATCCCGGGGCGTATCAGGATTGATTTTGCGATGGATAATCTCTTCTTCATTCCAGCGGAGAAGTAACGGGCCTTAAGCTCAGAGAAGGCGCCGATTCCCACGCGATCGAGGGCAAGCTTTATGTCCCGGTCCGATGGATTTTTCCCGCGGAGCCCTAAGGCAAACCGGATATTTTCGACAGCATTCAGGTCGTCATAAAGATAGGAGCCGTGGGCGATCAGAAAGATCGCCTCCCGTACCCTGATTTTATCCCGTACACCATCGTATCCGGCCATGATGAACTGACCGGCTGTAGGACGGTGTACGGTGGCCAGGATTCGAAGAAGGGTTGTTTTTCCTGCCCCGTTCGGACCGAACAGGGCGTAGCATTCACCGGAAAGGATCTCAAGAGATATCTCTTTCAGAACTTCGTAGTGACGGTATGCCTTGCTAATCGAAATACACTGTATAGCTTTCATTATTAACTGAATAAACGTACAATTCTCTTTTTGATTGCTGTCTTGACAAGAGAGCCGCCTATGGCCTTTAGTTCCTTTAAAAAGTTGTCATAGCTGTTGCTGCCCCGGAGGACATTATAGTATTTTTCTGCGAGTTCAGTCCTCTCCGACAGGATGTCAAACCAGACCCTCGGGCATGCATAAACGAATTGTGAGACCTTCTGGGCTGCCCTGAACTCCGGATAGAATTCGTTGCTGAGAAGCTTGTCGTACCTGCTGAGGTCGTTGCTCCCATTGCGGATGCTGTCACATATGACTGAAGATGCAAGCTGTGCACTCCTGACAGCATAATATATCCCCTCGCCAAAAAAAGGATCAACTAAATTACCTGCATCCCCTGTCAGTATGACACCGCCCTTTGTAAGGTTCTGCTGATTTCTGAAGAGCGGCAGGGGATATCCTTTATATGTAAATTCACTTATACCGGACAGGGTGTTATGTCCTTTAATAAATTTATCAAAAAACTCTTTGGGTCTTTTAACTACACCTCTAAATCCAGCTATACCGACAGATAACATGTTCTTTTTTGGGAATACCCATGCATATCCATAAGGTATGACCCCAAAATCTATATGGACATAATTGGAATGCTTATCAATGACAGACTGGTCTACTTCTATCTCTGCCTCTATTGATGCAGCTATTGTGCGGACGGTGTTCGGGTAAATAAACCTTCTTACGGCCCCGTTTACGCCGTCAGCTCCAACTACATACCTGCCTGTAAAGACACTGTCCTTAGTAAAGACCTCATATCCATTTTTTGCAGCAGCTATGCCCTGCACCTTATTTTCTGTCAGAAGGGTTGCCCCTGCCTTTACAGCCTCACAAGTCAGGTGAGTGTCAAGCTTGTCACGCATGACCATATATGCTATCGGCTGCTCAGACATAAGATGGGTGCCCTCTTTCTGTCCATGACTGAAGTAAGCGCCAAAAACCGTAGCCTCAATGAAATCTTTAATATCCGTGTCAAGGATACGGTCTATCTTTAATGAGATGCCGCCGCCGCATGGCTTGTATCGCGGGAGCTTGTCCCTTTCAAGGATAAGGACGCTGAGTCCAGCCCTTGCAAGCCTGTATGCAGATGTAGCACCGGCAGGTCCGGAACCTGCCACTATAACATCAAATGTAGGCATCGTTTAATTTCCCAAAGCAACACTGGCATCAAATTATATAATAATAACGAATCATGGTTCAACCTATTCTTCCGTCTGTCCAGGCAGTCCCTTTCTCTTTGCCTCCCTACAGCTCTACACTCCACCCTATCCCGTGTTTCTGGAACCATGTAGTAATGAATGTGAGCGAGTCTGTAAATATCATAATGCCTACCAATATGAGGAACGCCCCGCTCAGCAGGTTTATCCATCTCATGTACCGTGTAATAACCTTAAAGGTTGCAATGAATGTGTTTATAGCGAGGGCTGATATAAAAAAAGGCAGGCCAAGCCCGAGAGAGTATACTGCCAGAAGCCCCATCCCCTTTGCAACAGACCCTGTTGTGCTTGCATAAAGCAGGATTGAGCCTAAGATAGGCCCGACGCATGGAGTCCATCCTGCAGCGAATGCCATGCCGACAAGGAAAGACCCTATAAATCCGGCCGGCTTGTTTTCTATATGGAATTTTTTCTCAGAGGAGAGGAAGTTTAATTTGATAATCCCCATTATATACAACCCGAACAGCACGATAAGTATTCCGCCGATTTTCTGAATTATACCCTGATAGGCAAGAAAAATTTCTCCTATAAATGTTGCTGATGCACCGAAAAGGACAAAAACAAATGAGAACCCTCCTATAAAGGCAAGGGAATTTGTGATTGTAATGTATCGTACCCTGGTTTTTTCTTTAGCAGATGTAATATCTTCGAATGTCAGACCGGTTATATAGGTAACAAAAGAAGGAACGAGGGGGAGAACGCACGGCGATACAAATGATAGAAAACCTGCTGAAAATGCGACAAAGATAGAAATATGCGAATAGTCCATTACTTAACCTCCTGCGATCGTCGTTATCCCAAAGACTATAATGATTTAATTATACTGTCCATTTCTTTTTCAAAGCCGGGCGTATCTTTGTTGGATATTCCCCCAATATAGATCAATGTGCTTTCTTCAGAGGGTTCTATACAGATCCATAGCCTCCTGTGGAATATAAAAAAGGATATAAAAAGCCCAGCCATAAGAAGTCCGCTCCCCACCCATACTATATTAACACCAGGGTCTTTCGCCATCTGAAGTCCTGAATATTGAGGTGATGCATCTGCATCTGCATTTCCATCCTGATAGAACCATATGCCTTTATAATGCAGTGGGTTATTTACCTGTATGGTCTTTTTCAATACTCTCTTTCCGTTATCAATAATGGTAAGAGTGCTGAAGTAGTCTTTAACCTTTCCATTTTCATAGTAGTCAATCCAGAATTTATCAAGGACTATGGAGAAGTCTCCCTGTGGGATACTAACAGGCACACCTTCATAGAGCGGGAGGAAGCTCCTGAATCCGACGACCCCGCTTATTGCAGCCCCAATAAGAATGAGAAAGATGCTTACATGGCTGATCATGGGCCCCAGTCTGCCTATGGTCCCCTTTGCAGCAAACATGGAGATGCTGCCATGATTTTTTTCAAGCCGGAATTTATATTTCCTTCCCTTCAGGGACGATTCTACTTTCCTTCGTGCATCTTCCATATCACCCTGAAACGGAATTAATGTGTGATGTTTAAAGTTCAGGACAAGATTATGTGTAAAATCACAGTCAGCGGAAGAATATGCCCGCCAAATTGCAGGGACTCTCTTTGAAAGGCATACAGCAAGGTTTATTGCAAGGAGAACGAGCAGGCCGGAGAACCACCAGCTATGGTAAACATCGCTTAACCCCTGTTCGATCAATGTTCCTGCTATTGAACCTGCAGCTAAAAGAAAAAAAATTGCAACCGCTAATTTGACTGAACTTAAAAAGTTATAGATTTTCCTCACTTATGTATCTTCTACGCCTCTTCTCCTGAGCGATAAAATTCATTAAACGTAGAATAAACCATGCCATCCCGGTTGTCAAGAAACACTAAAATGCTCATGAGGCAGTTTATTTGAAATTTCATATTATATCTGCTAACCTACATCCTGCCATCATTTGGAGGTCCTGTGGAGATTGGCCGGAAAAATGTTACCCTCGTAATTCTTATTGCTATCTTAGTTATTATATTTTATGGCGCCCATGAAGTTTTCAAGCCTTTCTATAAGGCGATCCTTTGGGCTGTGATTGGCGGTGTGACCTTCTGGCCTGTGAACAGGAGGATACGGCTCCTGGTCGGAGGGAGGGAGTCGCTGAGTTCTCTTATATCTGTCACGGGTGTGCTTGTTTTTTTTCTTGTTCCTTCTGCATTCCTGTTAATGGCGCTTGTGACACAAATAACCCATGTTTATGAAAAGGTCTACCCGCAGTTGCCCCTGATCCTTAACAGGTTATCACAGCTTACCCCTTTTCAGGATGAGAGTTTGAGGCAAAGGGTAATAACCGGCGCCGGTGATATCAGCAAGGTCTTAATCAGTTATATGGGGTCTGCGACCGGGGATGTGCTGTCAGTCCTGTTCCAGATGGCCGTTGCCTTTATGCTTTTATATTTCATCTTCCGCGATGGGGAGAGGTTTATGGTTAGTCTCAGAAGTTCTTCCCTTATCCCTGCTGACGACATGGATGTCATTGTCCGGGAAACCGGGGGGGTTATCAGCGCTGTTATCTATGGCGTTATCTTTACTGCAATGCTGCAGGGTGTTCTGGGAGGGATAGGCTTCTGGATAACAGGTCTACCTGCTCCGGTGCTGTTTGGAGCTATCATGTTCATCCTGGCCATTATCCCGTTTGCAGGAACTGCCCTCGTATGGGGTCCCGCCGCCGCCTATCTCTTATATTATGGTATGATAGGGAAGGGAATCTTTCTCATTATATGGGGACTGCTTGCTGTTGGCATGATAGATAATATCCTGAGGCCCTATTTTATCAGCAAGAGGCTTGGGTTCCATGTCGTCCTCTCATTTATCGGTGTAGTAGGGGGTATGTCAGCATTCGGTTTATTGGGGGTCTTCCTGGGGCCATTGCTGCTTGCCCTTATGATAAGGTTGTTGGAGAAGTTTTCAGGAATGGAGGCGTAGGGGGTATTCTGTGGAACCGAATAAATATACAAACAGACTGATCAGAGAAACAAGCCCATACCTTCTTCATCATGCACATAATCCTGTTGACTGGTATCCGTGGGGGGATGAGGCGTTTCTAAAGGCTAAAGAAGAAGACAAACCGGTGCTTCTGAGCATAGGATATTCTGCCTGTCATTGGTGTCATGTCATGGAAAGGGAGTCTTTTGAGAATGAAGAGATAGCCGGATTAATGAACAGGTATTTTGTATGTATAAAGGTAGACAGGGAAGAGATGCCTGATATAGATGAGGTATACCAGTATGCCGTGCAAATCCTGGGCAGGGGGGGAGGCTGGCCTCTGACGGTCTTTCTTACACCTGAGAGGAAACCGTTCTTTGGCGGCACATACTTTCCGCCTGAAGAAAGGTATGGACAGCAGGCATTCCCTGATATCCTTGCCGCGGTATCCGATGCCTACCGGGATAGAAAATGGGCATTGGAAAACACGATAGCAGATTTAACAGGCGTTTTAAAAAAACTTACTGAGAAAAGGACTGTTGTTAATGGATTGAATATTGATGAGGTAGTAAGTGCCGTCTCAACTATCCTCAGGGATTATGACCCGTCCCATGGCGGCTTCGGCTCAGCCCCAAAGTTCCCGTCTGCATTACAACTATCCCTGCTTCTTAAATACCATAAACGAAGCAATGACAGTATGTCCCTTGAGGCTGTAGAAAATACACTGCGCCATATGGCTGAGGGAGGAATATACGACCAGCTTGGAGGGGGATTTCACCGCTATTCTGTTGATGAAAGATGGCTGATCCCTCATTTTGAAAAGATGCTCTATGACAATGCTGTCATCACAAGGGTTTATCTGGACACTTTTAAGGTGACGAAGGATCCTTTTTACAGGCGAATTGCTGAAGAGACACTTAATTATATCCTGCGCGATATGTATCACCCTGCCGGTGGTTTTTATTCATCCGAGGATGCCGACAGTGAGGGGGTGGAAGGGAAGTTTTATGTATGGTCTAAGGAGGAGATAACTGCTGTTCTTGGCGAAAATTCAAATGTGGTAATGAGGTACTTCGGGGTAACCGATGAAGGTAACTTCGATGGGGTGAATATATTGCACATTGACAGGGGGCTCAGGGCCCTCGCTCATGAATTTGACAGGCCGGATGATGAGCTCCTGAGAATAATAGCAGAAGGCAGAGAAAAGCTCTTCGCAAAAAGAGGGGAGAGGGAGCGGCCGTTTAAGGATACAAAGATCATAACAAGCTGGAACGGCCTCGCAATCTCTGCTTTTATTGATGCATACAGGACAACAGGCATGGATTTATATCTTGATACGGCCGTGAAATCGGCTGATTTTATTATGTCTAATCTCTGGTTGCCCGGGGGCAGGCTTCTTCATGTCTGGAAGGATGGGTCAGCAAAGGTCAACGGCAATCTTGATGACTATGCATTTCTTGCATCCGCCTTTATTGACATGTTTGAGGTAACCTTTGATGACCGGTATCTCCGGCGGGCGGAGGAGATCACAAATTCAATGATTGATATATTCAGGGATGTTGACATGGGCGGATTCTTCAGTGCAGAGTCTGATCCGGACAGGCTTTTTTACAGGCTGAAGACAGGTACTGATCAATCAATACCATCCGGTAATGGGGTCGCCTCCATGAATCTGCTGAGGCTTTCATTATACATGAATAATAGTGAGTATAAGGCAATGGCAGAGGAGGTTATAAGGCTTTATTACAGCGAGGCTAAATCGTCTCCCTTCAATTATGCATCAATCCTTTCCTCTGCAATGTTTTGTCTGGCCGGTGCAGCAGAGGTTACGATAGTTGGCAATAAAGACAGTGATAGTGCAAAGATGGTGTTGAGGAAGATAGGTGAGGCATATGTACCTGACATGGTGATATATCTTGCGGATAAGACAGCCGGAGATAAAGAGGGTATGCCTCAGTTTTCAAGAGGTAAAGGGCAAAAGAATGGCAAGGTCAGTGTCTATGTATGTAAGGATTTTACATGTACTGAGCCTATGACAGAACCTGAAGAGATAGGTCGGCATTTTTCGTGAGGCAGTATTGTGTCCCCTATTCTGGCGGTGGTGGCCAATAATGTGCTCAGGGTATGAGTATTACTGTAACTCCGTTCAATTTATTATGATTTTTTCAGCATGCTATCGTTTTTTTATTGCAAGCTACATTTATGTTGTGCTACAAAACATATATATGGAAGTTTTATAAACACTTTTCTAATCAAAAAGAGTAGGAGGGAAGCGTATGAAAAGGATTTTGCAGTTGTTATCATTGCTTACAGTCATATGTGTTTCTGGCATTTCTGCCGCCTATGCATTCGAGCTGAACGGATTTGCCGATGTATCATTCACTAAATGTACCGATCCCTGTTCTGTTGATGACGGGAGAAACGGGAATTTTGCTTTTGGCACCCTCGACCTGTATATAGCTCAAACACTTGACGACTTAGATATCCTGGTTGAGTTGATTGTTGAAAAGGGTAATGTGCTGGACTTGGAGAGAATCACTATTGGATATACATTCAGTGATGCGGCCAAACTTCGTGCAGGCAGGTTTCACACCCCTCTTGGATTCTGGAATAACGCATATCACCATGGAGTTCAGCTCCAACCGACCATTGAACGGCCTGATTTCCTGAAGTTTGAAGATGACGGAGGCATCCTGCCAACTCACGTTGTTGGCGCAAGTATCTCCGGCCGGGTTTATACAGGGGCAGGAGCCGTTGAATATACAGCCATGATTGGCAACGGACCAATGATCGAGACCGGGGAAGGTGTACTCTCACCGAATAATACTTCTGATAATAATATTGGCAAGGCAGCAGCCTTTAATGCGGCCATATCACCATCTGTGTTTGATGGGCTTAAACTTGGTGTTTCCGGACATATTGCCGAGATAAGGAGTAATGATGTCCCTATGACTGTAGCTGTTGACCAGGCTATTTATGCCTTTGCTGCTACATATGCAACCGGACCTCTCAGCCTTGCGGCAGAGTACTTTACGATTAATGACAAAGAGGAGTCAGGTGATGATTTTAGCAATAACGCATATTATGGTTTGATAACCTATACATTGAGGGAGAAGTGGGTCCCTTATGTTATGTATGAAAACTTGTCAGTAAAAGAAGCGGATCCTTACATGGCTGCCCTGGAAATAGGGAGAGATACTGAGGAGTTAACGGCAGGTCTTCGCTATAATATCACCTACAGGAGCTCAGTAAAAGGTGAATACAGGGATATCATTGATGAAGGTGGCGCGGATTGGAGTGAATTCGCAGTTCAGTGGGCGCTTGCATTTTAGTGAATCTGATTTTTTATGTCAGAAATATCAGGTTCTTTAAACAGGGAGGGTATAAATGAAATATATAAAATCAAGTCTTGTGATGGCGCTTATCACATTACTCATTTCAGGCACGTTCTATGCGAGTGCCTATGCGAGGGAACTCGCTATAATTGCAAATAAAGATTATCCCCTGAACTCAATCTCCGCATCTGCAGTAAAGGATATATATCTTGGGGAGAAGATATCAGAAGGCGGGGTAAGGGTCAAGCCTATGGAGCAAAGGGATGAGGCAATAAAGAAAAGGTTTATTGAAAAGGTTATGGGTAGTACTGTTGATGGATACAAGGCCTACTGGATAAAGAAATTCTTCCAGGAAGGAGTGACTCCGCCGACAGCAAAAGGCACACCCTCTGAGCTGATTGATGCGATAAGTAACACCGGCGGTGCTATTGGTTATGTTTGGGTGGATGATGTCAAGGGTGAAGCAGGGGTTAAGGTGTTATTGAAGATAGAGGTGGGTAATTAATTAAGTCCGGATGCAGACGTAGTTTTCTTCAGGTTACCTTAATTCGTTCCAGTTCACCGTACAGAACCTTTTCAGAGCTTTTTCAGTGGTGTAATTAATGTCATATATGTTATACTTTTAACAAATAGGGAGGGGAGGGTGATGAAGAAGGTTTTACGCATAATTATTCTGGTGATAATTGTTTGTATGCTGGCGGCCTCCGGTGGCAATGCCTTTGAGTTCAAGGGATTTGCCGATACTTCTTTCTCAAAGAGTACAAAGGGTGCAGATAACATTCAATACAGAAACGGCAGTTTTGCTTTTGGTTCAGTTGATCTTTATTTTGCAGAATCATTGGAGGATGTGGAACTCCTGTCGGAGTTAATAGTGACATCCTCTGGTAATATAATCATAGAGAGGCTTTATCTTGGTTACGTTTTCAGGGATGAATTGAAAGTACGGGTCGGCCGGTTCCATACCCCGCTCGGCTTCTGGAATACTGCATATCATCATGGACGGCAGCTTCAGCCAACGATACTCAGACCGGAGGCCCTGAGGTTTGAGTTCGAAGGCGGCATATTCCCTGCTCATTCTGTAGGAGTATGGCTGACAGGACGTTCAAGAACAACAGCAGGGAAGCTGGACTATGGAGTCGAAGTAACTAATGGTCCAAAGATTGTATCGTCTGGTAATAATAAGGTGCTTAATTCCAACAATACCTCTGATAATAATACAGGAAAGGCTGTTGGTTTTCATGCAGCCATATCACCGGCAGTGATGGAGAATCTAAAGGTTGGTTTATCGGGTCATTTTGCCAGATTGGCAGATGATACCGGCAGTGCCCCGGTAATGGAGGATTTAGATCAGTCCGTATACGCAGCAGCCATTATGTATTCCCCAGGTAATATTAATATATCGGGAGAATATTTTGCCATTGGTAATAAGAGTCAAACAGATAAGAAGTACAACAGTAATGCATATTTTGGGTTAATCACATATGCACTTACTGAAGAATGGGTGCCCTATCTTTTATATGATAATATGTCAATAAAAGAGGACGATCCATATTTTATAGCCCTTAATACTATGGATGTTACTAAAACTACCCTTGGGCTAAGGTATAATATCTCCTACAGAAGTTCTGTGAAAGGAGAGGTCAGGGCTGTTGAAAAGGGTGATAATGACTGGAATGAATTTGCCTTGCAGTGGGCACTCGCGTTCTGATTAATTTAATGTTTCAAAGCTTGAAGTTTGAGACTTATAAAGCAGGAGCATGAAAATGCACTATGTTAAATTAAGTTTTGTTGCCGGACTTACCACATTAATGTTATCAGGTAATCTTTGTGCGGGTGCTTATGCTAGGGAAATTGCCATAATAGCAAATAAAGATTATACCCTGAACTCAATCTCCGCATCTGCTATAAAGGATATATATCTTGGGGAAAAGATATCAGAAGGCGGGGTAAGGGTCAAGCCTATGGAGCAAAGGGATGAGGCAATAAAGAAAAGGTTTATTGAAAAGGTAATGGGAAGTACTGTTGATGGATA
>Ga0209324_10003247_pt1 | contig 11173 bp, 8 predicted proteins | sample Rifsed19ft3_FD_184015 | JGI IMG/M metagenome (GOLD analysis project Ga0209324, IMG submission 184015) | Soil microbial communities from Rifle, Colorado, USA - sediment 19ft 3 (version 2) | ecosystem: Environmental > Terrestrial > Deep subsurface > Rock core/Sediment | place: Rifle, Colorado...
CCCGCCAGGCCAGCCCACTTACTAAACGTGCGCACGACGATCAGGTTATCGTGCTCCCGAACCATACCAACGGCGCTATAGCCGGCGAATTCCGCGTAGGCCTCATCCAGGACGATCGCCGCGTCGTGGTCCAGCAACCGCTCGAGCTGTTCGCGGGGCAGACTGTTCCCCGTCGGGTTGTTGGGCGAGGCGACATACAGGAGCTTCGCGCCGCCATCCAGCTCCTGCTCGAGCGCGGGTAGGTCCAGGCCGAAGTCCTCGTTCCGCTCCACATGCACGATGTTGGCGTCATATACATGCCCCAGGAACGAGTACACCCCGAATGTCGGCGGCGCGTTCAGCATCTTGTCCCCCGGCGAGAGGAACAGCATCGCGGCGATACTGAGCAACTCGTCGGAGCCGTTGCCAAGCACGACCTGAGCCATCGCCACGCCGAGGTACTCCGCGACTGCCTCCCGCACGCGACGCTGTTCTGGGTCTGGGTAGATGTGGTAATAGCCGAACTCTCGCAGCGCCTCGGCCACCTTCGGCGATGGCCCGTACGGGTTCTCGTTCCCGTCCAGCTTGGCGATTCGCTCTTCCGGCAGGCCGAGCTCCCTCGCGACCACATCGATCGAGTCCATCGGCTTGTACCCCGGCATCTCCGCCAGGTGCCGTCTGACGAGACGCAGCGCGTCCCGCTTTGCGCCCATCAAGGGGGCTCCTGGAGAAGCCGGTGTTCGACTGCTCGTGCGTGACCTGTCAGCCCTTCCGCACGCGCAATCGCCGCGGCAGCGGGGCCGATCGCAGTCACCGTGTCCTGATCGAGTCTTACCACGCTCATCACTCTTAGGAAGTCCTGAACTCCTAGCGGCGACGCGTATGCCGCGCTCCCGCCCGTGGGCATCACGTGACTCGGCCCCGCCGTGTAATCACCGATCGATTCCACAGAGTGCGCACCCACGAAGACGCAGCCGGCATTCTTCACCTGTTGCATGACCACGTCCGCGTTTGAGAGATGCAGGCATAGGTGTTCCGGGGCGAATTCGTTCGCCAGGTCGATCGCTTCATCGATGCTATCGACGATAATCACGCCGCCGTGTGCCTCCATACTGGTTCCGGCGATGATCGCGCGCTCGAGCGATCCGATTCCCGCGTCTACCAGTTCTGCAACCTTAGCCGCCAGCGCTTCAGAATCGGTCAACAAGATAGCAGTTGCCAACTCATCGTGTTCGGCGCCGGCCAATAAGTCGGCGGCGACAAGCGGTGCTTCAGCCTGCTCGTCGGCTACCACAACCGTCTCAGACGGCCCGAAGATGCCGTCGATTCCGACTTGCCCGAAGAGCTGCTTCTTCGCTAGTGTGACGAATATGTTGCCCGGCCCGCATATCTTGTCGACCCTTGGGATGGTCTCGGTGCCGAAGGCCATTGCCGCGACGCCCTGCACACCGCCAACCTTGAAGACGCGATCTACGCCGGCAATATCGGCCGCGACGAGCTTCAGAGTGGCTACGTCACCCTTTGCATCGACAGGAGTACACATGAGAACTTCACCCACGCCCGCCACACGCGCCGGGATTACAGACATCAGGACCGTAGAAGGATAAATGGCACTAGTGCCCGGCACGTACAATCCCGCTCGCTTCAGCGGCCTGACTATCTGCCCGACGGCCCCGTTCTGGAAGGGGCGCAGTGAGTTCGCCAACTGGAGCTCATGGAAGGAACGAATTCGGTCCGCCGCTTGCCGCAGCGCGCTGACCAGAGGTGTTTCGGTCTTCTCGTAAGCTCGTTCTATCTCTTCCGGAGATACTTCCAGCGGCATTTTCGAAGCATCGTCGCCTGCCCCGTCAATCTCCCGGTTGTAGCGGCGCACAGCTGCATCGCCAGTCTCCCTCACATCCCGCAGGATGCGCTCGACGACGTCCGCTGCGTCGAGTTCTGCGCCGAAGACGCGGCGAGTCACCTCACGCACAGCGGCGGGAAGCACGCGTTCGGTCAGAGATGGCCTGGATAGCAGCGTATTGCGGCTCTCCTTGGCGCCTTGCACTATGCGCACTGAAGATAATCCCGCACCGCCTGGACGCTTCCCCGCAACGAATCCTCCATGAACGCATCAACGCGCTCTGGCGTTAGGTACCGCAACGTCTCGTCGATAAGCTCGGGCAGGGAGCGCATCAGCTCGTCAACCCCGTTCTCAGCAGTCGCGTCTAGATTCAGATGCCGCTTCGCGCCCTGGCGGAATCGCTCCCAATCAGGCTCGTGTTGCACGATATCAGCAATGACATCACGCCACTTGCGAAGAGTCTCCTCATCGATTAGTTCGAGATTTAGCCCGACATCGAACCTCGATACCGCATCGAGCACGTGCAGCATCAGCGCCTTGTCGCGGCGGTGGTCCGAATCCATGGAGAACTGGAGCGCGCGATCCATGATGTTCGCCCGTATGTCTCCACCCAGAGGCGATCGTTGTCCAAAGTGTGGCCGGTAGACGGTTGTAATCCAGGTCTCGTCAGTAACGAGATGCGTCAAGTATCCGGAGACGAACGCCCGGGTCGGCGAGCTCAGGCTGGAGAAGAGAGCCAAGTCGGGATAGGCGGCAAACAGGCCCGTAATTCCGCTCTGCTCTTCGAAGCAGTCCAGGTCGAAGAAATGAGTGCGCTCCCGCTCCCACCGCGTGATCACCCGGATATCGGGCGCAGTGGAGCCCAGATAGAGGCCACCGCGCTCGTCGTCTAGCGCGGGTGCTCGGAGCCGATCGGCAACCTCCTTCGCGATCGCCGTGTGCAAAGCCAGCGGCGGCATCAGATTAACCCGGAGCCAATTGTATCAGAGAGATTTTTCGGCTCCGGCCGCCCGCCCCAACATGCCAAGTACTTGGGCGAACACCTCGCTTCGCCGGCCATCTCGATCGGCATTCTGATTCGCGATCACGCAAGTGGTGGACCGGTATAGCAGGTCTATGACTTTAAGCCGGTTCTCCACGAGGGTCTTGCCAGTCTCAGTGCCTTCTATCAAGAGGTCCGCGTCTTCTGGCACAAAGCCCTCAGAAGCACCTGAGATCGGTATTACTTGATAGCGCCAGAAATGGCAGCTGCGGGCATAGTGATCGGCGGTTGCCGGGAACTCTGCCGCGATCCGTATCGTGGGTTTACCTTGTCCCCGCCAGTATTCGAGCGCCTCGCCGATCGTTGAGGCTGGTAGGTCTTCGCTTACTACGGCCGACAGATTGTACTGACCGCGGCTGAGATCGAGCAGCTCCATCACCGGCGTTGACGGAAAAGCGTAGCGGTGTTCTAGGAGACAATCCCGGCCTGTAACGGCGATGTCCATCTCGCCGGTCGCCACAAGCGCGGCCATGTCGTGTGGGCGGATCACCTTTACCTCAAGACCCTCTATTCCTGAAGCTGGGCGGCGGACGGACTGGCCATCTGTGTAGCCGTCGAAGGTTAGGCCGGACTCGCGCAGCGCTTCAACGACATGGCGCTGCTGGTGGCCGTCGGGGACGGCGAGGCGCAGAGTTTCCCGAGCGGGCGCGGCCTTCTTGGCGCCGTCTTCCTTGGATGGCGGCGAGGGAAGCCTGACTTCCGGTAGGTTCCCCGGCCCGCCTGAAAGCGACAGCAGCGAATTGAGAACTGAGCTGACATCCTTCGCAGCAAGAGCTGATGCGTTACCTATAAGCCAGGTCGAATTATCGAGCATATGAAAAAGGGCGCGCAGGCCGTGTCGCTTGTGTAGTTCGTCCACGTCGCGCGCAGTGATCATTACGCAATCCGCATCTTCCGGCGGATACGCTTCGGCCGCGCCCCATACCGCCTGCACACGGTACTGTGGGAGCCGAGCAGCGCAGGCGAAGGCGTTCGCGAGGTTTGGATACTCGCTGGCGATGCGAACGGTTGGACCAGATAAAAGCGCGCCTTCACTGGCTCTTTCTGCCCCGGCCATAAAGAGCTTGGACGGGGCGATGCGGAGATCGCTGAGGGGTACGATCGGTTGTCTCATAAAGCGAGCCTGCAGCTCTTTGACCCAGGCGAGGCGGCAGATGCCGAGATCGTAGTTGCCGAGGGCTACCTGGATGGGGATATCGCGCTCTCGGAAGACGCGGGTAGTCAGACTCTCGCTGTCGAGGACTGACAGGCGGTAGGAGCGTGAACCTTCGCCGTAGCCTTCGACACGCAGTCCGGCGGAAGCGAGCAGGCCGGCGACTGAGCCGCGGAGATCGCCGGCTGGGAGGGCGATTTTAATCACTGACGCGTTCCGCGACTGCGCGGACGACATCGTCAATCTTCGTCAGCGTGCGGGGGTGTGCCCCGTTGGTTGTCACGGTAAATTCGGCTGCGGACACGAGTACCTCCGACTGCGATGGCATTTCGGCACTTGCGGCAATCGAGACAAGCATGCCAGCGCCACGCAGAGCCCGCGCTAGTGCGAATGCGGATCCGAGTTCCAAGGGGCTCGTGCCCAATGGCTTGACCGTGACAAGCGAGCGAGTATCGGTCGCGGGCGCGTTCAGGAGCGTGGCGAGGACGTCGGCGTCCAGCGCGAAGCCCGAGGCGGGCATACCCTCGCCGCCAACAAGCGAGATGAGGGCGTCGTAGCGACCGCCCCCGCCGATGTGCCGGCCGTCGGCGTAGAGACGGAACACGGGGCCAGTGTAGTACTCGAAGTTGCGAACAAGAACGGGAGATATGGTGTGGGCGAGGCCGGCCCGCGCCAATGCATCTGAGATAGCGGCGAGCTCGTCGAGAGCGGCGTTGGCCTCGGGGACTGCAGGTGAGAGGGCACTGCGAAGGTTGCTAAGATACGCCGCGCCTTCGCCCTCCATCGTCATGAGCGCGCCAAGAGAAGCGGCGGAGTTGGGGAGGCGTGACTGCACTTCGACGAGGGCTGCAAGGTCACCGTCGAGTACACGGTCGTAGAAGGCGAGTTGCTCTGAGTGCGTTAGGCCAGCCTTTGAAAAGACTGCGCGGAGGATGCCTGGGTCTGAGAGCTTGATCTCAGGCGTGAGACCAAGATGCTGGACGACTTCGCAAGCGATGAGGATTAGTTCAACGTCGCCGAACGGATAGCTGTCCCCTATCAGTTCGACGCCGCACTGCCAGTCCTCGCGAGAATCGTCGCCTTCGGCAAAGCGAAGGACGCTCTGAACATAGAAAAGCTTCACTATCTTCAGCTGACTCAACTTCTCCACGTATAACCGCGCGACCGGAATTGTTGAGTCGGGCCTCAGGACCACGCGCTCGCCGCTCCAGCCGTCCCAATCAAGGAACGAGTAGACGCGGTCAAGCATCTGAGGCGATAACGTCCCGGCGGCCGTGAACAGGTGCAGATGTTCAATGGTCGGGGTCCTGACCTCCCGGTAGCCCCATCCCAGGCAAGCAGTTCTGAACGCCGTTTCGACTTGTCGAAAGCGCTCCATGTCAGAGGGCAACAAATCGCGCATGCCGCGGCAGCGCATCGAATCATCCATCAGGGTCATGCTCCAGCGGGATAGGCCCATTCTATCATCGGGGTTTAGACGCATCAATGAATACGGCCGGTGGACGCGGGAGCGTATAATTCATGTGCGCGATCGGTCACGCAGATGAACGCCATTACGCGGCTCCACTATTACCGGGCGCTTCGTCGCGGACTGCTCGCGGCTGCATTCGTATCCTCGTTACTCATCTTCGCCTGTGCTGGCGGTCCAAACGCTCCTCCTGGGACGATTCACGTTCTGACTGCTGACGGCACGGTGAACCCCGTAATGCAGCGCTACATTGACCGCGGGATCGACGCCGCTGAGGAGAAAGAGGCGGGCGGCGTAGTGATCAGGCTGGACACGCCGGGCGGCCTGGTCACTTCGACAGACAAGATCGACCAGCGCATCATTAACGCCACGGTGCCGGTGATCACCTACGTCTGGCCGCAGGGCGGACAGGCAGCATCTGCGGGCACGTTCATCGCCTACGCCAGCCACCTGGCTGCGATGGCGCCCGGCACGGTGATCGGATCCGCCACGCCGATAGACGCCAGCGGAGGCGACATCCAAGGAGACCTCGGGAACAAGGTCAAGGAAAACGCGGCAGCGAAGATACGCGAGTACGCCGATCTGCACGGTCGTAACGCGGAATGGGGAGAATCCGCGGTCCTCGAGGGTAAGTCGGCTACGGCCGCGGAAGCGCTCGATCTGAATGTCATCAACTTTGTTGCGGATGACCTGGACGGTCTGTTGGCGGCCATCGACGGACAGGCCGTCTCGCTGGCCTCAGGCGAGGAGGTAACCCTGCGAACTGGCGAGTCCACGGTCGTCTATAACGACACGAACTTCATTGAGGACTTCCTGGATATCATCGCCGATCCCAACATCGCTTTCCTCTTGTTGTCCTTGGGCTCGCTCGCCATATTCATTGAGCTCGCCCATCCCGGTGCGATCTTCCCCGGAGTATTCGGCGTGATTTCGCTGCTGCTGGGCTTCTTCGCGCTCAGCGTTCTGCCCTTCAACTGGGCGGGCGTCGCGCTGATCCTGTTCGCGTTCATACTGTTCGGACTGGAGCTGTTCGTCGTGAGCCACGGCATATTAGGCATCGGCGGCGCTGTCGCGCTCGTTCTGGGCGGCCTGATCCTCACGAGCGACAACCCACCGGAGTTCCAGGTCTCCCGGTGGCTCGTATTTAGCTTGGCCGCCGCCCTGGCTGTCTTCTGTATCTTCATCGCGATCAACGTCGTCCGGGCACGGCGGATGCCGGCGCAGGTGGGAGTAGAGACGATGGTCGGGCGCAGAGCGATAGCGCGCTCGGCCCTGGCACCCACAGGCTTTGTGATGATGGATGGAGAATATTGGGCGGCGGAAGCCGAAGAGGGTGGCATTGAGGCGGGAACAAGCGTTATCGTGACGCGCATCAAAGGTCTACGATTGACCGTCCGCAAACAGAATCCGTAAGGAGATAGAACATGACAAGCTCGTCACCGCCGGCAGAGCCTTCCCAACCCAACCTCCTGGCGCGCTTTCTTACCGCGATTGGCTATGTGATGGCGATCCCACTGTTCTTCATAGCGATCAAGATCGTCCAGGAGTATGAGAGGGGCGTCATCTTCCGTCTCGGCCGTCTGGTGGGAGCGCGAGGCCCGGGCCTCTTCTTCATTCTGCCGATCGTGGAGCGCATGGTGAAGGTGGACCTGCGCGTCGTCACGATGGACGTACCCCGCCAGGACGTGATCACGAGAGATAACGTCACGGTCAAGGTCGACGCGGTTGTGTATTTCCGGGTAGTCAACCCGGAGGATGCCGTTGTGAAGGTGATGGACTACATCCGCGCCACGTCACTGGTGGCGCAGACGACGCTGCGCAGCGTTCTGGGTCAGTCAGACCTGGACGAACTGCTGAGCAAACGCGACGAGCTGAACCAGAGGCTGCAGCAGATCATCGACGAGGCGACGGAGCCGTGGGGTATTAAGGTGACGATCGTGGAAGTCCGCGACGTCAGTCTTCCCGCCGATATGATCAACGCGATGAGCCGCCAGGCCCAGGCCGAGCGGGAACGTCGCGCGAAGGTTATCCATGCCGAAGGTGAGTTCGAGGCGGCAGCCCGTCTGGCGGAGGCCGGCGATGTAATGGCGGAACACCCCGTCACTCTGCAACTGCGTTACCTGCAAACACTTTCGGAGATCGCGTCCGAAAAAAATAGCACCATTGTGTTTCCTCTACCGATAGACTTAATCAACATGTTCTTGGTAGGCCAGCAAGGAAACGGCGGTCCGGCCGCCAATCGCGGCCGTCGCCGGCGAGAAGTGCCATCCCAGGAAGAAGAGACAGGCGGCTGAGCTAGCCGAACTAGCTTGGATCAGCCACGGATCGTCACCTCCCCGGCTTCGATCAAGACGCGCTTGCCGTCCGCTTGGACAAGGACAAGGTTGCCGTCGGCATCCACGTCTTCAGCCAGACCCTCCTGGACCTGGTCTCGGAACGTAACCCGCACCCGCTGCCCCAGCGTATCCAACCGCAAGCGCCACCGCTGAACGACATCGGTGATGTCGCTCTCATAGAGCTTCTCGAAGCGATTGAGTAACATCGCGAGCAGCTCCTCGCGCGATGTTTCACGCCCGAGTTCGCGTTTCAGGCTCGTGGCTATACCGGCGATCTCAGACGTATCCTCAATATCGAAGTTGACGTTGACGCCGGGGCCCACGAGAGCGTACTTGAGCGACTGCCCCTGGACCTCCGTCTCGATCAGGACGCCCGCGAGCTTTCTGCCTTCGACGATTACATCGTTCGGCCACTTGATCCGGGGCGATAGACCTGTAACCTGTTCGACTGCCTCAGTTACTGCCAAAGGGGCGACCATGCCCAGCGCGCGGGCGCGCCGCGCTTCCGGCCGCATGATCAGTGTGAAGTAGAGGTTGGCGCCGGACGGCGATACCCAGGAGCGTCCGAAACGGCCGCGGCCCTTTGTCTGCTCCTCGGAGATTACCGCTGTGCCCTCTGGGGCATCAGCTTCTGCTTCGGCACGGGCGACGTCTTGAGTGGAAGTGGTGCTCGTGAGGTAGATCACGCGCCGTCCCACGTAGCGCGTCTCAAGCCGCTCCTCAAGAGCACGCAGGTTCAGCCACATGGCGGCTTAAGCATAGGCGGAGGACAAAACAAAGAGCCAGCCCGAACGGGCTGGCTCTTTGCACTCGGCACGCAGGCCTGTCCTACGCGCCTTTCGGCAGTTACACCAGCACCTCAGAGAGGTGAAGGTGTGAACGGACAGGCCTGCGGCCAGAGCTCGTACTGTCGTCCATTCACATCACCTCCTTTCCTGCCACGCATGGTACCAAATGCTTCATGGGGCGACAAGGGGCAAAGAGGTTTTCAGGAGAAATTGTTGAAGGCAATGCAATCGAGCTATCCTCGGTAACCGAGGTCTCGCAGGACGCGACGCGCAACGTCGGGATCGTGGCATGGATAGACGGAGTCCGGCAGATGCACTTCTCGCTCGTGACCTTTTCCAGCCAGCAGAACCGCATCGCCATCTACCGCCATCGCCAGTGCCTGTGCGATCGCCTCGCGACGGTCGGGGATGAGAGCGAAGTCATGTCCGTCGCGCTTACCGCTGAACCGCAGGCCAGAAGCAATCTCGGCGATGATTGCAAGGCGGTCTTCGGAGTAGGGATTGTCATCCGTAACTATCGTGTAATCAGCGCAATCAGCGGCCACTTGTCCCATTCGAAATCGACGGTCCTTATCCCGTTCTCCGATGCATCCGAAGACGGCGATGATGCGTCCCGCCGAGCGTTCTCGCAGGAGTTCGAGAATTCTCTTGAGGGAGTCGGGCGAATGCGCAAAGTCCACGACGACGGTGAACGGATGCCCTCCATGCACAACTTCCATCCGTCCGGGAGCGCCCGGCCATGACTCTAGTGCGGCAGCGACCGCCTCGGACGCAATTCCGGCGACCGAGGCCACCGCGACGGCAGCGAGGGCGTTATAGACATTGAACAAACCCGGCTTTCGCATCACGATTTCACGATGATCTCTGCCATTCGAGGGAAGCACAAACCGAGACGACCAACCCTCGGCGGGGAGGATGACGCCACGGAAATCGCCCGGGCGGAGAACACCATACGTAACGATCCGCGCTCCAGTCAGACTTCGGAAGTACTGTGATGCGGCGTCGTCGGAGTTCAGGACCGCGGTCTTCTCGATCCCCTTCTCGGCGGAACCGTCCAGCATCGCGAACAACCGGCCCTTCGCAGCCATGTAATCTTCTACACTGCCGTGAAAGTCCATATGGTCCCGCGACAGGTTGGTGAATACGGCAACGTCAAACTCGCACTCATCGACACGGTGAAGCGCGAGGCCGTGGGATGTAGCCTCAATGACTCCCCAGCGGCATCCGGCACTGACCATCTCCCCAAGCATATGCTGCACCTCCGGCGCCTCCGGCGTCGTGAAGCGGCCGGTGTCCGGAAGCGGCGATTCGCCGATACGGCATTCCGCCGTACTGACAAGACCCGCCTTGCGCCCAGCGGCTGAGAGGACATGTGCGAGAAGATGAGACAGACTGGTCTTTCCGTCCGTGCCAGTGACACCAACTGTCAGCAACCGTCGCGCCGGATAGCTCTCCACGGCCGCGGCAATGCGGGCCAAGGCGACGCGCGCGTCTGGGACCACGAGCACCCCTACTCCGCGACGGGCAAGAACCGTACGCCACTTGCCCTCTGAACCGGCTCGGACGGCGACGGCTGATGCACCAGCTGCGATCGCAGCCTCGAGGTAATCATGGCCATCCGAACTGAAGCCAGTGATGGCCACAAAGATTGATCCGGGCGTGATGGAGCGCGAATCGCTCGATGCGGATGACACTGTGGGATCGGCCGGAGGCTGTAATATCGCGCCCGGGACCTCGCGGGCTAGATCAGATAGTCGCATCGCTGACAATGAGAACGGGTGGGATGCCGTCCTGGTTTCGCAAGGATATAGCCCAGCAGACCTGTAGGCCGAGTTCTGTATCCCTGGCTGAGCAGGGACGGCGATCATCAATCTAGGGCGGCAGTTGCCTGCCACCTCAAGCGGTCAACCCGAGGGTTTGGGCCGGGCCCCCTTAACACCCTCCTATTTGGCCTTGCTCCGCGCGGGGTTTAGACGGACTACGGCTCGCACCGCAACCGGTGGGCCCTTACCCCACCATTTCACCCTTGCCCCGACGAATCAGGGCGGTATGTTTCTGTGCCACTTTCCGTCCCCAGCGGCTTGCGCCGCTGAAGCCTGGGGGTTACCCAGCGCGCTGCCCGGAGGAGCTCGGACCTTCCTCTCCCTGGGATTAGCAGGGAGCGATCGCCCGGCCTGCTGGGCCGGTTACAGTATAGCATTCAGATTGGGTCGGCCGGGCGGTCGAGCGCCTGGTTGGCAAGTTGATCGGCCCGCTTATTCATAACCCGCGGGATCGAATCGACGTCGAAAGCGGCGAAGCGCCGCCGCAATTCCATTAGCCTGGCGAACAGTGGCAGTAATCGCGGATTTCGTACTCTATAACGATGCTCGAGCTGGCGGACTACGAGTTCCGAATCCATGCGCAGGCTCACACGCGATGCGCCGAGCGCGAGAGCTGCCTCCAGTCCGGCGATTGCAGCCTGGTACTCGGCTTCGTTGTTTGTGGCACGACCAATTCGCCGCGACACAGCGTGCACTTCGCGGCCGGACGAATCAAAGATTCCAGCGCCGATTGATGCCGGG